>OUNO010000253.1_pt2 | contig 28176 bp, 19 predicted proteins | sample 1779811 | NCBI WGS metagenome assembly OUNO01 (sample SAMEA3914804, study PRJEB12502) | metagenome | biome: forest; material: soil | place: Canada | collected 2010-06-25 | depth 0.3 m
ACGCGCCGGGCTGGCGCAAGGTCACTGCCAGCGTGCGCGATCTGGCGGGCGATCCGCCGTCGGCGGCCGCCCGGGCGATCGACCCCGCCGGAGCGGCGGAGCCGCTGCTGGCCGTGCTCGCCTTCGACAATCTCTCGGGGGATCCGGAGATGGCCTATTTCTCCGACGGTGTGTCGGAGGAAATCCTGCAGACCGTGGCCCGGGGCGCGGAGTTGAAGGTGATCGGGCGCGGCTCGAGCTTCCAGTTCCGCGGGACGCAGAAGGCGGCCGGACACGTCGGCGCCGCGCTCAAGGCCAGCCATGTACTCGACGGCTCGGTGCGACGCAGCGGCGCTAAGGTGCGCATCGCCGCCAATCTGATCGAATGCGCCCGCGAGATCACCCTCTGGTCGGGCCAGTTCGACCGGGAACTCTCGGATGTCTTCGCTCTGCAGGACGAGATCGCCGCCGCGGTCGCCGCCGCCCTGAAAGTGGCCTTCGCGCCGGCGGCGCAGGCCAAGCCTATCGACCCGGCGGCCTACAATCTCTATCTCAAGGCGCTGGAGGTCAGGAACCGGGGCCTGGACGAGGCGACCCTCCCGGCGGTGATCGAGCAGCTTGAGGAGGCGACGCGCTTGGCGCCGGAGTTCGCCCGCGCCTGGGCGCAGCTGGCCACGAGCGCGGCCGAATCCCTCGACTACGACCAACCGGCTAGAATCCACGCCGCCACACGGGCCAAGGTCGTGACGGCGGCGCAGACAGCGCTTGGCCTGGATCCCAGCCTCGGGGCCGCCTATCAGGCGCTGGGCCAGTTGAAGCCCATCGGCCGGTTCGCCGAACGCGAAGCGCTTCACCACCGGGCCGTTTCGGTCGCGCCCAACGATCCGACGGTCCTCACCAACGCCAGCCTGTTCTTCGCCGAGGTCGGCCGGATCGACGAGGCGCTGGAATTCGCCGGCCAGGCCTATGTCCTCGATCCGACGTATCCATGGGCGGTCAACTGGTACGCGTGCCTGCTGGCTGATTTTGCTGGCCGGAACGAGGAGGGCTGCGCCCTTTGGGAGAAACTGAGAGCCGCGTGGCCGGACAACGAACTGATCGCCTGGAGCGTGATCATTTCGGCAGCGGCTCACGAAGACTGGGAACGGTTCGACGATCTGCTCGCCGCTGCCGGCGACCGTAAGCTCGACACCCCCACGCTGCGCATCGCCATCGCTTACGGCAAGCTTAGGCGCCAATCGGGGCCAGATGTTCAGGCCCGCGAGCTGGCGAGGGCGCGGGACACGTTGGCGCGGACGGGTAGCCTGCCGATCCCGATTTTTTCCTCCCTGTCCGCCCTGGGCCTGGACGACGAGGTTTTTGATTTGTTCGACCGCACTTCCTTCGCCGGCAACTTCGAGGATGAAAAGCGCTCGCCGAACGGTGCGTTCGGCAGCAGCGGACTCTTCAGCCCCGTCTACAGCCCCGGGATGAGGCGCGACATCCGCTTCGTCCGGGCCTGCGCCAAGCTGGGCTTGGCCGACTATTGGCTGAAGTCGGGCCGCTGGCCCGATTGCGCCGAGGAGGGCGTGCTGCCCTACGACTTCAAGGCCGAATGCCGGCGCCTGCCGGCGGCCTAGCCGCTTCGCCCTCTCGCTGGGCCGTGCCAGCGTCCAGGGAGGCTCCTTGGAACCGTTGCTAGAGATCAGCGATCCGTCTCAGGATTGGCCAGTATTGCCCCAGCTCTGGCGTGAGCCGCCCGGTCACCTTGCCGGCGTCGTCCCACCGCCGAAGGCGGACCGCCTCGGCCGCGAACGGGCTCCGCTCGAAGCGCCGGCATTGCGTCGACGTGAGCGGGCCGCCTTGGAGTCTCAGGCTGAGCATCGAGGACGGGCTGAGCGCGCTTTCGTAGCCCTGCGCGGTGGCGCAGAGGTAACGCTTCGCCTGCACGTGCAGTGCGATCGGCCCCACCACCGCGGGTCCGAACCAGCGCCGAAGCGCCCGGGCGCCGTGGATCTCATGCCGCGCGTCCCGGCCGTCGCGCTCGGCCGTCTCGCCGCGGCCTTTCACGAGATGGCCATAGTCGTGCAGCAAGGCGGCCGCGATCAGATGATCGCCTGCGCCTTCCTCATGGGCGAGCCAGGCGCACTGCAGGGCGTGGTCGAGCTGGGAGACATTCTCACCGTAGGCGGAGCCGCCATGCTCGGCGAACGTGCGCGCGATCTCATCGACGAAGCTGGCTGGCATCGGCCTTCTCGTGCTGGGCCGTGAGCGCGGGAATCAAACCGGCCACCGTCTCGATGACCATATCGGCCCCAGCGGCCTTCAGGCTGGTCGCCGCGTTGGCCAGGCGCGCCGTCCGCTCGGCCGGGTCCATCGCGGCAAGCGCGGCAAGCGAGACGCCGACCCCGTTGCCGGATGCCGAGACCCCAACGGTGAAGCAGCCGGCCGCTCGGCCCTCGGCGATACCGGCCTGCGCGTCGTCCACCTTGATCACGCGCGACAGCGGCCAGACGCCCAACTCGGCGCAGGCCTTGTAGATCATCAGCGGCGAGGGCCTGCCGGAAGGCGTCTCGCCGGAGCAGACCAGGTGATCGGGCGCGTAGCCCTGATTGGCAGCCCGGATCAGCACCGGCGCCATCATTTCGCGGGTGTAGCCCGTGGAGGAGGCGATCTTGAGCCCCGCCTCCCTTAGCGCCGCGACGGTCTGCGCCGCGCCCGGTATCAATTCCGCCGCCTCGGCCGCGGCCTCACGCATCAGGGGGCCAAGATCGTTCATCAGCGCGGTCACGGCCGCGTCTTCGGGCGGCGCGCCGTTGGCGGCTATCCAGGTCGTCGCGACGTCCGGCCGCGCCAGCAAGGCGCGCACATGGTCCGCCTTGGCCTTGCCCATGTCGGCGCGAACCGCCGCTTCGTCGAGAAGCACGCCATGTCGCGCGAAGGCTTGCATCAGGGCCGCTACGGGCGCGCGGCAGCCGAAATCGACCATCGTGCCGGCCCAATCGAAGATCACCAGGTCGAACGGCCTTAGTCCATCAACCGCCCCGCCATCGTGCGTCACAAGTCTGCCCCCCCAAAAAGATCGGCCGCCACCTCTTCGCCGATCGCAAAACCTGTCGAGGCGCCGGCGCCCGTCGTCACCATCACCAGCCGTACGCCCGGCGTGGGCGTGTCGATGACGAGGGTGCGGTCTGGCGCGGCGGCATAGGTCCCGGTCCAGCGCTCGGTCACGGTCGGCGCTTCATGCCCGAACACAGCCTCGAACTCGTCAAGAATGAGCCGGTCGACGGCCTCGTGGGCGAAGGCGTCCGGAGTCGGCGCATAGTGGTGGCTGTCGCCGACGACCAGACTGCCGTCGGCGCTCTGGACCACGATCAGATGGACGCCGTGTTCGAGATGGCAGGGTTGCTCGGCCTGGATCCGGGCGCGCATCGCCTGCGCCTCGGCCAAGGCCGCATAGCCGGCGTAACGGGTCAGGCCGAGGTCGGACATCACGCCGGCAGAGAGCCGAAAGCCGGGATCGGCCAGCCGCAGCATCTGCAGCTTGCAGCGGGTGACGCCATGGGCGGCGATCCTGTCAGGGAACAGGCTGACCAGATCGTCGCCGGGGCAAACGGCGATCGCCTCGGCTTCGACCAGGCCGCGCGTCGTGACCACCTTCGAGGTCTCAACACCCAAGGCGGCTGTCCCGCGCAGGAAGGTCACCCCGTGGCGCGACTCCAGCCAGGCCGCCAGGCGCGGGATCGCCTCGCGCGACTCGACTCTCAGCTCGTGCGGACTCCACAGCGCGGCCAAAAGCTCTGGCGTCGACACCTCAGCGTGCATACGCCGAACGGCGTGGGCGTCCAGAAGCTGGCACGCCGCGCCCATCTCGGTGCGCAGGAAGGCTTCGAGCACGTCGACGGACTCCGACCGGCGGGCGGTCAGCAGCAGGCCCCGATGCAGCACCGGGATCGAGGCCTCGGCCGAGACGTCCGCCCAGATCTCGCTACTGCGCCCGGCGCGCGCCCACATGGCGCCGCGTTCCTGGCCGGTGACGGTGATGAAGCCGAAGTTGCGCACCGAGGCGCCGTTGGCTTGCGCGTCGCGGTCGATCACCACCACGCGCTTGCCGCGCTTTGCGGCCGCCAGGGCGCAACCCAGTCCGACGATGCCCGCGCCGATCACCGCCAGGTCGAAGAAACGGTCAGCGGCCATGGCGCTCCAGAAGTTGAACAATGGCGCTTACCACCTCAGCATGACAGTTCGACACGGGAACCGTCACCCAACTGCTACAGATGGGGGCTAGACCTTGGGCGGCGGCCGGATGGGGCCAGTCGGGGAAACGCGGGTGCAGGGCAGGCTGGCGCGCGGATTGGCCAAGGCCGATCCGATGATCTTCACATTTGTCGCCGGACTGGCGGGCTTTTGCGCCTACTTCTCCATGTACGCATTCCGCAAGCCGTTCACGGCGGCGACCTTCGAAGCCGTGCCCGGCTGGCATTTCGCGCTCGACTACAAGATCGCCCTCGTCATCGCCCAGGCGGCCGGCTACGCGCTTTCCAAGTTGATCGGGGTCAAGGTGATCGCCGAGATCGAGCCTGCCCGCCGAGGCATGGCCATCCTGGGGTTGATCGGCGCCGCGTGGCTGGCGCTGGTCGTTTTCGCCGTCGTCCCAGCCCCATGGAACATCGCCGCTCTGTTTCTGAACGGGCTGCCGCTGGGCATGATCTGGGGCCTGGTGTTCGGCTATATGGAGGGGCGGCGCGTCTCCGAGGTGCTGGGCGCCATTCTCTGCGCCAGCTTCATCCTCTCTTCGGGGGTAGTGAAGTCGGTCGGGGCGTGGATCCTGATCGCCGGCCACGTCTCGCCGTTCTGGATGCCGGCGGCCACGGGCGCGCTGTTCTTTCCAGTTCTGTTCGTATCGGTCTGGGTGCTGGGCGCCTTGCCGCCGCCAGACGCCGAGGACGAGGCCGAGAGGGTGAAGCGCGCGCCGATGAACGCGGCCGAGCGAGGCGCTTTCTTAAGGACTTATGCGTTGGGCATCGTCCTGTTGGTGCTGGCTTACATCCTGCTGACCGCGTTGCGCGACTTCCGCGACAACTTCGCCGCCGAAATCTGGACCGCGCTCGGGTACGGCAAGGAGGCGGGTATCTTCACGGCCAGCGAACTGCCCGTAGCCGCCATATCTCTCGTGGCGCTCGGCGCGGTCATGGCGGTGCGCGATAACTTGCGGGCCTTGATGGTGATCCACGCGATCGTCTTCGCCGGCTTCGTGCTGCTGGGCGCCTCGACACTGGCTTTCGGGGCCCACCTGCTATCGCCGCTGGCCTGGATGATCCTCGGCGGCGCGGGCCTATACATGGCCTACACGCCGTTCAACGCCATGCTGTTCGATCGCCTGATCGCCTTCAGCGGGCGGGTGGCGACGGCGGGATTCCTGATCTATGTGGCCGACGCTTCAGGCTATCTCGGCAGCGTCGCGCTCCTGCTCTGGCGCAATTTCGGCGGATTCAAACTGGACTGGCTGCAGTTCTTTACCCTCAGCGCCTACGTCACCAGCGTGGCCGGCGCGGCGCTGACGGTGCTGGCGGCGATCTATTTCCACGGCCGCGCCCGCCAGGGCGCCCACTTTGGCGTTAATCGTCCAGCGCGTCCCCTAGCGCGATCCTGAGGGGCCCGAGCCAAGGCTCATACTTCTTCCACTGGTCGAGGCCATCCCGAAAGATCGGCTGGCGCACCTGTTCGGAGCTCGGCGTGCGCACGCTGCGTTGGGTCTTGTGGAATTCGATGCAGGCGGGCTCGAACTCAAGCCCGCAATAGTCGAGCAACCGCCGCACGCTGCCGTCGAGATCGGCGACCACGTCCTCGTGGTTGACCCGCAACACCCGACCGGGAAGGGCCTTGTCCCAGTGCTGCATCAGCTCGAGGTAGGTGCGGTAATAGCGGGCGATGTCCTCCACGCCGTACGTAAATTCCTGCCCGTTGGCGAAGAGCTGCTTCAGGTTGCTGAAGCAACATGACATCGGTTCGCGCCGCGCATCGATGATGCGCGCGTTGGGCAGCATCAGCTGGATCAGGCCGATGTGCCGGAAGTTGTTCGGCATCTTGTCGATGAAGACCGGCTTTCCCGTCCTGTAGACCCGCGTGGCGGCAAGATAGGCCGCCGCGAGGTGCTGAAAGTCCTGCGCAGTCATGTCTGAAAGCACCGCCGGGTAGCGGGGATCGTCCAGATCGGCGTCGCGCCCCTGGAGCTCGAGCACGACGCGCGGGACCTCGGCCAGTTCCTGCGTGCCCTCGACCTGGGAATGGGAGGCGAGGATCTGTTCGAGCAGGGTCGAACCCGAGCGCGGCAAACCGAGGATGAAGATCGGATCGGGGCTCGGATCGCCCCAGCCGGTCCGAGCTTTGAACCAGTCAGGCGTGCAGACCTCGATCTGCTTTCTGGTATTGGTCTCGATGATCTCCGGCCGGTAGCGGCTCTCCGAGCGCTTTAGGGCGTTGCCGCGCTCGTAATGGGTCCAGGACTGCGCGAATTCGCCGCGGTCCTCCAGGGCTTTGCCGAGCGCGAAACAGAGGTGATAGCGGTCGACGAGGCCCGTGGCCGGAGATGCCTCCATTTCACGCATGCGCGCCAGTTCGTCGTCGCCGAACCGGTAGAGCTTCAGGTTCGCCAGGCTCCAGTAGGCGTCGCCGAAGTCGGGCCTGGCCGCGGCCGCCGCCCGATAGGCGTCGACCGCCTCGCGGACGTTTCCCACGGTCTTCAGGGCATGAGCCATCCACAGGTTCACGTCCGGGGACAGCGGCGCTTCGGCGAGCATGTGCTGGTAGATGGCGATGGCCCGGTCATGGTCGCCAAGACCGACCGCCGTCGTGGCGGCGAGAGCGCGGTAGTCGGCGCTGTCTGGCGTCAGTTCCAGCAGCCGCTCGACCTGTTCGCGCGCCTGAGGATACCTGTGCCGCTGGATCAGCGCCTGGGCGTAGTCGTAGCGGGCGGCTTGGTAGTCGGGGGCGATCGCCAGCACCGACTCCAGCAGAACTTCGGCGTCATCGAGGACCCCGCGCGCCAGTCCGATCCTGGCCAGCAGCCGCATGGCCTCGGGGTGATCGCCCTGCCGCAGGAGGAAGCCGCGGATGATCTGTTCGGCCGGCGCGAGATCGCCGTCGCAGAACAGGGAGGTGGCGGTCACCACCTCGTGGGGCAGATGTTTGAGGGTGGCGACATGGTCGGCGGCGGTTGCCGCGTTATCGGGCTCTCCCGCCATGCGGTAGAGGCCGACCAGCATGCGCCAGCTCACCGGCAGCGACGGATTGATGTTCACGGCCCGCAGGAGCGAGTCGATCGCGCGGGGCGCATCCTTGAGAGCGACGTAGCAAAGTCCGCGCTCCTGGTGGGCCAGGCTGAAGCGCGGTTGCAGCCGACCCAACTGGTCGAGCGTCTCCATGGCCTCGGGGATGCGTAACAGATAGCGCAGGCTGATCGCGGCGATGAGCAGCAGGTCGCGGTTTTCCGGCAGCTCCGGCAGGAGCGACTGGGCGCCGGCCAGGGCCGCGGCATGCCGGCCGTCCCGCTGCAGGCCGCGCAGCCGGCGGAGTTCGGCCTCCACGGGCGACGGATGCGCTACTGCGCCTATCGACTCCATCAGTCCTGCGAACCTTCGCGAGCGCCGCGCCGCCCGCCGAGGTTAGCGAAACGCCCGGCGGCCGTCAGAGATGGGCGCCAATCTTGAACATGATGATCCGCGGCCGCAACGGCACCTCGGACTCAATGAACTGCGTCGAGGAGGTGAACATGCTCGCGTGGGAGTTGCCCAGGTTCTCGCAGTAGACCGACGCGTACCAGTTGTCCTTGGAGACCCCGATCGAGGCGTCGACCGTGGCATAGGCAGGCTGCTCGTAGCGCAGCAAGGTTGTATTGGGGACCAATACGCCCACGCCCGAGGTGTAGGTGGCCGGCTGGTTGAACATGCTTCCCGTGTAGCTGACTCCCGCCTGCACAAAAACTTTGTACTCGCCCACCTCCCGCTCGTAGCGCGCCCGCAGTTCGCCCTGGAATGTCGGCGAGAAGGCCGGCGCCGTGCCGGCGGCGCCAAACGGGTTTTCGAACGGCACCAGGCCAACGCCTTTCTGCACGACCTCGGTGATGCACTGGCCGTCCACCGGGCTTCCTGGGATGTTGCCGATCAGGCAGGGGGAGTTGGACTGGCGATCGTCGTTGTACGTCGCCGAACCCTGCACCGTCAGCCCTTCGCTCACACGGGCGACGAACTGAGCCTCGCCCCCCTTGATTACGTAGTTGGGGCCGTTGACGCCGAACGTGGTGTTGCCGAGCTCTGTCGGATTGAAAAACAGCAGTTGAACGTTGTCCCACTGCATGTAGTAGGCCGAAAGATTGAGCTGCAGGCGATGGTCGAAAAACTGGCTCTTCAAGCCCATCTCGTAGTTGGTCAGTGAGTCCGGGGCATAACCGTTGGGCTTTTCGAACTGAGGCCCGCCGTCCGCGCCTGTAGCGACTCCGCTCACCGAGCGGTTGAACCCGCCGGGACGAAAGCCCTGGGAGAAAGTGAAATAGGTGAGCACGTCAGGGGTCACGCGCCAGGTCACGTTGGCGCGACTCTTGAAGCCCGAGTAAGTCACCCTGTCGTTGTGCGAGTCGATATTGACCAGGCCGCCCACGCATTGCCCGTTAGGGACATTGAGGCAGCCCGTGCCCGTCCCGTACTGCGAGCCCACCTCGAACTCCTTGTACTGATACCAGCGGGTCCCGGCCGTCACCGTCAGGACGTTGGGGATGATATCGAAGTCCACCGAGCCGAAGAACGCGAGCTGATCGTAGCCGCGCTGCGTGTCCTCGCCGAACGCCGTCGTGTCTCCCCGCACGCCCGGATTGTTGGCCGTCGACCCCGGCGCGGTGGTGACATTGGCGAGGCACACCTGTCCGCCAGCGTCAGCGATCGCCAGGTTTTGCGGCGTGCACGATGGAATGGTTTTGTAGTTGAAGTTCATGTCGTCGAAGATGCGGAAATTTTCCTGATACACCCCGACGATCCCACGGATGCGCCAGTCGTCAGGCGTGCTCACGCGGAATTCGTTGCTGAGGTGGGTGTTCCTGACCACGTCCAGCCAGCTGGAAACGGGCGAGAAGCAAACCGGCGCCGCCGAGCCGAAGCCGGTGCTGCCGCCAGTGCACTCATAATACATCCCGCCCACCGAGCGAGAGTAATTCGAGTAGTCCATCTGCTGGGTAATGTGACGCAGCAAGTAGCTACCGGTATAGATAAGTTTGAGGGGACCAGCCTTGCCGTTGATCGTCCAGGCTGTGTTGGCGAAAGTATCCCGATCGTACGACGGCGTGAACGATGAGACCTGAAGAGGCTGCAGCGGTTGAAAGTCTGAGCTGGTCGGGTACTCAACCGAAAGCCCTTCCGCATCCAGGCTCTGGAAGCTCTGGCTGATCAGGACATTCCAGTCGTCGTTGATCTGGTAGAGCGCCGACAGCCGGGCGCCTTGGTATTCCACCGGATTGAAGTTCTGGCGGGCGATCGCGAGGTTGTTGGCCTGCGGCGCGTTCGGCAGGGCGCACAGAGTGTGCGGGCCGCCCGCCGGCAGGCCGTTGGGGCAGAGTCCCTGGGCGTTCGGGCCAATATTGAAATAGACGTTGCCCAGGTCGTTGTTCGAGCGTGTGAAGGTGCTGGGCACATTGTCGATGTAGCCGCCGTGGTGATCGTCATAGAGCACAAGTCGCACGGCGAACTTGTCGGTTATGATCGGCAGGTTGAAGACGGCGTTGAAGCCGTAGTTCGTATCCCCGCCAGTGGTCAGGCCGCCGCTGGCCTCGGCGCTGGCTTCGAAGCCGTTCAGCTTGGGCTTGTTGGTGATGTAGCGAATGGCGCCCGCTTCCGCGCCGCCGCCGAATAGCGTCCCCTGGGGACCCTCGAGCACCTCGACCCGGTCCAGGTCCACGGCATAGACGTCCACGTTGCGGCCTGGAAACTGCATCGACTGATCGTCGAGATAAAGAGCGACATTGGGGAATGTGGCGATCGTGGCGCTTGACTGGTTGCCCTGAAGGCCGGCGCTGAGGCCCCGCATGAAGATGACGCCCTGCCCCGGACCGTTGTTACCGAAGGTGACGTTGGGTGTGTATTTCACAAGGTCGTTAAGGGTGGTGATGTTCTGCTCCGCGAGCACCTGGCCGGTGAAGGCCTGGACGGTCGCGGGGACCCGCTGAATGTTCTCACTCCTCTTTTGAGCGGTGACGATGATCTCGCCCACGCCGGTGACCGAGGTGTCAGCGCTCGTCGCCGTCGAGTCGGCGGCGAAGGCGGCGCCGCCGCTGAGAATCGCGGCGACCGCGCATGAGACCGCATACCGAGCTTTCATGAAACTTCCCCCAAGGCGCGAGACTACTCAGGCGTCCGCGCGTGGGCGCGCACGCTGGCGTCCATTGAGACAAAGATCGTGGTGCGACCCCCGCCCTAGCGGGACCATAGGAGTGACTCATGATACTTCGGTGACGCTTAAATTACAGACTAATGAATATAATCGGCGTGGCGTGGGTCGCCCATGCTCAATTCGTCTGTATGCTGAATATTTGAGATCGCCCGTCGGCGTGGGTCAGGCGATCGCGGGATCACTGCGGCTCGCCAGGCCGGTCTCCATGTGTCCCGAAAGCCGGCGCGACCAGTTTGGCGCATCTGACGTGACGATGAGATCGTACCAGCAGGAGAACCCCTCGATCCGCCACTCATCGGTCAAGGATTGCCCGGGCGCGAGCCGGTGAACGCGCGCGGGGCCGTGCCGATACACGCCGGGGGAAACAGTCACCGAGCAAGGCGCTCCGGCATTGCGGATCGTAAGCGCGATCCGCCGCCGCGCCGGCGCAGACGCCGCCACGACCTCTGGCCCGCCCACGGCAGGACCGACGAAGCGCCTGAGGAATCCGTTGGGCCCGTGCACGGTCAGGTCATATCCGTCCGCTGCGAGCGGAAGGCGGGTGATGAGGTGGCTGCGGGCGCCCACCGTGTAGAACCAGGGTCCGCCGCCACGCGCCGACCACGCACTGAAGCACGCTCCCACCGGTCCATCATTGACCAAGGTCAGGTCGAAACGGGCGGCGCCCACGACGCCGTGGACCTCCAGCCTGTAGGGCAGCGCTCTGGCCGGACGATCCCCGGGCTCCTGAAACGGCGGCGCCTGCAAGCGCGGCGGGACGGGGCGCGGCAGGGCGGCGGCCGCGTCCGCCGCCGCCATCAGTCCGGCGGCGCTGGCCTGCCGGATGGGCGGCGAGCGGTCTGGCTGCTCGAATTCGAACACCGAGTTCAGATCACCGCACACGGACCTGCGCCAGGGGCTGATATTCGGCTCCTCGACGCCGTAGCGCGTCTCCAAGAACCGGATGATCGAGGTGTGATCGAACACCTGCGAGTTCACCCAGCCCCCGCGGGTCCAGGGTGAGACCACCAGCATCGGCACCCGGGGGCCGAGACCGACAGGCTCCTGCCCGTAGGTCTCGCCGGCCACGTCGACGTTCGAGGCGCCCATTGCGGGGTTCACAGCCGGTAGTGGCGGCGGCACATGGTCGAAGAAGCCGTCATTCTCATCGTAATTGAGGATGAACACCGTCTTGGACCAGACCTCCGGAACGTCCGCCAGGGCCTCGATCAAGCCGGCGGTCAGCGACTGGCCGTAACCCGGACTGGCGCTCGGGTGTTCGCACATGATGTAGGGCGCGACGATCCACGACACCTGGGGCAGAGCACCGGCGGCCACGTCATGGCGGAAAGCCTTGATCAGGTGCTCGCCTCGCGAGGACTTCGCGTTCGTGGACGTGGAGCCAGGCGCCCAGTCCCGACCTCGGCCATAAAGCGGCGAACTCTTGTCGAGATTCCGGAACGCCCGGCAAAAGGCGAGCGCGTTGTCGCTGTAGTTGTCGTACTCCTGGTAGACCTTCCACGACACTCCGGCCGCCTGCAGGCGCTCGGCATAGGTGGTCCAGCCGAAACCCGCGAAGGCCGGATTGTCATGGGCCATGTCGGCCGTGTCGTTGAGATCGTCTCGCGGGTTGACCACCGTGTGCGGTCCGCTCTCCCCCACTGAAAGCCCGTTGGATCCGGTGAACAGGAACATCCGGTTCGGGTTGGTCGGGCCGAAGATCGAGCAGTGATAGGCGTCGCAGACGGTGAAAGCGTCGGCGAGCGCGTAGTAGAACGGCAGGTCGGCGCGGGTGAAGTAGCCCATGGACATCGGGGTCTTGGCCGCAACCCAGGCGTCATGGTTCTTCCAGCGCTCGTGCGAGCCCTTCCAGCTGTGGTCCAAGCTGCCCATCTGCTGTGCGCTCGTGTCGCGGCCGTCGAGGTGGAAGGGCAGGACGTAGCCATCCGTGACCTTCGGATCGGGCTGAAACCAGACGGGCCGGCCGGACGTCAGGGTCACCGGTCGAGGGTCGCCGAAACCGCGGACGCCCCTCAACGCCCCGAAGTAGTGATCGAAGGCGCGATTCTCCTGCATCAGGATCACCACATGCTCGACGTCGCGGATCGACCGCGTGGCGGCGTGCGCTGGGACGGCCAGGGCCTTGGCGATCGCGCGCGATCCCGCCGTCGCGGCGACGGCGGAGCCCGCGGCGAGCTTCAGGAACTCGCGCCGCTCATTCGAGGCCATGGTGCTGTCTCCAGGTGACGCCCAACGCTTTGCGCGAGAAATGTGACAAACGGTGGCGCCAGACCAACGAGAACTGAGCGGTCAAGGCGTGGCGCCGGGAATGGCGCGCGCCGAAGTTCGCTCCGGCGGCGAACCTGCTGGACCGCCGCGCCAGCCGCCGCCCAGCGCCTTGAAGACGGCGATCTGGTCCTGGACCAGGGCGGTGTCCGAGGCAGCCACCGCCGCTTGGGCGGCGACCAGCGACTGTTCGGAGGTCAGCAGATCCAGGGTGCTGACCGAGCCCGCCAGGAACTGTGCGTGGGCCATGTCGAAGGCCCGCTGTGTCTTTTCCCGGGCGTCGGCGAGCGCTTCGCGGCGGTCCAGCTCGGCCCCATAGGCTGCCAGGGCGGTCTCGGTCTCCTGAAGCGCCGTGAGAACCACAGAGTCGAATTCGGCCAGGGCGGCGACGGCGTTGGCCTTGGCCAGGCGCACCCGAGCTCGCGGCCCGGCCTGGTTGGGAAAGCTCCAGCTCACCGTCGGACCGACGCCCCAGGTCAGACCGGTCTGGGTGGTCAGGTCGCCAAGGTGCGAGGCGGCCGCGCCATAAAGGCCGGTGAGGCTAATCCTCGGATAGAGGTCGGCGGTCGCCACCCCGATCAGCGCAGTGGCCGCCGCCACCTTGCGATCGGCCTGGCGCACGTCGGGGCGACGTTGGAGGAGCGCCGCGCCGTCTCCGGCCGGAATCAGCGAGGCCAGGCGCGGCGGGGTCACGCAGGCCTCCGACTCTACGGGCGCATGCGAAGGGGTCCGTCCCAGCAAGGCGGTCAGCTGAAACAGAGCCGAGCGCCGTTGTCCCTCCAGCGGGGGGATCGCGGCGCCGACCTGGGCGACCACAGCCTGCGCCCGCACGACGTCGAACGCGGAGCCGGCGCCCGCTTCATGGCGCGAGGCGATGATCTTGGCCTCGCGGGTCACCACATCGAGCGAGCGTCGGGCCACCGCGATCTCCTCGCCCACGGAGCAGATCTGGGCGTAGGCGCGGGCGGTCTCGGCCGCGACCGTGACCTTGAGGGCGTCGCGGGCGGCCGCCGCGGCCTGGGCGTCGGCGCGGGACGTCTCGATCGATCGGCGGACCCGGCCGAACAGGTCCAGCTCGTAGGAGACATCGATGAGGTCGTCGAAGACCCAGATCGTCTGCGGTTTATGGCCGGTGATCTCGAGAATCTCGTCGGTGACTGCGTCGCGCCCGTAGATCGCGCCGGCCACGACCTTGGTGTCCGGATAGCGCCCAGCCCGCGCCGCTTCCAGGACCGCGCGGGCGCCGGATAGATTGGCCTCCGCCGCATGAAGGTCGGCGTTGGCGACGAAGGCTTCGCCGATCAGCCGATCGAGCAGGGGGTCGTTGTAGAGCCGCCACCAGTCGTCGGGCGGCGCGGCGCTGGTCTCCGCGGTCTGGCGCGCCGAGACCAGAGGCGCCTGCGCCCCGGCCGGCAAGGGCGGCGCCTGGTAATTCGGTCCCACCACGCACGCGGCGAGCAACGCCAGCGCGGGAACCGCGACGGCGGCTGGGCGCAACCCGCTCATGACCGGGCCGCCGCCACTGGCGGCCCCGGCCTGGGCGCAAACAGAGGAAGGTGCGAGGCCGGTCCGATCGGAGCGGGCCGGTGGGCCACCAGCAGCAGGAGGCAAAGGGCGGTCAGGCCGCCGATGACCACGAAGCCGTCGATGACGCCCTGGGTGGCGGCGGCGCTGCGGACCACGCCTCCGAGCACGGCGGCGGCGCGGGCCGGTCCCGAGGGGTCGTAGGATCCCGGGCTGGTGGCGGCCGCGTAGACCGCCAGCCTGTGAGCCGCCTCCGGGTCGCCGGGATTGATGTGAAGGCCGATCAGATTGGAGGCGATCTGGCTGCGCACCCGCACCAGGGTGACGATGAAGGCCGAGCCGATCTGGCCGCCCATCAGGCGCGCGGTCTGGAGCGCGGCCCCGAACGTCAGGGCGTCCTCGGGCTTCAGGTGCAGGACGCCGAAGAAGATCACCCCGGAAAGAGCCAGGCTTTGGCCAACCGCCTGGAGCAGCTGGGAGGGCAGGAACTGATCCGATCCCCACACGGAGGTCAGGCCGTGGGCCACGATCAGGCAGGCGATGGCGATGAGGACGAACCCCACCGATGAGGACGAACCCCACCGAGGAGATCAGGCGCGGGTCCACGCGCCGCAGCAGGAGGGCGGCCACCGGGCAGATGATCAGCTGGGGCGCGGCGATCCAGATCAGGGTCTGGCCCACCTCCAGGGCCCGGAAGCCGCGCACGGCGCCCAGGTATTGGGGGATGAGGTAGGCGGTCGAGAGGATGGTCAGCCGCAGGAACCCGATCATGATCAGCAGGCGCGGAAGCGGTGGCCTCGCCGCCACCTCGAGGTTGAAGACGGGGTGGGGCGTTCGCCGCTCGTGGATGAAGAAGAGCGCGACCAGGATCGCGCCGCTCAGGAGCAGCCCCCAGATCAGGCCGGAATTGAGCCAGTCCAGCCGGTTGCCCTGGTCCAGGGCGGCGTAGATCAGCGCCAGCCCCACGCCGCTGGTGGCCAGCCCGAACACGTCGGCCTTGGGCGTTGGCGATGGGGGGGTCGGGACGAACGCCCAGGCGCAACAAGGCGAACATGCCCAGCGCCAGGGGCACGTTCTGCCAGAAGATCCAGCGCCAGGAGAGATGGTCGACATACCACCCCTCCAGCGAGGCCGAGATGTTGAGCGACAGCTCCAGGTTCAGGGCATAGAGGGCTATGCCATAGGCCCACATCCGAGGCGGCATGGTCTTCAGAATGAAGCCGAGGGTCAGGGGGATGAAGAACCCGGAGGCCAGGCCGCCGGCGAATTGAAGTCCGATGAGCATCGGCAAATTGGGGGAGAAAGGCTCCAGGAACGAGATGACCGCATAGGCGGCGGCCGCTTCCAGCAGCGCGCGGCGGGGTCCGAACACTCCGCCCAGCCAGATCGCGGCCGGTAGGACCAGCATCTGGGCCACGGTCTGGGCGGTGGTGATCCAGGCGCCGGCGTCGAAACTGGCGTGCACCGCCCCGCGCATGTCGCCAAGTCCGAAGGTGGAGAAGCGGCCGTTCAGGGTCGAGAGGAACGTCCCCAGCAGCACTGCCGCCAGGCCGAACCAGGGGATCGGCTGATCGGGCGCGGCGCCCGCCGCCGGGCCGCCAGCGGAAAGGGTGGCCGAACCGCTCATCGCGGGCCGTCGCGGGCGTCGATCCTGGCCTCCACCGACATGCCGGGGCGCAGGCGGTCGGCGAGGCCGTCGGCGTCGTCGATGGCGATCTTCACCGCGATGCGCTGGACCACCTTGGTGAAGTTGCCGGTGGCGTTGTCCGGCGGCAGCAGGGCGAACTGGGCCCCGGAGCCGGGGGCGAAGGCGAGCACATGGCCGCGCAGCACGTGGCCGGGAAAGGTGTCGACCCGGATCTGCGCCTTCTCGCCCACCGCCATGTGGGTGAGCTGGGTCTCCCGGTAGTTGGCGATGACCCACACCCGCGGCAGCGGGATCAGGGTAGTGATCTGGCCGCCCACGGCCACGAACTGGCCGGGCCGGACCTGGCGTTGGCCAAGGACGCCGTCCTGGGGAGCGACGATGCGTGTATAGCCGAGGTTGATCTTCGCCTGCGCGAGGCTGGCTTGCTGCGCGGCCACGGCGGCTTCGGATTGGGCCTGCTGGGCGGACAGTACGCCCAGCTGTCGCGCCGCCGCCACCGCCTGGGCCCGGTTCTGGGCGACCTGGGCAAGAAGCTGGTCGCGGGTCGTCCGCAGCTTCTCCGAGGTCTCGATCGACGACGAGCCGGTGTCGAGCAGCTTCTGCTGGCGCGCCAGATCCCGGGTATTCTGTTCGAGAGCCGCGGCCGCGGAGGTGACCACGGCCCCGGCCGCCTCGACGTTCGCCGACTGCAGCGCCTGCTGCGCCTTCAGCGTCTGGACCTGGGCCACGGCCGCCGCGACGTTGGCCTGGGACTGGTCGACGGCCGCGCGGTAGTCGGCGTCATCGATCTGGGCCAGCAGCTGGCCGGCGCGCACATGCTCGAAATCGGTCGCTGGCGTCTCGCGCGCATAACCAGCCACCTTGGCCGCGATCGGCGTGAGGTCCGATTGCAGATAGGCATCGTCGGTGGTCTGCCAGCCGGCCTTGCCCACCCATCCGTTCCACCGGGTGGTGACCAGGATCAGGATCACCAGGGCGATGATCAGGATCACCGCCCGCCAAGCCACCTCCCGCGCCGTTGGCCCGTCGAGTAGGCGCGACAAGCCAAGCCTGGGAACCCTGAGCCTCGGCCTCTTCATCTCCGCGATCCTGAACCCCCTTCAGGAAGTGGGTGTGAGCCCCCCGGGCGCCGGGCGCCGAACAGCGGTCTGATGCAGCCGACTAGGCCGCGGGGACACGGGCAGTTTGAAGTCGACCACGGGCATAATGACAACCCCTTTTGGACGCCGCCAACGCGCCCGTCCCGTGGCGCGCGAGAGGCGGTCGGGAATAAAACGCTGCCGTCCGAGGTCATACACCATGACCGTCGGCCATTGTGACCTTCGGCCCCGAATGGAGGTCTGGATGAAGACGATTCTTGCGGCGCTGGCGAGCGCATCTCTTTTGGCCGCGCCCATGGCCTTGAGCCCAACGGTGGCGGCAGCGCAGGGTGGAAGCGGCTCTCACGGGGCTGGCGGCGGCTTCCGAGGCGGTGGCTTCCGTGGGGGTGGCTTCCGTGGGGGTGGCTTCCGTGGGGGTGGCTTCCACGATGGCGGCCGACATCACCGCGGCTTCGGCGACGACGGCTTTGGCGACGACGGTCTTTTCTTCGGAGGAGCGTTGTTTGGATTTGGGCTCGACGCCGCCTTTTTCGACCCTTGGTACGACGGCTACCCGACCTACGACGGCCCATACGGTGTCTCAGGATTCGATCCCGATGGCCCCTATGGCTATGGCTATGGCGCCGGCGCCCCTCCGTCTTCGTCGCAATATCAGCCGCAGTGGCAAGCCCAAGCCGAGCCGCCCAAGGCGTGCGGGTCATGGTCCTGGGACGCAACTCAATCCAAGTACAACTGGCTCCTTTGCTGATCCGAAGGCTGGCGCAGTTTCGGATGAGGTCGAACTGACCTCATCCGAGACGCGGCGCTGGCGGCGCGCTTGCCTCGGATGCCCGGAAGCGAAGCGCCGTGCTCGATGGTCACCCCGGGAGGCCGATCCGGCGCAGCAGGTTCTTGAATCGGGCGTCGGACCTGAGGGGATCCCGGGCGCGGCGCGACAGGATGGATGGATTGAACCGCGCTTCATAGGCCTTGTTTAGCCAGACCATCGCCACGTCATGATCGCCGAGCCCCACATAGCAAGCGGAACTATTCCCGGCGGTGACGATCGCCCGGACGCGGTGGGTCGAATTTCCAGAAATCGGGAATAGAGCGGCCGGCCGATCGGTGTCCGAGGCTTTCCGATCGGCCTCCGTCCGCCCTGGCCCAATGCGCGCCGAACCCTGGCGACGCGTCGTTGTTCCGTTAGCCCTCCGAAACGACGCCGGGGCCATCTTGAATGGCTACGCGCGTCAGCACGGCCGCTCACGGACCTTGAGATCGCGACCCATGCGAGCCGCGCTATGCGCCGCCTCGCCCGAGCGTTCGCGCCAACGGACTAACCGGCGCCCCTGAACCCCGCCCAAGCCATCGGAGCGGCCCAGCGTTGGATGCGGCGGAGCGTCAGCCCCAACGCCGGCAATTGCGGTGATGGCGGTCCCATTGCGCGCAATGGCGATGGTGGCGCCCGTGGATGCCCGCGCCGACGCCGATCGGGCCGACGTGGGCGCCAGCTCCCACACCGCCGCCGCCGGCGCCCGCGCCGGCGCCGACCGGGCCGACGTGGACGCCAGCTCCGACTTCGGCGCTGGCGGGGCCCGCGCCCAGGAGGGCAAGTGCGAACATGGATGCAATTAAGGTTTTCATGGGGGACTCCAGGAGGGGTGGTTCGCGGCCGAGCGCGAACCGAGGCCAGCGCCGATGGCGCCGCCACCGGTTAAGCAGACACCACGTCAATGGTTCCGGTTAAGCTAAAAGATTCGTGTTGATGGGCCCCCGAGGGACGTCGACGTTCCCGGGACGTTGTCACCCCATCAACCCGTGCGCGGGTGGCATGGCTTCCCAGAACCGGCGCATTTCGCCCCGCGGGTCGTTCACGACGCGCGTGTCGTTGTCGAAGACCATGGTGGCGCGACGGCCCGGCTCATAGGCGGGCCAGTGGGGGAGTTTGTCGCTGTTGGGATCGCCGGTCTTGGCGAAGGCGACCCAGGCCGAGGCCAGACGCTCACACATGCGCCGGCCCGCCGCCGAGCCAACGCCGATGATGTTGTCGCGCACGTTGTAGAAGGTGGCCGAGACGTCGGTCCCGTGCACCGCGCCGAACTTGCCGTCGTAGCCCGGACTGGGCCACGACCACAGGTACATGTAGGCCGGCGCGCCCCCCGCCGCCGCCTTGCGCTCGGCCTGGACGAAAGCCGAGCGGCGAAAGCCCGCATCAGTGACGATCTGGCATTGGACCAGAAACGGCGTCTTGGTCGGATTGGCGGCGCTGTACATCGACCACAGGGCGTCGGCCTTGTCGGCGTAGCGGGTGCGCAAGCCCGCTCTCACCCCCGCCTCGTCGACGTCGAAGTTGGTCAGCGCCAACGCCGCTTCCTCGAGCGCGGTGGAGACGATGATCGGCACGTCCCTCGATTCCGGCGGCGCGGCCGGATCGAAGGGATGATGCGGCAGGTAGTGGCCGTCCATCACTGGACCGAAGCCGCCGCCCGGACCGCCTGCGCCCATGGCGACCTGGGCTTCCAGAAGCTGCTGCCAGGGGATCTTCTGAATACTGGCGACATTGGCCTTGGTCAGGCCCAGCTTGGCGACGAAGGCCGCCGCCGTCTTGGCCGAGTCCTCGCGCGTCGCGAACCGGAGCGAGGAGCCACTCTGCACGGCCGCGCGGTGGAACAGGCCCTTGGCCGCGGACGTGGCCAGCATGGCGGTGGTCTTGGCCCCGCCGCCGGACTGGCCGAAGATCATCACCCGGCCCGGGTCGCCTCCGAAAGTGGCGATGTTCTCACGCACCCATTCCAGCGAGGCGGTCAGGTCCATGATCCCGCAGACGCCGGCGTAGGCGAATTCGCTCGGCGCTCCGGCGTCGACGAGATTGAGATAGCCGAACGCGGCCAGCCGATGGTTGACGGTCACCACGACCACGTCGCCGAAGCGGGCCAGCTGGGCGCCGTCGTAGCCCGGCCCGTTTCCCGACCCCGTGGCGAAACCGCCGCCGTGGAACGAGACCAGCACCGCGCGCTTGCGCCCGTCGTTAACGCCCGGCGTCCAGACATTGAGGTGCAGCACGTCCTCGCCCATGCCGCCGTCGCCCACGTGCCGGTCCCACTGGATCATCATCCCGTAGTCGCTGCGCAGGTCCGCCGGCGTCTGCGGCGAGATCGGGCCATAGCCGATGCATTCGCGCACGCCACGCCAGGGCGCCGGCTTGCGCGGCGGCATGAAGCGGCCCAGCCCGCCCGTAGGCGCGCCATAGGGGATGTACTTGAATTCTTTGATCCCGGCGTTGGTGATGCCCTGGACCTTGCCGTAGGCGGTCTCGACCACCGGAAAAATGTCGCCAGAACCGCCGCCGCCCAGCGGGCTGGCCGGCCGCGGAGATGGGGCCGCGGCGGCCTGTGCTTTTGCCCCCTCCCCCACGGCCGCCAACGCCAACGCCGATCCCACGCCCAGCACCGCGCGCCGGCTTGCGCCAGCTCTCTCATTGGCCGTCGATGACATCGTTACCTCCCATCCACTGCTGCGAGCGTTGCGCAAGGCAGGCTGGTGGTCAATCGGTGGAGCGGAGAGGAGCATAGACCGTCTGGCGAAGGGGGGCGGCAGGACGCCTGATCAATTCACGACATTTGGTCGATCACCCGGCCAGGGGCGGCTGGCCAGGACCGCTAAAAGCCTGCTCTGCTCATTGCCAACAATGCACAGGGCTTCGTCCACGCCCATGCCGGGTTTGGCGAGCATCATTTCGGCTTGGGTCGCGACAGAGACATGCACCGATGCTCGCGCCGAGAGGTCCGTCTCTACGCAACTGCCCCCCACATAAGCGCCGACGCCATTGTCCTTGCACGCAAGCACGGCCCTAACGGTATCGGCGATACCGCCCACGTCCGGCGTCTTGATTTGCACGAGGTGAGCCGCCTTCGCCTCGGCGAAGAGCACTATGTCGTCGAGCGTGTTGCACCGCTCGTCGACGACAATTCGCGCACTGGCGCCAAGCCGGGCCAGGGCTGCAACGATGTCGGCATAGCCTTGGACCTGCGCCCCGACGGAGCCGTAATCGGCGGGGCACTCGATGTTGAGGGTGAAGTCGGCGACATCGTCCGCCACCCGCGCAATAAATTCCGCAATTCCAGCCGGTTCCAGTCCGAACTCGAGACCGATCCAGCCATAGACGTCAAAGTGCAGCGTGGGATGGTACCCAGGCGAGCCCAGATCTTTGATACGATTGGCGACCCAGCGAACGAATTCCCGAAAATCCCCCCCGTTCCTGCCGAATTTGTCAGGGGCGTTGATCAGCCCATGCGGCAAGATATCGACGGCCTTGAGGATCATCTTGTCGACATTGATCTCGCGGGAGTCGCCGCTCTGGGCATAGATCGGCACTCCCGCCCGAGGAGTCGGCAGCCGGAATTCCTTGCAGATGACCTCAGCCATGGTCCGGCGGCTGATATGCGCCGTGGCGGCCAGCAACGCCTGGCTTGCTCCATATTCAATGGCAAGCGGCAGTCGCTCGCCTTCAAAAGGGGCGAAGACTGAATTGCACGAAGTCAAGAATTGGGACGGGTCATGCCCGATCAGGCGAGGCAGGAGCGCCGCGCGCGCGATGTCGGTGATGCGATCGATTTGGAACAGGGGCGCCCGCCCGGCCGAACCGGAATATTGAACGCTCATCATGTCGCCCCAGACCACGCTCTGGTCCGATAGCACCAGCCCGATCCCCAGCGACGTCGCGGGCATCCTTATGGAGGTGTATCCCGGGGTTAGCGGCGCCCCTGAATAGCTGAAGCCATCATGGATCGCTCCCGCGCGAATGGCGGCTTGATCATCGTAAAAGAACGCACCCGCTCCTGGAGCGAACAAGACATCTGTGATCTGCAAGGCTTAAGGACGATCCTAGGCGACGCCGGCGTGTTCGAGGCTGACCTCAAACGCCAGCTTGACAATTCAACCCCGTTATTTCAATATAGTGAACGACAAAGCGTTGCAAGACTATGGCGCAAAGGTCTCGACGATCGTCCCACTTGTAGTGCGAAGCGCCCTGCTGGCGCTTGTTTCTACTTAAGATTCGGTGCGGCGGCGGCGGTCCGCGGGGAAGATCGTCGCGCCGTTGTTGATCTCGCGCTAGGCGATCGCGAGTGACTAGCCGGGCGGATCCCGCCCATCTAAGGTGAGCCAGAGGGAAAAGGATGAATCAACACGTTGGAGGCGAAGAACTCCAATCCTACCCGGTCGAACTCACCTTCCCTAATCTAGAAGACTATGCGGCCGGCAACGTGGGAATTCCCTATGTCTATACCTTCGATGCTGGTCACGCGGGCCCGAACGTAATGATCAATGCGCTGACCCACGGTAACGAGGTCTGCGGTGCGATTATCGTCAAGGCGTTGCTTGACTGCGCCCTGCGTCCGCGCCTTGGCAGCCTCACGCTGAGTTTCGCCAACGTCCCAGCCTATCTTCGCTTCGATCCGTTGCATCCGGACGGATCGCGCTTCGTCGATCAGGACTTCAATCGAGTGTGGGACGCCAGAGTGCTCGACAACTTGCGTCTCGACTCACATGAGTTGCGGCGCGCCCGGGAGCTTAGACCGATCGTCGATGAGGCTGATCTGCTGCTGGACCTGCATTCGATGCACGAGCGAAGCAGCCCGCTGATCATGGCCGGACCGCTCGTCAGGGCCGCGGATCTCGGCAGAGCGCTTGGTCGGCCTGAAATCATCATTCGAGACGCGGGCCATTCAGACGGACGCCGCTTGCGCGACTATGGTGAGTTCGGTGACCCCGCCAGCGCCAAGAACGCTCTGGTGATCGAGTGCGGACAGCATTGGGAACGGGCTGCGGTCGATGTCGCGCGGACAAGCACGGCCCGCTTTCTCGAGCTGGCTGGCCTGATCGAGAGAAGCGATCTCGACGGAAGCTGGTGGGCCGACCCGTCGCCCGATCGTTCTTCGCGCGTCATACAGATCACTGACGCGGTGGTCGCGACATCGACCGATTTTCGCTTTGCCCAGCCCTTTGTTGGTCTTGAGCGCCTGCCAGAGGCCGGAACCGTGATCGGATGGCAAGACGGCCAACCGGTTCGGACCCCGTACGACGATTGCATCCTTGTCCAGCCCTCGTTGCGGCAACTGCGACCCGGGGTGACTGTGGTCCGCTTGGGCCGCATGCAGGATTGAATGCTGACCGCTTTACCCCGTGAGGATTTGATGCCCGCTTCCACAGCCAGCGCCGCCCAACCCAAACCGAAGGTTGAAACACAGATCGGCAGGCGCCTGCACGCCCTGCGCAAAGGACGCAAACTGTCGGTCACCGAGCTGGGCGCTCGGGCAAATGTTTCAGTCGGCATGATCAGCCAGATCGAGCGGAGTTTGAGCAATCCTTCCGTGAGGACGCTCGAACGCCTTCGGCTTGCCCTCGGGGTGCCGCTGACCGCGCTGTTAGAGGACGGCAAGACCGGTCACGACACTCAGTATGACAACCAACTCGTCCGCAAAGGTGACGAAAGGCCCTTCTTTCACGTGGGAACCCAGGGCGTGACGAAGGAGCTATTGTCGCCGAGCGGCGACCACGACCTCCAGATGATGATCATCCTATTTCCGGCGGGCGTCAGTTCGGCTGACGTGCTGATTGGAGAGGGTGAAAAGGCAGGACTGGTGCTAAGCGGCACGGTTGTCATCGATGTTGCAGGCAGGAGTGCGGCGTTGTCGGAGGGAGACAGCTTTCAGTTCCGCAGCACGCTGCCTCACAGCGTACGCAACGAGAGCCGGCAGGAAGCGCGTATCCTCTGGATTATGAACACCAAACAGCCGACGACTCACCTCTAACGGATCGAATTGCAATCGATCGGTGAGGCTCAATCGGCGAAATCCATGAGCACGCTTTTGTGCCGCATGCTGGCTTCGACAGCCTGGACCCCGAGGTCCTTGCCAATACCGGACTGTTGGAACCCTCCGGTCGGTATGATCATATCGCCGCTGCGACTGTAACGGTTGATCCAGACCGTGCCGGCTGCGATGCCGCGCATGGCCCGCATAGCCTGACCGAGGTCACTGGTATGGACCCCGGCGCCAAGACCATAGACCGGGTGGCCCGCCATCGCGATGCCCTCCTCCTCGTCCTCGAAAGTCTGGACCGTGAGGACAGGCCCAAAGACCTCCTCAAGAACGACGGGCATGGTATCAGTCACGCGACCAAGTAGAGTAGGTCGATAGAAATAACCTTCGGCCATAGTCTCGAACGCGCTGCCGCCCGCGATGAGTTCCGCTCCCATCTGTCGGCTCTGATCGATCAGAGTCTGAATTCGGGCCGTCTGGCTGCGGCTGATGATCGGTGCGTAGGTGGAACGGCTGTCCCACGTCAGTCCAGGTTCGATATCCGCAATGAGGAGAAGGATAGCTGCGATGAGGGGCTCGACGATGCCCTGATGGGCGATCAGTCTGGTTCCGGCGACGCAGGCCTGCCCGGCATTGTTGATGAATCCACGCACGATGCAACGTGCGACATGCTGAAGGTCGGGCACGCGCTCAAAGACAAGTTGCGGGCTCTTTCCGCCGAGTTCCAGGGTCATGGGCTTGATGCCGCTTAGCGCGATATCGCCCATGATCGCGGCGCCGGTGCGGGTCGACCCGGTGAAGCTCACCTTGCCGACAAGCGGGTGCCGGACAAGCGCCGCGCCGGCGCTCCGTCCACGACCGTTGACGACGTTGAAAATGCCTGCTGGCATGCCCGCTTCGATCGCCAGTTGCGCCAGGCGCAGCGTCGAAAACGGCGTCAACTCCGACGGCTTGAGCACAATCGCGTTGCCTGCCGCCAGCGCTGGCCCGCACTTCCAGGAACACATCGACAGCGGGAAGTTCCACGGTGTGATCGCCCCGACAACGCCATAGGGCTCGGATACAACCAGCCCTAGGCTGCCACGGCGCGTTGCCGCGACATCTCCGCCCAGCTTGTCGGCCAATTCCGCGAAGAAACGAATCGCCTCGGCCGTAAACGGCACATCATCGCCGTACGCGCTCGCGACCGGCCGCGTCGAGCTCGCGGCCTCGAGCTGGGCCAGGCGCAGGACGTCCGCGTCAATGAGATCCGCCCAGCGCGTGAGGACACGCGCCCGTTCGCGCGGGGGCGCCTTGGCCCAGTCGCTGGTTTGCCAGGCCGCGAACGCATTGTTCACAGCTTCGTCGACTGTAGTCTCGGTGGCGTCGGGAACCGAACCCAGCCTCCTGCCATCGGACGGGCGCAGCACCTCGATTGCGTCCTCCGCCGTGTCGCGCAACTGGCCGCCGATGAAATGCCCCGTGGGCAGATCGATCAAATCCGGATCAAACGTCAGGGTATCCATTCTAAATCCTGTCTGTTGCTGGTCTGGCTCTTGGTCACCGATGCATCACTGCTGCGAAGTATTCAGTCGAGCGCGCGACCGCGGGTTTCCGGTGTTACGAAGACATGCGTCAATACTGTGATGACGCAGATGAACATCACGTAGAGCGATATGTAGAGTGGACCGCCGATTTGTTGCAGCCACGTCGCCACCATCGGAGCGGTGCCGCCAAAAATCGCCACACAAAAAGAATAGGGAACCCCGATACCTGACGCGCGCACCCGCGTCGGGAAGAGTTCAGCCAGGACCGTGCCGATAACGCTGTTGTTGAGCGAGATGAATATCGCTCCGGCGATGGCTACAAACGCGAAAGTCTCGAAACGGAGCGGCCGTTTTGTCAGCGCGGACAGCAACGGATAAGTGAAAAGCAGAAAACATGACGCTGAGGCGATCAGGAGCGGCTTGCGGCCGATCCTATCCGATACCGCCGCGAACAGTGGGATCCCCACGCAATACGCTATATTTGCAAAGACTCCGCCAAGGAGAGCGGCGGTTCGATCGAGACCGCCCGCCAAAGTTACATAAATTGGCAAGAATATCATCCAGACGTAATATTGTACGCCGCTCATCTGAATAACAAACACGATGTACATTTCTTTGGGGAACTTCGTGATCGAGGCGAGTATCTTGGTCGCGCTCACGGTTTGCTGTGTTTTGACGCCTTCAAAGGATGGCGTTTCGGCCAGGCGTGACCTCACATAGAGGCCAAACACCGACATGACCGCGCCGAGCGCGAAGGGCGCGCGCCAACCCCATGCGGCGAGCGCGTCGGGCGTAAGGTATTTGGCGACAAGGCTCGCCGTCCCGATAGCGAACAGTATTGCGATGCCGAGAGACAATTGCTGCGGTGACGCCGCCAGCGCCCGGTTACGATTGCTGGCATGTTCGTTCAAAAAGGATACGGCGACCTGATATTCGCCGCCCGCCGAGAATCCCTGCAGCAAACGGGCGACGACGATCAGCATCGGCGCCCCGATGCCGATCTGCGCGTAGGTTGGACACAGCGCGATAATAAGACTCCCCGCGCCGGCCAATATTATTGTCGTCGAAAGTAATGCTCGCCTGCCATATTTGTCGGCCAGCGGTGAGAGAACCAAAGCTCCGAGGGGCCGACCGATAAAGCCGATCGCGAAGACGGCGAAGCTGGCGACCAGCGACGCGGCGAGATCCCTGGCCGGGAACATCTGGCTGGCGAAGACGCCCGCGAGAAATCCGTAGATCGTCCAATCGTACCACTCGATGAAGTGACCTATGGCGCCGCCTATCAGGGTGCGCCGATGGGAGTGTCGAATGGCGGCGCGCAGAGATGCGGGCTCTGCATTCAAGTTGTCGCCTTCACCCATCAATGTCGTGTCACTTGCGTCCGCCAAAGTCCCCAGCAGAGTCGTGGGATTGGTAAGAATTGCCTTTTGGTCACCCACAATTTCAGTCGTTCTTTGATCTTATGTCGAAGGCGTTTGAGACAGAACCCTCTGAGCATGGAGCTTAGTCAGTAACGCCGCTCTCCAACCGCCGTCTTATGGGATGTGTCTTAGGACCGGGATCGAGGTTGAAATTGGCAGAGCTCGAGACCCGCCTGGCTCTCTTCAGGGCCGCTACGCGGCGTTCCGATCTGCGCCGCCGTGGAATTGGGCGCTTTCCACCATCGCCGGGAAACGCAGGACAAGATCGTCCTTCAGCATGCGCATCTGTTCGCCGACGTTGTGTTCGCCGTACCGCCCCGCAGCAACCGCGGAAAACATCTGGTCCTTGATGAATTGGCGCCACAGGATGGGTGCGCTTGCCAAAAGGCTCGACAAAGCGTCGTAGCGCTCCTCGGTCCACACCCTTTCGAACGCCTCGCGCCGCACGCCGAGATCGAAGAAGCGATTTTGGCCTGGCTCATGACGGCGCTCGCGAAGCCGCGCGGTCGCTTTTGGATCGACCAAGGCGTCGCTGATCACCACGCCATAGTCCTTTTCCGCGTTCTCCTTGGAGACGAAACCGCACAGCACATCACGCAGCACAAGCTCCGGGTCGCGCGTCAGGGGATCGCCGTAGCCCCCGGCGCCTGGTCCGATCGCGCGGATGATATCCCCAGGGTCACACTCGAAGAGATCAAGGGTGCCGAGATCCACTTCCTCAGCCGTGCCGGGGTTTTTCACAAACACAGCCGTCGCTCCGCAGAGGCCACCGGCGGCGCCCCAAGGCGCGAAGATGGTGCGGTCACGATTTCGCGCCGTAACCACCGTATTCGGCGAGGAGACCTCGAATTCCATCACCGCCGACAATCCGCCCCGAAAGCGCCCGGCGCCGGCCGTGTCAGGCCACAGGCCGTAGCGTAGAAACCGGATGGGGACCTCCAGTTCATTTATCTCGACAGGCGTGTTGCGCAGGAAGGCCGCGGTGCCTCCGAATCCTTCCGGGCCGTCTGCATGCGGCGTCGCGCCGCCGCCGCCGCTGACCGGGCCGATCGAGGCCATGATCGGCTTGCTGTTTCGATCGAACGTCTTGACGTTCATGATGGCGATGCCGCCCGCCGCTGAGGCCGGCAGTCGGTCGGGGATGGCTTGTGAGAAGGCTCCGAACGTTGCGCCCTGCGTCACGAAGCAGGTTAGCGAGCGCATGCCGACGGCGGCGGGAGCCTCGCAGTTTACGACCGAGCCTCTCGGCAAGATCGCCCTGGCCGCTCGCAAGGTGCCGGCGTTGAGCAGCACTGTCGGATCAAGCGTTGAAAGCACATAGGTGTATCCAATCAGCGCGAGCGGGTGGCGCTCGCGTCCCCCTGTCGGGATGTTCAGTGACGAGGAGAGCTGAGGATCGCTGCCGGTGTAGTCGAGTTCAATGTTCTCGTCGAATACCCGCAAGGTGATGGCGATCCGGCAAGGGTTCGCGCCCGCTCCGTCCTCGTCGGCGTAGTCGCA
>OUNO010001061.1_pt4 | contig 28086 bp, 19 predicted proteins | sample 1779811 | NCBI WGS metagenome assembly OUNO01 (sample SAMEA3914804, study PRJEB12502) | metagenome | biome: forest; material: soil | place: Canada | collected 2010-06-25 | depth 0.3 m
GCCGTGCCGGCGGTCAGCCCGTCGACGTTGAGGCGCGTCCCCGGGCCGGCGCTGGCGCCGGCGATCGTCGCGACGATCTCCGCGTACTCGACGCCGACCTCGAGGTCGAGCGCGTGGATCAACGGGACGGCGACCTGGGTGGCGCTGCTGACGAGGTGGAGCTGGGGGCGACCGCGCGCCGAGTCGAGGTTGATGACCGGGACCACGGCGCGCTCGGCGCCGCTCGGCGTCAGATCGACCACCTTCTTTCCCGCCGCCAACAGCCGCACGGCGTGCTCGGCCTGCGCCGCTTCGGTGGTCGCGTCGAAGACGATCTCGACATCGTCGCGGTCGAGCACGGCGTCGATCCCGAGCGCGCTGGTCTCCATCCCGCGCGCGGCGAGCGCCTCCAGCTCGGCGCCGTCGCCTTCCCGCCCGGCGACCAGCCGCAGGTCGACGGCCTCGCTGGCGAGCAGGCTGGTGGCGAGCGCCGTCCCCAGCAGCCCCGGCCCCAGCAGCGCGACACCGACGTCAGGCTCGATCGTGGCCATCGCCGTCCTCACCGCCGAAGTCGCTGGTCGCCGCCGCGAGCAGCCGCGAGACGGTGCGGATCGTCGGCACCGCGACGCCGAGCGGCTCCGCCTCACGCGCCACCGCGTTAAGCAGCGCGTCGACCTCGGTCCGCCGGCGCGCCTCGACGTCCTGGAGCAACGAGGGCGGGTGCTCGCGCACCTCGCGCCAGGTGCCGAAGTTGTTCTCCATGATCTCCGCGTAGTCGAGGCCGAGGCCCTTGGCCGCGGCGACCGCGACGATCTCGGCGGTCACCTCCTCGACCACCGCCATCGCCTCCGGCGCGTCGAGGATCGGCCCGACCCGGAGCCCGGTCAGGCCGGCGACCCCCGACATCGGGCTCGCCATCGCCAGCTTGGTCCAGACGATCGCGTCGATGTCCTCGCGGACCTCGCAGGCGATGCCCGCCGACCCGAGCAGGGCGGCGACCTCGGGGCCGCGCGCGGCCGGCCCGCCCGACCCGAGCCAGGTCATGCCGTGCCCATCCCAGCTCTTCTTGGTCAGCTCCACCGCGCCCGGCCGGCCGGTCGAGCCGCCCATCGTGGTGACCCCGTAGAGGACCCGCTCCCAGCCCACCCGCTCGGCCAGGACCTCGGCATTGCCAAGTCCGTTCTGGAGCGTCAGCACGATCGTCCGCGGCCCGATCATCGGCGCCGCATCGTCGATCGCCGCCGCGGTGTCGTAGGCCTTGGCCCAGATCAGCAGCAGGTCGACCTCGCCGGCCGCCGAGGGCAGGGTCACCGCGTTGGGGTGGACGATCCGCTCCCGCCCTTCATGGGTCATCCGCAGGCCCGAGGAGGCGATCGCCTCGACGTGCTCGCGCCAGCGGTCGACCAGCCAGACATCGGTGCCGGCGCTGGACAGGAGCCCACCGAACAGCGATCCCATCGCCCCCGCCCCGAGGATTCCGACCCGTTTCAACGCCCGCGCCGACTCCGCGCCTGCCGGCGTCACGACTGATCCGCGGCCCGGTACGAAGCGGCGACCACAGAGCTGGAGTCCAGCGGCGCCGCCATCCGCGCGGCGATCCCCCCCTCGCGCAGGATCACCACCCGCTGGCAGAGCAGAACCAGCTCCTCGGGCTCCGCGCAGGCGACCAGGATCGCGGTCCCTTCCGCGGCCAGCTCGCGCAGGAGGTTGTGGATCTCCCAGCGGGCGTGGACGTCGATGCCGACCGTCGGCTCGTCGAGAACCAGCAGCTGGTGCTCGCCGAGCAGCCAGCGGGAGAGGCAGATCTTCTGCTGGTTGCCGCCCGAGAGCTTCCAGACCTGGGCGTCGGCGACGCCCGCGACCCGGGTCCGCTCGGCGATCTGCCGGTAAGCGGCCAGCTCCCTGCCCGGCTGCAGCCAGAAATGTCCGGCGCTCATCGAGGGGAGATGGGCGATCGTCGCGTTGGAGACCGTGTCCATCGAGCGAAAAAGCATCCGGCGGCGCTCCTCGACCAGGTAGCCGATCCCGCCCTGCGCCGCCTCACGCGGACTCCTCGGGCCGGGCCGGCCGAGGTACTCGACGCTCCCCTGGACAGGCTTCTGGTGGCCGGCGATCAGGCGCAGCAGCTCGCTGCGCCCGGATCCCTGCAGGCCGCCGACGCCGACGATCTCGCCGGCCTGGACCTCGAGGTCGACGTCGACCACCTTGTCCCCGTAGAGGCCGCTGACCCGGAGGACCGGCGCGCCCGCCGGCACCGGAGGCGGAGCCGTCGCCTGCGCGGACATCGCCTCGCCGCCGGAGACCAGCTCGACCATCGCCGCGACGCTGAGCCGCGACCCGGCGAGCTCGCCCGCCACCTGGCCGTCGCGCATCGCCACCACCCGGGTGGTGAAGCGCTCGACCTCTTCGAGGCGGTGGGAGATGTAGACGATCGCGGTGCCGGCGGCGGCGACTTCGCCGACCAGCTCGCCGAGCTTGACCGCGGTGTCGCCGGCCATCGCCGCGGTCGGCTCGTCGAGGATCAGCACCCGCGGCCGCTTGGAAAGCGCCTGGGCGATCGAGAGGAAGCGCTGCTCGACCGCGGTCAGGCTGCCGGCCAGGCGGCCGGGGTCGATCGCCTCGAGGCCGACCCGGTCGAGCAGTTCGCGGGCGCCGCGATCGAGGCTCGACTGCCGGATCCAGCCCAGCCGCGAGGGCAGGCGACCGAGGTAGATGTTGTCGGCCACCGTCTGGTCCGGGACCAGCTCGAGCTCCTGCGGGACGAAGGCGATGCCGGCACGCGCCGCCGCGCCGGGGTGGCCGAACTGGCGCTCGCTGCCGTCGAACTCGAAGGCGCCGTCGTCGGGGTTCGTCGCCCCCGCCAGCACCTTGACCAGGGTCGACTTGCCGGCGCCGTTGGCGCCGATCAGCCCGACCACCTCGCCGGCATCGACGCTGAAGTCGACCCCGCGCAAGGCGTGGACGGCGCCGAAGCTCTTGCGGATGCCGGCCATCCGCACCAACGGCACCACGGTCGTGACGGCGTCCGCGCTCACGTCTGCGACCTCGCCTCCGCGGCGGCGATGAAGAGGATCACCAGCAGCGCGGCGCCGACGACCATGTTGCCGATCCAGGCTTCCGCGCCGACCACGATCAGGCCGGTTTCCAGGGTGCCGATGAAGAGCGCGCCGACGACTGAGCCGAAGATGTTGAAGGACCCGCGCGCGAGCACGGCGATCCCGAAGAAAGCGGCGACGAAGGGTGGGATGAAGAGGCCGGCGGCGATGCCGGGCGTGTACTGAGCCAGCTGCGAGGTCATGATCACCGCGACCGCGCCGGAGCAGAGGCCCATCAGGGCGAAGGCGCCGATCCGGACCCGCGCCATCGGGATCCCCGAGAGGCGAGCCGCGTCGGCGTTGGTGCCGATCGCCCTGGCCTGACGTCCGAAGACCGTGCGCCGCAGGATCACCGCGAAGACGATCGCGATCGCCGCGGCGTAGAAGACCGGGAGCTTGATCCCGAGCAGTTCCCCCGAGGCGATGTCGACGTAGCCGGGGGCGACTTCGACGATCGTCGAGCCGCCGTTGCCGCTGAGGCCGAGCGCGAGCCCACCCCAGACCGTGTTCAGCGCCAGCGTGACGATGAAGGAAGAGGTTCGTTTGGTCGCGACGAGCGCGCCCGCGATCAGGCCGCCGGCGAGGCCGACCACGAGCGCCATCGCCGTCGCCGTCGCCGGGCTGGCTCCCCAGTCGGCCATCGCTTTGACCGAGATCACGGCGCAGACGCCGACCAGGCCCGGGAACGAGAGGTCGAACTCACCGGTGGTCATCACCACGGTCACGCCAACCGCGAGGATCACCACCACCGAGGCCTGTTCGAAGATCGTGCGGACGTTGTCGGTGGTGCCGAAGACCTCCGGCCGCAGGATCCAGAAGACCGCGAACATCGCGGCGAAGCCGACCAGGACCGCGTAGCGCGCGACCAGGTCCTGGAACAGCTGGTTGCGGGACGAGCCCGGCTCCGGGGCGTCAGGCCCCGGAGCCGAGTTCCCCTGTGAGGGGTCCTGCGTGGTGCTGCTTGCGCGTCCCAGGCTCATCTAGCTGGTGGGCAGCGTGTATTTCGATTCGAACTGCTTGAGGAATTCTTCCGACGCCACTTCTGGCGGGAAGGCGAAATACGAACCCGGTTCGACGAATTTGTCGACGTCGTCCTTGCCGATCACCTCGTAGGTCAGCGGGTTGGTTTTGATCGCGTCCGGATTGGCCGGAACTTCGTCGATCAGCTGCGAGAGGAACTGTTCCATGCAGAGCCCGGAGCTCTTCGAGAGGCTCGAGTCGCCGAGCGCCGCGAGCGGGTTGCTCGGGTCCCTGAGTTCTTTCGTCGCCACTTCGGAGGTGAAGTGCCCGTAGACCTTGGCATCGCTGCCGATCCGTTTCACAGCCGCGGTGGCGGGCGGGTTGAACAGGTCGAAGATGCTGTAGACGGCGGTCGCCTCCGGGTGGGCGGCGAGGCCGTTTTCAGTCGCCTTGGTGGTCGAGCCGATCGGGTCTTCGAGGTTGATTTCGCTCTCGGCGACGACTTCCGCGCCGGGCGCGGTTTCAAGCCCTTTCTGGAAGCCGGCATAGCGTTCTTTTCCGGCGTAGATGCTGGTGTTCGTGAGCGCGAGTACCTTCGCGTCGGGTTCCACCTGGGCGATGTATTCGCCCAGTTCTTCGCCGAGCTTGAACTCGTCCTCGCCGAACTGCATCGTGTAGAGGTCCGACGCCGGCTGGCCGCCGCCGATCTGACAGGTGGGGACGTCGTCGCCCTGGAACGCTTCCAGCGAGGAACGGATCAGCGAAGGTTCGATCGAGATCGCAACCAGCGCGTCAACCCCTTCGTTCTGCAGGGTGGTGGCGCCGCGGGTGATTTTTTCCGGGCTTCCCTGCGCGTCGATCGACTTCACTTCCCAGCCAAGGGAGTCGGCGAGTTCGTTGACCACCTGTTCCATGATCTGGTTCGCGGACGAGGCGGCGGCCTGATCCAGCACGCCGATGGTTTTGGTCGTCACTTCGGGTTTCCCACTGGAAGCCGACGACCCGGTTTCCGCGGAACTCGAGCTGCTGGTGCTGTCGCTTCCTCCGCCGCAGCCGGCGATCAAGCCGGCCAGAACCAGGCAGGCGAACAGCAGAGCCGTGATCCTTCTGGTCATTGCATCTCTCCTCTGATGCGGCCGGGACCCGACCGCCCCTCTATCGGCTTCTCCCCGGGCTCGCGCCCGAGGACAGTTATCTGACGATGACGTCAGTGTAGTAATACCCGAGGGAGCGGCGCCAGTCAAGACCGGCGCCGGCGCGGGTTTAGAGCCGGTACCAAGCGGCCGCCGAGGCGGCCATCAGCGGTGCCCGCATCGACTCCGGCGCGGCGGCGAGCAAGGCGCGGAGATCGTCTTCGTGGCGGTGCGGGTAGTCGGTCGCGAAGAGCAGGATCTCGTCGGACCCGAGCCACTCGAGCACCCGCGCCAGCTCCTCCGGGGGGCCGGCGTCGGTCGGCGCGACGGTGAACCGCATGTGCTCGCGGATCGTCTCGATCACCGGCCGGCTGACCCAGGGGGTATCGCGTCGCAGGCCCTTCCAGTCCTTCTGCAGCCGCCACCAGAGCGACGGCAGCCAGGTGAAGCCGCCCTCGGCGACCGTCACCCGCAGCTGCGGGAACTCGGCGAACGCCCCCTCGGCGAGCAGGCTCGTCACCTGCGCCATGTAGAGCTGGGGCTCCAGCGCGTACTCCTCGGCGTACCAGGAGGGCCAGCCGACGGGGGTCGGGGGACCGTCCGGGGTCCCGCCCCAGTGCAGGTTCATGACCAGGTCGTGCGCGACCATCGCCCGGTAGACCGGGTGCCAGATCCGGTTGCCGTAGGGGCGGTCGCTGCGGACCGGCATGAAGACGCTGACGAAGCCGGGATGGGAGCCGACGCGCTCGATCTCCGCGGCGATCTGGGCCGGCTGGCGCGAGGGCACCACGATCGAGGCGCGCAGGCGCTCGTCGCGCTCCAGCCACTCCGCGATCAGCCAGTCGTTGACGGCCCGCGCCAGGGCGAGGGCGAAGTCGGGGTGGCGGACGAAGTCGACCCCCGGGTTGCAGGTGAGGATCGCGCGCTCCAGCCGCCAGGGGTCGAGCAGCTGCCCCTGGACCAGCGCCAGCTCCGAGGCCGGCATCCGGCCCGCGGCCGGCCGCCACTCCTCGCGCACGCTGGTCGGGGCGTTGGGCGGGTAGGTGCGGACGCTGCCGACCATCGCCGTCCGCCCCAGGCCCGGGCCGAGGAAGCCGCGCTCGCGGATGAACTCGAGCCAATGGTCGTCGAGATAGTCCGCCAAGACCTCGAGGCCGGGCAGCTGCACGTGGGCGTCGGCGTCGATGACGCGGCCGTCCCAGACCGCGTCCCGGCCCTCCCCCGCGCCGAGGCCCCAGGCGCCCTGGGGCGCTGCCGGCGAGTCGGCCCGTGCGGCTGCCATCCAGCCGCTCAGAACCCGTAGAGGGCGATCGCGTTGTCGGCCAGGATCCGCCGGCGGGCCCGCTCCGGCAGGCTCTTCGGCAAGGAGGTCTGCGGCGAGTCGAAGTCCCAGTGGGGGTAGTCCGAGGAATACATCAGCTTCTCCCCCATCCCCAGGCTCTCGAGCTGCTCGTAGATGCCGGCGAACCAGGCGCTGTTCTCGGGTTCCTCGAACGGCTGCGAGGTGAACCAGAGGTGGTCGCGGATGTATTCGGAGGGCTTGCGCTCGAGGTGCGAGACCTCGTCCTTGAGCAGGTCCCAGGTCTTGTCCATGCGCCAGGCGAACGGCGCCGCCCAGGAGTAGCCGCCCTCGACGCTGACCAGCTTCAGGTTCGGCCAGCGGTCGAAGACGCCCTCGAAGATCAGGCTGCCGAGCTCACTCAGCATCTGCTGCGGGTAGCCGGCGTGGTTCTCGAAGTAGAACGAGGGCCAGCCCGAGCCGGTCGGCGGGTTGAGGCCGTTGTCGCCCGGGTGGAAGCCGACCGGGATGTCGTGGTGGGAGACGGCCTCCCACATGTCCCAGTACTTGCGGCGGCCCAGCGGCTGCTCGGAGCCCATCGAGAGCAGGACCTGAACCCAGCGCTCCCGATGCGGGCCGGTGCAGCGCTTGTCGATCTCGGCGGCGGCGAGCTTGCCGTCCTCCCAGGGCACACAGATCGACCCGCGCCAGCGCGGGTCGGAGCCGAACCAGGCCGCCTCGGTGTGGTCGTTGGCCGCGCCGAGCAGCGCCGCCGTGTACTCGATCGGCTGGTTGCCGCCGGTGAACTGGGGGATGCTGGCGGCGCTCTGGTTGAGGATCGCCAGGTCGATGCCCCAGGTGTCGAGCAGCTGCTTGCGCATGAACTCCGGGTCCTCGCCGGGCAGCATCCCGTTCGGCGGCCAGGCGTCGGCGCGGGCGGAGCCGGACTGGTTGCGGATGATCCCCATCATCCCCAGGGTCCTGGTCCCGACCAGCTCGTAGTACTCGCGCCAGCGGGACGGCAGGTAGTCGAGCAGCTCCCCCGGCATCCGGATGTTGTGGGCATCGGTGTCGACCAGGGAGAGCCGGGTCCCGACGGGGTGCTCCTGGGGCTCGGTCAGAGTCGTGGTAGCCATGCTGCGTCTCCTCGCCACTCGGTTCCGTGCCCACCGAGCTTAGCTGACGTCAATGTCATGTCCGGTCCTTGAAGCCGGCTTCGACCGAGCGGATCGCCTCGCCGTAGCTGCCGGGCTGCTCGCTCATCGGCACCCCGGCCCGCAGCCGCTCCCAGACTTCGGCCTCCTCGGCGTCCACGGCCTCGGCCAGCTCGAGCACAGCGGCGAGCTCGTCGGCGGGGATCGCCACCAGCCCGTCGCCGTCGCCGATCACCCAGTCCCCGGGGTTGACCGTGGTCTCGCCGACGCTCAGCGGCACCTCGCCCTCCCCCGGCTCGCCGAGCTTCGCCCCGCGGGGGGTCAGGCCGAGCGCGTGCACGTGCAGGTCCAGCAGCGGCAGCCTGGCGCTGTCGCGGACGTAGCCGTCGACGACGATCGCGGCGACACCGCGGCGCGCCGCCTCGGCCCCGAGCAGCTCGCCGACGTAGGCGAATTCGCCGTCGCCCTGGACGACCAGCACCTGGCCCGGCTCGGAGGTGAGCAGCGCCTCCAGCAGCGAGGCGACCGAGCCGGTGGCGCACTTGGCGGTCCGCGCCGGGCCGGCGAAGACGCCCTCGCCGTTGATCCGCGAGAGCGCCGCGCTGAGGTGGCCCTTCTTGCCGAAGGCGTCGCCGATCACCGAGCTGCCGAGGGCGGTGGCCCGATCCCTCAGCGCCGCCGCGCCTTTGCCGTCGGCGGCCATCAGACGTCCACCACGACGCTGCCGTGGGCGTCGACCGAGGCTCGTTGGCCCTGGCGCAGGATCAGGGTCGTGTCGACGAACTCGACGATCGCCGGGGCGCTAACCGCCATCCCCGGCCGGAACTGCTCGCCGTCGTAGATCGCGGTCTCGACCCGCTCCGGGCCGAGCTCGTAGTAGATGACGCCGCGGCTTCCCTTCTGGGGCGGCTCGCCCTCCTCGCCCGCCGCCTCGCTGACCTCGGCGAGCCGGGTCCCGGTCAGCGGCGCTCGGGCGGTGATGCGGACGTTGGTGAGGATGTAGCCGGCGTCGGGGTAGCCGCTGTCGGGCCCGAAGAGGCGCGCGTACTCCTCCTCGAAGAGCTCGAGCAGCCGCTGTCCGGAGCCCTCGTCGTAGGCGCCGTCGGGCGCTTCGACCCGGACCTCGTGGACCTGGGTCGCGTAGCGGATGTCGACGCTGCGCTCGAGCTCGACCGTGTCCCAGGCGAAGCGCTGGGGCTCCATGATCTCCCGCACCCGGTTCTCGAGCACCTCCCAGGCGTCGTTCAGCGCCGCCGGGTCGAAGGGGTTGGCGAGCGTGGCGGGCCGCTCCTCGACCACCACCGCGTCGGAGGAGACGACGCCGAACGCCGACCACCCCGCCGCGAGATCGCTCAGCGGGACGACGATCTTGCGGATCCCCAGCTCCTTCGCCAGCGAGGTCGCGTGAACGGGGCCGCCGCCGCCGTAGGCGTACATCGCGTGGTCGCGCGGGTCGTAGCCCTGCTGCACGCTGGCGACCCTGATCGCGTCGGCCATCTGGCTGTCGACGATGCGGATCGCCGCCGCGGCCGTCTCCTCGGCGCTGAACCCGAGCGGCTCGCCGGCGCGGGCCAGCGCCGCCTCGGCCGCCGCGACGTCGAGCTTGATCCTGCCGCCGAGGAAGAAGTCGGGGTTGAGGTAGCCGAGGATCAGATCGGCGTCGGCGACCGTGGCGTCGGTGCCGCCGCGGCCGTAGGAGGCCGGCCCCGGGCGGGCGCCGGCGCTGCGCGGGCCGACCCGCAGGGTTTCCCGCTCGGGGTCGAAGCGGATGATGCTGCCGCCGCCGGCACCGACCGAGCGCACGTCGAGGGTGGGCACGAAGTACTCGTACTGGCCATGGCGGGTGCTGTCGCGGATCAGCGGGCTGCCACGCCGGATCACCCCGACGTCGAAGGTCGTGCCGCCCATGTCGGCGGTGATCACGTCGAGCTCGGGGTCGGCGCCGTCGGCTCGCTCCGCGCTCGTCAGCCTGGTCAGCGCCCCGGCCCCGACCAGCCCGGCGACCGGGCCGGAGCCGATCGTCAGCAGCGGCCGCGCCCGCGCGTAGTCGGCGCCGATGACGCCGCCGGAGCAGCTCATCACGTAGAGCATGTGCTGGTAGCCGAGCTCACCGAGCTCGCGCTCCAGCGCCTTCAGGTAGGAGCTCATCGGCGGCCCGATCAGCGAGTTGACGACGGTCGCGACCGTGCGCTCGTACTCGCCGGTGCGCGAGACGATCGCCGAGCCGGCGGAGACGAATGCGTCGGGAGCGATCTCGCCGATCAGCTCCACCGTCCGGCGCTCGTGGTCGGGGTTGACGACCGACCAGAGGTAGGAGACCGCGAAGGCCTCGACGCCCTGCTCGAGCAGGGCCTCGATCGCCGTCCGGGCGCTGTCCTCGTTGAGGCCGACGAGGACCTCGCCGTCGAAGGTGACCCGCTCGTCGACCTCGGCGATCAGCTCGCGGGGGACCAGCGGATCCTGCTTGTAGTGGGCGGCGACGTGCGCGACCTCCTCGGGCGGGAAGCCCCAGTAGCGGCCGCCGGCCTTGAGCGAGTGCAGCGAGTCGGCATGACCGCGGGTCGTCAGCAGCCCGACCTTCGCGGTGCGATTCTCGACCAGGGCGTTGGTGCCGACCGTGCAGCCGTGGTAGATGCCCGCGGCGCCGGCGATCAGGTCGCCGACCTCGATCCCCATCCGCTCCGCCGCCGCGCCGAGCGAGTCGACGAAGCCGCGCTCGAACTCGCCGGGGGTCGAGTTGGACTTGCCGATCGTCACCCGTCCGTCGCCGTCGACGACGATGCAGTCCGTAAAGGTGCCGCCGATGTCGACGCCGACCACGTACTGCTGCTGGTTGCTGGGCACCTGCTTCCTCCGTTTCGAAATCGCTGGGGCCTCGCCTAGGCGAGGATCATCTCCGGGAACACCGGGTCGCTGGCGCGTGAGACCTCGACCGCGACCAGCCGCTGGCACCCGGGGCAGGCAAACCGCCTGAAGACCATCTCGGCGTCGACGAAGATCCGCGGGTCCTCGACCAGCGGCACCGCCGTCATCGGGCCCTCGTCGAGCAGCAGCCCGGCCTTGTAGTCCTCGCGGTAGTCGGCGAGCTCGGCGTCGCAGGAGGAGCAGGCGAGCACGCGCCGCTCGCCCTCGTCGCGGGCGACGACGTACTCGTGGACGACCCGCGGCGGCTCGCCGCTGGCGGCGCTCGGGGTCGCGGGCGCGGCCGGCGCGTCCTCGCGGTCGCGAACCGGCGCCCATCCACTGCGCTCGGCGAGCGTGAGCCGGCGCAGATCCGCGGTCGCCGCCGCCTCGACCGCGCCGTCGGAGTCGAGCTCGACTCCGTAGACCTCGCGGGCGGACTCGGCGGAGGTGTAGCCGGCGGCGACGTCGGCGGCGACCAGGGAGGGGTCGCGCTCGAGCGGATCGCCGTAGCCACCGCCGCCCGTGAAGCGCATCTCGATCACGTCGCCGGCAACCAGCGAGGTCCCGTTCGACTTGCCGCGCAAGCGCAGCTCCTCGCCCGCCTCGAGCTCGTCGACGCTGGCCGGCAGCCGCCGGTCGGCGAACAGCTCGGCGACGTTGGTGTCCTTCAGCACCCGGAAACGGGTCGTCGGCGACGGGTAGCCGCCGAACAGGCCGGCCGCGCCGTGGGTGGAGACCCCCGAGGCGGCGACGTTGGTGATCGCTTCGACTTGCTTGGCGCGGTACGGGGCGAAGGCGACCTCCATCCCGGTCCCGCCGCGCCAGCGGCCGGCACCGCCGCCGTCGCAGCCCTCGCGCCGGTAGAGATAGACGACCGGGAAGAAGTGCTCGAGCTCCTCGACGTTCAGCAGCTTCATCAGCGGGCTCCAGTTCGGCCCGCTGGTGTCGACGCCGTCGCGGTCGGGTTTGGCGCCGGAGCCGACCGCCACCGGGTCGAGGATGACCTGCCCGATCGGTTCGTCGCGGTCGTTGACACCGGCCAGCACCAACAACGGGAACGAGGGCTGCTGGCCGGTCACGTCGCGCCGCAGCTCGGGGTCGGTGGCCAGCATCCGGTTGACCACCAGCAGCATCGACTGCACCATCGTCGCCGCGTTGGGGACGCCGCCGCTGACCGAGGCGGGATAGTCGACGCAGGAGAGCAGGCCGGGCTCGACGTCGAACTCGATCTGGCGGTCGGCGCCGCCCGAGGCGAAGAGGTGCTCCCAGAGGACGGAGAGCTGCAGGGCCGCGACCACCGCGCCGGTGAAAGCCGCGTAGACGAACCCGATCGGCCCTTCCTGCTGCACGTCGGTGCCGCGGTTGTCGATCGTCAGGCGACCGCCTTTCTTGGTCACGTTGAGCTGCATGCGGAAGTTCTCGCGCTCGCCCGGCATCCGCTCGTCGAGGTAGTTGAGGTCGCTGTAGACGCCGTCGGGCACCTTCTCGAGCTTGGCCGCGAAGGACGACTGGGCGTCGCCGATGATCCGCCGCATCGCCGCCTTCACGGTCGGCGCCCCGAACTGCTCGCAGGCTTTCTTGATCTCCTCCGAGCCGTAGCGGCAGCCGGAGAGCTGTGCCCGGAGGTCGAGCGCGACCAGGTCCGGCATCCGCGACTGGCGCCGGTACATCCGCTCCAGGTCCTTCCGCAGCTTGCCGCGCTCGACGATCTTGAACGGCGTGAACACGGTCGGGTCGCTGTAGACGTCCGGCGCGTTCTGCGGCCAGCCGCCGGGGACGATGCCGCCGAGGTCGTACTGGTGGCCGCCGTTGGTGACCCAGGCGAAGATCTTGCCGTCGACGAAGACGGGGCAGGAGATCAGCACGTCCATCTGGTGGCAGGCGCCGATCCAGGGGTCGTTGCCGAGGAAGAGGTCGCCGTCCTCGATCCCGGGGTCCTCGCCGAACTTCTCCATGATGTAGCGGACCATCAGCGGCGCGCCGCCGTCGAGATAGACGATGAACGGCGCGTTCATCACCGCCTCGGCGTCCTCGGTCATGATGCACATGTTGAAATCGAGCGCCTGGAAGACGGGTGAGCCGGAGATCCGCGTCAGCGTCTCGCCGTGGGCGACGTTGCTGCTCCAGAGGCGGTTGCGGATCACCTCGTAGGTGACCGGGTCGAGGTCCTCGTCGACCTCGGTGTGGAGGTCAAGCGGGGCGGCGACACGATCGGACCAGTCGGCCGCGGGGCGGTAGCTGTGGACCTTGCCGTCCCACTCGACGGCGGCGCGCTCGTCGCTGTCGATCACTGCCTCGGCTCGCTCGCTGCTCATTCCCTCTCCTCCGTTCAGGTGCCTGCGCCAATCACTATATATGACACTGGCGTTAGTATCAGTCAACGCCCCACAACTACCGCGCCCTCGCCGCGACGGCCCGCAGCCGCCGCTCGATCTCGGGGTAGAAGTCCTCGGGGGACGCGCCGGCGGCGACTTCGGACTCGATCCAGGCCTCGATCCTCACCAGCTCCGCCGTGAGCAGCTCGATTACCCCGAACGAGGCCCGCGGAATCGCGACCAGCCCGTCGGAGTCACCGGCGATCAGGTCGCCCGGCTCGACCGTGACGCCGGCGACCACGACCGGCTCATTGACCGCGACCGCCTCGTAGCTGCCGAGGTAGGCGACCGGGGTCGGCGGGCGGCTGAACAGCGGCAGCCCGGTCGCGGCGATCCCGTCGACGTCGCGGATCCCGCCGTCGACGACGATGCCGGCGACGCCGGCGGCCGCCGCCATCCTCGCCATGTGCTCGCCGAAGAAGGCGCGCCGGGCGGCGCCCGCGGCGAGGACGATCACGTCTCCCGGCTCGGCCTCGGCGACGACGGTGCTGGAGATGTACGGGGCGTCCTCGAGCGAGCGCCCGGGCCCGACCTCGGCGAAGGCGATGGTCACCGCCCTGCCCAGCAGCCGCGGCGCCGGCCGGGCATGCAACGGCGCCAGCCCGTCGATCCCGCGTGGCTCGGCCGCGATCTGGGCGAGCAGGTCGGAGAGGTCGCCGGTCGGGACCGCGGCGACGGCGGCGAGCAGCGCGGGCGGCAGCGGCGTCGTCAGCCTCCGGCTCGCGTAGTCGCGCCGCGCCGCCATCCGCTCAACCCGTCGGCGCCGGCTCGACGATGCCCTCGTGCCTGGGGACCGAGGCCGTGTCGACGACGATCTGGGCCGGCCCGGTGGCGCCGAAGCGACCCTTGTCGCCGGTGATCTCGAAGGCCAGCGGCGCTTCCTCAAGGCCCCAGACGACGTGCGAGACCAGCGGCGCGATCTGCAGCTTGCCGCTGGCGACCATCTCGACCGTGGTCGCGAGGTGGCGCAGGTGGGCCATCTCGGGAAAGATCAGCGCCGTCGAGCGCAGGCGCAGCAGCTGGAAGTCGAGCGGGACCTTGCCGGGGACGATCGAGGAGATCACGACGCGGCCGGTGTCGCGCACCATCGCCAGCGCCTGATCGACCGTCTGCGATCCCGCCAGGCCCTCTTTCGGCGGGCCGCCGGCGCTCTCGATCACAACATCGGCGCCGATCCCACCGGTCAGCTCGAGCACCGCCTCGACCGGGTCGACCACCGAGCCGTCGACCGTCTCGTCGGCACCGAGGCGGCTCGCCATCGCCAACGGCTCGGGACGGACGTCGACCGCGATCACCCGGCCGGCGAGGGTGTGGTGGGCGATCTGGGTCGCGTAAATCCCCATCGCGCCCTGGCCGATCACCGCCACCGTGTCGCCGCTCTCCACGCGGGCGGAGGCGACCGCGGCCAGGCACTCGGCCGCCGGCTGCATCGCGGCGATGTCGTAGTCGCTGACGTGATCGTGGCGGACCGGCACCAGGGCGCTCTCGGGCATCGCCGCCAGCTCCGCCAGGCAGCCGGGGAAGTCCGATCCCGTGACCGGCCCGCGCCGGCAGTCGTCGTCGCGGCCGCTGCGGCAGAGCCCGCACTCCATGCACGGGAGCAATGCCCTGTCGGCGACCCGGTCGCCGACCGCCAGGCGCTCCACGCCCGGCCCCAGGGCGACGACTTCAGCGCTGTACTCGTGCCCGAACAGCTGCGCCGGCCCGGTGGCCATGCGCCGCCGGACACGCTCGCTGCCCTCGGTCTCGCGGCCGCTGAAGACGATCGCCTCGGTGACCGAGGGCTCGACCACGCGGACCTTCAGCAGCACTTCCCCCGGCCCGGCGACGGGATCGGGGATCTCGTCGAGCCGCATGTCGTTGAAGTCGTAGAAGCGCCAGGCCCGCATCTCTCCCCCTCAGCTTGGCGCCGGCTGGAACCGGCCCATGTCGACCACCAGGTATGAACCGTCAACCTCGATCGGGACCCGCTCGGCCTGGTAGGGGCCCTTGGTCAGCTCGGTCGGGAGGTCGGCGCCCTCCTCGACCTCGACGTTGTAGGCCCGGGCGCGGGTGCGGATGGGGTCAAAATAGGACTGTCCCGTCTTGACGTCGAACTCCCAGCCGTGCCACGGGCAGACCAGCAGCGGACGCTCGGAGTCGAAGCGATATTCGCCCGGCCGGTCCGATTCCATCCAGCCCATCAGCTTGCCGCGGCAGAGTTCGGCCCCGGCGTGCGGGCAGCGGTTGAGCAGCGCGTAGAAGCGCCCGTCGATGCGGAAGATCCCGATCGAGTGCCCTCCGGCCTCGACGATGATCCGCTCGCCCTCGGCGACGTCGTCGACGCTGGCCACCACGTAGCGCTTCGGGCGCCCGGTGACGGGAGAGCTCTGGTCGGCGGGAGTCATCTCTCTCCCGACACGATACTGACGTCAGTGTCGGCTAAGCGGAGGCGTCCTTGATGATCGCGTGGAACCAGAGGTCCGAGAGCGAGTCGGAGACATGATCGATCGGCCCCTTCGGGGCCTGATCGAGCTCCTGGACGCAGAACCACTCGACCATGCCGCCGAGCGCATTGGCGGCGATCCGCGGGTCGACGTCGCGGAACTCCCCCTCGCGGATGCCTTTTTCGATGCTGTGTTCGATCCGGCCGAGGAAGGCGCGCTGGGAAGCCCGCAGCAGCTCGGCGAAGCGCTGGTCCTCGTAGGCGAGGCTGTAGAGAACCCGCATCGCCGCCGCCTGCTGGCGGAAGCCGGAGACGAAGCTGCGCGTCGCCTGGTCGATCGACTCCCGCGGCCCCTCCCCGTTGGAGCGCTGCCCGGCCACCAGGTAGAGCTCCTCGCAGGCGGTGCGGGCGAGGTCGAGGTAGATCTCGGAGATGTTGTCGAAGTAGAGGTAGAAGGTCGCCCGCGAGACCCCCGCCAGGTCGGCGACGTGCTGGACCGTGACCTTCGCGATCGACATCTTCGCGGCCAGCTTCTCGGCGGCCTCGAGCAGGCCGCGGCGGGTCTCGATCCCGGACTGGCGGCGCGGCGTCAAGCTGCGCTTGGAACCGCCCGTTCGCTTCGATTTGGACTGCTTTTTCTTCGCTGCCGCTTTGCCCGATGGCAATGGAATCGTGCCCCCAACGTACGCCTTGTCTACCGGTCGCCCTCAGCCTGGACCCTACTACCCGGGGGCGGAGGCGCCGCGTCGCGATTCGCTTTCCAGACGTGAGAGCACCGCCGCCGCGGCCTCCCGGTATTCCGTCGCACTCGCCAGCTTCAGGCCCTCGTAGCCGCGGATTTCCCGCGGCAGATCGCAGAGCTCGAGCAGGCCGGCGGCCGTCCCCGGGGAGAGCAGTCCGAGGCCGCGCTCGACCGCCTCCCGGTACTCGCCGATCAGGCTCCGCTCGACCCGGCGCACGCGGCTGTGGCCGAACGGGTCCAGCCCGCTCCGCCGCAGTCGCCGCGCCGCCCGCAGCCCGCGCAGGGCCGGTTCGAAGCGGCGGCCGAGCCGCAGCTTGCGCTTCATCCCGAGGCTGCGCAGCAGCGGCGGATGGAGGTTCCAGCTGACTTCGGCGTCAGGGCCGAAACGAGCCTCGACCGCGGCCCGCTCGCCGGCGTCGAGGAGCAGGCGGGCGACCTCGTACTCGTCCTTGTAGGCCATCAGCTTGTGCAGGTTGCGGGCGACCGCGAGGGCGATCTCCTCCCTGCCCGGCGCCAGCTCGGCCTCGCGGCGCCGCACGTCGGCGACGAAGCGGACGTACTCGCGGGCGTAGGCGAGGTCCTGGTACCCGGCCAGATCGGCGGCCCTCTCCCCCACCGCCGCGACGAGCTCGGCACCGCCCACGGCGGCGACCTCGGCCGCCAGCTCGCCGGGCAGCGGCGCTCGCCGCGGCGGCGCCGGCGCGGGCATGGCGCGCTCGGCGAGCTCCGGCTCGATCGCCAGGGCCCGGCCCCAGTCGAAGGCCAGCAGGTTGAGCTCGACCTCGACGTCGTTGATCTCGATCGCGCGCCGGATCGAGGCCGCGGCCAGCGGCAGGGCGCCGTGCTGGTAGGCGACCCCGACCAGCAGCAGGTTCGCCGGCATCACCTCGCCGAAGAGGCGCTCGCAGAGCCCCTGCGCGTCAAGCTCGAGGTTCTCGCCGGGCCGGGTCCGCGCCGAGACCCGGTCCAGCAGCGGCTCGCTGCCGGGCCAGGCGGTGGCGGTGTCGACGACCATCTCGCCGGTCGCCACCTCGCTGGTCGAGAGCACGGCGAGCGCCCGCTCCGGGTCCAGCGAGCGCAGCACCTCGGGGGTGGCGGCCCCGAGCAGGTCGAAACCGAGCAGCAGGTCGACGCAGGCGCCGCCAGGCCGGTTGCTGCCGGCGATCGGCTGCTGCGCGATCCGCAGGTCCGAGGTCACCTGGCCGCCCTTCTGGCTGAGCCCGGTCTGGTCGACGCCCCAGACGTGGCGCCCCTCGGTCATCGCCGCCACGCCGAGGATCTGGGCCACGGTGACGACTCCGGTGCCCCCGATCCCCGCCATCCGGATCGTGAAGTCCCTGGCGTCGACCCGCGGCTCCGGATCGGGCAGCGCGATCGGAACCGGTGGCCTCGCCTTCCTCCCCGCCTTGCCGGGAACGACGGTCAGGAACGAGGGACAGTCCCCCTCCAGGCAGGAGTAGTCCTTGTTGCAGGAGCCCTGGTCGATCTGGGTCTTGCGCCCCCACTCCGTCTCGACCGGCTGGACGCTGAGGCAGCTCGACTTGCGCCCGCAGTCGCCGCATCCCTCGCAGACCCGCTCGTTGATGTGGACCCGCTCCGCCGGCTCCGGCAGCTCGCCGCGTTTGCGCTTGCGCCGGTTCTCCGCCGCGCAGCGCTGGTCGTGGAGCAGGACCGTGACCCCTTCGACCGCCGCCAGCCGGCGCTGGACCTCGGCCAGCTCGGCGCGATCGCGGACCTCGGCGTTGGCGGCCAGGGGCACTCGCCGGTAGCGGCCGGGGTCTTCGGTGGTGATCACCGTGCGCACCACCCCCTCCGCCTCCAGCAGGCGGGTGATCTCGGCCGGCGAGAGCTGGCCCGGCACCTCCTGCCCGCCGGTCATCGCGATGCCGTCGTTGTAGAGCAGCTTGAAGGTGATGTTCACCCCGGAGGCGACCGCGGCGCGGATCGCCAGGGAGGCGGAGTGATGGAAGGTGCCGTCGCCGACGTTCTGGACGAAGTGCTCGCGGGCGAGGAACGGCGCCATCCCGAACCACTGCGCTCCCTCGCCGCCCATCTGGGTGATCCCGGCAACCTCGCCGCGGTCCTGCTGGTTGAGCACGACGATGCTGTGGCAGCCGATGCCGGCGCCGACGAGGACGTCGTCCGGCGCCTGGGTGGAGACGTTGTGCGGGCAGCCGGAGCAGAAGAACGGGGCCCGCGCCAGCGGCAGCGGCGCCGCCGGCTCGGCCCGGTCGAGGCGGCTGAGGTGGGCCTCGATCGAGGCCAGGGAGACGCGGCCGGCGAGAACGGTGGCGAGCGCTCTGGCGATCTCGTCGCGCAGCAGCTCGCCCGTCGCGGCCAGCAGCGGCGAGCCGTCGAGCCCGCGCTTGCCGATCACCCGGGGCGCCGAGCTGACGTCGTAGAGCGCGTCGCGGACGGCGAGCTCGACGAACGGCAGCTTGCTCTCGACCACCAGGACCGTCTCCAGCCCGGTGGCGAACTCGTGCACCACCCCGGCCTCGAGCGGATAGGGCATGCCGACTTTCAGCAGCCTGATCCCGACCCCCTCGCAGGTCTCCTCGTCGAGCCCGAGATCCTCCAGCGCGGCAACCGCCTCCAGGTAGCTCTGGCCGTCGGCGGCGATCCCCAGCCAGGCCCCGGGCACCGGCGAGCGCACCCGGTTGATGCCGTTGAGGGCGCCGTAGGCGGAGGCCAGCGGCAGCCGCACCGAGAACAGGCTCCGCTCCAGGTCCGCCATCACGACGTGGTTGAGGTTGGCGCTCGGCGTGTGCCGGTACTCGGCGCCGTCCTCGCCCAGCGGCCGCCTCAACGTCAGCCGCTCGGGGCCCACCGTCGCCGAGCCCGCGCCGTCGGCGAGGTCGGAGCGGATCCGGATCGCGCTCCATGTCCCCGAGGCGCGCGAGCAGGCGAAGGCGTGGAGGGTGAAGTCGAGCAGCTCCTGCAGGTCGGAGGGGGCGAAGGTCGGGATGCAGAGCGCGGCAAGCGATGCGGCGGCGCTGCTCGGCAGGGTCGAGGAGCGGGCGCTCGGGTCCTCGCCGACGAAGGCGACGGCGCCGCCGGACGGGCTGGTGCCGCTGTAGTTGGCGTGGCGCAGGGCGTCGCCGGCGCGGTCGACGCCGGGCGCCTTGCCGTACCAGGCGCCGGCGACCCCGTCGACCCTGGCTCCCGCGGTCGCCGCGATCAGCTGGCTGCCCCAGACCGAGGTCGCGGCCAGCTCCTCGTTGAGCCCGGGGAGGTGCTCGATTCCGTGCTCGGCGAGCAGGACCCGCTGGCGCGCCAGTTCGCGATCGACGCCACCCAGCGGCGACCCCGGGTAGCCGGAGACGAAGCCGCCGGTCCGCAGGCCCGCGGCGTCGTCGGCGCGGCGCTGGTCGAGCAGCCCGCGGACGATCGCCTGGACCCCGGTCAGGTAGACGGGGCCGCGATCCGCCAAGTAGCGATTTCCCAGCTCAAATTCGCCCCGTGAGTCGCTTAGCGCGATCTCCTCCATTGGCGATCGAGTCTAACGACGGGCCCTCGTCGCCCTGGCGATCTTTCAGGGGGCTGTTGAAGTGTTTGACAAGGGGCGTTCTAAGGGGTGACTTTCGCGCCTCCCTCCTGCTTGGAGCCGGTCCAGCCGGCCTCGAGCTCGACGTCCTGAAGCGGCGCTTCGCCGGGGTGGCAGATCTCCGAGTCGAGCAGGCTCAGGCAGCCGGGACAGATCGACTGGTGGACGACCAGCGGCTCGTCGACGTAGTCGCTCGCCCGCGGGTACAGCGGCCCCAGCTCGGCCGGGTCGACCTCGCGCCCGAGGCAGCGCTGCTTGAAGTTGCCGTCGGTGGGGCCGAGGTCGGTGCGGCAGTGGCGGCAGGCGAAGCGCTGCTCGCCGGCGTGCTCGAGCACGAGCAGCGAGAGCGAGCTGCCGATCGTCTCCCACTCCGGCCCGATCTCGGCCTCGGGCGAGGGCACGGCATCGGCCCGCCCCTCGCGCTTGCCGGCGCGCAGCGCCGCCGTCGCCTCCTCGTCAACGCCGGCCTCGGTGAGGACGACGCCGTAGGTCGCGGTCGCCTCGGCCGCGGAGACGCTGCGGGCGAGGACGTCGGCCTGGACCCGGTCGGGGTCGCGCCGCAGCGGGTCGCCCTGGCCGCCCGAGCCGCCCCAGGCGATCTCGACCGCGTCGTCTTCGGAGAAGGGGATCCGCGACTCCTTCGGCTGCACCGCCCGGCGCTCCCCCTCCAGCCCCTCGAGACCGGCGGGGAGGTAGCCCGAGCGCAGCCGCTCGCGCAGCCCGTCGTGAACCATGCTCATCCGCGTCGTCACGCCGGGGAAGCCCCCGGCGCTGCCCTGCGCGGTGGGGATGCCGACGCCGCTGGTCGAGGAGGAGAACCAGCCGTCGTCGGCGCCGCGCAGGGTCAGGCCGAAGGTGCCGGCGATGCCGCCACGGAACTCGCCGGCGCCGCCGGAGTCGAGCTGCTCGCGGCGGTAGAGGTAGAGGACCGGGAAGTACTGCTCGGTGTACTCGACGTTGGGCATCGCCGACTTCGGGTCCCAGACCATCCCGCCCGTGTTGATCCCGTCGCGCCAGGAGTAGGCGCCGTAGCCGCCGCCCATCGCGTCGAGCTGGACGGTCGCGAAGGGGGTCCCGCCCGGCTCGGTCCCGCCGACGATCGTCAGCGGCCAGGCGCTGTTGGCGCCGACTGCGTAGACCTCGCGCGAGAGCTCGGGGTCGAAGGACAGCATCTTGCCCATGCAGGCCGTCGCCAGGGTGACCGACATCAGCGCCCCGCCGGAGGTGTTGCTGACCGCGGCGGGGAAGTTGGCGCAGGTGATCGTGCCGGGGACCGGATCGAAGCGCACGCAGCGCAGGGCGCCGCCGACCGCGTACATCAGGTCGAAGCAGAGGAACGGGTTGAGGACGCTGAGGATCGCGCTGCGCCAGGCGGCGAGGGTGGTGTTGATCGCGCCGGTCTGGAGATCGGTGCCCGCGTTGCTGAGGGTCAGGGTGCGGCCGCTCTTGGTCGCGGTCAGCAGGCCGCGGTAGACGCCGCGATCTCCCGGCTCCTTGCACTCGATGAACGCCTGGGCCGTGTAACGGCCGTCGGGGACGCGCTCGAGGCGATCGCCGACGGTGCGCTCGGAGTCGGCGATGATCCGCTCGAAGCAGGCGCGGACGACGCCGACGCCGTGGCGCTCGGCGATGTGGAGGACGCGGTCGCGGGCGACGTTGCAGCCGGCGATCATCGCCCGCAGGTCGAGCCCGAGCAACTCCGGCTCACGCGAGCGGCGCCGGTACTCGGCCTCGATGTCGGCGCGGATCACGCCGCGTTCGACCATCTTGATCGGCGGGATGCAGCCCGGCTCGTCGAAGGCGTCGCGCGCATCGGGGCAGTAGCCGCCGGGCGTGCTGCCCCCGAGGTCGTGCTGGTGGAAGACGTTCGCCACCCAGCAGAGCAGCTCGCCCTCCCAGAAGACGGGCGCGGTGAGGACGACGTCCTCCTGATGGTGAGCGCCGATCCAGGGGTCGTTGGAGAGGAACATGTCGCCGTCCTCGATGCCCGGGTTGGCGACCCTGTTCTCCAGCGTCCATTTGACGACCCCGTCGAGCACCCCGGCGTGGACCTGGATGTAGGGGCCGGTGAAGATGTACTCGCCGGTCGCGGTCAGCATCGCCGGGTTGAAGTCGTGCGAGAAGACCGCCTGCGGGGAGCCGGAGACGCGGATGATCGCCTCGCCGTGCTCGATGTTGATGTTCCAGAGGGCGTGGCGGACGACCTCGAAGGTGATCGGGTCGAGATCCGCCTCCATCTCCTCGCAGAATCGCAGCGAGGGATCGATGTCCAGCTCCGGGCCCGGCAGATAGGACCGGACCTTCCCGTCCCACTTCAAGGCGCGCTCCTCGACGGTCATCAGGCCGTCCCCCCTTCGAACTCGAGATGGATATTGCCCATGCCGTCGACCCTCGCCCCGACGCCGGGGTCGACCGCGATCGACGTGTGCGGAAGCTCGATCAGGCCGGGCCCCTGGGCGCTGGCGCCGGGGACGACGACGTCCTCGCGGTAGACCGGGGTGTCGACGAAGCCGCCTGCCTCGCGCCAGTAGATCGGGCGGCGGTGCGCGGCCTCCATCGACACCGGCTCGACCTCGCCGAGGTCGGCGAAGCGGTGCGAGCTGCGCCGCGTGACCCGGACCTGGAGGCCGACGATCTCCGCGTCGGCCTCGGCGTAGGCCGTGCCGGCGCCGAAGATCCGCTCGTACTCCTCGTCGAAGCGCCCGCGCAGGCGCTCGGTGGCATCGGCGGCGAGGAACTCCTCGTCGACGGCGATCTCCAGCACGTGCACCTGGAGGCGGTATTTCATCTGCAGCTGCCAGGCGGATTCCCGCCCCTCGGCGGCGATCCCGTCGGCGTCGAGCTCGGCCTGGGCCTCGGCGTCGAGCCGGCGCAGGTTCTCCAGCAACCGCTCGCCGTCGACCGGCAGCGGCTCGACCACGTCGGCGTAGGCGAGCGCCGAGGGGCCGGCGACGCCGGCACCGAAGGCCGACCAGACCGAGCCGAGGTCGCCGAGCGGGACGATCACCCGCTGGGCGCCGAGCTCACGGGTCAGCACGGCCGCGTGCAGGGGGCCGGCGCCGCCGTAGGCGAAGACGACCATCTCGCGCGGGTCGCGCCCGTTCTGGACCGTCATCCGCCGGGTCAGCTCGGCCATCTGGAAGTCGACGATCTGCAGGGCGCCCGCGGCTGTCTCGGTCGCGTCGAGGCCGAGCGGCTCCCCGACCCGCGCCAGCGCCGCCAGCGCCGCCTCGACGTCGAGGTCGCGCTCGCCGCCGAGGAAGAACTCGGGGTTGAGGCGGCCGAGGACGAGGTCGGCGTCGGTCACGGTCGGCTCCAGCCCGCCGCGCCCGTAACAGGCGGGGCCGGGGTCGGCGCCGGCGCTGCCGGGGCCGACCTTGAGCGCCTTGGTGCGCTCGTCGAGCCAGATCAGCGAGCCGCCGCCGGAGCCGATCGAGCGCGTCTCGATATGCGGCGAGAGGTACTCGTACTGGGACACCTCGCCCTTCTCGACCAGCAGCGGCTCGCCCTCGATCACCAGCCCGACGTCGAAGGTGGTCCCCCCCATGTCGGTGGCGATCACCTCGCCGATCCCGAGCTCCTTGGCCAGGTGCGCGCAGCCGTGGATGCCGGCGGCGGGCCCGGAGCCGAGGGTGAAGATCGGGCTGCGAGCGGCGATGTCGAGGGCCATCGAGCCGCCCGCAGAACGGAAGATCTTCGGCGCCGACTGCAGCCCCTCGGCCGCCAGCCGGTCCGAGAGCCGGGCCAGGTAGCTGTCCATCGCCGGGCCGATATAGCAGTTGAGGACGGTGGCGACGGTGCGCTCGTACTCGCCCCAGCGCGGCAGCAGGTCGACCGAGGCGGTGAGGAAGGCGTCGGGAAAGCGCTCGGCGACGAGCTCGCGGACGCGGTGCTCGTGCTTGTCGTTGCGGATCCCCCAGAGCAGGCAGATCGCCACCGCCTCGGTGTCGTCGTCGAGGCCGCGCAGCTGCTCCCGCAGCTCCTCCTCCTGCAGCGGCACGACGACCTCGCCGTCGCGGTCGACGCGCTCCACCGCCTCGGCGATCATCCCCTTCGGCACGATCGGCTCGGGCTTGTTGGTGCGGCTGACCCACATCATCTCCTCCGGGCCGAGACCGGCGACGCGGCCGTTGGCGCGCATGAAGTGGATCGTGTCGGCGTGGCCCGCGGTGCTCACCAGCGCCGTCTTCGCGCCTTTGCGCTCGACCACCGCGTTGGTCCCGATCGTCGTCCCGTGGACCATGCGGTCGATCGACGCCGCGACGCCGCCGCCGTTGGCGCCGCCGACCTTGGCGATCGCGTCGGCGATCGAGGCGACGACCCCGTCCTCGAAGGCGCCGGGGGTGGTCAGCGACTTGCCGGCGACGACGCCGCCGTCGCGATTGACGAGCACACAGTCGGTGAAGGTCCCACCGATATCGACGCCGCAGAGGTACACCAGCTCTCCTTCTCTATTTGTTGCTTCGCGCCAGGCTGATGGCGATCAGCAGGATGGTTCCCTGGACCACGCTGTTGAGCCAGAACGGGAGGTCGATCATCGTCATGCCGGTCACCGTGACCGAGGCCAGAAGGACGCCGATCACGGTGCCGATGATGTGGAACTCACCGGGCTTCAAGGTCGAGGCGCCGAGGAAGGCCGCCGCGTAGGCGGGCAGCAGCAGGCCGCTGGCGGCGTCGGGCGAGGAGGTACCGGACTGGGCCGAGAGCAGCAGGCCCGCGGCCGCGGCCAGGGCGCCGGTGAGGATGAAGCCGATGATCCGCAGGGCGACGACGCGAACGCCCGCCAGCCGCGCGGCTTCCTCGCTCTCCCCGATCGCCGCCATCTGGCGACCGGCGACGGTTTTTTCCATCAGGAACCAGATGATCGCCGCGGTGCCGAGGCTGATCACGATCAGGTTCGAGATCGGGCCGACGTCACCGCGGGCGATGTCGGAGAACCCTTTCGGCAGGTTCTGGACCAGCGCCCCCTCATTGGCGCCGGCGCCGAAGCCGGTGACGATCGAGCCCATCGCCAGGGTGACGATGAAGGCGGAGACCCTGACCCGGGCGACGAAGAGCCCGTTGATCAGGCCGACGAAGCCGCCGACGGCGATCACGCCAAGGATCGAGACCGGGACAGGCAGGCCCCAGCGGACCATCGTGATCCCGGAGAGGACGCCGGCGAAGCTGGCGACGGCGCCGATCGAGAGGTCGAAGTCGCCGAGCGCGAGGACGATCGTCAGGCCGGCGCTGAGAACGATCAGCACCGCCGTCTGGTTGAGGATGTTCTCGAGGTTGGCCGAGGTCGGGAAGGTTTCCGGTTTCATCGCGCTGAAGAAGACGATCAGGGCGATCAGGGCGATGATCACGCCGTACTTCTGCAGCACTTCGTGGCGGGCCGGCAGGCGGTCGCGGAGCTTGGTGCGCGGGTTCAGGTCGCCGGTCGCCGCCTCCATCACGCCACCTCCTCCACGCCCAGCACCAGCGCCGCCAGGCGCTCGACCTCGAGGTCGGCACCGTGCAGCTCGCCGACCATCTGCCCGTCGCGGAAGACGAGGACCGAGTCGCAGGTGCCGGCCAGCTCCTCCCAGTCGCTGGAGACGATCACGGCGCTGCGGTTCTCGTCGACGAGCTCACGGAGGAGATCGAAAAAATCGCGGCGGGCGCCGACGTCCACCCCCTCGGTCGGCTCCTCGAGCAGGAGCAGGCGCGGATCGCAGAGCAGCGCCCGGGCCAGCAGGACCTTCTGCTGGTTGCCGCCGGAGAGGGTGCCGACGACGGTGCGCTCGTCGCGGGCGACGATCTTCAGCCGCCCCATCATCTCCCGCGTCGCCGCGGCCGAGCCGCGGCGGTCGACGCGGCCGCGGTGGCGGAACCGTCCCACCGCGAAGGGGGCGAGGGCGCAGTTCTCGCGGATCGATTTGCGCATCAGCAGGCCGGTCGAGGCGCGGTCCTGGGCGACGTAGACGAGGCCTCGCTCGAGCGCCTGGGCAGGCGAGGTCGGGCGATATGGCTCGCCGGCGAGCTCGACCCGGCCGGCCTCGATCGGCCGGGCGCCGCAGAGCAGCCGGCCGAGCTGCTTGATCCCCGATCCCTCGGCGCCGGTGACACCGACGATGCGGCCGGGGGCGACACGGAAGCTGAGGTCGCGCAGGTCGCCGCCTTGAACCCCGTCCAGCTCCAGCAGCGGCGCCGCGGAGGCGTCCCCCTGTGCGCGGGGGCGCGGAGCGTCGGCCAGGTCGCGACCGGCGATCGCGGTGATCAGGCCCTTGTGGTCGACCTGCTCGCCGGCGGCGGAGAGGACGACGCGGCCGTTGCGCAGGACCGTTACCCGGTCGACCTCGTTGAGCTCGACCAGGCGGTGGGTGACGTAGAGGACGGCGATCCCGGCCGCGGTCAGCCGCCTGACGGCGTCCTGGACGACCTCGATCTCGTCGGCGTTGAGGCTGGCCGTCGGCTCGTCCATGACGATCAACCTGGCGTTGCGGGCGATCGCCAGGGCGATCGTCACCAGTCGCTGCTTGTGCAGGGGGAGGTCGCCCATCCGCGTCGACGGGTCGACGTCGAGCTCGAAGCTGTCGAGCACCTCACGGGCGCGCTCGGCCCCCGCCCGGCGGTCGATGTAGCCGGCGTGGCTGGGGAAGCCGAGGCCGATGAGGATGTTCTCGGCGACAGTCTTGCGGCGAAACAGCAGCACCTGCTGGGGGAGCACCGAGATCCCCAGCTCGAGGGCGTCGCTCGGCTTCGACATCTCGACCTCGTCGCCGTTCCAGACGACGCGGCCTCCGTCGGGGCGGATCGCGCCGCCGATCACCTTGATGAAGGTCGACTTGCCGGCGCCGTTCTCGCCGAGCAGACCGTGGAACTCGCCGGCATGGACATCGATCCCAACCCCGTCCAGGGCAACCACGCCCGGGTAGGACTTAGTTAACCCCTGAGCCGACAGAATCGGCTCAGGGGTAGTCGTGGCTTGCTGGGAGGAAGATGTCATCGCATCGGCCCTGAATCGAGGCGGTCTAGATGCCGTATTCCGTTTTCCAGGCCGATTTGAAACGCTCGATCTGCGGAACCGGGTGGACCGGAGCCCCCTCGGCCGGTGCGTTTTCGGCCGTGTAGACGACCGGCATCGCATCGGAGCCGAGCGTCAAGCTCGGGCTGACGCTGTACTTCTTGCCGCTGAACACGCGGGCCAGGGTGTCGGTGGTCTCGTAGCCGAGCAGCTCCAACGGCGCGTCGACGGTGGCGTAGATGTTCCCGTTTTCGCGGATGTTTTCGAGGATCGGTTTGTCCCCGAAGTAGGTGGTGACGATCGCGTCGCTGCCGGCCGCCTGCAGCGCCGCCACGGTCGGCATCGCCTCGACGTCCTGGATCGTCCAGACCCCGGCCAGGTCGGGATGCGCCGTCAGCACCGATTTCATCGTGTTTTCGTCGTCCGACTGGATGTTCGTCAGGTCGGTCGAGTGGGTGTTGACGACTTCGACGCTTTCCTTGTTCTCGGCGAGGAACGCCTGGAAGGTCGCGTAACGCAGCCGGTGGATGCTGATCGAGGGGGTGCCGGTGAAGACGGCGATCTTCGCCTTGCCCTCGATTTCGCCGGCGTTGATCCGTTCGTTCAGTTTCGAGAAGAACGCTTCGGAGATCAGGCCCGACTCGACCGCGGCGTTGAAGTCGGAGACCGAGGTCAGGCCTTTCGACAGGTAGGAGGCGTTGTAGGCGCCACCGAGAGCCTGGTCGACGACGGGGATGTCGGCGCTCTTGGCCTTGGCCAGGCAGTCGCCGATGATTTCTGGGTCAACCGACTGCAGGACGATCGCTTCGACCCCGGAGACGACGAGCGTGTTGCACTGGCTGTCGATCAAGGTCGGATCGCCCTGGCCGTCGATGTTCTTCACCGTCCAGCCGAATTCGGAGGCGGCGTCGTTGAACGCGACTTCGGCCCGGACGCAGGCTTCACAGGCGCGGGTGATGTTGATGAAGGCGATGCTTTTACCGGTCACGTCCGCCGAGCCTGCGCTCGCTTCGGCGCCGGTGGAGTCGCCTTCTTCACTTGCCGTGGTTTCCGCGCTTGCGGTCCCCGACGAGTCGGAGCTACCGCAGGCGGAAATGGCAACCGATGCCGCCACCAACAGCAAGAGGGCCAGTAGCCCGGTGAGAACTCTGTGTTTGGAACCAGTCATGTCAGATCTCTTCTCCTGTATCCCCCGGACCGAGCCTCTGGGCTGGTCGGATTTCGGCGTCCGACCCATCGGGCCGCCTGGACTTCGATCGCGTGAAACTAACATAGCGCTGACGACAGCGTCAGGTCTTTCATTTGATTCCGAAATCCGTTTGGAGAGATTCCAAAGCCATCTGCGTGTCCAGGCGACGGCAATGACTGACGCTGACGATGGCGCCGGGTACAATCGCCCGATGCGCCCCTCCGAGCTCGCCTCCGTCTTCTCCTTCTCACCACCCCACCTGCGTGGCCCGGAGCGCCGCCTCGCCGGCGCGGTGACGATCGCCGACCTGCGCGCC
>OUNO010020982.1_pt1 | contig 27844 bp, 25 predicted proteins | sample 1779811 | NCBI WGS metagenome assembly OUNO01 (sample SAMEA3914804, study PRJEB12502) | metagenome | biome: forest; material: soil | place: Canada | collected 2010-06-25 | depth 0.3 m
CCGGTATTGGGGTCGAACACGTCGCCAAACCGGCTGCTGGTCCCGGCGACCATCTGGCCATTGATGAAGTGATCTATCTGACGCATGGCCCTCTTTGCTTTCTCCGCCACCCCGCAGGCTTCCATCTAGGCTGGCGGCGTCCAGCCAACAACCTAGCGCCGGCCTTTGCGGGCGTAGCGGCGGCGCCTATAGTCGCCGTTTTAGCGGAGCCGCGCATGAGCCACGCCGTCGCCATCATCATGGGCAGCCGCTCCGACTGGCCGACCATGAAGTGCGCGGCCGAAAGCCTGCAGGCCCTGGGCGTCACCTTCGAGGTCAAGATCGTCTCGGCCCATCGCACCCCCGAGCGCCTGTACAGCTTCGCCCGGGGGGCCAAGGCGGCGGGTTTCAAGGTGATCATCGCCGGCGCTGGCGGCGCGGCCCATCTGCCGGGCATGACCGCCTCGCTCACCGACCTGCCGGTGCTGGGGGTGCCTATCCAGTCCAAGGCCCTCAATGGCCTCGATTCCTTGCTGTCCATCGTCCAGATGCCCGCCGGCGTGCCGGTGGGCGCCCTGGCGGTGGGCGAGGCCGGGTCGCGCAACGCCGGTCTGCTGGCGGCCAAGATCCTAGCCCTCTCCGATCCCGCTCTGGCCGTGCGGCTCGAAAAGGCGCGCGCGGAGCTCGCCCAGTCGGTGCCGGAGCACGTCGGCGAGGACGTGTGAGCGTGTTCCGCAAGAGTGGGAACTGGTTTTGCGATGAGAACACGCTCGAGTGTATGGAATCGCGCCGTTCTGGTCCGATCAGACTGGTCGAGTCTGATCGGAAAAGGCTCTAGGGGTGCCAACTTTCCCGCTCGCGCCCGGATCCACCATCGGCGTCCTGGGCGGAGGACAGCTCGGCCGCATGCTAGCCATGGCCGCCGCGCGCCTTGGCTTCGATGTCGTCATCCTCACCCCCGAGCAGGACGCGCCCGCGAGCCGGGTGGCGGCCGGGACCATCCAGGGCGCCTATGACGATCGTCGGGCTCTTCAGACGCTGGCCAAGACCTGCCAGGTGGTCACCTTCGAGTTCGAGAACGTGCCTGCCGCCGCCCTGGAGGCGCTGGCCGAAATGGGGGTCGAGGTCGCCCCGCCCGCCCGGGCCCTGGCCGTCGCCCAGGATCGCTTCGAGGAGAAGACCTTCCTTAATCGCGCCGGCCTGCCCACCGTCGCTTTCGCCGCCGTGGACGGGGCCCAGGACCTGCGTCGCGCCCTGCGCGAGCTGGGCTCGCCCCTGCTGCTCAAGACGCGCAGCGGTGGCTACGACGGCAAGGGACAGATCTGGGTGACCCGCCCCAAGGAGGTCGAAGAGGCCCTCGCCAGTCTCGGCGGGCGCCCGGCGATCGCCGAGGCCCCGGCGGATTTCCGCCGTGAACTGGCGATTATCGCCGCGCGCGGACGGGACGGCGAGATCGCCGTCTACCCCCTGACCGAAAGCCACCACGAGAACGGGGTGTTGCGCCGCACAAGCGCGCCGGTCGATCGCGCGCCGCGTGCGCTCGCCGAGGCCGAACGGTTCGGCGCCAGCCTGTTGAACAGCCTGGACTATGTGGGCGTCCTGGGGCTGGAGCTGTTCGAGCGTGACGACGGATCGCTGCTGATCAACGAGTTCGCGCCCCGGGTGCACAATACCGGCCATTGGACGCTGGATGGCTGTGAGGTCGATCAGTTCGAGCAGCACATCCGGGCCATCGCCGGCTGGCCGCTCGGGCCAACGGCGGCCCTGGCCCATGTGGAGATGACCAATCTCCTCGGCGCCGAGGCCAGCCATTGGCGACGGCTGGCGCGCGAGCCGGAGACCCGGCTGTGGCTGTACGGCAAGGGCGAAGCCGCCCCCGGGCGCAAGATGGGTCATGTGAACCGGCTGCGGAAGCTGGACTGACCTACCTGAATCTCAGTCGCGCGCGCCCCGATCGCAGATGACGGCGTTCACCGGCAAGACTAAGGGTTGCCGAGCGAACGCGAGAGGAAACGCCCGCCATGGCCCTCAATGTCCTGATCACCGGCGCCAACAGCGGCTTTGGCCTGCTCACCGCCGCCACTTTCGCCCGCGCAGGACACAGGGTGCATGCAGGCCTGCGCAACCCGGCCAAAGGGGCCGCCCTCAAGGCGCTGGCGGACGAAGGCCTGCCGGTGAGCGCGCTCGCGCTCGACGTCACCGATGTCGCCAGCATCGCCTCGGCGGTCAGCAAAGCCAGCGAACCGGGCCCAATCGATGTGCTGGTGAATAATGCCGGTTTCGAGGTGTCGGGGCCGGTGGAGCACCTCTCCGACGCCAGCCTGCTGCGCCAGTTCGACACGAATGTCCTGGGCGTCGCCCGCATGGTCCGAGCGGTGGCCCCGGCGATGCGCGAGCGCGGTGATGGTCTGATCGTCAACCTCTCGTCCATCGCCGGACACATCTCCGCGCCGTTCACCGGCGCCTATTCGGCCAGCAAGCACGCGGTCGAGGCTCTGTCGGAAGCGCTGTGGTTCGAGTTGCGCCCGTTTGGGGTTCGCGTGGTGCTGGTCGAGCCGGGCGCCTTCGAGACCAGCTTCGGCGCCAATGTGGTGACCGAGCCGGCCTACGACGAGGCTTCCCCCTACCGCCCCATAGCGGCCAGGTTCAACGCCGCTATGGCCGGGTTTCGCAGCGGGCCGCCGCAAGACCCGCAAGAGGTGGCCGACATCATCCTCGCCGTCGCATCCGATCCCGACCCCAAGCTGCGCCATCTGGCCGGCGATGACGCGCGCATGCTGGCGCCGCTCTACCGGTCGATGGATTTCGAGGGCTTCGCCAGTGTCATGCTCACGCGCCTGGGCCTCACCGATTTGGTGAAACCGCCGGCGAAGGCGTGACGGCGCGCGCGCCATATCTCAAGCGCGCCAGCGCCCCGGCGGCGCGGTGAGCAAGTTCCGACGGCTTCACCCCCGCTTTCCAGCGCTCGAAAGCCATGACCGAGCCGATCCGGGAATCGAGGTGGGCGGCCGCCGCGTTGCCGCCCACGGCCAGCCGAACCGCCAGGGTGGAGATCAGGATCTCCGCCAGCAGGACACGCTTGGTATAGTGGTTCTCGTCGGTGGCCTCGTCGCCGGCCCAGCGCCACAGGCGGTCGGCGCTCGCCCACGCCAGGCGCAGCCCCAAAGGCGCGTTGGTCGGCAGAGCCAGAAAGCCGCACCAGCGCCGCGTCGCCTCCCCGTCCTCCATCGCCGCCTGACAGCGAGCAAGCACGGCGACACGGATGCGCTCGCGCACCTTCAGGCTCAAAGGGTCGACTGTCGACAGAGCGCTTAAGGCGCGCTCGTCATGCCGGCGGGCGAGGAGGGCGGCTAAGTCCCGCGGGCCGGACGGGGCCAGAAGCTCCGCCTCGGCGAGGCTCAGCCGCGCATCCTTGGCCGCGGACTGCATCGCCAGGCCGGTCCAGCCGAGTTTCGCCACGTGGGGAAGGGCGCCGTCCAGCAGGCGCTGCTCGGCCAGGTCGGCCCAATCGGGCGCGGGATCGACGGCACTCATCACGCGTTCATCCCTACACCCGGCAGCGTGGACAAACGAGGCCTGCTCTGGTAAGTGGCCCGCCTCGTCCCGAAGGCTCGCTTTCGGCCGATCTGTCCGTCGCGCGGCCGGCGCGAACCCGAAGGAGCGCTCTTGGTTCAGATTTTCGTCCGCGACAACAACGTCGACCAGGCGCTCAAAGCGCTGAAGAAGAAGATGCAGCGCGAAGGCTCGTTCCGCGAGATGAAGCGGCACGTGCACTACGAAAAGCCGTCTGAGAAACGCGCCCGGCAAAAGGCCGAGGCCGTCCGCCGCGCCCGCAAGCTGGCCCGCAAGCGCGCCCAGCGCGAAGGGTTGTTGCCGCCGCCCAAGAAGGTCGTCCGGACCTAGCCGACCACTCTCTACACTTTCTAGATTTCGACGTCCGCGCTGGCGTGAGCGACATGCTCCACGCCGCGCACAATCGCGTCGGCATGAAACCCCGATAGGATAGAGGCGTGGCTGGCGCCGGCCACATGCTCGATCAGGCCGTGGAGCGAAGCCACCGCCGGCGCCGCTTGCAACGTCCGCAGGCCGGCTCGCGCGTCCGGCGGCCCGGGCAGGACCACCGCGACTGGCCAGCGCGGATCGAGCGCGCCGGCCTGGGTGGCCTGGCGCGCCGCCGCCGGCCACTGCGCCACCTCGGCCGCCGCCCAGGTGTTGTGATCCACGTCGGCGAAGGCCCAGCGCTTATGGCCGCCGACATCACCGTCCAGCCCGATCCGGTCGCCCAGCGCCGTGCCTGAAAGGGCTTTGAAGAGTCCGCTCCCCGCGCCCCAGGCGGCCAGGCGCGAGACGTTGGCGAATTGGGCGACCGCGGTGCTGACGAACTTCGATTGCATGGACGCTGGCGTGGTCGCGTCCACCAGCACCAGGCCGGCGACGCGTTCGCCGAGGCGCGCGGCCAGTCGGTGCACGTGCAGGCCGGCCATGGAGTGGCCGACGAGGATCAGCGGGCCGCGGGGCGCCTCGAGCGCCAACAACGCCTCCACATCGGCCCCGATGGCCGCGCCGTCGCGGGGGCTGGGCCCCGGATCGGAGAGGCCGAGGCCGGCCCGATCATAGGCCAGAGACCTATAACCGCGGCTGGCCAGACGGGTCTGGACCACCGACCAATCGGCGGAGAAGCCGAACGCGCCCGCCTCGAGCAGCACCAGGGGGGTCGAGCGATCCGCCGGTCCCGCCCGCACCACGTGTAGCCGTCGCCCGCCGATATCCAGCATAGCGCCGCGGGGATCGGGTCTGACTGAAAGGCCCATGGCAGGCGATGTGGGGGCGGAACCCGCCGGTGGAAAGGGCGCCACTAGGCTCCCAGAGCAGGATGGTTTGAGGCGGGATCGGCTCAGAGCTGAATCCTGCTCAAGCGCTTCGTGTTCCGCGCGCCGCCCGCCTGAGGCGCCAGCAGGCGCTTGTTCTCGCGTCTTCGAAGCTCCCAATGAGCGCCGCGGCCGGAATTCCCCATCTGCGATGGAGGAGCCTGATCTGATCCAGCGTCAGCGAGCGGCGACGGTTCAGGATTTCGGACGCCCGGGGACGCGAGCCCAGTAGCTCGGCGAGATCGGCTTGGGTCCGATCGTTCTCATCCATAAGAAAATTTGAGCGTATCCACCGCGTCGCCGCGACGGGTCGTAGGAAAATGCGCCGTTTCGTAGGCCTCTACCAGGACCGCCAACACTTCGAGCGTGTCGCCGGCTTCCGTGCCCGACTCGGCCCCCACAGTTGATCGATGCGGGCGAGAGCGGCCGACAGATCGGCGTCATTTCGAAATTGGCCGAATATCCATCGAGGTTCTTGCGGGCGATGATCCCTCATTCGCCTACCGGAATAGGTCGTTCCCACCAAGGGAACAAGAGCTGAGGCCAGCTTCGAACGTGCAGGTGGTCAGCAAGCGGCCGCGGGCCAGGCCTTGGCGAACGCCACCACCTGCTGGGCCACGGTTTCCACCTGCCAGGCGTCGTGCGGATCGGCGAAGGCTCCGGCATCGTCGAACAGGCCGCCGGCGTTGAGGGTGGCGCCGAACGGGGTCGGCCAGCCGCGCAGGGCGTGGACGATGGCGCGCAGGGCCGCCAGGGTGGAGCCGGCCGCCTGGCCGCCGCTAGCCGAGACGATGCAGCCCACCGCCCGGCCGTCGAGATAGGGTCGCTCGCACTCGCGCAGGTCTTCCAGGCAATCGAGGGCGTTCTTGACCAGGCCGGAGATCGAGCCGTGGTAGCCGGGCGAGGCGACGATGAGGCCGTCGGCGCGGCGGACGGTGTCGAGGAACCGGTCGCGATCGGCATCGGGGCTTTGCGCCCGGGGATCGAAAATCGGCAGGTGGCTGAGGAAGGCGCCGCCGAACAGCTCGGTGCGGGCGCCGGCCGCCCGGGCCGACTCCAGGGCCCGGATCAGGGCGGTCTCACTGGTCGAGCCCGGCCGGACGGTGCCGCCCAAACCCACTATCAGGGGCCCGACGATCGGCGGGCCGGCGGCCCTTTCGGTCAAGCGTCCACCGCCGGGCTCTTCCCCCGGGTCCGCTTCTCCCGGGCCTGACCGATCTCCTCTAGTTCGGCGGCGTATCGGTCGCGGGCCGCCTCGCGAAGTTTGGGCAGGTGATAGGCGGGGAAAAGGTCGTTGTCGGGCTGGTAGTCGCGCAGCACCTGCTTGGCCACGGTGGCCTTGTGCACCTCGGTGGGGCCGTCGGCGATGCCCATGACCAGAGAGCTGGTGACCATGCCCATGAACGGCATCTCGTTGGAGACGCCCAGCGCCCCGTGCAGGTGCAGGGCGGCGGTGGCGATGTCGTGATAGACCTTGGGCATGGCCACCTTGATGGCGGCGATGTCCTTGCGCACCCGCTTGTAGTCCTTGTGCTTGTCGATCAGCCAGGCGGTGTGCAGGACCAGCAGGCGGAACTGCTGGAGTTGGATCCAGGCGTCGGCGATCTGCTCCTGGACCACCGGCATGTCGGCCAGCCGCCCGTCCCGGGTCTGGCGCGATACGGCCCGGCGACACATGAGGTCGAAGGCGTGCTGACAGGCGCCCACCGTGCGCATGGCGTGGTGCACGCGTCCGCCGCCTAGCCGCGTCTGGGCGATGATGAAGGCGCCGCCGCGCTCGCCCAGCAGGGCGTCCTTGGGCACGCGCACGTGGGTGTAGCGGAGATAGCCGTGACCGCCTTCGCCCTCGCCGCCGACGCCGATGTTACGCACTGTCTCCACCCCCGGGGTGTCCTTGGGCACCAGGAAGATCGAGGTGCGGCGATAGGGGTCCTTGGCGTCGGGATCGGTGACCGCATAGACCACCAGCACCTTGGCGTAGCGCGAACCGCTGGAGAACCACTTCTCGCCATTGATTACCCACTCGTCGCCATTGAGTTCGGCCCGGGTCTTGAAGGTGAGCGGGTCGGAGCCGCCGGTGGGCTCGCTCATGGAGAAGGCCGAGCGGATCTCGCCGTTGAGCAGGGGCTTCAGCCACTTCTCCTTCTGCTCGGGCGTGCCGTAGTGAGCGATGATTTCGGCGTTGCCGGTGTCGGGCGCCTGGCAGCCAAAGACCGTCGGGGCCAGATGGTTGCGGCCGAGCTTCTCGTTGATCAGCGCCAGCTTGAGCTGGCCAAAGCCCTGGCCGCCCAGCTCGGGACCCAGATGACAGGCCCACAGGCCCTGGGCCCTGACCTCATCCTGCAGGGGCTTGATGAACTTCTCCCGCCCCTCGGTGCTGAAAGCGGCCATGCCCAGATGGGAGATCGGCTCGACCTTGTCGGCCATGAACTCCTCGATCCAGTCCAGCTTCTTCTGAAATTCGGGGTCGGTCTCGAAATCCCAGGCCATGGCGATGTCCTCCATCTTTGCAGGCATCATCGGCGCAAAGCCGCGGGGCGCGCAAGCGGTCCGAACGCTTGTTTGAACGCAATCGTGGGTTTCGCCGCCTCGCCGGCCGGCGCTACAAAGCCTAATGAGCGCCCCACAGACGGACGAGGCCGACGCCGATACGCGCGTGCGCGCCGACGGCGCCCGCGCCTGGTTCGATGAGCTGCGGGACCGGTTCGTGGCGGCGTTCGAGGCCCTGGAGGACGAGGCCCCGGCGGCGCTCTATCCCGGGTCGCCCGGACGCTTCGTGCTGACGCCGTGGACGCGCGAGGGCGGCGGCGGCGGGGTGATGGGAATGCTGCGCGGGCGCCTGTTCGAAAAGTGCGGCGTGCACGTCTCCCAGGTGTTCGGAAGGTTCACGCCGCAGATGGCGCAGACCATACCGGGCGCACACGAGGATCCGCGCTTCGTCGCCACCGGGGTCAGCTTGATCGCCCATATGGCCAGTCCGCGCGTGCCGGCGGTGCACATGAACACGCGCTATATCGCCACCACCTCGGGCTGGTTTGGCGGCGGGGCCGACCTGACGCCGTTGCTGGCCGACCAGCGAAGGCCCCACGCGCCCGATGCGCTGGCCTTCCACGCGGCCCTGAAGCGGGCGTGCGACGCCCACGACCGCGACTGGTACGAGCGCTATCGCGAGGAGTGCGATCGCTATTTCTTCTTAGCCCACCGCAATGAGCCGCGTGGCGTCGGCGGCATCTTCTACGACCGGCATGAAAGCGGTGATTTCGAGCGTGACATGGCCTTCACCCGGGACGTCGGCCTGGCCGTGCTGGAGGCTTGGCCCAGGATCGCGCGCGCCCGCATGGCCGAGGCATGGACGCCGGACGAGCGTGAGGAGCAATTGGTCCGGCGCGGCCGCTATGTGGAGTTCAACCTGCTCTACGACCGCGGGACGACGTTTGGCCTGAAGACCGGGGGCAATATCGACAGCATCCTGTCGTCCATGCCGCCGGTGGTGAAGTGGCCCTGAGGGCCAGATTCATCGTGATTGTCGGAAATTAAGCTGTGCAGCCGCCGACGCGGCGCAGCCGGAGTCGCGCAGCCGGTCGCTGGCCGCCGGCTCATCCTCATCGTCTTTAGTCCGTGTCGACGTCTTCACCCCCAGGCGCACGGCGGCCGCGGCGTCGAACACGCTCAGCGTGCGACGGGTGCACAGTTCGCCCAGCTGGGCCTCGGTGAGGGCGCGGATGTCGAACACAAGCGGGCCGCGGCGCAGATAGGGATCGTTGCGCACCAGGTCGCTGGCGTACCAGGCCCCGGCTGGATCGACGACGACCACCGCCGTCGGCGCGTGGGCGATGGCTGCCCACGCCCGGACGTAAGGGCGCACGAATGCATGAGCCTGCGAAGCGCGCAGGGGAAGCAGGACCAACAACGAGACGCCCGCGAAAACCGCGAAGCTCACCCCCGCCCAGCGCCGGGCGGCGTCGCTCAAAGTATCGGTCAACCGTCCCCAGGCGAAGGCGGCCAGCAGACACGTCGAGCCCAACAGGCCGTGCAGGTAACGGTAGCCCCAGCCGTGACCCTGATGGGGGATGAGGACGAACATGGCGATGACGGTGAGCACCAGTCCCAAAAGGAGCGCGCGCACAGCGCCGCCCGTCCTGACCGCGGCCACGACGCCGAGAAGGGCGAGGGGCGCGGTCAGCAGGCTCTGCCAGGTTACGAAGCGGATCAGATTGGCGTCCATGATCCGCAGCGCCGTCGGATCGACCGCCTTCCACAGGGCCGTGATGCGGCTCGCCAGGTCGGTAGCGGCCGCCGTCCCCATGGCCGCTGGCCCCGTGGCGGCGCCAGTGTGGCCGAGAAAGGCGAAGGCGAACCGCCAATAGCCGATCCAGAAGCCGCAGATGAGGCCGTAGGCGGCGATATAGGTCAGGGCCAGGCGCCAGCGCCGGGCGAACAGCAGCTCGGCGATGAACGGGGCCGCGAACAGTGGATGAAAGACGAACTGGTGCAGGCCGGTGGCCAGAAAGGCGACCAGAATCGCGCCGATGTGACCCAGCCTTCCGCCGCGCAGGAACAGCCACAGCCAGACAAGGTTGAAGGCCAGATGCGCGGTCATGGCGTAGGGGGTCATGGCGGTGACCAGGAACTGGCCCGAGGTCGCAAGCAGGGCGGCCGCCGCCACCGCCAGGTCCGGCCTGGCCGGCCACAGGCGCCGGGCGACGCCGAAGATCGCCATCACTGAGACGGCGGCCAGGAGCGGACTGACCAGCGACGGCGCGCCCGCCAGCACGCCCAGCGCCCGCAGCCCCGCGTTCACCGGCAGGTATTGCGAACTCCAGGCCGCGTCACCCGGGGCCACGGTGACGAAGGTCGGCTGCAGGGCGTCGAGGAACGCGCGCCAGGGCGCCGCCACCGGGGCCATGAGCTGGCCATGGCTGAGGACGGCGGCGTCGAAATTGGCCATGAACTCATCCATGGAGAGGGCGTAGTTGTCGAAGACGACAAAGGTCCCCGCCCAGGCGACAAGGGCGCAGGCCAAGGCCGCGATCGCCGCCATGGCCAGGACGGTGCGCGGGCGGATCGAGCCGGCCAGCGAGCCTGAGCCCGGCGATGCCGGAAGAGCGAAAGAAACTCCAAAGCCGAGAACGGCCGCGGCGGCGATGGCCCACAGAATCGGCAGGTCCTGGTGGAACAGGAACCAGTCGGTCAACCTGAGGGCCCGGCGGCCGGCGGTCACATGTGGATAGAGGGCGGCGATCAGGACGGCGGCGGTCGCCATCCAGGCCACGGCCAGGCGCCTGACGATAGGCCCGGTCATGGAGATCGGCGCGGGCCGACGGTGACCTCCGGCGCGCACGGCGGGGCGGCGGCCAGGGCCAGCAGGACAGATCGGCGCGCATGTTCCCTGGCGCTGTGGAAGGCGACGTTGGTCAGGGGCTCATCGGCGCCAGCGAACAGGACCACGCGATGGTGGGCGCACAGATCCTGGATCTGGGCCGGCGCGAGGGCGTCGAGCCGCATCACCTTCGGCCTGTTCGACAGGAAAGGATCGTTGCGCACCAGGTCCACGCCGAACCACAGGCTGTCCACGTCGACGATGACCACGTCGGCGGGCGCGCGCGCGATCACCGAGGCGTTCCTGACCGAGGGCGCGGCGTAGGTCCGAGCCTGCCAGGCCCGAAGCGGCAGGCAGATCCCCACCGAAACCGCGCAGGCCAGGGCGAGCGCCGCCCAGCCTCGCCGCAGCGACCGGTCGTCGGCCGTCAGACGCACCCACGCGGCGGTCGCCAGCAGGCACAGGCTGCCGAGGTAGCCGTGCAGATAGCGATAGCCCCAGCCCTGCGCCTGATAGGGCGTGATCAGCAGCAGGAAGACGAGAATAAGAGCGACTCCAGCCGCCATCGGGAACATCGGGCTGGATCTGTCGCGCGCGGCCAGGCCGAAACCCCACAACGCCAGCGGCAGGGTCAACAGGTTTTGCCAGGTGGTCAGCCGCAGCAGGTTCCCGGCCATGAGACCGACACTGAGGGGGTTGAAGGCTCCCGTGACCGCGGCGGCGGCCGCTCCGCGCGGGAGGGCGAAGAAGGGATAGCCCTTGGCCAGGAACAACAGGCCGGGCCAGGCGATCCAGAACGCGCAGATGAGCGCATAGGCGACGGTGTGCGTCAGGGCCAGGCGCCAGCGGCGCGCCGCCCACAGCTGGATCACGAACGGGGCGGCGAACAGGGGGTTGAAGATCCATTGGTGCAGCCCGGTGGCCAAAAACGCGACCAGGATGGCTCCCGCCTGGGCGGCCCAGCCTTTGCGCAGGAACAGGCACAGCCAGGCCAGGTTGAACGCCAGGTGGGCCGGCATGGCGTAGGGCGTCATGGCCGCGAAAATGAGCTGGGACGAACTGGCCAGCAGGATGGCCGCCACCAGCGCCGCGTCGCGCCGGTCCGGCCACAGCCGGCGGCCGAGGTCCCATACCAGGATGATCGAAAGCGCCGCCCACGCCGGACCGGCCAGGGCTTGGGAGCTCAGGGCGCCGAAGGCTGCGCGCAGGGCCGCGTTCACCGGCAGATAGGTCGAGGCCCACCATGCATGATCCGGGGTCTCCAGCCCCCAGGCCGGCTGAAGCGCATGAGCATAGGGCTGCCACGCCGACGGGATCGGCGCCATGAGCCGTCCGTGCTGGAAGATGTCGGCGTCGAACGCCGCCCAGAACTCGTCACCTGAAAGCGCATGGGCTTGGAAGACCCACCACCAGCCGGCGAAGGCGACGATAGCTACCGTGACCGCCGCCAGGATGACGATACGCCCTCCGAACCGCTCGGCCGCGGCTCTGGCCGCAACGCCGGGCGCGAAGCGAAACGTCGGCGCGGCGATCAAGGCAAGCATGAGGGCCATGCCCAGGGCGACGATTGCGTCTTGGTTCACGGCGAAGACGTCCGTGACGAAGACCAGATGATGATGCGCCGGTCCGATACTGAGGTTGACCACGCACACCAACCCCACGATCAGAAGCCAGTCCAGGCCGACGATGGCGAGTCCGGTCCATGCGTCGCGGGCGCCCCCCGTGCGCAGAATCATCGGGCGGTCGTGAACAAGAGCAGCCGCCGGGCGGCGAAATTGAACACGAAACTCACCCCGGCGGCGGCGATCTTGCCGATCAGGATGGCCAGGCCCAGGGGGACCACGAACAGCCACACCAGGGCGGTGTTGATCGCCACCCCGGCGATGCCGATGGCGACGAAGATGGCGAACTCGGCCCGGCGGTCCTCGAAGCGGCGTTCACTGAACACCAGGCGCACGCTCAGCAGATAGTTGACGATCAGGCCGACGCTGACGCTGAGGATGTTGGAGGCGATCACGCTGGCCGATTTGGAGAGCCCCAGATTGTTCCGGGCGAGGTGGTAGAGGACCACCACCACGGCCATGTCCACCAGCAGGCTGAGCGCGCTGACCAGGAAATATTTCCAGCCCTCGTGAACAAGCTTCATGAGGGTGGGGCGCCGCGGTCTCAGCCTCCCTCCCCTCGATGGGGCCGCTCCGTTCACGCCGCGGGCTGGGGGACGAGACGTTCGCTGGCCAGGGCGGCCTTGGCCCCGGAGACGCCGCCTTCGTGATATTCGGCGTCCTCGTTGACCTCCCAGACGTCGTGGACCGGCCGGCCCGCCAGGATGTTCAGGGCGGTGAGCATGCCGGTCATCATGGCGTGGTCCTGGTTATTGTACTTGTGCATGCCGTTGCGGCCGACGAGATGCAGGCCCGGGTAGTGGGCGGCGATGTCGGCCCGCACGGCGTCGACATGGTCGCGATAATGCGCATCGTAGACCGGATAGGCCTTGGGCTGACGGACCACGCAGCCATCGACCACATCGGCGGCGCGCATCAGGCCGATGGCCTCGATCTCGGTCTTGGCGAGCGCGATCAGATCCTCGTCGCTCGAGGTCCACTGGCCGTCGCCCTCGAAGCAGAAATATTCCAGGCCCAGGCAGGTGGAGACGGCGTCCGGGATCATCTCCGGCGACCAGGAGCGGAAGTTCTGCACCCGCCCCACCTTGACCGCCGGGTCGTGGATATAGACCCAGTTGTCGGGCAACTCCTTGGCCGACTTGCCGATGAGCACCACGGTCAGGAAGTCGCGGTAGCTGAGGGCCATGGCTGCGTTGTGGCTGGCGGGCGTGGGCGAGATCGAGGCGATCAGCTCGCGGATAGGCGCTGAGGAGACCACGCTCTGGGCGCTGTAGGTCACCGGCTCGCCATTGCCGCGCACCGCGTTCACCGTCCACTGGCCGGACGCGGCGTCGAAGGCCAGCCCCGCGACCCGGGTGTCCATGATCACCCGACCGCCGAGCGCGCTGATCTTGGCCGCGCACGCCTCCCACATCATCCCGGGCCCGCGCCTCGGATAGCGGAACGATTCGATCAGGGTCTTGGGCCCGCCGGCGTCGGCGGTGCGGTGCAGGCCCAATGAGCGCTTCATCCCGTCGAGAACCGCGGCCAGGAGGTCGAGGCCCTTGATCCGCTGGGCGGCCCAGTCGGCGCTGATTTCATCGCAACTCATGCCCCACACTTTCTCGGTGTAGGTCTTGAAGAAGATGCCGAACAGGCGCTCTCCAAACTGGTTGCGCACCCATTGGTGGAAGGTCGTTGGGGTCCGGACCGGGGTCAGCTTGGCCCAGCCGAACGAGGCCATGCACAGGGCGCTTTCGACCGGACCGAGGTTCATAAAGGCCTCGAAGGCGCGCAGGGGATAGGCGTAGAACTTGCCGCCGTAATAGATTCGCGACAGCCGCGGCCGCTCGATGAAGTCGTCGGGCAGGATCTCGTTCCACAGATCCACCACCTCTCGTGACTTGGAGAAGAACCGGTGGCCGCCGATGTCGAACAGGAAGCCCTTGTAGTGGGCCGTGCGGCTGATGCCGCCGACGTATTGAGGGTCCTGCTCCAGCACCAGCACCTCGGCCCCGGCCTTGGCCAGCTGATAGGCCGTGGTCAGGCCCGCCGGCCCGGCGCCGATGATCAGATTGGCGACAGTTTCGGGCATCGGTGACGCGGCTTCCCTCGCCGTTGAGACACTTCAGGCATTCCCGCCCGAACGAATCCTAAGCGCGCGCCACGCCGCTCTCTAAAGCATTCGAGCGTCGATGTCGCGGGCCGGGCAGGCGTCGTCAGTCCTCTGTCTCGGGAGGACCTTCTCCCAGGCGCTTCACTCGCAGAATTGGCGTTAGACCAGGCTCGGGGGAGCAGCCCCCGGGGCGTCTCGCCAAGCATCGCGCCATTCCGGATTCGTCCATCTTGCACCAGACCGGCTTGAAGTCTGGCTGGAAACGGCCAAGGTCGGATCGTCTCAGAAATAGGTAGTTGAAATCCCGCTCCGACGTCTCGGCCTGGGCGTTCTGGCGCCGCTTAAAGAAATACATGGGGACGCTTCGGTGCAGGAATGAGTAGCCGCCCGTGCGGTACCAGGGCGTGCCTGAGAAGCCCACGCCGCACAGGTCCGCGCGCCGGGACAACCAGTACGAAGCCTCGATCACCGTGCGATCGCGCGTCCAGTTAGGGGTGAAGAACGGCGAGACGGCTAGAGCGGCTGAAGTGACCATCCATGCCGCCGCCACCCCGGCCACGAGCAGGCGGCCACGCGCCGCCGTCATGTGAGCCCGTGCGCTCGCCACCAGATCTGCCGATCCCATGGCCGCCGTGATCACCGCGCTGGCGATCGCCGGAAATATGAACCGGTATTCCTTGTGCGGGATCAGTGAGTGGGTAGCGATTACGATCAGGGAGAAACCGATCCACGCCGCCGATGGCTTAAGCCGTCTCGCGGCGAGGAATATAAATAAGGGAAAGGCCGGCCCCCAGAAGACCACCATGAAACCCGGATAGAGGTAGAACGGTTGGACGCCAAAATGCGAAGCCTTGTCCCTTCCGAGGTTGATCCAGACGCTGTGTACGAGCGAACTGAAAGGCGCGCCCCAGGTCAGCCAATCGGTGACGCCGAACAGGACGAGCACCGGCGCGGCGCCGAGCGCCAGGGCCGCCCAGCGTGTCCTGATATCCAGTCGACACAGCCACGCCGCAACGAACAGCACCCCTGGGGCCAACTGAACGCGCAACATGACCGCGAAGGCTAGACAAAAGCCGATTGCGGCCAGTCGCCGGCGTGAGATCGTCTGCGGGAGAGCCGAGGCGAGGGCGAGCGCGACAATAATGAAGTCGCTTGCCATCGCCTCCGTGAGCGGACGGAAGGAAAAATAGACGATCTCAAACCATGTCGCCGCCGCCAAGCCGGCGATGACGGCATGGGTTCGACTTGTCCGCCGGCCCATTTCATAGACCGCGGCGACTGGCGCGAGCGACAGCGCGGCGATGACGATTTGACTGGCGTGGATGTAGCCCTGCGGCCCGCCGAAGATCGGCTCGGAAGCTGCGAACACCCCGGCCAGCGCATAGGGCAGGACGTAGGAGCGCAGGCCATCCTCGAACTCCCAGGTGCTGATTCCGTAGCCGAACGCCAGTCGATGCCCCTGCTCGAACAGTTGAAAGTTCTCATCCCAGAAGTGGAGGCTGGGCGCGGCGAAGATCGCTGCCAGCCGGACCAGCATGGCGAGCGCCAGGATCGCGATAAGCGGCCACGGAACTTGGCGCCGGTTGGGCGGACTCGCGATCTTCATCATCGGACGGGCGCCGTTCGCGGACGGATTGCGCTGCGCCAGAGATCGCCGAGCGCCAGGGGCGAGAGCGCCAGGCCGACGCCGATCAGCGGGGCGACGACAAAGCCCCAGCCGAAGTCATGCGGCTGGCCAATCACCGTGAAGCCCAGGATGTAGCCGCCGAGCAGGGCGGTCAGGCGCAGTCCCAAAGCATTCTTCCAGCCGGCGGCGCCGATGAGCGCCAGAGGGACAGTGGCGGCGGCGCCCCAGCCGCCCAGGAGGATAGCCAGCAGGTTCCATTGCGCCGTGGCCATCACGAACGGCCAGCCGCCCAATTTCACCCAGCCGGGGGAGGCGAGATCGTGCGGGTTGGTGAGGGACATGACCGCCGCCGCGTGCAGCCCCAGGGCCGCCAGGCTGACCCCCAGCGCCGCGGTAAAGGCCAGGGCCTCGCCTCGCCGGCGCTCGGCCAGGGCCAGCAGCGCCATGACTAGCAGATAGGGCATGGCCAGCTCGCGGATCACGGCGGCCAGCAGGCCGACAACCACCGCGGCGACAAACCGCCGGTCGGTGCGCAGGGCCAGGGAAAGGGCGATCAACAGGCCGGCCCAGCACTCATGGAACAGCTCGAAGCTGAGGTTGGGGATGGCCCAGGCGACGCCGGTGAAGACCATCAGGGGCGTCCAGGCAAGCCATAAGCGGCCGCGGCCCGCCGGCCACAGGCGGACGGTCCAGGCGGCGGCGACGGCGATCGCCAGCAGTCTCATCAGCAGATTGGCGGTCGCCAGGTCCGGCAGGCGGGACATGATCAGGGCCAGGGCCGGGGGGCGTACGGTCACGAACGGCCGCAAGGGAAAGCCCCCGGCGCGCTGGGCGGCGACCGCGGCGGTCTCGTAGGGCTGGCCGGCGCGCACCCGCGCGATGATGCCACTGTAGAGAGGGACGTTGATGCTCTGCGGCGCCTGGGCGGCTTGGACGGCCGACAGCCGCGGCGCCGGCAGAGCGACGCCTAACGCAAACAGCGCGGCCGCCAGAAGGAGAACTCCGATCGCCTGGGGACGCGACAGCCGGGCGAACCGACCCGCCGGGCGGGCGCCGCTGGCGACGCCACGGCTCATACCGGCGCCGCGTGTCGGCCGTTGGCGGCTCGGCGCACAAGATCCCTCACGGCCCATGGCGCAAAACACAGGGCGACTGCGGTCAGCGGGGCGGTGATCAAGCCCCAATAGCTGTTCCACGGTCGGCCGATCACCATGAAACCGAGGGTATAGCCCACGATCAGACAGGCGAGTCGAAGGCCCAGGCCGTCCTTTCTGGACACCGCGCCGACGATCGCCAAGGGCAGAATCGCCGCTCCAGCCCAAGCACCCAGGCGCAAGGCGATAAAGTTCCACTTGGCCGTGGAGACCGCGAAACGCCAGCCGCCAAACGTCACCCATCCGGGCGAAGCCATGTCATGGCTGGTCAGCAACGGCGCCACCGTGGCTGCGTGCAGCGCCAGCGCGGCCAGGCAGGCGCCGAGCGCCAGGGCGAAGGCGGCCGCCTCGGCGCGCTTGCGCTCGGCCAGGGCGACAAGCGCCATGACGACGAGATAGGGCATGGCGAGTTCGCGGATCATGCCGGCCAGCACCCCCAGGGTCACGGCGGCGGCAAACCGCCTGTCGGTTCGTAAAGCCAGCGACAAGGCGATCAGCAGACCGGCCCAGGTCTCGTGCAGCCGGCTCATGCCGGCCAGCGTCATGGTCCCCTCGACGCCGGTGAACACGATCAATGGCGTGGCGGCCAGCCAGGCGATGCTGGTGCGCACTGGTCGCAGACGCGTGGTCCAGGCGATGATGACCATCGCCGCCAGCGCCGCCAGGAGGACATCGGCGGTCAGACGGTTAGGCAGCCAGGAGAGAGCGACGGCCAGGACAGGGGGCCGGACCGCCACGAACGGCCTTACCGGATAGCCGGCCGCGCGCTGTTCGGCTATGGCCGCCGGCGCGTAGGGTTCTCCGGCGCGCACGCGATCGATCACACGGCTGTAAAGGCCGATATCGTCTCGGCCCGGCGCAGACGGAACCGGTGTGGGGCGGCCGGGCAGGTTCACGCCCAGCACGATCAAGGCCACTAGGAACGCGAGAACGCCGCCGGCGGCCGGCGCCGACAAGCGGGCGAACCGGTTGCAACGGTCCTGGCTCTCCAACGCGCGGGCGCCCGTCCCGATCGAAACACCGTTCATGGCTCCATCACTCATTCGATTCGCCAGTGGTGGCGATTCCGGCTAACGCGCGGTCCAAGTGAATATCGAAACCCTGACACCGGACTCCGATCCAGTCATCGCCAGAGGCCGCGGTGCGCGCGCGCTCTTCGCTGACCTATCACCGTCGCCGGACTGGAGCGGCGCGCGGGCTCTGACTCTCGCCAGCCTCGGCGTCGCCGCCCTGGTGTGCGTCATCCTGTGCATGACCCCAAGCATCCTGCCCGGGTTTCGCGACACCGACGACGCCACGCGCCTGGAGCTGGTGCGTGAGCTGGTCGGCGGACGCGGCTGGTACGATCAGGCGATCGCGCGCCTCAATCCCCCGCACGGGCTGTGGATGCACTGGTCGCGGCTGCTCGATGGCGGCATCGCCGCCCTGATGCTGGCCCTGCGCCAGATGCTGCCCGCGGTCGTGGCCGAGTACTGGACGCGATACCTCTGGCCGCTCATCTGGATCTTCCCGGCGGTGGCGGCGGCGCTGGCCCTGGCGCGCAACCTGGGCGCGCGCTCAGCGGTGTTCCTGGCCGCGGCGGTGATGCTGGTCGATCTCAACGCCTATCGCCAGTTCGTCCCTGGCCGCATCGACCACCACAACCTCCAGATCACCATGGCCGTCATCGCCATGGCCTGCGCCACCGCCCGATCGCGGCGCGCGCCCTGGGCCATCGTGGGCGGGGCGGCGGCCGCCCTGGGACTGGCCATAGGCCTGGAGGCCATGCCGTTGCAGGCCCTGATCGGGGCCAGCTATGGCGCCGCCCTGATCCGCGACCGGGAAGAGTCCGCGGCGGCCGCCGGCTATGGCCTCGCCCTGGCGGGGACGACCTTGGCCCTCTTCCTGATCCAGACCCCGCCCGCGCGATGGTCGATGTCGTTCTGTGACGCCCTGGCGCTCAACCTGACCGCGTCCGTCGTCGTCGGCGGCGCGGGCCTGGCCCTGGCGGCGGCCATAGCGCGGCGAGCCCCGACGCCGGTGCGCGCCGGCGTCCTCGCCGTGGCCGGCGGCGCCGCCTTGGCCGTCTACCTCGCCCTCGACCCGGCCTGCATCCACGGCCCGTTCGCGGCCATGAACCCGGCGGTGAAGCCGTTCTGGTTCGACCGCATCCAGGAAGTGCAGCCCCTCAACAGGATGATGGTGCTGCAGCGTGGGCCGGCGATCGCCGCCGCCATCCTGCTGTTCCTGTCCCTGGCCTCGGCCCTGTTTCTGACAGCCCGCGAGCTGCGCGTCGGCCGCCGCTGGCGTCTGCCCGACACGCCGACCCTGCTGATCCTGCTCGGTGTGATCGAGGCCGCGATCACCGCCTGGTTCGCCTGGCGGATGCAGGATTATGTCTATTGGTTGGGTCTGCCGGCGTTCGCCGCCGCCCTGAGCTGGATCGCCGCCCGCCGGCTCAGAAACCTGATGCTGCCGAGCGTGGTGGCGGCGCTGGTCCTCTCGCCGGCGGCCTTAGGGGCGGCGGTGGAGAACGGGATCAAACTCGCCGGCGTGCCCAAGCCGCGCCTGGTCAACGCCGGCCCCCGATGCTTCGCGCGCTGGAACTACCGGCAGCTCGCCGCCCTGCCGCCGGGCAATGTGATGGCGCCGCAGGATCTGGGTCCGTTCATTCTGGTCTACACCCACGATACGGCCGTGATCGCCCCTTACCATCGGATGTCGAACGAGATCCTGGCCGTGCACAATGTGTGGAACGCCCCGCCGGCCCTGGCCGAGGCCAGGGTCCGGGCCCTGCACGCCGACTATGTGGTCGACTGCCCGCCCTATCCGATCGTGGCTGGCCCAGGCACGTTTGGCGTCCTGCTGCGCACAGCTCCGCCGCCTGCTTGGCTGAAGGCCCTGTCTCCGGCCAAATCGGCCCTGAAGGTCTATCAGGTCCTGCCGCCGGCGGGTTGATGGGCAGGCCCGGAGCGTCGGTTGCGCCCCCCACCCCCGCTCATCCCCGCGCACGAACGCATTGAAGAGCGGAGGTTGGGAGGCGGGATCCCAATGCAAGACCGGACGAATTGTGGGTGACCTAGTCTCCGGTCGTGATCTTCCCGGCCATGGGCGCCGGAGCGAGCGGTCGACGGACCGCGCTGCGAATGAGATCGCCTATGGCGGTGGGCGCGAAGCACAGACCGACGGCGATCAGCGGTGCCGTCATCAGTCCCCAGAAAATATTCTCCGGGCGGCCTATGACGGCGAATCCGAGGGTATAGCCGAGGAGCAGACCGGCGAGCCGCAAGCCTAGGCCGTTCTTGGCCCCGATCGAGCCAGCCAGGGCCAATGGAACGATCAGGGCCGTGGTCCAGGCGCCGAGCACAAACACGATGATATTCCATCGCGCTGTCGCCAGCACAAAGCGCCAGCCACTGAATCTTACCCATCCGGCCGACGTCAGATCTGTGCTGGTCACCAAGGCCTGCACCGCCTGAGCGTGCCAGGCCAGTGCGCCGACGGCGGCGGCGAGGGCCAGGGCGAAGCTCAGGGCCTCCAGGCGCCTGCGCTCGACCAGCGCCAGCACCGCCATCACCAGGAGATAGGGCATGGCCAGTTCGCGAACCATCGCCGCCAGCAGCCCCAGGGCCATCGAAGCAGCGACACGCTTGTTAGCCCATGCGGCCAGCGACAAGGCCATCAGCAAGCCCGACCAGGCCTCATGAATCAGGCTTAAGCCTCCGCCGGCCATGCTCGCCCCTACCCCTGTGAACAGGACCAGCGTCGTGGCCGCGAGTTGGAAAATCCCAGTCTGGAATTCACGCAAGGTCACCGCCCAGGCAAGAAGCACCGTCACCGCTAGGAGAGCCAACAGGATGGCCCCCGCGCGTTCACCGCGGAAACTTGCCAACATCGTCGCCAGCAGGGGCGGACGCACGGTCACGAACGGCTTGAGAGCGCCATGTTCGGACCGCAGTTCGCGCACCGCCGCCGTCTCGTAGGGTTCGCCCCGATGCATCCGCTCGACGACGGCGCGGTAAAACCGTAAATTTCCGCCGCCGCCATGCGCCCGGTCCAATTGTGGCAGGCTCGGCGGCAAGAGCCAACCGAACGAGACCAGCGCCGCCAGGACCACCAGCACGCCGCGGGCGGCCCAGGGTGAAAGTCTCGCGAATCTTGTCGTGCTCACCTCGCCGTCAATCATCCGATTCGCTTGCGCTCGCGATTCCGGCTGGAGCAAGAGGGTTTTGCCAGACCCGTTGCTTCTTTCAGACTTCGGCATTGAGCGGCGGATAGATCAACGGCGGATTTGCCTTCCGTCCGCCGACGGGTGTTGGCGAGCCACCTGGGGGCGAGGGGCCTTCGGCGTGACGGAGTGTTGGTTTCGTCCACGTCCCTTCCTGCGCATGTCGGCAATGTTCTCCGCGGCGGTGCCGAGGAACAGACGGTCGGGATCGCGGCATCGCGGCTCGTCGCACCGGTGCAGAACCCGCATGCCCTCGGGAATGGGGCCATTGGCGATCTCCCAGGCCAGGCGATGGGCGCTTATCGAGAGGTGCCATAGACTCTCCGCTTGCCCTGCCTCCACAGCAGGCAGCCGGTCTTGGGATCGCGCACGAAGCCCGACTTGAGCAGCTGCTCGAGTGAGTACCCAGCCTGGCGGCGCCGGCGTTTGAACCGTCCGGCCCACCACCGGCGGCGGATAGCCGCCCCACCCCTCGATTGCGTGGGCTTGTTCGTCTTGCCGATGGCATGGATCGCTACTTGTTTGCGTTGTTCCAGTAGTTGCATATTGAAATTTATCCGGGGCGGCTTGTCAAGCGACAAAATTTGCATATTGCGGCGGTAACATGAGATCCATCCTCTGTGGCTCACGGGACGGAGGTGGTTGTGGGCGTGAGGAGGAAGTTGCATATCGCGCAGCCTCTCCGCCGGTAGCGGCGGCGCCGCCGCCTAGCGCGCGGGCGGCGATCACCGGATCTGAGAGAAGGAGGCCTGCGGACAGCAGGGGTGCGGCGTGGTAAGGCTCAGCCATGGGCTCTGGGGCTGCCACCGAACGCTCGGCGTTCCTCGATCTGGTGCGCCTCGAGCTAGCGTGCCTGGTGATCTTCAGCCACTCGTTTGGCCTGTTCACCGGCGCCGAGCCCGGGGCTTTCGGGGATACCCTTGGCGGCTGGGCGGTTCGCGGGTTCTTCCTCTTGAGCGGCTGTCTCATCGCCAAAAGCTGGCTGTCGGACACCAATCTGATCCGGTTCACCCGGCGCCGTTTCGCCCGCATCGTCCCCGCCTTTGTGGTGGCCTTTGTCCTCTCAGTCGCGCTCGGCGTGGCCTTCGGGGCGCGGCCGCCGCTCTCGCTTGCGCGCGATCTGGCGCTGCTGCTGCCCCCGGACATGCTGGCCTTCCCCGGTTCACGCGGCGCCTTCGTCAACGGCCCCATGGGAACAATCCATTGGGAGGTGCTGTGCTACGCCGCGACGCCGCTGTTGTTCAGTCTTCCGGCGCGGCGACTCTGGCTCATCTGCGCTTGGGCCGCGGCGGCGGCCACGACCCTGACCGCGGGTCTCGGGCCGCCATTATATCTGCTGTGCTTCCTGACCGGCGCGGCGGCGAGCGCACTACCCGGCCACTTGCCCCCGATGCGCCTCAAGCTGCCCGATGTCTCGTATGGAACCTATCTCTACGGCTGGCCTGTTCAGAAAGCCTTGGTCGCCCTCGGCGTGGGCAATCCGTGGACCCTATTCGCTCTCGCGCTCCCAGTCTCGCTCGCGCTTGGCTATGCCAGTTGCATCCTCATCGAGCGCCCGGCGATGGCATTCGGTAGAGTGCGCCGCGCGTCAATCGTGACGACAGCTATCGCCTGATGGACGACGATGACGGTTGGCGACCGCGCGCGTGGGATGCTGACCCGCATAATTCCCATGGCGGTGGAGGTGTTCATCAGTCTCGGCGCGGCGTTGTTAGCGGTTGGGTTGCTCGCATGGGCCATCGCCGGGTTTCCGCCTGTTTCGCTCGGTCCGCCCGCCAACTTCTCGGGCTGACCTGCCGACGGTCATTGGTGCAGCACCAAAATCCTGCCGCCTAGAATCCCGGCGTTTGATTGCGCGATCCGGCCTCCCCATCCCGGACGGACACCCAGAGAATGCGCATAGCTCTCCATAGACAGACCACCCGGTCCTGATGCGATTGCCTCAATATGGCCTTGGAACGGCAAAGTTTTCGCCGCTGAGCCCACCGACAAAACAGGGTCGGAATGGGGTTTTCGCGTTGGGCGCAGCATGAAACCGATACTGGAGTGGTCCTGGCGGCAGATCGCGCGGTACGCGTCGGCCGCGGACGGCGCGTCGGCCTCGGAGTTCGCCCTGATGCTGCTCATCCTCGGCGGCTGCGTGGCCACCGCCCTGCATGTCCTGGGCGCCGGGAAGGGCGGCTGGTAAATTCCCTGAGCGATCTGCTGGCATCGCGTCCACCGCGCGGCTGACACTGAGCCGGTCTTAATCTTTCGGCGAAACTGTCTCGGCCGACAGCGGGGCGCCGGCTTGGTCCATGATCGCCCTGCGCGAACGGGCTGCGGGGCCATGTGAGCCAAGATCGCCCGGCGTTCGCCATGGGGACGGGCGCCCAACCCTTGGCCGACTGCGCCTCGGATCTCCCCTTGGCCGCGCATGCGCCCTCGACGAGCCCGACGGCGATGGCGCGTTGATGGCCAAGATTGCAGGCCAGTTGGACCACAGTGACGCCGACAACCGCGCCGCCGGACCCCAGTCGTTGAGAGCCGGGACCACTACGGCAATGGCGCCTGCGACCGATCCGCCCATGACCCTTTCCTGCCGGTGGCGCTAAGTTATTCCTAAGCGAGTCGGTTGCAGAGCCCAGCCGACGCAGGAAGGTCCAAGGTGGAAGTGAGCGTTGCGCTGGACGGTGAGGACGCGGCGATGCCCGCCGCCGGCATCCGGACCGATTGGACGCTCGGTGTGTTGGCAGCGGCGCTGGCGTCGGCGGCGGCCGCCGCAGTACTTTTCGTAAGCCCACGATACTTCTTCACTGACGATTACACTACCCAGTTCATCCCGGTGTTTCGCGAGGTCGCCCGCCTGCTCGGTCAGGGTCACTTCCCCCTCATCACCGATCGAATCTGGCAAGGCGGCGCGCTTGTCCAAGAGTATCAATACGCTGTCTTCAATCCCGTCTCGATGATCCTGTATGTCGTGCTTGGCCGTCTTGACGACCTCAGGGTCTTCGCTGCGACTTTTTCGCTCATTCATATCTTCATCCTCGCGGCCGGCGCTTATTTTGTCTGCCGGGTCCTTGGGTGCGCCCGACGGCACGCCTTTCTAGCCGCCGTGCTGACGCCCCTCTCGGACTGGATCTTTTTCTGGGGCGCCACAGATTGGATACCCGGGTTGGTCAGCATGGCCTGGGTAGTCTGGGCCTGGGGTTTCCTGATCCTGACGTTTCGGCGGCCGGTCTTCATGCCAGCGGCCGCAATCGCCGTGGCGCTGACGATCACTTCCGGCTGGCCGTTTGCGGATCTGGCGGTGCTGGTGTCCGTCCTTGTTGCAGCGCGGGTGTTCCTTGCCAGCAAACCGCGCGAGCGAATTCAATCGGCCGTCTGGGTGGGCGTGGCTCTGGCGGCTGGTGGTCTAATGGCCGCGCCGGCCATCATCCCATTGGAACTCTACACCCAATACGTCAACCGGCCCTCGGTCGACGGACTGTGGGGGAGCGACCTGACCGGACTGCTCGAATTCGGCATGCCGTTCGTCCAAGTGATGTGGGGCAACTTCAACGGCGAATTCGTGCCGGTGCGACAGCCGATTGTGTTCGTGGCTTGGTTCGCGCCCCTTGTGCTGGCGAGCGCCAATTGGAAGCAACTTTTGCAATCACGGGCGGTATGGGTGATCCTGGGCTCCGCCGGGGCCTTCGCAGCCTTGTCGATGATCTCGCACATCGGCCTGCTGAGGTGGATGTTCCGCCTTGTACCCTACTATCAGTTCGCGATCCTGGTGCTGGTCGCCATCGCCCTCACCAAGGCCGACGAGGAGGGCCGGGCATGGAACTTCGACCGCCTGGCCTTAGTGATTGCCGCCGAGGTTTGGCTCGCGTTTTCCCAGACCCGCTCTCTGGCCTTCGTCTATGTGGGGGTCGGATACGCGTTCGGGGTTCTGGCCTGGATCAGCCTGCGCTTCAAAGGCCGTCGCGACGTCCGCTGGACCGCAATGGCCCTGACTACCTCGCTCGCCATGTTCTGGCTGACTGCGTGGGTCACGGCCATCGGCGGCTATCCGCGCTATCCGCAGAAATGGACCCCACCGGCGAGGCCGGCCGCTCAGGCCGCGGTCGATGGGGCAAGCGTGACGCAATACGCGCTCGTCCATCAGCTCACCCAGCAAGCCGATCCCGGCGCGCCCTATTGGAGCGCTTTCCGTCCGCTCAACATCACTCTCGAGCAGCCCGGCGGCAGCATCGTCGGCTACAGTTCAATGGTCACTCAGTCGTTCGGCCTGTTGGTCTGCCAGACGGAGGCGCCCGCGCCGTGCGGCGTTCTGGTTCGACACCTGACCGTGCCGGTGCGCCCGACCGGGCGCACCTTGATCGATCTGATGTCGGTGGGCGAGGTGGTCGTCCAGCATCCGGCCGATGCGGCGAAGTTCGCCGCCTGGGCGGGGTCCGCCTGGACCCAGTCGCGCGGCCCGGCCGGCGAGTGGCGCTTCGACAGGATCCGGCCGCTTGGCCTGGTTACCTGGGCCTCGCCGGGCGCCGCCGCCGTTGTCCAGTCGAGTTCGCCGGCGAGGATCACCGCTCAGGCGCGCAATGACGCGCCAACTCCGGCGACGATCATCCTCGCCCGCGCCTGGTATCCGGGCTGGAGCGCCAGGCTCAATGGCGCTCCGGTCGCCGCCCGCCCGCTCGCCGGTCTGTTGGTCGCGGTTCAGCTGCCGCCCCATAGCGCGGGGCGGCTGGACGTGAGCTTCTGGCCCTCGGGTCTCACTGCGGGACTGGCCCTGGCCGCCATCGGCGCACTGCTGATTGCCCTGGCGGCGCTGTTCCCACGACTGATCGATGGCCTGATTGAGAAACTGGGCGCCGCCCTGCATGTCCTGGGTGCCCGGGAAGGGCGGCTGGTGATCTCCCCGAGCGATCTGCTGGCTTCGCACCCCACACGCGGCTGACGCCAACGCGCGTCACGTTGTCGCACCAGCACTGTCCATTCATATGTATTTCGCGATTCCTATGCTCGGACGGGCACGATTTCTGCTAGCGTTTTCAAGAGGTTTGCTTGCCCCTGCCAAGTGTTGGCATTTTTGGGACTTGGAGATGCCCGCACCTGCTTTAGGGCGCGGCCATTGCCTCCCGGCCAAGCCCTTATATACCTTTGGCATTGATCGATCCGCCCGCCTGTCGCGGGCCTAAGCTTACTTAACAGGAGAACCGGCAGTGCACAGGCTTTCAACATACCTCGCCGACGAGAGCGGCGCCTCCGCCGCAGAATATGCTCTGATCCTGGCGCTGGTCGCGATCGTGATCATCGGCGGGCTCACCATTCTCGGCACGACCATCAACACCGTGCTCAGCACGGGCGCTCACGACATGTCATAAACCGTCGGCGCATGCTGACGCGGTATGAGTCCGGGTCCTAGCGGACCGTAAGACTCTATCCATCGAGGACGATATTTCGCCTCCAGTGCGCGCGGTTTCCTGGTCATCGGCCGGTTCGACTCTCGACCGCCTGGTGACTTGGGACCGCGTTCGCATCTACGCCACCATCCTACTGGCGGGCTACGTCGTCGGGTGGAGCGTGCTCCTGCTTACACTGCGCCGTGGGCTCGACGCCCAGGGTGACCCGCCGGGCGCGGACTTCATCATCTTCTATGGCGTCTCGCGCCTCACCCTGGCCGGTCAGGCGATCGCGGCCTATGCCCCGCACGCGTTGTTGATGGCGGAGCGGGCGGTGTTCCCGGCCAGCCGCGGGGTGTTCCTGTGGTGCTATCCGCCGACTTTTCAGCTAATGGTCTGGCCCTTGGCCCGCCTTACCTACGGTGCCGCCCTCGCCGCCTGGACGGCGGCTGGCGTGGCCGCCTATCTGGCCACCTTGAGCGGCATTTCCCGAGACCGCCGCTGGTGGCTCCTGGCTCTGGCCTTTCCCGGCCTGTTCATGAACGCCTCTCAGGGCCAGACCGGCTTCTGGATCACGGCTTTTCTGGGCGGGGGGCTGCTGTTGCTGAACACGCGGCCGATGCTGGCCGGCGCGCTCATCGGCCTGCTGGCGATCAAGCCGCAATTCGCCGTCCTGGCGCCGCTGCTGATGATCCTCTCCGGCAACTGGCGGGCGTTTGCCACCGCCGCCCTGACCGGGGTTCTGTTTGGTGTCGCGGCGACCGTGGCACTTGGGTTCCAGAGCTGGCCGGCGTTCCTGGGCGCGGCCGGCGCGGCGGCGCGGGCGCTCGCCGCTGGCGCCCTGCCTCTGTACAAGGATCCCTCGGTGTTCGCCGCGCTCAGCCTATGGGGCGTTCCGGCGAACCTGGCCCTGGCGGCCCACGCCGTGCAGGCGTCCCTCGCCGTCATCCTCACCGCCATCGCCTGGCGACGGCCAGGGGCGATGGAGCTCAAGGCCGGCCTTGCCGTCATCGCCACCCTGATCGTGCTGCCCTATCTGTTCGACTATGATCTCATGACCCTGGCCGTGCCGGTCGCTGTCGGGCTGAAGGCGACTTATGACAGGCCCGCGCCGGCCGGAACGCGCATTGGTCTGGTGGTCCTGGCGATCACTCCGATCTTGGTGGGATCCGCGGGCCGCTGGCTGCACATACCAATCGGGCCCGCCGCTCTGTGGTTCGGCTTGTTCACGCTCAAGCGGATGCTGGAGGAATCCCGCGCGTCCTCAGGAGGCGACGGGCTGGACCTGGTTGGGGAAACAGGCCGCCGCCCTCAGGTGGAAGGGCACTGAGGCAAAGCCGAAGTACACCTGATAGGTGCCGGTCGAACTGACCGTATAACCGGTGTTGCCTGTGTCGCCGGTCGCGCCGCATGTGGCCGTTGTGGCCGTGCCGGGGAGAAAAAAGGTGTAAGTCGCGTTGATGCCAGGACCGATATACCGGGTCTTGGCATAGGCGCTCACGAGCGCCTGGGTCGGAGCCGTATTTCCCGCCGCGGCCTGGATCGACGCCCAACGCGCGGCCTGCTCGGTTGCGCTGTGCAGATTGACGTCGGCATAGATGGC
>OUNO010008357.1_pt1 | contig 27795 bp, 23 predicted proteins | sample 1779811 | NCBI WGS metagenome assembly OUNO01 (sample SAMEA3914804, study PRJEB12502) | metagenome | biome: forest; material: soil | place: Canada | collected 2010-06-25 | depth 0.3 m
ATCGGCGCCGCAGTCACCCCGGACCAGAAGACCAGCCCAAATCCCCATAGTCCCTCGCCGCCATCCCGCGGGTCAGACTTCGAGCTTTCTTCGACACCCGCCTGCCGGGTCAGACCCACCGCTGCGCCCGGCGGGCGTCCAAGAAACCTAAACAGAAGCGGACGCTACTTTCGTTTGGCCGTTCACGGCAGGTTGTCGCCGAGAAACTGGGCCAGGAGCCGCTCGGTCCTTGGATACCGGGGCAAGTGATGGCCTCTCTCCCACAAGCCAAATGTCGATTCGTCGACGCCGGCGACCGCTGCGGCCTCAGAGATGAACAGCCCCCGCCGTCGACGCTCCGCCAATAGCCTCTCAGCAAGTGACTCCGGTTTGGGCCAAGGTTCGCGCCCTAAGTATGCGATGATCGACGGCCAGGAAGGTTCAAGGGGCTGACGTGCGTTACGCTCCCACCACATGAGCGATTTTGGATCGATCCCGATGAGACGGGCCGCATCGATCCTGCGATGTCCGCACTCGCGACGCCGCCGACGCAGGTGCGCGCCGAGTGTGTCGCCCTTCTCGGCGACTGTCTCGGGCTTGAGAGCCCTCAGAACGGCCACTACGCCCGGCATCAAAAAGGCAACGCGACTATGCTGCTGCATTGCGACCTGGTCTACGTCGCGTCCGACGCGCAGCTGATCCTTCCCTTTGTCAACCTCGGCCTGACGCCCGAAGCGGGATCGGCCTGGCTGCTTCCCCAGCGGATTGGCCATGTCCGCGCCTTCGCGTTGATTGCGTTGGGCGAGCGGCTGAGTGGGGTGGCCGCGGTGAGCCTGGGGCTGGCGAATGCGGCGTTGCCAGTGATGGACCTTGTCCCGGCCGCGATGGCGGCCGCACGCACGCTTGCCGACAAGTCGCCATCCGCCCTTTCGGCCACAAAGAGACTGATGCGCGACGCCGGGGCGATTGAGACCGCGATCGCCGCGGATCGCGAGGCGCTCCTCATCCAACTGGCGAAGCCCGAGGCCGCCGCAGCCTTCGCCGCGTTTGTGACGCGCAAAAACGCTTCTGCCTGATCGAGAGGCGCGGCGAGCCGCCTCGTCGGCCGACTAGCGCGCCAGACTCAATTGGTTAGCCATTGCGGATCAGTTCGGCCGCGCGCTCACCGATCATGATGGTCGCGGCGTTTGTATTGGCGCTGGTCGTCGTTGGCATCACCGATGCATCCACGACCCGCAGCCCGGCAACGCCGCGGACGCGAAGTTCGGGATCCACGACAGCCTCCGGATCTGAGCCCATGCGGCACGTTCCGGCCGCGTGCCAGGTGATCCCGATGTTATCGCGGAGGTACGCCATCCACTCATCGGTCGTTCGCGGCAGCTCACGCGGGGACCGCCGCCCAGTGACAATGGTAGCCAGGGCGGGGGTCTCGAAGAGGCGCTCCACCATGCGCAGGCCGCTGACGAGCGTGGCGGCGTCGTCGGGGTTGCCGAGCGCCTGATGAACCACTCTCGGTCTGCGCCTTTCGTCCAGGGTCACGCGCCCGCGGCTTTTGGGCTTGCACAGCGACGCGTTGATGGAAATTGCCGGGTACCGGGGCAATCCCATGAACGTGGCCGTGGATGTGTCGTCCGCGCCGGCGAAGACCCATGGCATGAAGTGGAGTTGCACGTCTGGCTGCGCCAGGTCCGCACTGGTCTTGGCGAACGCCATAGCCTGCACCGCGGGCGCGCTCAGTGGGCCCGACCTGTTCCAGAAGAACTTGGTGAAGTGGCGCGCCAGATCGATCGGGCGGGTTTCGCTGTTGAGCGTCGGCACGTTGACCAGACGACTGATTGAGCAGGCTGAGTGTTCCTGGAGGTTGGCGCCCACGCCCGGCAGGTCCTGGACGATGTCGATGCCGTCGGAGCGCAGGGCGTCGGCCGGCCCGATCCCGGAGCGCATAAGCAAGGCCGGCGATCCGAGAGCGCCGGCGCACACCAGGACTTCTCGGCGCGCATAGACGTTTTCGCGCCGGCCGTCTCTTACCACCGTGACGCCGACGGCGCGTCCGCCAGCCACACGCACGGTATCGACTTCCGCTCCCGTTATCACCTGGAGGTTGGGCCGCCTTCGGATCGGCCGCAGATAGCCCTTTTCCGTACTGCACCTCCATCCGCCTCGTTGACTCGCCTGGGTCATGAAGGCGCCAAAGGCGCTGCCATCGTTGTATTCCTCAAGGACGGGCAACCCGATTTCACTGCACCCCGTCAGGAAGGCGGCGCAAAGCGGATGCGGATCGCGCATGGGCGACACAGAGAGAGGACCATTTGAGCCGTGCGCCTGACTGGGTTTGCCGTGCCAGTGTTCGGATCGCAGGAAGTAGGGGAAGACTTCCTGGAAGCTCCATCCCGTCGCCCCCATTTGCGACCATTGATCGAAGTCTCCGCGCGTGCCGCGAATATAGACCTGCGCATTGAGGGAACTGCTGCCGCCTAGCATCCGTCCGGCGGACCATACCCAACTGCGACCGCCGATCGAGGCGTCGGGATCCTGAGCATAGCTCCAGTCGTACTTCTCCCGCTGCAGCATGCGCAGAAACCCGACCGGCAATTGCACCACGAATGATGACGCCTCGCCGCCGGCCTCGAGCAAAACCACGCTCGTATCGGGGTCTTCGGAGAGCCGGTTGGCCAAAACAGCGCCAGCGCTTCCGGCGCCTACGATCACGTAGTCTGCATGCGCCATGACCCCGTTTTCACCTTCCATGTTAGTCCTCCTCAGCGAGATTTGGCGCCGGGCATTCTTAATGGTGCGCCGGACCCGCCAGCCAGTAGGATCGCGAGCCCGCGATTACCTTACAATGATCGGCTCTTGTTCGCCAACAGGGCTTGTGCAACAGCTCGCCGCACCGACAAAGCGCTCCCTACGATCGAAACTTCCTGGCATACCAATAATAATGCGGTGTATTGTTATCCGCCGCGGCCGTACGCGCAACCTGGGAGAAAAGCGTTGGAACAGGCAGCTTACGATCTCGACCGGGTACGGCGCGGCGGCTTCCTGATCGATGGCCAATGGTCGACGCCGACCAACCGGCGGCAATTCGAAATCGTCACGCCGTCGGACGAGGTCGTCTACGCCACCGTTCCCTGTGCGCACGGGCGCGATATCGACGAGGCTGTCGCCGCCGCTCGGCGGGCGTTCGATCGAGGGCCTTGGCCGAACCTCACCCACGCCGAGCGGGCGGCGTATCTGACGCGGATTGCGGACGCCATCGACGCGGCATCGGCGTTGTTTGGAACTCTCTGGACGCATGAGGTGGGCGCGCTCGTCGGCCATGGCCCGGCGATGGTCGGCGCGGCGAGCGCTCTGTTCCGCCAATATGCAGCCTTGGCCTCCGGGTTCGAATTCGTCGAGCGGCATGCCCCTGGCGCCGGCGGCGACGCCGGCTATCTCATCCACGAACCCGTCGGCGTGGTCGCGGCGATCATCCCCTGGAACGCGCCGATCCTGATGTTGGCGTCGAAGCTCGCGCCCGCCCTCCTCGCCGGCTGTACGGTGGTGGTGAAGACCTCTCCCGAAGCGCCCCTGGAGGGCGTGCTGCTTGGTGAAATCCTCCAGGAGATCGGCCTGCCGTCCGGCGTCGTGAACATCGTGATGGCCGATCGGGAGGAGTCGGAGTTGCTGGTCCGTCACCAGGACGTCGACAAGGTGAGCTTCACCGGATCGAGCGCCGTCGGCCGCCGGGTCGCCTCGATCTGCGGCGCGCGCATGGCGCGCGCCACGCTGGAACTGGGCGGAAAGTCGGCGGCAGTGGTGCTGGACGACAGTCCGTTAGAGACCGTGGTCGAGGCGGTGGTTCCCCAACTCAGCATGTTGTCGATGCAGTTCTGCTCGGCGCTGAGCCGGGTGATCGTCACCAAGCGGCGCCACGACGAACTGGTTGAGCGGCTGGCCGTGTCCATGGCCGCGGTCAAGGTCGGCGATCCCCTCGATCCGGCAAGCCAGATGGGGCCCATGGCCATGCGTCGCCAACTGGACCGCGCGCTCGATTTCATTAACAGCGCCAAGGCGGAGGGCCTGACGACTGCAGCCGGCGGCGGCCGGCCCGCCGGTCTCAATCGCGGCTTTTATCTCGAGCCCACCTTGTTCGCAGCCGTAGGCGCGGACGCGCGGGTCGCGCGCGAGGAGATCTTCGGGCCGGTGATCTGCGTGATGCCAGCGAAGGACGAGGAGGGGGCCATCGCGATGGCCAATACTTCGCCGTTTGGGCTCAACAACTCTGTGTTCACCACGGATGTCGGGCGGGCGATGGAGGTCGCGCGTCGCCTCAGATCGGGAACGGTCGGCCACAACGCTTTTCGCAGCGACTTCTCGATCGCGTTTGGCGGTTACAAGCAGTCGGGCATCGGCCGTGAGGGTGGACGCGAGGGTCTGCGATCGTATCTGGAAGCGAAGACCATCATCCTCGACGCGCCCCTTGCGCCTGCCTAAACCCTACGGCGCCTGCAAACGCCCCCGATGACAGGCCTTGTTGATCGTCCAGGCGGGACCTATCACCGCGATTCGCCATGCGCTGTCAGGTCAGCCAACCTCGCATGGATTCCGAACATTTAACGCTTGCCGAATGACGGTCGATCGCGTTAGAAGGCTAACAGCGTAAGTTTTTCACAAGCGCCCGGGACGAAGCGGCCCATGTAGAGCTGCCCCTCAAGCGCAAATTTCGCTGACGACGCGGCGTCCTGGGAGGGCAAGCAAAAATGAATCGGAAAGCCAAACTTCTAGCCCAGCTCATGGCGAGCGCCTGTCTCCTGGCGCCTCTGTGCGCCCGCGCGGCGGACGCGACCGCGTCGACGGGCGCTGGCGGGAGCGACAGCGGCGTCCAACTTCAAGAAATCATCGTCACCGCCCAGCGCAGGTCCGAGCCGTTGCAGAACGTGCCGATCGCGGTGAGCGCCGTCACCGGCGCGCAGCTCGACAGCCATGGCATCAACGATTCGCTTTCGCTGTCGGCCACGGTGCCAAATCTGGACATCTCCCAGAACGGAACTGTGCTGACCATGTATTTGCGCGGCGTCGGCTCCAACGCCTCGGACCCCAACGACGAAACCTCGGTCGCCCTCTATGTCGACGGCGTCTACATGGCCTCGCCGATGGCGAACGTGTTCGACTACAACAACATCGACCACGTGGAAGTGCTCAAGGGCCCGCAGGGGACGCTGTTTGGGCGCAACGCGACCGGCGGGGTGATCCAGGTGGTCACCCGCGACCCGAGCCAGACACCCGGCGGACAGATCTCGGCAACCTACGGCAACTACAACACCGTAGGCGCGACTGTGTACGCCACGACTGGCCTGGCGCCGAACCTCGCCGCCGATATAGCCGCGGTCTATCGCAACAATATCGACGGCTACGGCTTCGACATCTTTCGCCATGAACCCATCATGCGCCGTGAGGACGCCGGCGTCCGCGGGAAGATCCTGTGGACGCCAACGCCGACCACCAGCGTTCGGCTGAGCGCGGACTACACCGTCGTGCGCTCCGACGGCACGCCGTACCAACTGGCGCAGGGAGTGATCGGGGCCGACGGCGTCACCAGCTATCCGGGCCCCTACCGGACCGACACCAACGAGGCCAACCTCGCCAACGTCGACAACTGGGGTGTCTCGGGGCGAATCGAGCATGATTTCGGCGTCGCGCGGTTCGTGAGCATCAGCGCCTACCGGCACATTACCGGGCTCTACGACCTCGATGAAGACTCGACCCCGGCCCCGATCGTCAATTCCTTCATCCACCAGCTCGCCCGCAACTTCTCGCAAGAAATCCAGCTGCTCTCGCCGCAAGGCTCACGCCTGCAGTGGGTGTTGGGCGGCTACTATTTCAACGCCAACTACGCCTACGACCCGATCACCATCGCCGGCTTGGCGGCGGGCGGGCCGAACGCAAGCGAGGATATCTTCGGGTTCCAGACCACCCATTCCTACTCGGTCTATGGCCAGGCGACCTATGAGGTTCTGCCCGGCACCAGGCTGACGGCCGGACTGCGCTACACCTACGAAGATCAAAGCGATCACGCGTTCGTCTCGATCGGGGGAGTGACTGTGGCCGCCCCGCCCGATCAGCATCAGAACTTCAGCAAGCCGACATGGCGCCTGGCCCTCGATCACAAGTTCGGCGAGGACGTGTTGGCCTATATCTCCTACAACCGAGGCATCAAGAGCGGCGGGTACAATCTGCTAGGGCCCGGCGCGCTCGGCTACAAACCCGAGGTGCTGGACGCCTACGAAGCCGGCCTCAAGACCGAATTCTTCCACCACACCGTGCGGGTCAACGCGGCCGCCTTCTATTACGACTACCAGGATATCCAGGTTCAGAACATCGAGGCCGGCACGGTCAATACGGTGAACGCCGCCTCCGCGAAGGTTAAGGGGTTCGACGCCGACGCGATGTTCGCTCCAATCCGCAACCTCACGGTGTCCACCAGCGTCGGCTACACCTACGGCACCTATTCGAATTTCCACAACGCGACGTTCTATCCGCCTTCGCCGCTCGACGGTCCGGCGGTCCCAGGCGATGCGAGCGGAAACCAGCTCATCAACACGCCGCGTTGGACGGTAAGTGGGTCGCTGGATTACCGCATCCCCTCCCAGGTCGGCGACTTCCTGTTCGACCTCACCGGCGCCTACAAGGCCAGCACCTTCGTGGGCCCCGACAATCGCCTACAGATCCCCGAGCACACGGTGTTCAACACTTCGCTGGCCTGGACCTCGCTGAACGGAAAATACGGGGTGCAGCTCTGGGCGCACAACCTGTTCGACGAGCGCTATTACGCGGCCCGCACCGAGACCTCGGTGGGAGACCTGCAATATCTCGCCGCGCCGCGCACTTTCGGCGTCACCTTAAACAGCAAGTTTTAGAGAACCGTCATTGGTCAGTATCGTCTATGTCGAGCATAGCGGAGCCCGTCACGAAGTGGACGTCGCGCCCGGTTCGAGCCTGATGGAAGGGGCCCGCAAGCATGGCATTGACGCGATCGAAGGCGAATGCGGCGGGGCGTGCGCCTGCGCGACTTGCCATATCCATGTCCCGCCGGAGTGGCGGACCCTGACCGGCGAGGCGGGCGAATTCGAACTGGCCATGCTTGAATGCGCCAATGATGTCGACGAGCGGAGCCGGCTCGGCTGCCAGATCAAGGTGACGGCGGCCATGGAGGGCATGACCGTCGCCATCGCCGCCAGCCAAAGGTAAATCTGAACCGTCCAAGGACTCTCGCTATGGCCGACGGCAAAGTCACCGAGACCCACTACAGCCACCATGATCCCGTGGTCGCGCAGGACCCTTACGCGACGTTCGCGGAGGTGCGCGGCAAATGCCCGCTCGGGCATTCGGACCAGCTCGGCGGTTTCTATTTCCCGACCACCTTCGAGGGGGTGAAACGGATATTCTCCGACTATCAGCACTTCTCGTCAGCCGAAGGCGCCGGCCTGCCTGACCAGATGATCAGGTTGCTGCCGGTGGATCTCGATCCGCCCAGCCACACCCGCTGGCGCCGCGTGCTCAACCGCTTCTTCACCGTTGAAGCCGCCGACGCCGACCGGCCGCGGGTCCAGCAGATTGTCGATGAGTTGATTGACGCCTTCATTGGCCGCGGCCACGCCGACCTGGTGAGCGAGCTGACCCGACCGCTCCTGGCGATGACCACCCTGCCGATCCTCGGCTGTCCGCTCGAAGACCGGAAGATGTTGTCCGACAAGCTGCTGTGGATGGTGCACAACCGGACCCGAGACAACGACGGCTGGGTCGCCCGCTACATGGAGATGGGCGAATATCTCACCTCGCTGGTGGCGAAACGACGGGTGTCCGCGCCTAAGGACGACCTCCTTCAATGCCTGGTCGAGCAGGAATTCGACGGCCGCAAGCTCTCTGACCAGGAGGGCTATCAGGTGCTGATGCTCACCCTGTTCGGGGCGCTGGACTCAACGGCGTCGGCGATGAGCGGTGCTCTGTTTCATCTGGCTCAGAACCCCGAGGACCGGCGACGGCTGGTCACCGGCGAAGTGCCATGGGCGGGGGCCATCGAAGAGTTCCTGCGCGTCACCTCGCCGATCCAGGCCCTTCGGCGCACAGTGGTGCAGGCCGCCGAGGTCGACGGCGCGGTGCTCGAGGCGGGGGACATTGTCCTGGCGCTCAACGGGGCCGGCAACCGCGACCCGGCCAAGTTCGCAGAACCCGACAAATGCCTCATCGATCGCGACGCGCGCGAGCACCTGGCGTTCGGCTCCGGCGCCCACGTGTGTATCGGTCGACACTATGCGCGGGTGATGATCGAGGCGTGCCTGAAGTCGATGCTGACGCGCATCCCCGATTTCGCCGTCGAAGCCGGCTTCGCGCCCCAGTACACGCCCAGCGAAGCGCGGGCCCTGACCAGCCTGCCGGTGGTGTTCACACCTCAGCCGGCGCGATGAACGCGGTTCCGCCGGTCACGATCGAAAACGCGGACAGCATCAGCTGGGACGAGACCGCGGACGTCGTCGTGATCGGCTTCGGCGGCGCGGGCGCGGCCGCGGCGCTGCAGGCGCGCGAGGGCGGCGCTCAGGTGATTGTGCTCGACCGCTTCGCTGGCGGCGGCACCACCGCCTACAGTGGCGGCGTCTTCTACGCCGGCGGCACCCGGTTCCAGCGCGAGGCGGGCGTTGACGACGACGCCGAAAATCTCGAGGCCTATCTGACGTCGGAAATCGGCGATGCTGTGCGGCCCGAGACCCTTAGGCGGTTCTGCCAGGGAAGCGGCGCCGACGTCGAATGGCTGGTCAGCCAAGGCGTGACTTACGCCAGCGATCTCTTCCTGGACAAGGCGACGTTCCCTCCGGAAGGCAAGTACCTCTACTATTCGGGCAACGAAAAATCGCCAGCGTTCGCCGCCCGCGCCCGGCCGGCGCCGCGCGGTCACCGCGCCGTGGGCCCCGGTTACGGCGGACCCCATTATTTCGCCGCTCTCGCCAACGCTGTCGACCGCGAAGGCGTCCGGGTGCGGCGTCACACCTGGGCCAAAGCGCTCATCATGGATGCCTGCGGCCGCGTGGTCGGGGTCGAGGCGATGAGCCTTCCCGATGACAGGCAGGCAGAGCACCAGCGGATTTACGAGAGCGCAAGCCCGTGGATTCCGCATAATCGCAAGGGCGCTGACCGCGCCGGCGCCGCGCTCCGAGAGATGGAGGCGGGCGCGGGCCTGCCGGTCAGGATCCGCGCCCGCGCCGGCGTCATCCTTTGCACCGGCGGATTCACCTACAACCCTGAGATGCTCGCCGAGCACGCGGCGGCGTTCGCCAAGCACTACCGCGTCATCCACCGCCTGGCCGCGATCGGCAGCGACGGTTCAGGAATCGCACTCGGCCAGTCGGCCGGCGGCGCGGTGAGCCGGATGGATTCCCTCTATATCGCGCGCAACATCTCCCCGCCTGCGGGCCTGTTGGACGGGGTGATCATCAACGACGCGGGCGCGCGCTTCGTGGCTGAGGACGCCTACACCTCGGTGGTTGGCGGCGCGATTGCCGCCCAACCGGGCGGCCGGGCCTGGCTCATTGTCCCCGCGGCAAGCCTGCGCCGCGCGATCGGCCAGGCCGTGAGCGCCGGCTGGCACCAGTTCAAATTCTTCGGCTTGCCGACCCTCGCCAATATTGCGCTGGGCGGCACCAAGCGCGGCCGGATCGACGCCCTCGCGCGCGCTACAGGAATCGGTGCGGCGGGGCTGCGAGCGACCATCGAGACCCACGACACGGACCTCGCGCGCGGCGCGCCCGACGCTGTCGGCAAGACCGACGGCCTCAGGGCGCCGATGGGCGCCGGACCCTTCTATGCGATCAACGTGTCGGTCTCTAATCCCCATGCGTTCACCCCGTTCATGACCCTGGGCGGCCTTACCGTCGACGAGGCGAGTGGGGCGGTGACGCGCGCGGACGGGAGTGAGATCGCGGGCCTTTACGCAGCGGGCCTGTGCGCTGTCGGCCTGCATTCGAACGGCTACATCAGCGGCATCTCACTCAGCGACGGCGTTTTCGCAGGCCGGCGGGCTGGGCGCGCGGCGGCGGCGCGCCAAGCAGCCGAGAGCGAGGCTGCGACGCCTAACCGGGCGCAGGCATGGCGCTCGAGATCCCCTGGTCGGCCAGGACCATAGATCCCTGCAGCGCCCGCGCCGCATCAGAGACCAGGAACAGCACAACCTCGGCGATGTCGGCCGGATCGATCATCGGGTTGCCGTAAGGGCTCATCGTGCCGGCGGCCCGCTTAGCCAGCGACTGCACCTGCTCGGGGGTGAGCTCATCGCTCTTGAAGCCCAACATTGGAGTGCGGACGGACCCTGGGGCCACGGCGTTGATGCGGATTCCCGAGCGGCGCAGTTCGGGCGCGAGCGTGCGGGTGAAATGGCTGAGCGCGGCCTTGGTCGCGGCATAGACCGCGCAGCCCTCCACTCCAAGGACGGCCGCGCCCGAGGCGATGTTGACGATGGCGCCGCCGCCGCCGCGCCGCATGACGGGGAGCGCGGCCTGGACGAGGCGGATCGGACCCAGCGCGTTGATCGCGAACATCGCCTCGATCTTGTCGTCTTCCATCGCTTCGAGCGGGGCCCGGTGGAACAGCCCCGCGCAGTTGACCAGAATGTCGAGGCGACCATGGCGTCGGCCGATCTCGTCGACCAGGCCTGTGATCGCGTGGCGGTCGGTGACGTCGCAGGCGATCGCGCTCGCCGATCCGCCGCCGGCGGCAATTTCGGAGCAGAACTGTTCGAGGGTGGAGAGCGGTTGTTCCGAGGTCACCACCACATGGGCCCCGTTTGTGGCGAACAGGCGCGAAGTCGCCGCGCCGATGCCGCTCGCCCCTCCGGTCACGACTGCGATCTTGCCGTCAAGCATGCTGAAGCTCCTGGATGCGGCCGGCCAAATGTCCCTCGCGAATGGCCATCAACAGATCGCGCGGCGCATTGGCGTCACCGACGAGGTGCAGCGCGTATGGCGGCTTGGACCGTGTCCCTCCGCCCAACTGGCGGTAAAGCTCGGAACTCGCCTCGTTGTAGGTGACGAGCACGACGGTGTCGGCGGGCGTGGTCCAGGTCTGGTCGCCGTCAAGCCAGCCGATCACGCAGTGATCGGTGGCAATCTCGACCAACCGCGCGCCGATGTGCGCCGTGAAGTCACCCTGGCGAAGGCGCCGCAGCGCCGGGCTGGTCCGTACCATCGCCTCGATATGCGGCGCGAACGACGAATGCCGGGTGACGAACGTCACCTTGGCGCCGTTCACGATCAGATGTTCGGCCGCCGCGATCGCCTCGTAGTGGCCGATGTCGTCGAGCACCACCGCGCTTTGGCCGGAGGTTCCTGGCGGGGCGAGCAGCAACGCGTGCGAGGAGCGGACATGGCTTCGATCGAAACCCGGGATCGGGGCTTCGGGTCGCGAGGCCTGCAGGCCATCCATGCGCGGGGTCGAACCGGTGGCCACGATGACCACGTCCGGCTGCTCGGCCATGACGTCCTCGTGCTCAGCATAGGATGACAGCCGCACGTCAACGCCGAGGCGGTAGATCTCGTGCTCCTGCCAGAACGTGATGTCGCCGATGGTGGCCAGCTTAGGGGCGCGCTTGGCGATATTGATCGTCCCGCCGAGGGCCGGCTGGGCCTCGAACAGAACCACCGCATGTCCGCACATCGCCGCCACCCGCGCGGCTTCCATGCCCGCAGGACCGCCGCCAACCACCACCACCTTGCGTGGGACTTGGACCGGTCGAATCAGGTCTTCGGAGAGGGTCGCTTCGAAGCCGACCGCCGGATTGACGGTGCACAGCATGCGCTGGAGCGAAGTGCGGATTCCCGCGACACACCCCTGGTTGCAGGCGATGCACGGGCGCACCTGTTCGGGGTGGCCGGACAGGGTCTTTGCGACCAGATCTGGCTCGGCGATCATCGCCCTCACGAAGCTCACCATGTCGGCCGAGCCTTCGCGGATCGCCTGATCGCCCTCCTCCAGCGTTCGGTAGCGACCGGATACCATGGTCGGCACGTTCGCCTGGCTGGCTATCGGCAAGGCGGAGGACAGCATGTAGCCAGCAGGCTGGTCCATGGCCCCCAGCATGGTCGAGATGCTGTACGGGCTGCCCATCGAGGCGCTGACGTAGTCGATCAGGCCACTCTCGGCGCAGAGTCGGCGAACCGTCTCACCGGCCTCTTCGGGGCTTAATCCCCCGGGCGCGTTGTAGTCGGAGATGCGGATGCCGAGCGGATAGGCTGAGCCCACCCTCGCCCGCACCGCGCGCAGCAGCTCCTGTCCGAACCGCATCCGCCCATCGAGATCGCCGCCATAGGCGTCATCGCGCTTGTTGGTGAGTTGGCACAGGAACTGATGGACGAGGTAGCCGTGGCCGAAATGCAGCTCCACGCCCTCGAGACCGCTTTCCTGGACCCGGGCTGCGGCGTCGGCGAACGCAGCAATGACCTCTTCGATCTGATCGGCGGTCATGGCGAACGGCGTGTTGACCGTTCCTAGCGGACAAGGGACGTTCGAGGCTGATAGCGGCGCGCTGCCGTTCGCCGGCGCCCAGCGATGGCCGCCGTGCCAGAGCTGGACGAACGTCTTCATGCCGTGGCGCTGGGACGCCTTCGCCAGCGCGGCGAAACCCGGAATGATCGAATCGTCGACGGCGTCGACCGTATGGTTCAATGTCGAACGGTGGACCACGGTCGCCTCGAGGATATTGAGGCCCACGCCCGACTTTGCCCGCGCCTCGTGATAGGCGACGAGTTCATCGGTCATCTTCCCGCGTCCATAGCTGGTGCCGTGGCTCGCGCGCGCGATCCGGTTCTTGACCTCAAGCGTGTTGATGACGATCGGGCGCAGGATGTGATCGAGCGGCATCACGGGCGTCCTTTCGCACGAGTTGGCCAGCCCCGCCGGCGCCACGCCGTCATGGCGACCAGATGACCCTGGCCGCGGTCAGCGCCTCGACCTCAGTCGCGGCGAAGCCAGCCTCCTCCAGCACTGCCTCGGCGGAGCGGACTTCGCGCGGCGCGATGTCGATAGTCAGAGCGGGATGGCCGGACAGGCGCGGCGCTGGCGCCGCCGTAAGAACGCCGCCCGTTTCGGTCACGGCGCGGCGATCGGCCATGTGCGGGTCGGCGGCGAGTTCGGCGATCGCGAGCACCGGAGCCCCGCAGGCCTCGACGCGAGCGAAACGCTCGGTCCAGTCGGCCTGGGGACGGGTCGCGAATACCGCTGCGATGCGGGCACGCAGCGCTGGCCAGCACGGTCTGTCGAGCTGGGCGGAGGGATCGACGTCCGTGAGGTCCAGGACCTTCAGCATCTCGACATAGAACTTCTGCTCTATGGCGCCGACCGAGAACCAGCGATCGTCCGCGCACCGGTAGACCCCGTAGAAGGGGGCGGCGCCGATCAACATGGAATGGGCCGGATCACCGTCCCAGAGACCGAGTTCCAATTCCCCGAACATGGGCGCCAGCATATAGGCGGCGCCGTCGACAATCGCGGCGTCGACGACCTGACCGAGCCCGGTACGTCCGCGCTCGACCAGGGCGAGAAGGATACCGATCACCAATGGATAAGAGCCGTTGGCCAGGTCGCCCAGAAGGGCCGGCGGCGCGGTAGGCTTGTCTTCGCCGCTGACGCCGAGGGCGCCGGAGATGGCCAGATAGTTGATATCATGTCCGGCGCGCTGGGCGTAGGGACCGTCCTGCCCCCAGCCGGTCAGACGCGCGTAGATCAGGCCCGGGTTGGGCCCCATCAGGATCTCGGGACCCAGTCCCAACCGCTCCATGACGCCTGGCCTGAAGCCTTCCACAAGAACGTCGGCCGCCGCCGCCAGCCTGCGCGCCACGTCCTGTCCCCCGGGCGAGCGCAGGTCGAGACCGATGACATCCTTTCCGCGCGATATCCCGAGCGCCGGATCGAACGCCTGCGGATCGGGACGACGAACGCTGACGACTTTCGCCCCGAAGTCCGCCAGTATCATGGTCGCGAACGGCGCCGGTCCAAGACCGCTCAGATCGAGGACGCGCACACCTGCCAGAGGACCGCGCCGGGGCCGAGCCTCCGCCGACACGGTCAGGCGACGGTGGCCAGGGCTGGTTTTGAATGCGCGTTCAACAGCGGCAGCACCTCCCCACAGAGCCTTCCGACCATCTCGACATATTCTTCGCGCGGAACGCCGCCCATATCCATCTTGATAATGTTGAGGTCGGCGCCGACGATGTCCGACAGCACACTAAGGCGCTCGGCGAAGCGTTCTGGCCCTCCGACGATCGCCGGACCGTCCGTCGAGAGAAATTCGTAGTCGAACGGGGTGACCAGATAAGGTGGCGGGTTTGGGTTCACCTTCTTGATCACGGTCTGGCTGAACGCATGGTAGGCGCGGTAGCGCGGTTCGAACCGCGCCCGGGCCACGGTCTCGGACGTGTCCACCCAGCCATGCCAACAGGCCCCGACGCGAGGCGCGTGCGCATGGCCCGCCTCAGCGAACGCCTCCCGATAGATGTCCGCCACGGCGGCGAATTTGTCCGGCCGTCCAAAGGCGCTGGGCAGCATCAGATTAAGACCCAGACGGCCGGCGAGCTTGGCGGTGTCGGGCGATGAGCCGCCGCCGACCCAAAAGGGCAGACGATGTTGTTGAGTTGGCGGCGGCTGCAGGTGTTGTCCCGTGATCGGCGCCCTGAATTGACCGCTCCAGGTCACGGGCTCGCCTGGCCACAGCTGACACAACAAGGTCATGGATTCGGCGAACCGAGCGGCGGAATCGGCCACGGATTGCCCGAACAGCCCATAGGTGGTCTCGAAGAAGTTTCCGCGACCGGTCACGAGCTCAAGCCGGCCACCCGAGATCACATCGACAGTCGCATAGTCTTCGGCCATGCGCAGGGGATCGAGGTTGGCGGCCAGCGCCACCGCCGTGCCGAGCCGCAGGCGAGTGGTCCGTTCGGCGATCGCTCCCAACAGAACCGCGGGAGCGGAGAAGGTGTAGTCGATGCCGTGGTGCTCGCCGACATAAACCCCCTGCAGGCCGCCCTGGTCCCCGACCACGGCCGCCTCGATAGTCATCCGATAGCGCTCGGGCGCCGAGAACGGGCGTCCGCTCACCGGATCGTCGATGATGTCCCCCAGGGACATGAGGCCCACATCCATGTCGCTCTCCAGCGCTGCCTACGTCTCCTCTCTTACACCGTATGTTTTGGAAAGCAAGCCGCACTTGCGAGGCAAATTGGGGCGATGCCGCTCGCAACGGCTCCTGAAATCAAACATGCCTTTGCCGTACGTCGGCCAGTGCGACGAATTCGCGTTGCCAAATATCCAGTCGATGTTAGGTTAGGGCCTGAAGCGGGGATGCGGCGCGACGCCGGCCCGGCCATTGCGGAGAGAAGCGGAGCCTAGAAATGATCCACCACTTTGCGATCGCGCCAAAGAATTTCGAGACCTCGCATTACTTCTACACGAAGGTTATGGGCTTCCCCCTGGTGGCCGGCGTCAAACGACAGGCGCCCGGGGGCGGTTGGACCAAGCACATGTTTTACGACATCGGCGATGGTTCGACGATGGCGCTGTGGGACCTGCGCGGTATTGAAGGCGTCCAACTCAAGCCCGATGAGTGGCGTAGCGCCATCTCTACGGGTCTCGGCCTGCCGCGGTGGATCAACCACTACGCTTTCAAGTGCTCGGGCGGCGAGGAGGAATTGCAGCAGCGCAAGAAGAATTGGCTCGACAATGGCTACCACGTGGCTGAGGTCGACCACGAATTCATCCGCTCGATCTACGCCTACGATCCGGACGGCAACCTCATCGAATGGACCTACGACACACGTCCCTTGAACGATGCCGACCGCGTCAAGGCTCTCCAGATCCTGGAGGACGATACGCCGGCCACCGAAGGTGACTACGAAGGCCCGTTTACCCGCTCGACGGTCGAGAAATACCGCGCGCCGCTCAAGCCCTTGCCGGTTCCAGCCTGAGCCTTCGCGCCTTCGGGGAGCAGGCGCATTCGCGGGTATCGGTTGCTTATCTATCAGTGTGTGGTAATCCGTTCGGTACGTCATCGAGCGAGCATCCGTTGCCTTTCACAGCCGACGCATTGGCGCCCGCAAAGCGGGATCGAACCCGAATGCTGCGGGCGCTGGTCACGCGCCTGGAACGGATCGTCCCTGCTGGCGAAGACATCTTCGACAGCGAGGCGGCGGAAGGCGTTTTCGACCGCGTCTACGGCGGCCAGAGCTTGGCCGAGGCCCTGATGGCGGCGGCGAGGACGGCCGGGCCTGAGAATCGGCTGCATTCGGCCCATTGCCGCTTCCTCAGCCTGGGCGATCCGCGGCTGCCCATGCGCTTTCGGGTCGAACGGCTGCGCGATGCGCGATCCTTCGCAGCGCGGCAGGTCCGGGCCGAACAGGCGGGACGGCTGATCCTTATCGCCACCTTCTCTTTCGCCGCGCCGAGCGAGGGTATCGCGCACCAGTGGCCGGCGCCGGACGCGCCGCCTCCCGAAGCTGCGCCTTCGCGCGACGAGGAGCTGATCGCCCTATATGGCGATGACTTGCCGGCGAACGTCGGCATTCCTTGGCCGATCGACATCCGTCACGTCGATCAACGCCCCTGGGATCCGGCGATTGGCGCAGGGCGTCATCGGCTGTGGATGCGCGCCGACGAGGCCTTGCCCGATGACCCGCTGGTGCACGCCGCCCTGCTGCTCTACGCCAGCGACCTGACCATGGCCGACGCTGTCACGGTCCAACATCCGATCCGCTGGGAAGATCTGATCGCTGGGCGCGGCTACTTTGGCGCCTCGCTCGACCACGCCCTCTGGCTACACGCGCCGGCGCGGGTTGATGAGTGGCTGTTGCACGAACAGGAGTCCTCTCGCGCGGCCGGTGGGCGCGGCTTCACGACCGGCCGGTTCTTTGATCGCTCCGGTGTGCTGGTCGCCTCGGTGGCGCAGGAGATATTCATCCAGGCTTCGAGGCAGGGCGAGACGTGACGTCCCCCTGGGTCCACGATTGGGTCGCTTACCACGCCGCCCGGTCGCCGGACGCGCCGGCGCTGACCAGCGTCGAGCGCGCTGTGACGATCACTTGGGGCCAGCTCGAAGATCGGGTCGCCCGGCTCGCCTACGTGCTGCTGCATGAGTTCGACGTGGCGCGGGGCGATCGGGTGGCCATGCTCGCCGAGAACGATATCCGAATCTTCGAACTCCAGTTCGCCTGCATGCGCGCCGAGGCGGTCTTCACCCCGCTGAACTGGCGGCTCGCCGTGGGCGAGATGATCGCGCTCGCCCGAGACTCGACCCCCAAACTGATGATTCACGACGAGGCCTGGGCGGACCGCGCACAGAGCGTCGCCGACGGCTCCGGCATCACTCGCCGTCTCGCCTGGTCGGACATTATCGAAGCCAGCGACTATGACCGGCTGATCGCGGAATGCCCGGAGCGGATGGGTGGGCGCCCACACGATGAGGCCATCGTCACCCACATCCTCTACACCTCCGGCACCACCGGGCTGCCGAAGGGCGCTCTCTGCAGCCAGGGCACGCTCAAGCACCACTCCCTCAACCTCGCTCGGGCCTCGCGCCTCGCCGAACGCGGGGTCCACCACCTTAATATCGTCCCCCTGTTCCACGCCGGCGGCCTCAACAGCTATTCGAACCCCGCGCTCTACTGGGGCGGCCACGTAACGACGATTCGCCGCTTCGATCCTGACCAGGTGCTGGACCTGCTGGGCGATCCTGAAGTCGGAGTCACTCATCTGTGCGGGGTGCTGCAGATGTATGAGCTGATCACCGCGCATCCGCGCTTTCGCGAAACGGTGTTCCCGACCCTCAGGACCGCGCTGTTCGGCGGCTGGGGCCCCAAGACCGTGCCGGTGCACGAGGCCTGGCGCGAACGCGGCTTCTTCCTGCAACTGTCCTACGGGGCGACCGAGCTTGGGCCGATCGTCAGCGTGCTCGGGGACGGGGCGGAGCTGGCGTCGATGAACTGCTCGGGCACAGTGCTTGCTGGGACGGAGGTGCGGCTGGTCGACGCCGCCGGAGTTGACGTCGCCGACGGCGAGGTCGGCGAGATCTGGGCCAAGGGACCGGCAGTCACGCCGGGGTATTGGAACCGTCCCCGCCAGGACTATTTCGCCGGCGACTGGTTCCGCACCGGCGACTGCGCGCGCCGCGACCAAGCCGGGCGGTTGTTTGTCGTCGACAGGCTGCGCGAAGTGTACCGGTCGGGCGGAGAGAATATCTATCCGGCCGAGGTCGAGCTCGCCCTTTCCGAGGTCCCCGGCATAAAGGAAGTCGCGGTGATCGCCGTTCCCGACGAGCGCTGGGGCGAGGTGGGCCTGGCGGTGGTCGAACTCCTGCCTGGCGCGCGTCTGACCCTCGAGACTCTGCACGCCCATTCTGCGAACCGGATCGCCCGTTTCAAGCTGCCCAGACATCTGGTGACAATCGAGGAGATGCCGCGCAGCGCGACCCTGAAGATCGATCGGGCAGCCCTGAAGAAGGCCTTTGGCGGAGCGCCGGCGGTGTGAAGGCGCCGCTTCGAACCAGGACCGAGTACGCCCATGTCCGCGTGGTGCTCGATCACCCAATCGATGAAGTCTGGGCCATCGCGGGCGAGTTCGGCGGCCTAGAAAACTGGGTGGACGGCGTGAGCGCCTGTACGGTCGAGAGCGCAGGCGTCGGGGCAGTGCGTACGGTTACGCGCGTCGGTGTCATTCGCGAGCAACTCGAAACCCTAGATCCGCATCGTCACCAAATCAGTTACCGGATCCTGCCGCCGCACACCTTGCCGGCGGAAGACGTGCGCTGCGCGATCACGCTCCTCGCGCTGGGCCCCAGGGAGACGGAAATCGTCTGGCGATCGGAGGCCGGCCGGTTCCACGCTCCGCGGGGTCCGCTCAGCACGCGCATCGAGGCCTTCTACCGCACGTCGATCCAGGGCCTGGAACAACGGCTACGGGACGCAGGCTGAGCTGAGGCCAAAGCCGCCGGCGACACCGAGGGACGCATCGGTGGCTTGTGCGACCTCGCCCATCCAGACGCGCATCACGAGCGCGGCGTGAAACGAACCTTGAGCTCGCGGTAGCCATAGAAAATGTAGCTGGGGACCATGTCGAAATCCTTCTGAAGGATCTCGATGTCGAAGCGGGCGAACGCACGAGCCAGGAACTCTTTTAGTTCGGTGCGCGCCAGCATGTGGCCGACGCAGAAGTGGAGGCCGGGGCCAAAGGACATGGCCTCCTTTTGATTGGGCCGATCGATCACGGTGACGAAAGGATCGTCGAACACCCGCGCGTCGATGTTGGCCCCGGCGTTCATGATCCAGATGAGATCGCCCTTGGCGATCTTCTGACCGCAAAGCTCTATGTCCTCGCTGGCGTAGCGAGTCATGCATTTGACGGTGCCAGGATAGCGCAGAAGCTCGGTGGTCAGGGCGAACGCGCAATCGGGATCGGTGCGCAGGCGGTCCCGCAGGGTCTCGTCCCTGGCGATCCGGACGACCTGGGTCCCCAGGGTGTGGGCGGTGGTCTCGGCCCCTGCCACCACCATGCCATGGAGCTGGGCTAACATCTCATCGTGGGAGAGCTTGTTCAGACCGTCCCGCGCATGGATCATGGTTGAGATCAGGTCGTCTCCCGGGTTCTGCTCCCGTTCGGGAATGAACGCGTTGAGCACCTCGTTCATCGACTGGATCGAGCGCTCGAGCTGTAGCAGGAGTTCCGGGGTGACCGTCGCGGCCGAACTGGCGGCGGTGAAGTCTGACGCCATTGTGAACAGCAGCGGGCGATATTCATCGGGCAGGTCGAACAGGCGCTGCATGACCCGGGTTGGCAGGACGGCGGCGACGAACTGGGTGAAATCAAATTCCCGCTCGGCCTCGCAGCGGTCGAGCAGCTCCTCGACCACCTGGCCGATAAAGCCCTCCACCTTGCGGATGGTGGGCCCGCCAAACGCCTTGAGGGTGAGAACGCGGATGCGGGTGTGATCGGGCCCGTCCAGCCGATTTACATTCAGGCGGCCGAATTTCCCCACCCATTCCAGCTGCTCGCGCAGCTTGGACGGCATGCCCCTGAACAGCTGGTCGCCGCGTGAGGCGGACAGCCTCAGGTCGGCGTAGGCAGCGCGTACGTCCTCATGGCGCGAGATGATCCAGCCGCCCTGGTTCTGGCTGTAGAACACCGGGGCCTCCTCCTGGAGCCGGATCAGCGGCGTCCACGGATCCGCTAGAAAGGCCGGATCGGCGAAGCTGACGTCCTGGGTCGCGCTCGGTGTCGACGGGGTCCCGACCGCTGCTTGTATGCTCATCGTGCTTCCCCCCTGACTCCCACACCGCCGGCGTCTGACGTCGCCAGCCTCGGGTGGAGTCGGTAGAGTGGGTCGTCCGGCCAGGAGGCGCCCCGGTTCGGCAGATTGGCGTATCGGCCGGCCTCCCACACCGACGTCCCTGGCCGCTCGGCGTACCAGTCGATGACCAGGGTGCGGTTCTTGATCCGCCATTCGCGGCCGCGGCGTTCGTGCAGGTCGAGGTAGCGCCCGCCGACCGTGCGCTCGAGCCGGCCCTCGTCGGCGGGGAAGTCGTGGAAGGCCGAGAAGTAGCACTCGGAAAACGCCTCAGCCGGCCCGGTGAGGTCGACCAGGATGTTGCTAATCGAATGGTGAGTGACCACCCCCTCCAGGAACGGGAAGCTGTAGGCGATGAATTCGTCGACGCTGCCGGCGAACACGGCGTGATCGTCGAAGGCGTCCTCCCAATAGAGGCTGCGCATCAAATCGACGTCGCGGCGGTCGATCGCCCGGCAATAGCCGCCCAGGACCTCGCTGATCGCCTGCTTGTCGATCAGCGCCTGAATAGCCTCGGCTGAAGGCTGGTCCAAGATCTCTCTCCCGAGCCGCACCCTGCGCGCCGCTCACGTCTCTTGATCGCGCGGCGAGCAGGGTTCCTATTATTACCAATCACTGTTAGGAAAACAAGCGCTCGCGGAACGCTCGCGACACCGGAGGAGGGCGCCACGACGACCCCTGCCGAGCCCGAGCTGTCGGAAATCGACCATCACGGCGCCGATTTCGCTCGCGACCATCACGCCCTCTACCGCCGGGCGAGGGCGGACGCGCCGGTGCTGCGCTCCAGCTGCCATGGCGGCTTCGCCATCGTCACCCGGCACGATGACATCCGCGCCGTATTGCGTGATCCCGCCCGGTTTTCGTCGGCGCGCTTTGAGACCGCGGGCGGCCGGCTCGGCGGCGGGGTGTCGATCCCCCCCAACGGCATGCGCATCGGCATCATCGAGATGGACGCGCCCGAAGCCACCCAGCTTCGCAAGCTCCTGGCCCCCTGGTTCTCGATTGCGGCGGTGGAAGGGGCGAAGGCGCGCATCGGCCAGATCTCGCGCTGGCTGATCGATCGCCTGATCGCGCGGGGCGAATGCGATGTGGTCGAAGACCTGGCCAAGCCGATGCCCTCCCTGCTCATCCTCGACATCTTGGGCTTGCCGCTTGGCCGCTGGCGGGCCTACGGCCGGGCGCTGCACGAGGCGGTGGCGAAATCCGGCGGGTCGATGGCGGGCCTGCGCTGGCTGGCCGCCGATCTACGTTCCACGGTCGACGCGGGAGACTTCGACGCTGAAGGATTGATCGCGGCCTTTGCCCGCGCCGAATTCGACGACCGGACACTTAGCCTCGATATGACCTGCGAGCTCGCCCTGATGCTGCTGTTCGGCGGCGCCGACACGACCATCGCGGCCATCTGCCATGCGGTGCGGCACCTCAGCGAGAATCCCGACGACCGGCGCCGGCTGGTCGAGGCGCCGGACCAAGTCGGCGATGCGATCGAGGAGATCCTGCGGCTCCATTCGCCCAGCACCGGGGTTGCCCGGACCGTCGTCGCGCCAGTGACTATTGCGGGCATGCGCTTAGCACCGGGCGAGCGCGTGCTTTGCGCGCTCAACTCTGGCAACCGGGATGACTCGGCCTTCGATGACGCCGGACGGTTTGACCTCGGCCGGCCGCGGCGGCCCCACCTGGCCTTCGGGGCCGGCGCCCACGCCTGCCTTGGCCAGAACCTTGCGCGGGCGGACCTGCGCATTCTCCTGACCGACTTGCTCGCGTCCATGCCGGACTTTCACGTCGATCACGCACTGACCGTCCCCTATACATCGACCCCATTGGTCAACGGCTATGCGGCCATGCCGATGCGGTTCACGCCGCGCCAGCCCGAGAGTGCGTCGACGGACGAATGGCCTAGACTGACGGCGCCAAGGCTCCGGCCTGTCATTGATTAGCTTACGTCGTTAGATAATAATGCGCGTCGAGAGAGAGTCCGACCCATGTTCACTGAACATCTGACGGCTGACGGGGTCCTGGAGCTCATCATCGACCGACCGCCCGTCAACGCCTTCAGCATTGGCCTGTTGCGAGACCTGGCCAGCCGCCTGGAGGCTGTGCGCGATCAAGAGGCCGTGCGCGCCGTCGTCCTGCGCGCCGCGGGGCGCGGCTTCTGCGGAGGCGGCGATGTCAAGGAGGTCGAGGGCCTGCCGGGTTTCGAGGGCATCCTCGGCCAGTCGGCCGGATCGCTCGGGCTGAGCCTGGCTATCACCAAGTGCGCGGTCCCGGTGGTGTGCGGCGTTCACGCCTATTGCATAGGGGTCGGCGTGCTGGCGGCCGCTTCGGCGGATATCCTGGTCGCTGCGCGCGACACCCGCTTTGTCCTGGCCGAAATCGACAACGGGGCCACCGCCGGCGCGGTCCAGGCCCTGAGATTGATGCCCGAGAAGCGGGTCCGCGCGGCGATGATGACCGCCGAACCGGTTCTGGCCCAGGAGCTCTATGCGCTGGGCAGCGTCTACCGTCTCGTCGACACTCCGAACGCGGTGACAGAAGAGGCCCGTGCAATTGCAGTCCGGATCGCAGCCAAGAATCCGGCGGCGATGCGCAGGATGAAGATCTCTCTGAACAACAGCACCCGAAGCGACGAACTGCTGACGCTCTATCGGGCGGAGATGAGCTACACCTACGAGCTCAACATCTTGGGCGACGCGTCGGCCGGGCGCTCCGCCTTCATAGAGGGCAAGCGCGGCAGCTACGCCGGCGACGATTGAGCCGTGCGCGACTAGCTGGCGGTCTTCGAGCGGGCGGCGGGCCGCTCCGGCGCGGCTCCCCCGGCGTTGGCCGCATGTTCCTCCATGATCGCGGTGACCACGGCGTTGGCCAGGACCTCGAAGGTTCGAGCGCGGGTAATGTCCCGGATCTGGCTGACGTGATAGAGATTGGGGTGTTGCTCGCGCCAGTTGTCGTCCTCGGTGTCGGCGGTAACGCCCGACTCATAGGCTGCGCTGCCCAGCGCCAGCGATTCCAAGCCCTCCATCATCGGCATGATCGCGCCAGGCGGCACGCCCTGCACGGCCAGAAGGCCCACGGTGGCGTTGTGTTCGGTCAGACCAATTCGCAGCGGGTGGCGGCGCATCAGAAGCGGGATCAGGTTGGGATGCGCGCGCAGGGACTTCCAATATTCGATCGCGTTATTGACCAGCCATTCGCGCCAGTCTCCGCCGCTGGTGTGCGGCGTCCTCACATTGGCGAGCGCGAGTTCGCAGGCGCCGACCAGAATGGCCGCCTTGTTGTCGAAGTGATGGTAGAGCGAAATGCCGTGGACATTGAGTTCGGCGCCCAGCCGGCGAATGCTGAGCGCGTCCAGGCCCTCCTCGTCGATGATCCGAAGCGCGACCTCCAGGGTTCGTCGGCGCGAAATCAGATTGTGCTTTGGTCGGCCCATGGGGTGGCGGGTTCTTTCCGAGGTCGTCAGACTGCCGTTGTTAGACAAAACCGGCGGCGGGCGCGATAGATTTCGACTCTCGCGTCACCGTCGAGCGCCATCGATTGCAGCGATAACCAATCGGTGTTAGGTGAGATTAAGCAAGCGGAGATCGGGAGACGCTGATGAGGTTCGCGGCGGCGGATTGGGTGGCGCACTACGCCCGTACGCAGCCGGCGGCGATCGCCTTGCGCAACTACGAGAGCGGCGAGACGAGAACCTGGGCCGAGCTTGACACGCGCGTCGGCCAGATCGCCCACGCCCTCGTGCACGATCTCGGTCTTTCGCCGGGCGAGCGTATCGTCAACCTCTCCGACGGAGACCTTCGCCACTTCGAGCTGCAATTTGCCTGCGCTCGCGCGGGTCTCGTCTGGGCGCCGCTGAACTTCCGCAACACCGCCTCTGAGCTCGCCGCCATGTGCGAGGACCTGCGGCCGGCGCTCATGATCACCGACGCTGTATGGCAAGATCTGGCGAGCCAGGTCGCCCAGGCCACGGCGATCCGCCAGACAATCCGTTGGGACCGCGCCGGCGAACTCGACGCGATGCTGGATCCGGTCAAGCCGGTCGGTGATCGCCTTGAGGTCGATCCGGACGCGCCGCTGCAGGTCCTGTTCACGTCGGGCACTACGGGAAGGCCCAAGGCAGCCATCGTCACCCTGTCAGGCATCGTCTGGCAGGCGCTCAATCAGACTCAGTTCTGCGCCACCAGCGAACCGGGCTGCCATGTCTTCCTGCCGATCCCACTTTTCCATGCCGGCGGGCTCAACAGCCTTGCCAACCCGGTGCTGTATTTCGGCGGCCAGGTGACCGTCAGTCCCAGGTTCGATCCGGCCGCCACCTGCGCCTACATCGGCGATCCGGCCAACAGGGTCTCGCACATGGCCCTGCCCCCGGTGATGTATCAGATGATGGCTGACAGCGGCCCGTTCGCCAGCGCCGACTTTTCCAGCCTTCGTCGGTTGATCTGCGCGGGCGGGCGACTGACCGATGGCCTCCGCGCGGCCTATGCCGCCAAGGGCGTCGGCTTCATCACCCAATATGGCGGCACCGAAACCGGTCCAACCGTGACGTCGATGAACCCCGAAAGGCTCGACAAGATCAGCGCTGGGTCGTGCGGCCAGAAGGCAATGCACATTGAGATGCGCCTGGCCGATGGCGAGGGCCGGGACGTGCCGGCCGGCGCACAGGGTGAAATCTGGGTGCGCGGGCCCTCAGTGATCGGCGCCTATCTAGGTGCGGAAGCCAAGATCGAGCGGCCCGAGGGCTGGCTCAGGACCGGCGATATCGCCTGGGAGGACGACGAAGGCTTCTACTACATCGTCGATCGGGTGAAGGACATGTACAAGTCCGGCGGCGAAAATGTCTCCCCCGCCGAGGTCGAGCAGGTTCTGCTCGGCCATCCCGCGGTGGCTGAGGTCGCGGTGATCGGGGTCGCTGACGAGCGCTGGGGCGAGGTGGGCCTCGCCATCGTCGCGCCGGCTAACGGCCAAACCGTCACCCTGGAGGACCTTCAGGGCGTCTGCGACGGCAAGATCGCGCGTTTCAAGCACCCCAAGCATCTGGTGATCGTCGAGGCCTTCCCGCGCAACGTCACCGGCAAGATCGCCAAGCATGAGCTGCGCGCCCAATACCGCGGCAGCAAGAGCGCTTAGCCTTTCGAGAGGGCCGACCATGTCTGACGTCCGTTACAGCCGTACGCCCTACCTCATCGTCCACCGCGAGGAGCGGGTGCGGAAAGATGTTTACGGCGCCATCGACGACGCTGTCGTGCTGCAGGCGCAACTGATGCGCGGCGAGAATCCGTCGAACACGGTGCTCATCGCCATGCACCCGATCGGGGCGCCGGCCTATCTGCCGATCTTCCCGCAACTCGCGCGGGCTGGACACCATGTTATCGCCTGCGCCTCGCGCTACTCGAACGGCGATGCGGCACTGGAGATGGAGAGCGTCGTCCTCGATCTCGCCGCCTGCGTACGCGATGCGCGCGAGCGGCTTGGGTATGAAAAGATCGTCCTGATCGGTTGGAGCGGAGGGGGGTCGCTGATGGCCGGCTATCAGGCCGAGGCCGAGGCGCCTGTCATTCACCAGTCGGCCGCGGGGGAGCCGACGCCGCTGGCCGGCGCCGATTTGATCGCGGGCGATGCGCTGGTGCTCGTCGCGTCGCACCGAAGCCGCCACAGGCTGCTCACCGGCCAGCTCGACGCGTCGATCATCGACGAGATCAACCCGAGCAAGCGCGAAACAGATCTAAATCTCTATGATCCGGCCAATCCGGCCCAGCCGCCTTATTCGCAGGACTTTCTCACCGCCTATCGCCAAGCCCAAGTCGCTCGCAACCGCAAGATCAGCGCCTTCGCACGCGAGAAGCTCGCCTCGCTCAAGGCGGTGGGCGCGGAGCACGAGGAGTGTTGCTTCATCGTCCACGGCACTATGGCGGACCCACGCTGGATCGATCCCACCGTCGACCCCAATCAGCGTCGGCCGAACTGGACTTATCTCGGCGATCCGGCGGTGGTGAACAACAGCGCCTCAGGGCTGGCCCGGTTCAATTCGCTGCGCGGATGGCTCTCCCAATGGAGCCTGGACGACGCCCAGTTCGACTCGGTCGAAGCCGGCCCGCGCATCACCGTTCCCAGCCTGGTGGTGACCGCCGGCGCCGATGATGCCTGCCCGCGCGAGCACACGGATCTGATGTTCGACGCCCTGGCCGCCGCGGACAAATCGAAGTTCACCATTGATCAGGCCAACCACTATTTCAGCGGTCCCGGCGGCAAGGCCAAGCTCGCCGAAGCTGCGACTATACTTTCGACCTGGATGGACGAGAGGGGTTTTGCGAACACCGCCGTCTCGGCCTTCGCCCATTCGGCCTGACAATCAGGCTGCGACCAGGGGTAGCGCCGCAGCGAGCCCGGCGAACCGCGCTACCTGCTCGCCGACCATGGCGAGTTGGGTCAACACGTCGGTATCGCTTGCCCCGCCTGCATCATCGAATTTCACCGTCTGGCAGTTGATTCCGGCGGCAAAGGGCGTGGGCCAACCGCGCAGCGCGTGCACGATCGAACGTAGGGCGGCGATCGTGCTCCCGCTCGCCTGCCAACCGTGCGCCGTGGCGATTAGGCCGACCGGCATGTCGGCGAGATATGGCCGGCGCCGGTCGCGGGCCGTCTCCTCGATGAGATCGAGGGCGTTCTTCACCGCGCCAGAAATATTACCGTGGTAGCCGGGACTGGCGATGATCAGGGCAGACGCGCCGCGCACCGCCTCGACGAACGATTTCTCCGCCGGCGTGCGCAGGGGCGCCTTGGGATTATAGAGCGGCAATTGCTCCAGCTCCGCTCCGCCAAACGTCTGAGTCCTCAGACCGGCGGCGCGCACCGCCCGCAATGCGATTGAGAGCGCCCGTTCCGTCGATGACGGCCCTCCCACGGTCCCACCGATACCGACCACGAGCGGAATGGAGGGGTGGTCCATGCTCCATTGTCCCTACTTGCGAGACGCCAAACAGCGCCCCAAACGCCACAACCATACACCGATAGATTAAGCTGAAAAGAGTGAATCGTCGTGGTTCGCAAACTTCACGGCGAAGCGGGCGCGGCGACGGATACAGCCGTGAGGCAACGCGAGGAGCCCGAGGCCGAGAGCCGCCAATTCCGACAGGGACAGAGCTAAGCCGCAAAATGGAAATGACCCGACCAAGGCCGGGCCATCTCCTACGCGGCGGCTGGGTAGCGGTGGGCCAGCCGATCCGGGTTGGCACGCGCCCGCTAGACACGCACCCATCTCCTCAACCCGTCAAGAAAGCCTTCGTTCCGTGCCGCGCGCTGATTGCGACCTGCGGATCGCGCCGCGGCCTAGCATTACAGTTGCAGCTTTAGTCGCGTTTGGATGTGAGCCCGTTGAGCTGCAGCTTGATGGGCTCTTCGCCATAGGGACCAGGCGACGACCTCGGCTGGCTCGATCTTCTGCTGAGCCAGCCGATTGGCGATGCGGCGGATTTCCT
>OUNO010004839.1_pt6 | contig 27781 bp, 27 predicted proteins | sample 1779811 | NCBI WGS metagenome assembly OUNO01 (sample SAMEA3914804, study PRJEB12502) | metagenome | biome: forest; material: soil | place: Canada | collected 2010-06-25 | depth 0.3 m
GCCGGCAGGTAGCGGGTGCGGGCCGGGTTGAGGCCGAAGATCGGCCAGTTGACCGTTTTCGCCGCTTTTGGCGGGGCCGGCGGTTTTTCCGGTTTGAAGATCGCGTCCGGGTTGTGGACGTCCGCCGGCCGCTTCAGCGCGTTGTAGGCGACGACGACTCCGACGATCGCCACGACCACGGCCGCGATCAGTCCAATCGCCACCCGCCGATGCTCCTTCCAGAGCTTGCGGGGGTGCAGCAGCAGCCCTACGGCGTCACGGAACCGGCGGGCCTTGGGCCCGCCATCAGCCATTCGCCGCGCGCCGCTCGGACTCGGTCGTGATGCCGCTGATCAGGGTCTTGACCCCCTGCTTGACGGCGCCGACCACGGCGCCCCCCACCAGCGGCAGCGTCGGCGTCGTCCGCACCGCGTAGACCATCCTCGTGCCGTCGCCATCGGCGCTGAGCTCGACCGTGCCGACGTGGTTGCGAACCGGCAGCCCGGAGATCAGCTTGTAGGAGAAGCGCGAGGGCGGCTGGTAGGCGATCACCTCCTCGCGCAGCGGCGGCCCGACCGAGCTGAGGACCCGGATCGCGCCGACCCCGTTGGGGGCCGGATCCCCGCCGGATTCGAGCACCGACTTGCGCAGCGGCGTGATCGCGGCGTAGCGCTCGTGCTCGGTGAGCACGTCGAAGACGGTCTGCGGGGGCGCCGCGATCTGACGCACGAAAGTGAAGCTGGCCATCGGGAAAGGCTACGTCAACGCCCAGCGCTGCGGATCGGTGCCCTCGATCGCGACGACTTCCCCCTCGATCGCCATGTGGTCGAGAAAGGAGAGGACGATCTGCAGGACCCAGCCGCCGGCCGCGGCGCTGATGTTGTCCGGCCCGAGGAAATCGGCGACCAGCTCGAAGGCGGTGCGCTCCCCCTGGCCGAGGAAGTTGCGGACTTTCTCGCGCGTCTCCTCGACCTGGCGACGGGCCTCGGCGATCTTGTTCTCGGGGTCGCGGAAGGGTCGGCCGTGGCCTGGCAGGCAGAGGCCGATCTCGAGCGGCTCGACCTCGTCGAGGCTGGTGAGGAATTCGCCCACCGGGTCGGGGCTGTGGCCGTAGTCGAAGAAGAGGACCGTGCGCCCGAGCAGATGGTCGCCGGAGATCAGCATGCCGCTCTCGGGCTGATGCAGAACGACGTGCGAGGGGGCGTGGCCGGGGGTCTCGTAGACCTGCCAGGCGCCGTGGTCGCTCTGCACCTCGACGCCGGGCACGAGGTCGCGGTCGGGCACCCGGATCCCGTCGATGCCGATCTCGCTGTCGTCGCGCATCTGCCGGTAGCGCTCAAGCGCCGCCGCCGGGACGCCGCTCTGGCGGGCGACCTCGAGGCGCTGCTCGAGCGCCGCGACGGGGTCGTCGGCGGCAAGCCGGATGTGCTCCCAGCGCGGGTGCATCCAGAGCTCGCAGCCGGCGCCCTCGGTGATCGGCGCCGCCAGCCCGTAGTGGTCGGTGTGGGAGTGGGTGCAGACCAGCAGCCGCACGTCGCCGAGGCCGAAGCCGGCCTGGGCGAGGGCGAGGTCGAGCTGGCGCATCCGTCCCTCGCCGCCGATCCCGGTGTCGAAGAGGACGACGCCGCCATCGGACTCCAGCGCCCAGGCGTTGCCGTGCGGCACGCCCGGCCAGGGCAGAGGCAGGCGCAGCCGCCAGACGCCTGGCAGGACTCGCTCGGTGCGCGGCGCCGCCGCCCGCTGATCGCCGTCCATCCTCGCCATCCTCGCAGGCCCAGGCGTGCCGCACCCACCGCTAGGCTCGACCACTTGTCCTGGGCCGAGAACGAGAGTCAGCGTCAGGAGCCGCCGCCGCGATGGCCCATGGTCGCCGCCGGCGGCCTCGTCTCTTTGGCGCTCGGGATCCTGCTCGCGAGCATCTCTCTCTTTGTCTTCATCTGCTTCGAAGGGCTCCCGAAGCACGGCGAGTACTGCTCGGAGTTCGGGATCGGTCGCTACGAAGCCGAAACGCCCGCAAGAGAAGTCGTCTACCTCGACGACGGCTGGAGTGGCTTCCCGCCCAGGCAGCACTGTCGGGTGTACCTGCTCGACTCTGTCTGGGGCGACGGTCAGCCGACTTCCGCCGAGGAAATGGTCCTGCGCGCACCTCTTCCCCACCGCCTGCTGGCCGATGGCACCTATCCGGGGACCAAGGAGTACGCCTGGGTAGTCGGCCTGCTCCTGCTGCCGGTTGCGATCTGGGGCTTACTCATATTGGCCTGGGTCGCGAGGCACCGGATGGTGGCCCGGCATTTAGAGGCGCCGGACCGGCACTCAGGCCTGCGCTGAGGCGGGCGGCGGGCGCTCGAACTCCTGCATCACCCCGGCGATCGCGAAGCACAGGGCGCCGGTCAGGGTGCCCCAATTGGCGATTCCGGCGGCGAGCAGGTCGCCGTCGCGGTGGACGAAGGAGGCGACCGCGGCGACCGCGAAGAGCAGCGAGCCGAACTGGTTGGTGGCGACGATCCACCAGCCGAGATCGCTCGGCCGCCAGCAGGGCAGCCAGGTGCCGCTGATCTCGACCATCGCCAGGTGGCCGGAGACGAGGAAGAGGGCGCAGCCGATCATGTCCGGCGACCAGATCAGGCGGTCCTCCTGGGCCGGGGTCAGGTTGGCGATGAACGAGTCGATCAGGTTGATCGCGAAGACCAGGGTGCCGACGAAGAGGACAAGGGCGCTGAGCCACTCCAGCCGGCCCCACTCCAGCGCCCACCAGCGCCAGGGCTCGGCCTCGAAGCCGCCCCCCGGCCGCTGCCGCGGCCCGTTGATCGCCTGCAGCAGCGCCGTGTAGCCGCCGGTGCTGAAGAAGACGCCGCCGACCAGGAAGACGCTCGCCGGCAGCAGCGGCCCGCCGACGTCGCCCTGTGCCAGCGCCGCGCCGATCGCGAACAGCGAGCCGCCGAGCACGAAGGCGGTCGCCGAGACGGCGTTGACCCGGCGCAGTCGCCGCGCGGTGTTCTCGTCCGCCCAGGCACGCGCCTCGTCGAGCCCCTCCCCCAGCGCTCGCAGCACCCCCCGCTTGCGCATCGCCCGGCGATCGGGCCCACCGCGGCCGACGGGCCTGTTCCTCAATCCAAGATCTGCGAGGGGGCCCATGCGCCGCGAGCGTATCTGGGTGGTGCGTGCGGGAGGCCGGGCGGGCCTCTCCAAGCCTCCCCAGCCGTTGCGCCGGTGAGGCCCGCCGGCCTCCTCCGGGCCCTGCTACGGCGCTACGAAAGTGCCCGGGTCCGGCCCGATCCGCTCGCCCTTGTCGAGGCGGGCGATGGCGGCGAGGTCGTCCTCGCTGAGCTCGAAGTCGGAGAGGTCGAAGTTCTCGCGGATCCGTTCCGGGGTGACCGATTTGGGGATCACGACGTTGCCGAGCTGCAGGTGCCAGCGGAGGATCGTCTGCGCCGGGGTGCGCTGGTGGTGGGCGGCGATCGTTTCGATCGTCGGGTCGCCGAGCAGGGCGCCTTGGGCGAGCGGGCTCCAAGCCTCGGTGGCAACACCGTGGTCGGCGTGCCAGGCGCGCAGCTCGGCCTGCTGGAGGTTCGGGTGCAGCTCGATCTGGTTGACCGTCGGCAGCAGCTCCGCCTCGCGCTCGAGCCGCTCCAGGTCCTCGACCCGGAAGTTGGAGACGCCGATCGAGCGGGTACCGCCGTCGGCGTGGATTTTTTCGAAGGCGCGCCAGGTATCGAGGTAGAGGTCGCGCGAAGGCACCGGCCAGTGGATCAGGTAGAGGTCGACGGACTCGAGGCCGAGCCGCTCGCGGCTCTGCTCGAAGGCCTTCAAGGTCGAGTCGAAACCCTGCTCGGTATTCCAGAGCTTGGTCGTGATGAAGACCTCCTCGCGGCCGAGGCCGGCGGCGGCGATCGCCTCTCCCACACCCGCCTCATTGCGGTATGCGGCGGCGGTGTCGATGTGGCGGTAGCCGATCTCCAGCGCGGTCTCGACCGCCCGCTGGGTCTCCGCCGGAGGTACCTGGAAGACGCCGAACCCGAGCTGGGGAATCTCGACGCCGTCGTGAAGGGTGAGTGAAGGGATGGTGGTGAGGTTGGCCATTGCGCTCCGTTTCGCGGTTGTCTCCGACCACCGCGACTACCCGGCAAGGCCGGCGAATATGCAACGGGACCTCGAAGCGGCGAGCGGCGCGGCTAGCTGGTGGCGAGGCCGATGGCCAGCAGCGGGAAGGCGAGCATGACGCCGAGGTAGAGCCCCATCAGGGCGCCGGTTTTGACACCGGTGTCGCGCGAGCGGGCGCCGGAGATGACGCCGACCAGGAAGATGAACGCGGCGATTCCGAGGCCTATCCAGAAGACGGGGGGCATGCGGCTGGCGACAATATCGGATGCGCTGGTACTTTGGCCGCGGTGAAGGTCCGGGCTCGCTTTGCGCTGGCAGTCGCGACGGTCGCGTTGGCGCTGCCGCCCTGCTTCGCGGCCGGCGCCGTGGCCGCCGGGCCCCAGTCCGCCGCCCAAGCTCTGGCCGAGAAGTACGCGCCGATCACGATGGTGCGCGAAGAGCAGGACCCGCCCTGCGAAACCTCGGCCGAGCAGTACGAGCCGACCAGCGTCGACGCGGTGCTCGGCAACCCGACCGTGCGGCTGCAGAAGTACGTCGAGGGCGAGGGCCTGAAAGTGGTGATGAGGGCGCCGACCGCGGCCGACATCGCCGGCCTCGGCGAGGACTACTACCTCAACCTCAACGGCGAGGTGCTGGACGACACCTGCGTCTACGCCCGGGACTTCGAAAAGCTCAAGGACGAAGGCAGGGCGCCGGTCACCACCTACGCCCACATCGCCCGCCAGCCGGGCCACTCCGGCTTCGTCCTGCAGTACTGGTTCTTCTGGTACTTCAACCAGTTCAACGACCTCCACGAGGGCGACTGGGAGGGGATGCAGATCTCCTTCGAAGCGGCAACGCCGGCCGCGGCGCTGGGCGAAGAACCGCACCAGATCATCCTCTTCCAGCACGCCGGCGGCGAGCGCGCCGACTGGACTGACGGCAAGGTCCAGAAGGAAGGCACGCACCCGGTCGTCTACCCCGCGGCCGGCTCACACGCGACCTTCTACGACTCCGCCGTCTACGTCGAGAACGGCCAGGAAGGCTCGGGGCTGGGCTGCGACAACACCTCCGAGCCGCTGCGCGAACTGCGCCCCCGGCCGGTCCTCCTGCCCGACCACGTCACCGACCGCGGCGAGTTCCAGTGGATCAGCTACTACGGCCGCTGGGGCGAACGGGAAGCGGGCTTCAACAACGGCCCGACCGGGCCACAGACGAAGACCGTCTGGAAGGAACCCTTCACCTGGATGGCCGAACAGCGCTCGACCAGCCCGCGGCTGCCGGCCGGCTCGATCGTCGGCCCGCAGGTGACCAAGGCCTTCTGCGGCGTCGTCGCCGAAGCCTCGAACCTGATCAACCTCGACGCCAAGTCGCGCCCGGCGGCGATCGCGACGATTGCGGTCGTCCTCCTCCTGATCGCCCTCTTCGTCGGCTTCACCCGCTGGGGGCCGGTCGACCTCGAGCAGTTGCGGGCGCGGCGCTCCTTCGGCCAGCTGGTCCGCACCGCGCGCCGCCTCTACGGCCGCCACTGGCTGGCCCTGGTCGCGCTCGGCCTGACCGCGATCCCGATCGTCGGCGGTGCCAACCAGCTGGCCGGCCTGTTCTCGGCCGGGGGCGGGGTCGACAAGGCCACCGGCCACTCGGGCTTCAACCTGGCGCTCGGCGACCTGCTCTCGGGCCTCAGCCGCCCCGTCGCCGCGGCGATCGTCGCCGCCGCGGTCGTCGTCTTCGTCCGCCTCCTGGTCGAAGCCAGGCCGGCCGGCTTCATTGCTTCCTACCGCGGCATGGGCCAGCGCTTCTGGCGCGTCGTCGGCGCCCAGCTGCTGGCGACGCTGGGCGTCTTCGCGCTGGCGATCACGATCGTCGGGCTCCCCTTCGCGGTCAACAAGTACGTCGCCTGGAACTTCGTCAAGCAGGAGGTGCTCTTCACCGACAAGGGCGTCCGCGACGCCTTTCACGGCAGCTCCGACCTGGTCCGCGGCCGCTGGTGGCACACCGTCCGCGTCGCCGGCTTCCTCTTCCTGCTCAGCATCGTCATCGGCCCGGTGGCGTCCTTCGCGCTGATCTTCACCAGCCTGCCGTTGATCTGGATCAACCTGCTGGGAGCGCTGATCTTCTCCCTGCTGATCCCCTACGTGGCGATCGGCGAGACGCTGCTCTACTTCGATCTGCAGGCCCGGGCCGAGACCGAGGGAATCAAGCCGCGCCGTTCCTGGCGGGTCTGGCGGCCGCGCCACTTCGGCCGCGTCGTCAGCGAGCCGGCGCCCGGCGCCGCTGCCTGACCCGCCCGACAAGCCGCTCCAGCGCAATCCAGAGCAGGCCGAGGAGCAGCAGTGGCAGTCCGAAGAAGGCGACGACCCCGAGGCCGGCGGTCAGCTCGAGTGCCAGCAGGGCGATAACCGCAGCGAGGACGACGTCGACCAGCAGCCCGCGCCGTGCCCTGGCCCCCGGCGATATCCCCCGCGCCAACATCACCCCCCTCCCCCGCTCTTCTTGTAGATCGCGAAGAAGTCGCGTTCGTCGGGGGTCAGGTAGCGGGTGTCGGGTCGGAACATTTCCGGCAGCAGGTTGGACGGTTCGACCGCGCCGGGGTGGCGGTAGGTGATGAAGCTGGTCCAGTCTTCGTTGATGTCCAGCTCCAGGGCCCGCACGGCGCCGGCCCGCTGCAGGATCTTCGCCAGAGATTCGACCGTCTGGTAGTTCGCGGCGGCGTAGATCAGGTTGCCGCGGCTGTCGATCCCCAGCCCCGAGCGCCAGACCCGGACCGCGTTGTTGACGGTGGCGCCCCATTCGGGCCCGTCGCTGAGGTTGGGGTTGAGCTTGCCCGCGTAGATGATCGGCGGCAGGTTCTGCTTGGCGAAGCTGACGTGAGGGCTGGGGTTCGGGCCGTGCTCCCACTTGACGATGTCGATCCGGCCGTCGCGGTACTCGACCAGGGTGGCGATGCCATCGACCATCGCTTCGATCGTCTCGCCGCGGTAAACCAGGCCAGCATTCGAGGTTTCCAACGGGAAGCCGCCGTTGAAGGTGGCAACGAGCCGCTTGCGCTTCGCCGGCGGCACTTCCGCCGGACCGCGTTCGGCCAGTTCCGGCGGCTCGGCGAGGCCGGGCACGTAATCGAGCTTGGTCTTGCTGGAGTCGATCCAGGCGACGCCGGCGACGAACTGCGGGTATTCGGGATCGCTGCGGAAGGTCGTCAGCAGGACCGGCGGGTTGGGCCCGGCCTTGGCTTCGGCGGCGTGCCATTCGCCCTCCCCTTGGAGAACGGGATGGATCAGGGGCTCAATCGGCGGCGGCCGGTAGGCGATCGCGGTCCTTGCGGTGCCACCCGGGCGGAGGCCGGCGACCCCAACCTGGGGCAGGGATTTGAGCGGCGGGCCTCCCTTCGAGGGCGCCGTCAGCGTGTAATAGGCGTTCTCGACTTCGGAGACCAGCGGGTTGCCGCCGTGGGCGCGGACCCACTCGACCGTGGTCACGCCGATGCCGACATTGCGGCCGCGGTCGACCGCGCCAAACCAGGAGATCGCGGCCGGGACCAGGCAGAAGGCGATCGCCAGCAGAATCACCCGGCGGGCGTGGCGCCAGATCGGCAGGGCGCCGTCGCCACGGCGCTGCAAACGGTCTTCCACCGGCGCAGGCTCCACCGGGCAAGTAAAGCCAAGCTTAGAAACCCCTTAGTAGGTGCGGATCTGGGATAGGTTTGCGGCGTGAAACTGCTCGCCTTCAGTGACCTCCACCGCGACCTCGAGCAGGCGGCGACGCTGGTCGAGATGTCCGCCGACGCCGACGTCGTGATCGGCGCCGGCGACTTCGCCTCGGTCCACGAGGGCCTGGAGGAAACGATCGACGCGCTGGCGGCGATCGAGGCGCCGACTGTCCTCGTCCCCGGCAACAACGAGACCGTCGAGGCGCTGCGCGCCGCCAGCGCCGACTGGAGCGCGGCGACGGTCCTGCACGGCGATCACGCCACGATCGACGGCACCGAGTTCTTCGGTCTTGGCGCCGGCATCCCGGTCACCCCCTGGAGCTGGAGCTTCGACCTCGACGACGGCGCCGCGGCGGCGATGTTCGACACCTATCCGGCCGGCGCCGTGCTGGTCCTCCACTCGCCGCCCAAGGGCCACTGCGACGGCGGCTTCGGCAGCCCGGCGCTGCTGGCGGCGATCGAGGAGCACCAGCCGCCGCTCGCCGTCTGCGGCCATATCCACGAGTCCTGGGGCTGCGAGAGCACGATCGGCGCGACGCCGCTGCGCAACCTCGGCCCTTCCGGCACCTGGATCGAGCTCTAACCCTGAAAAAGCCGCAGCCCAAAGCGCTTCTCGGCCTGCTGGTGCTGGCCTCGATCGTCGGCGTCGGCGTCTCGCTCGCCGCCTGGGCCTTCCTCGAGCTGGTCCACCAGCTGCAGACCCTGGTCTTCACCGACCTGCCCGAAGAACTCGGCTACAGCGGCGTCCCGGGCTGGTACTACGTCGTCGTCCTCGCCCTCGCCGGGCTGATCGCGGCCTTCGCGATCGTCCGTCTGCCGGGCGAAGGTGGGCACATCCCGGCCAAGGGGCTGAAGGTCGGCGGCGACCCGGTGCAGCCGATCGAAGTGCCGGGGATCCTGCTCGCCGCCTTCGCGACGATCGGCCTCGGCGTCGTGCTCGGCCCCGAGGCGCCGCTGATCGCGATGGGCGCCGGGCTGGGCGTGATGGCGATCCGGGCGCTGCGCCGCGACGCGCCGGCAGAAGTCCAGGCGGTGATGGCGGCCTCGGGCAGCATCGCCGCGGTCTCGCTGCTCTTCGGCTCGCCGATCATCGCCGCCGTGCTGCTGCTCGAGGCGCTTGGCCTCGACCGCAAAAAACTGCCGCTGGTCCTGTTGCCGGGGCTGCTCGCCGCCGGTCTCGGCTCGTTGATCTCGATCGGGCTCGGCTCGCTCACCGGGCTCAACACCAGCGACTACGCGATCGGGGCGCTGACCCTGCCGGCCTTCGCGCGGCCCGACGTCGCCGACTTCGCCTGGACGATCCCGCTCGCCCTCGTCGTCGCGATCGTCACCTTTGCCGTGATGCGGCTGGGCCTGCTCTCGCTCGGCGTCGTCAGGCGCCGCCCCTTCCTCCTCCTCCCCGCCTCCGGCGTCGTCATCGCCCTGCTCGCCCTCGCCTTCCAGGGGCTGACCGACCACGGCGCCAGCGAGGTCCTCTTTTCCGGCCAGGACCAGCTGCCCGGCCTGGTCACCGAAGCCGGCAGCTGGTCGGTCGGGGCGCTGCTCCTGGTGATCGCCTTCAAGGGCCTCGCCTGGGGCGTCTCACTCGGCGGCTTCCGCGGCGGCCCGACCTTCCCGGCGATGTTCATCGGCGCCGCCGCCGGGATCATCGCCTCCCACCTACCGGGCTTCGAGATGACCGGTGCCGTCGGCGTCGGCCTCGCGGCCGGGGTCGTCTCGGTCCTGCGCTTGCCGCTGACGGCGACGATCCTCGGTGTCCTGCTGACCAGCCAGAGCGGCGCCGGGACCGAGCCGCTGATCATTGTCGGCGTCGTCGTCGCCTACTTCGTCACGGTCGCGCTCGGCAAAGCCTTCGGCGAAGCGGAGGAGATGGACGCCGAGCCGGCGCCGGCCGCCAGCGGCTAGCGATCGTCCCCGCGATACCGCTTCCGACCTTTTGGGCGCTATAGGGCCCCAAAGATCGACAGCGCGATAATTCGGCGATGTCGCACCGCCTGCTCAAAGCCGCCGATTCCTACTGGCGGCCGTCGAACCAGATGTCGGTCCTCAACACCGACCTCGGCAAGCAGCTGGAGGCGACCTCGCTCGGCGCCCGGCTCTGGCGGCTGGCGCCCGGGCAAGCCTCGACCAGGCACCGCCACCGCGACCAGGAGGAGCTCTACGTCCTGCTCGAGGGACGCGGCCGGGCCCGGGTCGACGGCGAACTGCTGACGCTGGAGCCGCTGGACTCGCTGCTGGTCGAGCCGCCGGCGCTGCGCCAGCTCTTCAACGACACCGAGGCCGACCAGCTTTGGCTCGTCGTCGGCGCCCCGCCGGAGGCGGCCAGCACTCTGGAGATGACGGAGGAGACCCTGCGCGAGATCTACCCCGACGGCCCAAAAGCGCTGCCTCCCGAGCTGGGCGGCTGATCGAGGCGCCGGGCTCGCCCGAGTAGGTTGAGATGGTGGACGAGGGACGGGATCCAGGCGTCGCCTTCCAGAGCAGCGCCGGCCGCTGGCTGCTGATCGTCGCCGTCGCCGGCTCGGGGATGGCCTTCGTCGACGGCACCGCCGTCAACATCGCCCTGCCGGACATCGGCAGCGACTTCGGCGCCAGCACCAGCGCCCTGCAGTGGATCCTCAACGGCTACCTGCTGACCCTCGCCTCGCTGATCCTGCTCGGCGGCTCGCTCGGGGACCGGTACGGGAGGCGGCGGATCTTCGTCCTCGGGGTCGGCCTCTTCACGGCTGCCTCGCTGCTGTGCGCCGTCTCCCCCAGCGTCGAGTTCCTGATCGGGGCCCGGCTGCTGCAGGGCGTCGGCGGGGCGCTGCTTACCCCCGGCAGCCTGGCGATCCTCGAGGCCAGCTTCCGCCCCACCGACCGGGCCCGCGCGATCGGCGCCTGGTCGGGCCTGGGCGGAGTCGCCACCGCCCTCGGGCCGCTGCTCGGCGGCTACCTGGTCGGGGCGATCTCCTGGCGCGCGATCTTCGTCATCAACCTGCCGATCGGGATCTTCGTCGCCTGGGCGGCGACCCGGCACGTGCCCGAGAGCCGCGACCCGATGGCCAGCGGTCGGATCGACATCCGCGGCGCCACGCTGGCGGCGATCGGGCTGGCCGGCACCACCTACGCGCTGATCGAGGCACCGGGCAAGGGCGCCTCCCCGGCGATCCTCGTCACCGCGATCGGCGGCGTCCTCGCCCTCGTCGCCTTCTTCGTCGGCGAGCGCCGCAGCGCCAACCCGATGCTGCCGCTGGAGATCTTCAAGTCACGCCAGTTCAGCGCCGCCAACGCGGTCACCTTCGTCGTCTACGCCGCCCTCGGCGGCTTCTTCTTCCTGCTCGTCGCCTTCCTCCAGATCTCGCTGGGCTACACCCCGATCGAGGCAGGCGCCGCCTCGCTGCCGGTGACCCTGCTGATGCTCGCCTTCTCGGCCCGCTCAGGGGCGCTGGCGCAGCGCATCGGCCCGCGCCTGCCGCTCACCCTGGGGCCGCTGATCATCGCCGCCGGGCTGCTGCTGATGACGATGATCGAACCCGGCGACTCCTATCTGACGACGATCCTGCCGGCGGTGATCGTCTTCGGCGCCGGCCTCACCCTCGTCGTCGCCCCGGTCACGGCGACCGTGCTCGCCGCCGCCGACACCCGCCACTCCGGCATCGCCTCCGGGGTCAACAACGCCGTCGCCCGCGTCGCCGGCCTGCTCTCCGTCGCCGTCCTGCCGGTGATCGCCGGCCTCACCGGGGACAGCTTCTACGATCCGGCGAAGATGACCGACGGCTTCCACATGGCGATGTTCGTCTGCGCCGGGCTGGCCGCGGCGGGAGGCGTCCTCGCCTGGTTCACGATCATGGCCACCGTCCTGCACACCGAGCCCGAGCCCGGCGGCGACACTCCCGAGCGCCTCGCCGAGGATTTCTCCTGCGGCATCAACGGCCCGCCCATGCGCCCCGGCCGCGAGGCCGACTGCCGGCCCGAGATCGAGACCCGGACCGAGGCGCCGGCCCAGGCATGAGCGCACTGGCGGGAAAGGCGGCGCTGGTCACGGGGGGCTCGCGTGGGATCGGCCGGGCGATCGTCGAACGGCTTGCTGGCGACGGCGCCGCAGTCCTCTTCAGCTACCGCGAGAACCGCACCGCGGCCGACGAGGTCCTAGCCGCCGCCCGCGAGCTGCCGGGATCGGCGCAGGCGGCCCAGGCCGACCTCGGCGACCTCACCGCCACCCGCCGGCTCTTCGCCAGCGCCGAGGATTGGCTCGGCGGCCTCGACATTCTGGTCAACAACGTCGGGGTCGGCGCCCGCTTCAACTTCGCCGAACTGACCGACGAGCAGTACGAGCAGGTGATGAACACCAACACCCGGGCGACCTTCGCCCTGATCCAGGAAGCCGCCCGCCGCCTGCGCGACGGCGGCCGAATCGTCAACGTCTCGACGATCAACACCGTCTATCCCGCGGCCGGGATCGCCCTCTATGCCGCCAGCAAGGCGGCGATCGAGCAGTTCACCGCGGTCGCCGCGGTCGAGCTCGGCGAGCGCCAGATCACGGTCAACACCGTCTCCCCCGGCTTCACCGACACCGACCTCCTGCGCCGCTCCGCCGGCCTCGAGGCCCTCCCCGCCCTCGCCGCCGCATCACCCCTCGGCCGCCTCGGCAGCCCCACCGACATCGCCGACACCGTCGCCTTCCTGGTCAGCGAGGAGGGCGGCTGGATGACCGGCCAGAACCTCCGCGCCAGCGGTGGCGTGGTCTAGAGCGGAGCCTCCCGGCTAGGCAGTCCGCCCACATCTCGGACGTCGCGACCGAAGAGCCCACCGACCCGCAGAGACCAGAGCAGAAGGATCTGCGCGACAGCGCCCAGGGCCAGCAGCCCGAGAGTCGGTCCGAAGGGCGGCAATCCGAGTGACCCGATGAAGATGGCCGCGATCATCCCCATAAAGAGGAGAATCCGCCGAGCCCATTCCGCACCCAGCCTAAGAGGGACGAGAAGAGCCGCGTTGACCGCGGCCCCTGGCCAGGACATCCTGACGATCGAGTCGCCACTCGAGATCACGCCGCCCGCGAGGAGAAGCGCGACGGACCAGAACACAACGGTCACCGATACGTAGAGCCAGTACCGGGTGAGCTGCCGAGTCGACCAGGTCCCTCTCATTTCAACTCCTCAGCCCGCGACGCCGTGCAGCGTCTGGCGCACGCAGACGTCGACCACGGCCTTGCGGGCCATGCGGCCCGGGCGGTACCACTGGTAGGTCCAGATGATCGTCGCGAAGACGCAGTTGGCGAGCAGCCGCGGGTCGTCGGAGTTCTTCGCCAGCTTCTTCTTCTGCGCTTCGGCGATCAGGCCGGTGACGAAGTCGGCGTGGACCCGGCGCGAGGCCTTGACCTTGCTGAGCCGCTCGCCGGTGAGGCGCTCGAGGTCGTGGTAGTAGACCGAGATCCGGGACAGGTTCTCGAGGTTGTACTCGACCTGGCGCCGCACGTAGAGCCCAAGCCGCTCGAGCGGGTCGAGCCCCGGCTCCGCCTCGACCTGCTCGAGGATCAGCTGCACCTGGGTGTGGACCTCGTCGATCAGCTGGAAGAGGAGGTCTTCCTTGGTATCGATGTAGTGGTAGAGGCTGCCCTTGAGGATGCCGAGCTCGTCGGCCACGTCCTGGACGGTGGCGTCGGAGTAACCGCGCTGGTGGAAGACCTTGACGGCCGCCTCGAGGACGTCGCCGTCGCGCCGTCGCGGCTGCCGTGCGGGACCCTTTTTCGCTGCTTTTCCGCGTTTTTTGGTCGGCACCTGGGGCGACATCTCGCAATCCTTGCAGACTGACCAGGCAAAGGCCCCGCCACTCAGGAGATCCCAACCCGTCGGCCCGCAGCTTGCGGAAGTCCTCTCCCTGCCGCAGACAAAAGACATTCATGTCCCTGGGACACGGATGAGCGTTTTGTAGCGCTCAGGACTACAAACCGCGCATCCGTGTCCAGCTGAATCAGGGAGCGGACCGGTTGGAGGGTCGGGTGGCCGTCGTACGAGCGGCGCTAGATATTCGCCCCAGCGCTCGCTCTCAGACGGCCGCCAGTTCTCACCAGGCGAATATCCCAGCGAAGGTAGACGGCCACCCGACCCTCCCCCACGGCCTGAACCTTTACTAGCTCGGTTCCTTCAGCCGCGTCTTTTCCACCCGCGCCAGCTTCGCTTTCAGCCGCTTCAGTTCTTCCTCCTGCTGCGGCGTCCGTTTCGCTTCCGGGTGGGCGATGTTGTGTTGCTCCAGCGGGTCGGTCTTGAGGTCGTACATCTCCCACTGCGGCGGTTTGCGCTTCTTCACTTCGGGGTTCGTGTCGTGGTACTTCGCCAGCTTCCAGCGCCCTTCGCGGATGCTGACGATGTGGTTCGGCGGTTTCGGATACGGGCCGTTCTTCTGGCCGGACTGGAAGTCGTCATAGGTGAAGACGACGTAGTCCTGGACCGAGCCGCCGGAGCTGGGATTGAGAACCAGCTTCGAGTAGTCGACGCCCTGCCATTCGGCCCGGGCGCTCTTCGGCGCCGCCGCCAGGCTGGCGAGGGTCGGCAGGAAGTCGACGTGGGAGACGAGCGCTTCGCTCTTCGTCGGGTGCGGGAAGAGTTTCGGGTTCGAGTAGACGAGCGGGACCCGGGTCGCCTCCTCGTAGAAGTTGAAGTTCTTCTGCCGCAGGCCGCCGTGGGTGAGGCCCATCTCGCCGTGGTCGGCGGTGCGGACGATCAGCGTTTTGTCGTAGAGGCCGCGCTGTTCGAGCTTGTCGAGGACGTTGACCAGGTAGCTGTCGGAAGAGCGCATCAGGTTGCCGTAGTAGTTCAGGTAGGCGCGCTTTTCGGCTTTCGAGCTCGGCTTGCCGGTGAGGTTGAAGATTTTGAGGAATTCTTCCTGGACCGTCGGCTTCATCGAGAGGTCTTCTTCGTTGGTCTGCGGGATGTCGATGTCCCCCGGCAGCCAGGATTCGTCGTAGCCGGCTTCGGTGAAGGTTCTGCTCGGGTAGAAGAGGACGTCGTGCGGGTTGACCAGCGAGATCACCATGAAGAACGGCTGTTCCTGCGCGGCATGGGTGTCGAGGTACTGAAGGATGCCTTCTTCCTTGCCTTCGCCGGTCGAGTTGACGAAGCGACCGTCGTTGTCGATGAAGCCGCCGCCCGCCTCGGGGACGCTCTGGTTGGCGCCCGCGTCCGGCGGGTTCCAGCGGTCGAAGCCGTACTTTTCGAGATCCGACGGTTCCGCCTGGCCCGAGGTCGCCGGTTTCGAGCAGTGCCACTTGCCCTTGTAGATGACTTTGTAGCCGGCGCCCTTCATCACCGTGGCGAGGTTGGCGATGTCGGTCGGGAGGTTGACCTGGGGATTGACTTCCGTGTCGGTCATGTCTTCCTCGAGCGTGTACTTGACCCCGTGCTGGGCCGGGAAGAGGCCGCTCATCAGGGTCGAGCGCGCCGGCGAGCACATGCAGGCGTTGGTGAAGGCGCGTTCGAAGCTGAGCCCGTGCTGGCGCAGCCGCCGCATGCCGGGCAGGTTCTGCCGCAGCCAGTTCTGGGGGAAGTGCTGGATCCCCCGTTCCTGGTCGGTGATGAAGAGGATGATGTTCATCCCGGCGACGTCCTTGCGCTTGCCCTTGGCGGCGGCGAGCGCCCGCTCGACGCCGGAACCCTGAGTCGCGAGCAGCGCCGCGGCGGCGGCACTGGCTCCGCCGCCGATCAGCTCTTTGCGGGTCAGCCCGCGGGGGCGTCGTTCGGACTCGGTCATTTGTTCCTCCGGAAGATGTCGACGGCGTTGGAGCCGAACGAGGTCGAGTAGACGAAGCGGCCGTCGCCGCTGACCGCGATCGAGCTGACCCCCTTGAGGGCGCGGGCGGGCGTGCAGCCGGCGACCGAGCGGGCCGCCTGGCAGCCTGCCTTGCCCGGCTTCTGGGCGACGTTGCCGGTTTCGGGGTTGCGGTCGAAGACGTCGATCGCGCCGGTGACGAAGGCGGCGGTGTAGAGGCTCGTGCCTTCCGGCGAGACGACCAGGCCCTCGGGCGCCCGCAGGGCGCGGCCGAAGCCGCAGCCGACGCTGCGCAGCCAGACGATGCAGCCGGCGGTGCCTTCCTTCTGCACCAGGCCGAGCGCGGTGGTGGTCGGGGCGAAGGCGGTGATGCTGTTGCTGAACAGCGAGGTGGAGTAGACGACTTCGCTGCCGGGGCTGGTCGCGACCGCGTTGGCGCCGCTCAACTCGACCCCGGTGGCGCAGCCGGCGAGGGCGCTGTCGACGATGCAGCCGCTGCCCTCCGTCGCCTGCGTCAGGGCGCCGGTTTCGGGGTTGCGGCTGAGCACGGCGAGGGCGTTGGAGAGCGCCGAGGCGGCGTAGACATTGCTGCCGGTGCGGCTGACCGCCAGCCCCTCGACCGCACCGAGGGCGATCCCCGGGGCGCAGTCTTCCTTCGCCGCTTCGGCGATGCAGCCGGCGGCGCCGGCCGGCTGGGTGAGGACGCCGGATTTTTCGGCGACGCTGAAGACCGCCACCGCGTTGCCGAAGAAGGAGCCGGCGTAGACGTTCTTCGCGTCGGGGCTGATCGTCACCACGTCGGCGCCGAGCAGAGCGCGGCCGGTCGCGCAGCCGGGAATCGGCAGCATCGAGATACAGCCGGCCGCTTTCGGCGGCAGCTGGCGCAGCGAGCCGCTTTCGGCGTTGCGGGCGAAGGTCGTGATCGAGTTGCTGTCACGCGAGGTCGCGTAGACGGTGCGGCCGTTGGCGCTGACCGCGACCGAGTTGGGACCGTCGAGCCCGATCGCTTTGGCGCAGCCGTCGGCCCCTTTGGCGGCGACGCAGCCGGCGCTGCCTTTCGGCTGGATCAGGTACCCGGTCTCCGGGTTGCGCCTGAAGATCGCGATCGCGTCGCTGCCGGAGGAGGCGACATAGACGTTCTTGCCGTCGGGGCTGACGGCAATCGCCCGCGAGCCCATGAACGGGCCGGGACCGAGCAGCGCCCGCGCCCTGCCGCAGCCGGCGGCCGGCTTCGAGCGGTCGACGAGGCAGCCGCGGCTGCCGGGCAGCTGCACCAGCGCTCCCCGCACGGCCGTCGCTTCGCTCTGGGGCTTGGCGACGGGGGGCTTCGCAATCGCGCCCGCCGCGAAGGCGAGCGCGATCACCGAGCTGATCAGCAGAGAAATCCTGAATTTGCCGGGCATGCGCGGCGAGCGTATTCGCCCCCGCGGACGGCCCGTCAGTGCTTGCCGGGCTTGAGGTTGCCGAGCACGCCGATCCGGATCCCGAGCCACGGGTAGGTCGTGGTGAAGAAGGTGTTGTCCTGCGGCTGCAGACCGACCGCCGCGAGCCAGAGCTGGTAGACGGGCGCGTTGGCGATGCCGCCGTGCAACCGTCGCCAGACCCGCTTGCCCTTGATCCCGAACGGCGGCGGCGTGATCGTGTCGGTCCACTCGACCGCGTTGCCGCCCTGGTCGAGAGTCCCCCAGGGCGAGAGCGTCCCCGACTGACCGACCGTGCCGAGGCTGCCGGCAAAGGCTTTGGCGTAGGTGGTCGGATCCATCCCGAACGGGTTGACCGTCGTGCATTCTTCGCTCGTGAACTTCGGCGCGCACCAGCTGGGCGGGGTCGTTTCCGGCGTGTGGAAGATCGCCAGCGGCTGGGCCGAGGCGTTGGTGACGTCACCGCTCGCCGGATCGAGCGTCGCCTGGTTCGGCAGGTCTTTGTTTTCTTCGCCGAAGGCGCCGGGGTTGGTCGGGTACTCCCAGTAGGAGTACTTACCGCCGCCGTTGGGGTCGTAGTAGGCGGCCTTGATCCACTCGTTCTGGCTGGGGATGACGAAGCCACGCTTGTGCGAGCGGGTCATCGCCCGCTTGGTCATGTCGTACATCCCGGTCTCGGTGTTGGGCGAGAGGCGGACCTTGTAGGTGACGTAGCTGAAGCCGCCTTCGCTGCTCTCGGTCTGCGAGAGGACCTTGCCGTTGTAGAGCGAGTTGTCGAAGCGGGCGCTGCGGAGGAAGTTGGCGAAGCCGTAGGGCTTGTCGGCCCACTGCGGCGCGGCGAGGGTGTAGTGGTGACCCTTGCCGGCGCCGGCGGAGAAGTCGATCTGGCCGAACTTGGGCCAGGCGGTGCCGCTCTCGTCGGAGCTCCAGAGCTTGCGTTTGTTCTTGCCCGCCGGGTCGGCGGTGTTGAGGAAGGCGACGTACTGGGCGACGGTGACCTCGAGCTGGCCGATCCCGTAGCGGTACTTGACGCCGCCGACTTCCTGGCAGGGCGGTTTGATCCCCGCGGCGGCTTCGCAGTTGGGGTAGATCGCGTCGGAGAAGGGGACGATCCCGACCGAAGGGTTCCCGGGGGCGCCGACCTTGACGACCTTCAGCGTCAGGACCGAAGGCTTCGGCGCGGCGCCGGCGAGCGCCGGCGCGGCGAGCGCCACCAGCGCCAAGATCGTCAGCGCCGCAAGGACGCGATTTCGCAGGGCAGTGGGAACCGCTGAGGGCATCGTCATGCGCTCGCTATCGGCCCCTCGATTGAAATGCTTGAACCGGAGGCCCGGCCTACTGCATCGACCGGGCGATCACGACCCGCTGGATCTCGTTCGTCCCCTCGTAGATCTGGGTGATCTTGGCGTCGCGCATCATCCGCTCGACCGGGTACTCGTTGACGTAGCCGTAGCCGCCGAGCACCTGGATCGCCTCGACCGTGACCTTCATCGCGTTGTCGGAGGCGATCAGCTTCGCCATCGAGGTCCACTTGCCGAGGTCGGCCGGGCGCTGCGGGCGATCGGCCATCGAGCAGGCTTTGTAGAGCAGCTCGCGGGCGGCGGCCGTCCCGGCCTCCATGTCGGCGAGCTTGAACTGGATCGCCTGCAGTTCGTTAATCGGCTTGCCGAAGGCGATCCGCTCCTTGGCGTAGTCGGCGGCGAAGTTGGTCGCCCCCTGGGCGATCCCGACCGCCTGGGCGCCGGCCCCAAGGCGGGTCCGCTCGAGGGTCCCGAGGGCGACGCTCAGCCCCCTCCCCTCCTCGCCGATCAGGTTCTCCCGCGGGACGCGGACGTCGGTGAAGCTCGGCGAGCCGGTCGGCGAGCCTTTGATCCCGAGCTTGTGCTCAAGCGGCCCGGGGTCGAACCCCTCGCGCTCTTTCTCGACCACGAAGGCGCTGATCCGGCGCTTCTCGCGATCGGTCATCGCGAAGACGACGTAGAAGTCGGCGACCCCGGCGTTGGTGATCCAGCTCTTCTGGCCGTTGATCACCCACTCGTCGCCGTCCTTGACCGCGTTGGTCCGCATCGAGGCCGGGTCCGACCCCGCCTCGGGCTCGCTCAGCGCGAAGGCCGGCGACCACTCGCCGCTGGCGCACTTGGGCAGGAAGCGCTGTTTCTGCTCGTCGGAGCCGAAGAGCTGGATCGGCAGCGTGCCGAGCTCCTGGATCATCAGGATCAGGGCGCTGGAGGCGCAGGCCTTGGCGATCTCCTCGACCCCGATCTGCAGCATCAGCGTCCCGGTCCCGGTGCCGCCGTACTCCTCGTCGAAGGGCAGGCCGAGGATGTCCTGCTCGGCCAGCAGCTTGCGGATGTCCCAGGGGTATTTGCTCTCGCGGTCGATCTCCCCCGCCCGCGGCGCGATCTTCTCGTTCGCGATCTGGCGGATCGTTTCGCGGAAATCCGCCATCTCCTGCGGGATCTCGTAGAGACCGTCGGTCGTGGTGCTCGTCATCTCTTCCTCTCTAGAAAACGGGGGACTCGGTGTAGGTCCCGAAGACCTCTTGCATCGCCGCGATCATCTCACCCTCGGTGACCTGCACCCGGGCGGCCTCGATGATCGGGGGCATCATGTTGCCCTCGCCGGCAGCGGCGGTTTTCAGTGCCACCAGGGCCTGCTCGACCGCGGCCGAGTCGCGCCCCGCCTTGACCGCGGTGACACGAGCGACCTGCTTGCCTTCCAGCGCCGGATCGATCTTCAGGATCGGCATTTCCGCTTCGTCCTCGTGGGTGAAGTCGTTGACGCCGACGACGATCCGCTTGCGCTCGTTCAGCTCCTGCTGGAAGGTGAAGGAGGCGTCGGCGATCTCGCGCTGGGGGAAGTTGCGGCGGATCGCCTCGACCATGCCACCAAGCTCGTCGATCCGGGCGAAGTAACCGTAGGCCGCCGCTTCCATCTCGTCGGTCAGTTTCTCGACGAACCAGGAGCCGCCGAGCGGGTCGGCGGTGCTGGAGACGCCGGTCTCGGTGGCGAGGATCTGCTGGGTGCGCAGGGCGACCGTGACGGCCTCCTCGGTCGGCAGCGCCAGCGCCTCGTCGTAGGAGTTGGTGTGCAGCGACTGGGTGCCACCGAGCACCGCGGCCAGCGCCTCGCTGGTGGTGCGGACGATGTTGTTGAGCGGCTGCTGCGCGGTCAGCGAGACGCCGGCGGTCTGCGTGTGGAAGCGCAGCCGCATTGACTCCGCCTTCTTGGCGCCGTAGGTGTCGCGCATCTCCTTAGCCCAGATCCGGCGAGCGGCGCGGAACTTGGCGATCTCCTCGAAGAAGTCGATGTGGGAGTTGAAGAAGAAGGAGAGGCGGGGGGCGAAGTCGTCGACGTCGAGGCCGCGCTCGATCGCTTCCTCGACGTAGGTGAAGCCGTTCTTGAGGGTGAAGGCGAGCTCCTGCTGGGCGGTCGAGCCGGCCTCGCGGATGTGGTACCCGGAGATCGAGACCGGGTGCCAGCGCGGCATCTTCTCGGTGCACCACTCGATCATGTCGGTGATCAGCCGCAGCGCCGGATCGATCGGGAAGCACCACTCCTTCTGGGCGATGTACTCCTTGAGGATGTCGGTCTGGATCGTGCCGCCGAGCTTCTCCGGTGCCACCCCCTGCCTCTCGCCGACCAGCACGTAGAAGGCGAGCAGGATCGCCGCCGGGGCGTTGATCGTCATCGAGGTGGTGACGCCGCCGAGCGGGATCCCGTCGAAGAGCTGTTCCATGTCGGCGAGGCTGTCGACGGCGACGCCCTCGCGGCCGACCTCGCCGAGGCTGCGGTGGTGGTCGGAGTCGTAGCCCATCAGGGTCGGCATGTCGAACGCGGTCGAGAGGCCGGTCTGGCCCTGGCCGAGCAGGTAGTGGAAGCGCTCGTTGGTCTCCTCGACGGTGCCGAAGCCGGCGAACTGGCGCATCGTCCAGAGTCGCCCCCTGTACATGGACGCGTAGGGCCCGCGGGTGAAGGGATAAGAGCCGGGATAGCCGATCCGGTCGGCCGCGTCGGGGCCCTGGTCGGCCTCGCTGTAGAGCGGCTCGATCGGGTGGCCGGAGATGGTCGAGAACTCGGCGTCGCGCTCGGGCGTCGCCGCGAAGTTCTGCCGCCATTCCGCCGCGATGCGGTCGACATCGCTGTCAGATACGCGACTCACAGATAGTAGGAGTACCACGTATGTGGGCGGGACACAAGGCGCAGACGCGTGCTTCTGTCCTTTGTATCCCTGTGGGCGACAAAGGACAGCCGCGCGGTCATGAGCCGAAGTCCCCGGCGCCGTCGCGCATCGTCCGCAGCGTCTCGAAGAGGCCGACGAGATCCGCCTCGCTGAGCGGGGCGGTGCCGAACTCGGCCTCGTTGAGGACCTTGGTCGCGGCCTCGGCGGCCTCGCGACCGCGCGGCAGGATCTCGGCGAGGACGGCGCGGCGGTCGCTCTCGTGCGGGACGCGGCGGACCAGGCCGGCGCGCTCGAGCCCGTCGATCGTGTTGGTGACGCTGGTCCGGTGGACCTGCAGGCGCTCGCCGATCTTGCCCAGCGGCAACGAGCCGCGGCGGCTGAAGTGCAGCAGCATCAGCGCCTCGTAGCGCGGGAAGGTCAGATCGAAGGGCTCCAGCAGCTCGTTGAGCCGGGCCATGAGGATCTGGTGGACCCGCATGATCGAGGTGACCGCGACCATCTCGGTGGCCGCGCCCGGCGTCCAGCGCGCCTCCCAGTGGCGGCGCGCCTCCTCGATCGGGTCGAAGGGGAGCTTCGGGGACGGCACGACCCGGCAGTTTGACAGCGGCGAAGGAGCGCCGGGCATTGCGTAGGCTCTTGGCCGTGCAGCGGCTCCTCCCCGACCCCGGCCCGACCAGCGTCGAGCAGCAGCTCGAGGGCTACAGCCCCTGGGAGGAAGCGGGCGATGACCGGCCCGTGGTCGCGGTCAACTTCGCCGCCACGGTCGATGGGCGAGCCTCGATCGGCGGCGTCTCCGGACCGATCGGCTCGAGCACCGACACGGCGATGCTGGCCGGCCTGCGGACCCGCTTCGACGCGGTGATGATCGGCGCCGGGACGATGCGGGCCGAGCGCTACGGCCGCCTTGCCACCGGTCCCGAGACCCGCGCCCACCGCGAGCAGGCCGGTCTCGACCCCGACCCGCTGATGGTGATCGTCAGCGGCCGCCTCGACCTGCCCTGGGACGCGCCGCTGTTCAGCGACGGCGGTGGCCGGGTGCTGATCTTTACCGCCTCGGAGGCCGAGCCACCGGAGACCGCGACCGTGCCGCAGGTCGTCCGCCACGAGGGCTTCGTCGACATCGTCGCGGCGCTGCGCCACCTGCGCGCCGAGCGGGGCATCCGGGCGCTGCTCTGCGAGGGCGGCCCCGGCCTCCACAACCAGCTGCAAGGCGCCGGCTTCGTCGACGACCTCTTCCTCACGATCGCCCCGAAGCTGGCCGGCGGCGACGCACCGCGGATCATCGAGGGCGACCTGCCCGGCGTCACCGAGCTGGAGCTTGCCTGGCTCCTACAAGAAGGCAGCGAGCTGTTTGCCCGCTACCGCCGCGCCTGAGTTAGCGTTCCCCGGACCTAAGACGAGAGAGGACGACGATGGATTTCAGCCCCAGTCCCGAGGTAGCGAAGCTGCGCGAGCGCGTGCTCGACTTCCTCGACGAGCACTACTACCCGGTCGAGCGGGAGATCATGGAGGCGATGGACGCCGAGGTCGGCCCCAGAGTCCCCTACCCCGCGAACCTGACCGCGATCCGCGAGCGCGCCAAGGCAGAGGGCCTCTGGAACCTCTTCATGCCCAACAAGGAGTTCGGGCCCGGCCTGAGCAACTGGGAGTACGGACTGATCTGCGAGGAGCTGGGACGCAGCCCGATGGCGGCACCGATGGTCTTCAACTGCTCGGCGCCGGACACCGGCAACATGGAGATCCTCGCCGAGCACGGCACCGCCGAGCAGAAGGAACGCTGGCTGGAGCCCGCGCTGGAAGGCACGATCCGCACCTGTTTCTCGATGACCGAGCCCGAGGTCTCCGGCTCGGACCCGACCCTGCTGCAGGCGAGCGCCGTGCTCGACGGCGACGAGTGGGTGATCAACGGCCTCAAGTGGTTCACGACCGGGGCCACCGGTGCCGAGCTCGCGATCGCGATGGTCGTCACCGACCCCGATGCCCCGGCCCATGCCCGCGCCTCGATGATCTGCGTGCCGACCGACACCCCCGGCTTCAACCTGATCCGCTCGATCCCGGTGATGGGTCACGCTCAGGGCCCGGGCCACTGCGAAATCGCCTACGAAGACTGCCGGGTCCCGGCCGACAGCCTGCTCGGCGAGCGTGGCGCCGGCTTCACGATCGCCCAGGACCGCCTCGGCCCCGGGCGCATCCACCACTGCATGCGGGCGATCGGCTCGGCCGAGCGCGCCTTGGAGATGATGTGCCGCCGCGCCAACTCACGGGTCGCCTTCGGCGGCCCGCTGGCCGACAAGCAGTTCGTGCAGGAGGACATCGCCAGCTCACGGATGGAGATCGACCAGGCCCGGCTGCTCACCCTCTACGCCGCCTGGAAGATGGACACCGAGGGCAAGCGCGCCGCCCGCCAGGCGATCTCGGCGATCAAGGTCGTCGCCGCCAACATGGTGATGGACGTGCTCGACCGGGCGATCCAGGTCCACGGCGCCCTCGGCATGACCGACGACACCCCGATCGCCGCGCTCTGGCGCTTCAGCCGCACCCTGCGCCTCGCCGACGGCCCCGACGAGGTCCACAAGATGGTCCTCGCCCGCCGTGAGCTGAACCGCTGGGCCAAGCGCGACGAAGCGGCCGCGGCCGGCGAGCTCGAGCCGCGCCACGCGACGCGGATGGTCTGAGAACGCGAGAGGGCGGCCCGTGGGCCGCCCTCGTCGCAATCCTCTGACCGACCGTGCGCCCTTACTTGGTCCCGATCACGTCGACGGCGCCGTTGGACACCGTGGCGCCGGTGCCCGTTTTGCAATTGAGTGAGGCGATGAGGCTCACGTTGCGGGTCTTGTCCACTCCGGGCTCGAATTTCGTCCCCAGGTAGAGGTACGGCCCGAGTTCGATTCTCTGGTTCGGGCTGCTTCCGGTTTTGTCCTGAGCGATACCCGCAGCGACGACGTCGAGTTCGCTCGGTTCAAACGGATTTTGGGAGTCGACCAATATGTAAGCGGTGGCCGAGCGCGGGATCGTGCAGGAGGGAGAGAAGGACACGTTGATCGCGCCCGAGTAGCTGTTCAGTTCTTCCGCTCCCTGGGTGTAGGTCGAGCTGGAGAGGGAATAGAGCGCAAATTCTTCTCCGACACTGACGCTTCCCGTGCCTCGGAACTTGGCAATGATCCGCGAGAACGGCGTGCTGCCGAGGTTGATGTCGGAGCCGCTGACCGAGCCGTCGGCGAGCTTGGCGCCGTTGACCGAGCCATTCTTGATCTTCGCCTTGGTGACGGCGTTCTTCTTGATCTTCGCCGTCGTGACCGCGTTCTTCTTCAGCTGCTTGGAGCCGACGCTGTTCTTGCCGAGCTGGCCGGCGGCGAAGGCGGTGGCACCGCCGAGAACGAGGAAGACGAGCAGGGTCGACATCACGTTCGCGTAGGTGAGGTGCCGGCGGAAGAAGCTCATCCCCGGCCTCACTTGGTGCCGATCACGTCGACCGCGCCGTTGGACGCGGTGACGCCGCTACCCGTTTTGCATTCGGCCCGCAGGGACAGCTGGACAGTCCTCGGGGTTGCGGTTCCGGGCTCGAATTTCGTCCCCAGGTAGAGATATGGCCCGAGTTCGATTCTCTGGTTCGGGTTGCCTCCGGTTTTGTCCTGGACGATTCCCGCGGCCGAGATTTCGGTTTCGATCGCCGGTTCGGCCGGATTTTTCGGGTCGACCGAGACGATTGCGGTGACCGAGCGCGGGATCGTGCAGGAGGGAGAGAAGGACACGTTGATCGCGCCCGAGTAGCTGTTCAGTTCTTCCGCTCCCTGGGTGTAGGTCGTGCTGGAAAGCGGGTAGGCGGCGAAGTTGGTCGTCGGCACTCCGATCGTCGCGGTGCCTCGGAACTTGGCGATGATCCGCGAGAACGGCGTGCTGCCGAGGTTGATGTCGGAGCCGCTGACCGAGCCGTCGGCGAGCTTGGCGCCGTTGACCGAGCCGTTCTTGATCTTCGCCTTGGTCACCGCGTTCTTCTTGATCTTCGCGGCGGTAACCGAGTTCTTCTTCAGCTGCTTGGAGCCGACGCTGTTCTTGCCGAGCTGGCCGGCGGCGAAGGCGGTGGCGCCGCCGAGAACGAGAAAAATGCCGATCGTTGACATCACGTTCGCGTAGGTCAACCGTTTACGGGCTTGCTTCATAAGTCGGGACTCCTTCATCGAAGACGGAGTTCGACCCTATTCCTCTCGGCGCCGAAAGTCACCCCGCACTAGCGGCGACCCCGGAACGAGAGAGGGCGGCCCGTGGGCCGCCCTCTCTCGAAAAAGAGATCAGACACCTACAAGCCAGGGTGAAAGGACTCCGCCCGCTCATCCGCCCTCGGTCCGCTCCGCCGCCTCGGCCAGGCGCTCGACCATCCGGGCAAACGCTTCGATCCCCTCGTGGACCTCGCCGTAGGCGCCGGCCGCGTAACGGGCGTAAACGCCCTCGAGGATGATCGCCAGCTTCCAGTAGCCAAGGGCGAGGTAGAAGTCGAGTTCGGAGATGTCGCGCCCCGAGCGCTCCGCGTAGCGCGCGGCGATCTCGGTGCGGGTCGGAAATCCCGGTGCCAGGTTCGCCGGCTGGCCAAGGGCGATCGCGGCTTCGCCGCGCTCGGGCCAGTAGGCCATCAGGGTGCCGACGTCGGCGAGCGGGTCGCCGAGCGTGCAGAGCTCCCAGTCGACGACCGCGGCGACCTCGCCCCCCGGCGTCAGGATCATGTTGTCGAGGCGATAGTCGCCGTGGACCAGCGTCGCCGGGCCCTGCTCGGGGATGCGGGCGGCGAGGCGCTCGTGGACGCGGTCGACGGCCGGCAGCTCGCGCGTCTTCGACTTCTCCCACTGGCCCTGCCAGCGACGCAGTTGGCGGGCTACGTAGTCCTCCTTGCGACCGAGGTCGCCGAGGCCGACAGCGTCGGGGTCGACCGCGTGGATCTGGGCCAGGGTGTCGGCGACGCGCTCGCCGATCGCCCGCCGATCGGCCTCATCGGGGAAGACCTCGGCCTCGGCCAGGCCGCGCAGGACCGGGCCCTCGACAAACTCCATCGCGTAGAACGGGGCGCCGGTGACCGACTCGTCCTCGCAGAGGCCGACGACCGGCGGCACCGGCACCTCGGTCGGCACCAGGGCGGAGACGACGCGGTACTCGCGGGACATGTCGTGCGCCGACCCGAGCCGGCTGCCGAGCGGCGGCCGGCGCAGCGCCCAGCGCCGGCCGGCGCCGTCGCTGACCCGGTAGGTCAGGTTCGAGAGGCCGCCGGCGATGCGCTCGAAATCAAGCGGCGCCTGCAGGTCCGGGACCTGAGCCGCGAACCAGCCCTCGAGGCCGGCGCGGTCGATCCCCTCCGGAGCCGCGGCGAAGCCGTCGCCCTGGCCTGTAGCCTCGTCGCCCATAGCCGCGCAAGCATATTCACGACCGGCTCGACGGCTCAGTCCCTCCCTCGCCAACCGGCTGAGGATCGGCTTCGCGATCGCCTTTGCGGTGCTGACCGCGATGGCGGTGGTCGGCGTCGGCCGCTTCATTCAGCAGCGCCAGGACTACGAGGACGCGATCGCCCGCTCCTACCAGGTCGAGATGGCAGCGCGGGTGCAGGCGGCGGAAGGGAGGAACACCAACGCGGCCCGCAGCGTCGTCGCCAATCAGGCGAGCGAACGCAGCCGGCTGCAGAACCAGATCTCCAGCGATACCCGCGACACCGCGATCCTTGTCGCCGCCGGCTTGATCGCCGGGCTGACCGGGGCGGTGCTGCTGTTCAGTGGCCTGATCGCCTCGATGCGACGGCCGCTCGAGGAGCTCGTCGACGCCGCCGGCCAGCTCGCCGAGGGCGACCTCAGCGCCCGGGTCGAGGTCGGCGGCCTCTCCGAGACGGCGACCCTCGGCGCCGCCTTCAACGAGATGGCCGGGCAGTTGGAGATCGAATCCAGCCAGCGCGACCAGCTCGACCGGCTCAAAGACGAGTTCGTCCTCACCGCCTCGCACGAGCTGCGCAGCCCGCTGACCTCGGTCCAGGGATTCGCCGAGCTGCTGATGCTCGAGCGCGACTCGCTGACCCCGAGGCAGATCGAGACGGTCGAGATCATCCTCGACAACTGCCGCCACCTGGTCCGCCTGCTCAACGACCTGCTCGACCTCGCCCGCAGCGACGCCGGCCGCCTCGGGCTACGCCTGCGGCCGATCGAGCTGGCGCCGCTGATCGAAGACTCGGTGCGGCTGATGCGGGCCCAGACCGAGGCCACAGGCCAGACCCTGACCGAGCGAATCGAGCCGGGCCTGCCGACGATCGAAGCCGAGCCGGACCGGGTACGGCAGGTTCTCGTGAACCTCCTCACCAACGCCCACGAGTACTCGCCCGAAGGCTCAACCATAGGAGTGCAGGCACATGGATACGGTGGGGGCGTGGAGGTCGCAGTCACCGACAACGGGCCGGGAATCCCGGCCGAACAGCTGGAGCACATCTTCGAGCGCTTCACCCGCGGCGACGCGGGGCTGACTCAGCGCGTCGGCGGCACCGGGCTCGGGCTGGCGATCTCGAAATCCCTGGTCGAGCTGCACGGCGGCACCATCGAGGTCGACTCGACCCCCGGCCAGGGCTCGACCTTCCGCTTCCGCCTGCCGGTCCGGCCTCCGGTTGGCAGCTCCGAGCCCGAGCAGGCGGCCGCGGCGGAGCCG
>OUNO011274846.1_pt1 | contig 27689 bp, 24 predicted proteins | sample 1779811 | NCBI WGS metagenome assembly OUNO01 (sample SAMEA3914804, study PRJEB12502) | metagenome | biome: forest; material: soil | place: Canada | collected 2010-06-25 | depth 0.3 m
GAGCGCCGATGCGGGGAAAACCGAGATTGTGCGTGCGCGCCATGTTTCGAGCTTCCTGGTGGGGTGGTGTGCAGAACCTAGCTTCCATCGGGCATGAGGAATAATGGTAAGTTCTCATGTATCCATGAGCTGGAGTCATCGATCATGAGCGGCACTCTCGAGCGAATTCATCTCACCTTGCTGCGCGAGGTCCAGCGACAAGGCTCGCTCACCGCTGCCGCGCGCGGTCTGGGGCTCACCCAATCCGCCCTGAGCCACAGCGTGCGCAAGCTGGAACAACAGCTCGGCACACCGATCTGGGAGCGAGAGGGCCGAGGGCTCAAGTTGACGGCCGCAGGCGATCAGCTCATGGCGTTGGCGCAGCGCGTGCTCCCACAGCTCGAGCACGCCGAGCACGTGCTCGGGCAGATGGCGCGCGGCGAACGCGGCACCCTGCGCATCGGCATGGAGTGTCATCCCTGCTACCAATGGTTGCTCACGATCGTCGAGCCTTACTTGCGCGCTTTCCCAGGCGTTGATCTGGACGTGAAGCAGAAGTTTCAATTCGGTGGCATCGGCGCCCTCTTCGGGCACGAGATCGACATGCTCGTTACTCCCGATCCGCTGCGGCGCAAGGGCCTGCACTTCGAGCCGGTGTTCGACTACGAGCAGGTTCTGGTCGTCGGAGCGGCCCATCCATTCGCGGCTCGCCGCTATGTGATACCGGCAGATTTGGAGCCGGAGACCCTGATCACCTACCCGGTCGCGTTGGAACGGCTCGACATTTACAGCCAATTCTTACTGCCTGCAGGCTCGGTGCCCCGGCGTCACCAAACGATCGAGACCACGGACATCATGCTGCAAATGGTGGCCAGCGGCCGCGGCGTGGCCGCGTTGCCCCGCTGGCTGGTGACCGAATACCAGAGCAAGATGCCCATCGTACCGGTCCGTCTCGGTCGGCATGGCATCCCGAAGCAGATCTTCCTCGGCTTGCGTGTGGCCGACGTCGACATCGACTACTTCTCCGCGTTCATCCAGCTGGCCAAGAGCCAGCGTAAGTCCCGTCGCACCAGCAAGCGTTCACTGGCTCAAAAGGGCGACACCGGCTGACTCGCATGTCAGGTGGCGGTGGCTGGGCGGCTCCAGCTTTCAGCAGCTTTGACGCCTGGATCGCGGCTTGCTAAGTCGGGGCTGTGCGTTGGCTTTGGTTGGGGCTGATTTCGGTGTGGTTGCTCGAGGGGTGCTTGAGCAACAACTATCAGTTGTCGCACGCGGAGCTGGTGCGGCTCGCCCGGACACCGCCCGCGCAGCGCGGCGAGCAGGTGCGAGTGCTCCAGCAGTCGGGGATCCACGAAGACCAATTGGAGCCGGACGAGCCGGTGGATCCCGAAGACGACCCGTTCGCGTCGACGCAGACGAGCGTTCACGTCGACCTCTCTGGGCAAGGCTCCGGTCCCGGGCAGCGGTTCGACCCGCACGGTGGCGGCGGGCTCGCAAGCGGAGGTGCTGGGCTTTCTCACATCCCGGCGATGCCCGGACACGTGGCTCACACCCCGGCGTCGCCAGGCGGCTCGGTGCACGTGCGCGGACAGTCCGGCAGTTCCGGCGGCTCGGGCGGCTCGGGCGGTGGTGGTGGTGGTGGTGCCGGCGAGGCGATCGTCCTGGCGGTCGTGGCTGCCGCCGCTGCGGGGACGATCGCCGTGTGTGCGGCAGTGATCGAGGGCCGTCGCTTCGACGGTTGGGCCGTGGTCGAAGCCGACCAGCCGGTGGTCCTCGTGAGCGCGAGTGGCAGTCACTGGGTGCCGCTCTCGCTGCTCAGCGAGCGTGACGCTGCCAGCGCCGAGTACGGCTTCATCCCCGAGCGCTCGGCGAGCGTGCATCGCCTGGCGCGTGCGCCGCTCGCTCGAACGGGTTTTGCCTACGAGTTCGAGATGGGCAGCGCGCGCTTGAACACCGTGACGGGCCTGGGCCACTTCGGCTTCGCGAGCCGCATGGGCTTCGGTTACTTTCCCTGGCAAACGCTGGGAGTTTTGGGCGGCGGGCAAGTCGCGTTCGGCGATGCGCGTGCCGACAACGGCCACGGCCCGGTGTTCAACGGCCGCTTGTTCGCCGAGCTCGAATACCTGCCCATTCACACGCGCCGTTTTCACGTCGGCGTGTACACCGAGCTCGGTGAGTCCTGGGCGCTGCAAGACGTCGCCGACAGCACACCCGGCTGGGCCGGGCCGTACGCCTCCGCCGGCGTCCTCGCGCAATTCGATTGGACGACGCGCCTCGCGCTGGATTTGCGCGCCGGCCTCGCGGCATTGCCGGGCTACCGCGAGAACCGGGTGTACACGCCGGAGCTCACGCTCGGCATTTCAGTGTACTAGCCGCTTGCCTCAGCCCCAGCGCCCGTTGACCCAGGCCTTGCCGTTGCCGCGTTGCTCCCAGTGGCCTTGCTGGTAGCGCGCATTCGCGCGCGGCGGGTGTTCGTAGTGGCCCCTTTCGTAGACGTAGGCGTGGCCGTCCCAGCGGTGGGCGCCCGCTACCCAAACCGCGCCGGGCTCGGGCGGCGGCGGCGGCGCTACTTCGGGCGGCAGCGGAGGCGGGGGCGGCGGATCGGCCACGACGACCTCACCCTGGCTCGCGGGGGCTACGGGCTCGGTCGATACGTAGCAACCCGCGAGGGTGAAGCTCGCCAGCGCTAGCGTCAACGGTGTCGCGATGATCTTCAACATGGGATCCTCCAGTGCGGGTCGAGGCGCTACTTGCCGATCTGCGCGTCGATCGCGGCCAAGACTTGAGCCGCGTTCGACGGGGTGATCGCGCTTTGGGCTTGCACTTCGTAGTCGGCTTCGGTGGGCACCGCTTTTGCGGCTGCCACGGGTGCCGCGGCGGGCGCTGCGGTGTTGAGCGCGGTGGCCGTATCGACCGTGGCCGCTGCGGTGGCCTCCGGGTCGGGCGCGATCGACGCCGCGGGTGCGGGAGCCGCAACGACCGGCGCGGCGCTCGCCGCGGGCGGGGTGGCGGGCTCGGACTTCGAACAACCCAGGGCAATCAGGCCAGCCGAGAGCACGAGCGCAAGCGTTTTCATCGCACACCTTCCTTGGCGCGAATGCCTTGTAAGACTTTGGTATCGCGCGCGATCTCGCGTTGAATCACGGCGTTGGTGCGGGTCACGAGTGCCGTATTGCCCTCGTCCTGCGCCACGTCGAGGATGCGGTTCAGTTGCGCCATGCGCTCGGCGTGTGTGGCGAGCTCGGCCTTGGCATCGGGTTGCTCCGCGACGTCACCCCAGGTCGAAGTGAGCTGAGAGCGCGATTCGGCCGCGCGCTGCTCGCGACTCGCGTCCCAGGCGTGCGGGTCTTTCTTGGCGAGCTGACGCTTCGCTCGCTCGTCTTGTTGCTCTTTCAGTAGGCGCGCACGGATTTGCGCTTCGTTCTCCTTGGGCTCCGCTGCGCGATGCTCCTCGTGCGCCAAGCGCGGATCGACACCGGAAGGCGGTGCGGGACGCGCGCCCGTGGGCGGCGCGGGGCGCGCCCCGAGCGGCGGCCGCGGTTGAGCATTCGCGACAGAGGCCAGGCCAATGGACGCAATTACGACGAACGAGCCGAGGGATGTTCTGTATTTCATTGTCACCTTCCGTGGATCAGGTACTCGAACAGCAGTAGAGGAGCTCGCCATTGGGACCTTGCGTTGCCGTGCTACACACGAGCGATGTCTGCGTTTGATCCGGCGTGTCGGTCGACGTGCAGGAGAAGCCGAACGAATTGCCCGCGCAGCCGGCAACGCTCGAATCTGCCGCGCAGCTGCCCGTGGTGCTGCTGAAGTCGATGCAACAGTAGAGCAAGCTTCCGTCGGCGCCTGGCGTCGGCGTGCTGCAGTCGAGCAGGGCGTTGCTCTGAGTGGGGGTGTCGGTCGACGTGCACGAGTAGCCGGAGGAGCCACCGGTACAACCGGCGACGGTCGTGTCGGGCGCACAGCTGCTGGCAGTGCTGCCCACGCAACAATACAGAGCGTCACCGTTGGGACCCGCGACACCCGCGCCACAATTGAGCGCGGGGTCTGCCGCCGTGGGTAACACCCCGTTCGTGCAGGAATAGCCGGTCGAGCCGTCGGTGCAGCCCGCTAGCGTATCGACGACGCACTCACTCGTGGCGCCGACGCCACAGCAGTAGCCCGTTTCGCCGTCTGCCTCGGTGGTTCCAACGCCGCAATCGAGCGATGGCTTTTGGTCGCCTTGGCACGAATAACCCACGAAATTGCCGGTGCAGACCACGTTGCCGTCGATGCGACACTCGGTCGCGTTCGAGTCGTTCGTGTTGACGGTGCAACCAGTCGTGAATGCCCACGCGAGCGCCAAGAGAGTGCTCGCGCGCAAAGCAGGTAGTAAGCGCATGCGCAGACGTTAACAGATCGCATTGCATCATCACGTCAGCGACGCTTTGCGAAACACAAGCACCGGTATGCGGACGCAGTCGAGACGCTTACGATCACATCTCTTAATGAATCGAAACGAAGCGTGCGCGCTGAGGCGTTTGTCCCCGACGCACAACGCCCCGATCTGCCTCGTGCGCTCAGGGCAACGCGCCTTGCGCTACTCAGCCGTGCAGGATTTGAAGCTGCTTCCGGATGTTGATCGAAGTAGCTGGGCGCGTTCGTCCACTTGTTTGCGTTCGAGTGTTGCCGTCGACGGCGCTGACCCTACGCTTTCCGGGTCATGCCCCTACCGAGTCAGCCGAACGCGGTCTTGCGAATGCTGCCCTGGCTGGTCGCGGTGGCATTTTTCATGGAGTCGCTCGACACCACGATTCTGAATACGGCACTGCCGGCGATGGCCGATGCGCTGCACGTCGCGCCGCTGAGCATGAAGTCCGTGCTCACGAGCTACACGTTGAGCTTGGCGGTGTTCATCCCGGTGAGCGGTTGGGTCGCCGATCGCTTCGGGACGCGGGCGGTGTTTTCGTCAGCGATCGGCATCTTCACGCTCGGCTCGCTGCTCTGTGGCATCTCGAGCGACTTGCACGTGCTCGTGGCGTGCCGCATTTTGCAGGGCTGTGGAGGCGCGATGATGGTGCCCGTCGGACGGCTCACGATGGTGCACGCCTTTCCCAAGTCGGAGCTGGTACGTGCCATGAGCTTCGTGGCCATTCCGGCGCTGATTGGGCCGATGCTCGGCCCGCTCGCGGGAGGGCTGATCGTCGGCTTTCTGCATTGGCGCATGATCTTCTTCGTCAACTTGCCGATCGGGCTGCTGGGCCTGTTCTTGGTCTACCGCCACTTGCCGGACTATCGCGCCAGCGAGACCGACCCGCTGGATTGGGTGGGCCTGGTGCTGTTCGGCGGTGGGGTAGGGCTGCTCTCGTACGTGCTCGAGGTGTTCGGTGAGCACACGCTGGGCCCGATCGAAGTCTCGGCCCTCGCGCTGCTCTCGCTCCTGCTGCTGCTTGCCTATTTCTTTCACGCCACCAAAGCCCCACACCCACTGCTCCGCCTGGCGTTGCTCCGCATCCGCACGTTGCGCGCTGCATTGAGCGGGAGCTTCGTCACTCGTTTGGGCATCGGTGGCATGCCGTTTCTGTTGCCACTCCTGTATCAAGTGGGCCTCGGCTTTTCGCCGATCAAATCGGGGCTGCTGATCTTGCCGCAATCGGTCACCGCGCTGGCACTGAAGGTCGCGATGCCCAAGATCCTGACGCGCTTTGGCTATCGCGCCGTGCTGATCAGCAACACGCTCCTGCTCGGGGTGCTGATCGGCATCTTCGCTACGGTCAACGCGCGCACGCCCATTTGGCTGATCTGCGTGCAAGCCATGGCTTTCGGTTTCCTGTCGTCATTGCAGTTCACCAGCATGAATACGCTCGTTTACGCGGACGTGAGCGAGGCGGATACCAGCATGGCCAGTACGATCGCCAGCACACTGCAGCAGATGTCGGTGAGCTTCGGCATCGCCGCCGCCTCGCTGACCACGGCATTCTTCATTCCCGACCGCTTCCACTCGAGCGCTGGCCAGATGCTGCGCGGCATTCACGACGCATTCCTGCTACTCGGTGGTCTGACCATCGCCTCCACGCTGGTCTTTCGTCGGCTGCGGGCGGACGACGGAGACAACGTGAGCCGCCACAAGCTCGCACTCGCCGCCGAGTCGGAAGTGGCGACCGCCAAGGGGCCGGCGTAACGTGAGCGACGCCGCTCGTCGTTAGCCTCGCGCCTCGCGCTGGAGCTTACGCCGCGCGAGCAGCACGTCGATGGGCTCGCCGAGCAAAGCTGCCAGCTTGGCCGCCTGCGTCGAGGCGATGGGCTCGAGGCGGACGACGTGGCGCATGATGAAGAGGCCGATCACTTGGGCGCCGAGGAGCTCGGCGCGGAGGCGGGCGTCGGGGCCGGGCAAATGCGCGGAGAGCGTGTCGACCACGTTGGCTTCGATGCGGGCACGCAGCGCGGGCGCTGTGTCAGGTTCGGAGAGGGCGGTGCGCAAGATGGCGGCGATGACTTCTGCGCGGGTACCGAACACCTCGTCCAGAAAGAAGCGCACCAGGCGCTCGCCGATGGGCCCTTCGAGCGTCAACAGCGTGCTCAAATCGGCGACGGGCACCGGCAGATCGATGGCTTCGGCGAACAGCTGCTCTTTGCTCTGGAAAAAATAGTGCACCAGCGCGGCGTCGACTTTTGCCTGCGCTGCGACGGCTCGCATCGTCGTCTTGGAGAAGCCGCGTTCAGCGAACGATTTGCGCGCGACGCTCAGGATCCGTGCCCGTGTTTTGCCGGTGCTTTTCCCGGGCGGGCGCCCAGGACCGCGTTGCTGTGCTCGAGAAGCCATGATGAGCGGACTCTAGGCGCGCGCCGCGGCGTCCAGAAGGCGAACCTGCTTCTCGAGGACCTGCTCGAGCCGTGCGGCGTCTTGGGGCGTCGCCGTGTTGGACTCGAAGGCGATGTAGCCGTCTGGGCGGACGAGCCGCACGCCCTCCGCGTTCGCATGGGCCTTGCGACTCAAGAGCTCCGAATAGCGGCTGGCAATGTCGTCGAAGGGCGGCGCGCTGCGCGGTGCGACCAGGACGAACCGTGCTCCAAGGCACTCGAACAAGCGCTCACCCTCGCCGAGCGGCTCGTCAGGCGCACGCCGCCCACTCCCTCGCACGACGGCCGAGTGCGGGTAGCCGACGGACAGCTCGCTCAAGGTGTCGACGAATAGCTTCTTGAACGCATCGAGCTGCGTCAAAATCGGAATGGCGCGGTCGCGGATCGCTTGCGCAAGCCAACTGCGCGAGGCCATCGCTCGGGTGATGGCGTCGGTGATACGAATCACGCGACCTGCCACCTCGTGACGCTCCGCGGAATAGCTGTCGAGCAGCGCAGGGTTGGCCCGGCCGGCGAGCGCGAAGCGCAGCTTCCAGGCCAGGTTCCAGGCGTCTTGCAGGCCGGTGTTCATGCCCTGCGCGCCGAAGGGGCTGTGGATATGTGCTGCGTCGCCCGCGAGAAACGCGCGCCCCTTGCGCATGTCGGAGGCGCGGCGATGGTGGATCTTGAAGTTGCTCGACCAGATCAAGCGTTCGGCGCGCAGCTCGGCCAGCCCGCGAGCATCGAGCAGCCGTTGCACCAGGGCGAGGTCGGGTGCGCCCACTGGCGGCTCATCGACCATGGCCACGATGCGCCGCCGCGACGCGCTGATCGGGAAACAGGCGAGGGCGCCCGATTGATGCGGGCAAAGCTGCATTTCGTCCGCTGGCACGTTGCCCGAGGTCTCGATGTCCGCGAGCACGAAGGCCGCGGCGTAAGCGCCGCCCTCGAAGTCGAGGCCGAGGGCATGGCGCACCACGCTGTGCGCGCCGTCCGTGCCCACGACGTAGGCTGCGCTGATCCACTCTTCGGCTTCGCCTGAGCGCAGCTGGACACGGACCTCATCGTCCGTCTGTGCCAGGCCGAGCGCCTCGGTTCCGTAGCTCACGCTGCCACCCACGCGCTCGAGCTCTGCCAACAGCAGCTGCTCGGTGACGTCTTGCGGGATCATGGCGACGTACGGGTATCGGCTGCTTGCGGGCTCGATGGGCAGCACCCCGAGCCGACGCTCACCGCTGATCACGCTGGCCTTCGTGACCACGTGCGCTGCGGCCACGAAAGGCGCCACGATGCCCGCCATCTCGAACACTTCCAGTGTCCGCGGCATCACGGCCAGCGCCTTCGAATGTTCTGATTGGCGCGAGTTTTTCTCGACCAGCAGCACGCTGTGCCCATAGCGCACGAGCTCCCGCGCTAGAAACAGCCCCACTGGGCCCGCGCCGATGACGATCACGTCACGCTTCAATTTATTCATCACGTGATGAATATTGGCCCCCGGCAACGAGACGGCAAGGGGTTGCGGCACAAACAGCGGGGTCCCGTGGGACCGCGGGCGAGGGGAAGATTGCCGCGAAGCGTGGCAAATGGCGTCGCCAGAGCGGGGCCAGTGGTCGTACCAAGCGCGGCCGCTCGTGCGACGTATTCAGTCGGTATACTGAATCTTCGCTGAGCCGGGCGAATTGCGTGTCGCGACTCGTGTCGGAGCGCATCCTTTGGATGTGAGCCAGTCAGGAGTTGCCGTAGGCGATCCGGTTTCCACGCCTCGTTCGTATTCCGTTCGCAGGCCAAGGCCTTGGGCCGGGCTTGTCGCGCTCGTCCTTGCGGGTGCGTGTTCCTCTTCCAGCAAGCAAGGCGCGGCCACGGGTGCTTCGGGCAGTTCGTCGAGCAGTGCGGGCGATTCCTCGGCCAGCGCGGGGAGCTCGGCCGACGGCGAGCCGGGCGGAAGTGCATCCGTACCGTTCAGCGCCGTGCCGCCCGCGGTGTACGTCGCGAAAGTGAAGAATCTACTCGTCGGCCTGGCGCCAACGGACGACGAGATTGCCGCCGTGAGCTCCGATCCGGCGGCACTTTCGGGGCTGATCGCGGGTTGGCAAAAGCTGCCGGAATACCAGCGGAAGATGGAGCGCTTCTTCGAGCTCGCCTTCCAGCAGACGCAGATCTCGATCACGGATCTGGCGGATCAATCTTACCCCAAACAGCTCGCAACCAATGTCGCGACTTCGCCGCTGTTGCTGCAGAACATCGAGCAGAGCTTCGCGCGCACGATGCTCGCGTCGAACGCGCAGGGCCGCCCGTTCACGGACAGTGCGACCAGCCCGAAGCTGATGATGACGACCGCGCTCAAAGAGCTGTACGCGTTCCTCGACCAGTACGAGGTCGACGACGACGGCAAAGTGACAGACGGCTTTCACAGCGACCACCCGAAGGTCGCGGTGGTCGCTGAAGCGGCTCAAGGCCCCATCCCCATTGCGCAGACCTTGGACCCGACCAGCCCCAACTACATGCACTGGTACGATCCGGATCTGACGTTGCCCGGTAAGGTGGCTGCGTGCCAGACCGATCCGATCGTGTTTCCGAGTAGCTCGTTCGCGATCCACCGGCTTTTGTACGGATCCCTGGATGGTCACAAGAGTCCGGATGGGACGGCATGTCCGCCCATTGGTGGGAGCGCGACCGCAGCGCAGCTCACGGCGCCCGACTTCGCGGATTGGACACTGACCGAGCTGCGCGCGCCGAAAAAGGCCGAGGCGACGAGCGCGTTCTACGATCTTCCGGCGCTGCGCGCGGCGACCGAGCTCGTGGTCTCGCTGCCTCGGCTCGGATTCTTCACGACGCCGGCATTTTTTGCCAATTGGCAAACCAATACCAGCAACCAAATGCGCGTCACCCTGAATCAGACGCTGGTGGTCGCGCTCGGCGCGCAGGTCGACGGCACCGACGCGACGTTGACCGCGGGTGACCCACCGCCTGGTCTCGACGTTGCGCATGCCGGCGCGGGTGCGTGCAAGGCGTGTCACCAAACGCTCGACCCGCTGCGCTCGATTTTCTCGGCCAGCTATTCTTGGAACTATCACCGGCAGCTCGACTCCGTCTGGTCTGGCCAACCCGGTTTGTTCTCTTTTCAAGGGGTGCAGCAGCCCGTCGCCAGCATGAGTGACTTCGGTAGCGTACTCGCTGCGCACCCGCTCTTCGCCAGGGCTTGGGTACAAAAGCTCTGCTATTATGCGAATTCTGCGGCTTGTGTCGACACCGACCCAGAGCTCACGCGCATCGTGCAGTCGTTCCAGGATTCGAAGTTCGCTTGGGATGCGCTGGTGGTCGAGCTGTTCGCGTCGCCGCTGGTCACCCATGCCAGCGACACCGCGACCGCCGACATCAACGGAGAGGTCGTTGCGGTGTCTCGCCGTGACCACCTATGCGCGGCGCTCGACAACCGCTTGGGATTCACGGACGTTTGCGGGTTGCACGCGGTCACAGCCGGCCAGGCACGCGCCATTGTGCCGTCGATCGCGGCAGGCCTACCCTCCGACGGCTACGGGCGTGGTTCGACTGCGCCGGTATTGCCCAACCAGCCAACGCTGTTCTATCGCGCCGGGCTCGAGAACATTTGCGAGGCCGTTGCCGCGCAGACGATCGACGTCCTGGCGGCCAAGCAGCTGCCCAATGTGACGCAATGGTCGAGCGCCAAGTCGGACGCAGCGATTGCGGACTTCGTCCATATCGTGATGGCGCTGCCGCCCAGCGACCCGCGCGCTGGGCCCGCCACCGACTTGCTCCAAGCGCACTTTGGCAAGGCCACCAAGAGCGGTGCAACCGCCGCAAATGCCCTGAAATCCACATTCGTCGTGGCGTGCCTCGCGCCCTCTTCGATTTCGATTGGGCTCTGAAAGGAACCATCCCGTGATCACTCGTCGCCAAGCGCTACTCTCGACTCTATTCGGCACCGGCATGATCGGGCTGCGTGCCCTGGCAACGGGGTTGCCGGCATCGCTTTTGATCAATCCGCGCCGCGCGCTGGCCGACATGCCCGCTTCGGGCTGCCCGGATACGAGCAAGGCGCAGTTCATCATCTTCAACACCTCGGGCCAAGGTGATCCGATCAACGCCAACGTTCCCGGCACGTACGACGACCCGAAGATCGCCCACAGTGCCGACCCGAGCATGGCCTCGACGCCGATCCGGATCGCAGGAAAGACGTACACCGCAGCGGCTGCCTGGGCACAGCTACCGCAAGCGGTTCTGGATCGCACGTGCTTCTGGCACCTGATGACCAACACTCCGGTGCATCCCAAAGAGCCGGACGTGCTGAAGCTGATGGGCGCCACCGCTGCAGGAGAAATGCTGCCCTCGCTGCTCGCCAAGCAGCTTTCGGCCTGTCTGGGCACGATTCAAACCCAGCCGCTCTGTCTGGGTGCAACGACCCCGGCCGAGAGTCTGAGCTTCGGTGGCTCGGCGCTGCCGATCATTCCGGCGCTCGCCCTCAAATCGACGCTCACCAGCCCAGCAGGTCCGCTCACGGATCTGCAGCCCTTGCGCGATGATACGCTCAATCAACTTTACGACCTGTACAAGAACGGCGCGACGCCCGCGCAGCAGGCGTACATCGACTCGCTCGTCACGTCCCAAAGAGAAGTGCGCAACCTGGACCAGACGCTGCTGGATTCGCTGTCGTCGATTCAGGACAACAGCGCGGACTCGCAAGTCCTCGCGGCCGTGACGCTGATCCGCATGAAGGTCACGCCCGTGATTTCAATCCACATTCCGTTCGGCGGCGACAATCACCGAGACGTCGGGCTCGCAGACGAAAGCGCCCAGACGGTCGCCGGCGTGCAGAGCATCGCCACGCTGATGCAGCTGCTCGACAGTGCAGGTCTCAGCGATCGCGTGCTCTTTGCATCGCTCGACGTGTTCGGTCGCACACTCGGTCCGGGCAACACGGATGGCCGCCAGCACAACGAAAATCATCAGCTGTCGATCACCATCGGCAAACCGATCCTCGGCGGCGTGGTCGGTGGCCTTGCGCCGGTCGGTCAGGACTATGGCGCGACCGCAATCGACTCGAAAACAGGCGCTTCCGACAGCCATGGCGACATCAGCGCGGTCGACACCCTGGCGTCCTACGGCAGGACCCTGCTCTCGGCCGTCGGTGTCGACGCGGGGACTATTTCGAGCGCAATCACTTCGGGCACGCTGATCTCCGGGGTGCTTGCCTGAGGGAGAGTGTGGCATTCACGCCTCGCCGAATCACGCTGACCTTCGACTCGTGCCTCGACTGAAAGTTCCCCGACCCGATCTGGCGAAGCTGACAACGGCCGGGGCGGGCCAATGAGCTCGCGTGGCTCGCGCTCCAAAGCAGCGCTGCGCGGGGACCTGCTCTGAGCGTGACCCCCTCGAGCGCGGAGGTCTGGTCGGGAAGAATGCCTGCCGGTTGGAAGCACCCGCGCCGTACTCCGAGAGCGGCGCGCCCTCAGGCTTTGGGTCTCGAAAAGACGTTCACGACGTTGCCGTCTGGATCGCGAAGTAGCATCGAGCGATTGCCCCAAGGCATGAGGGTCGGCTCCATGGCGTAGTCGATCGGCGCGTCGCCCAGGCGGGCGCGCACCCCGTCGACGTCATCGACCTGGAGCTCGAGCATTGCCGAACGGTTCGAGGCGGCGATAGCGGCACCCGCGTTGAACTGCTCGACGAGCCGTTCAGTGCTGAGGGCGAGCGTTGCGCCTTCGAGCCGCAGCTCCGCGAACTCGGGGGCCGAGCGCGTGGCGGCCACGCCCGTCAGCTGCGTGTAGAAGGAGATCAGGCGCTCGAGGTCATGGGTGACGAGGCGGACAGAAGCGAATTTCATGGGTTATTCTCCGGCAGTCGTTGGGGTTCGTCGGCAGGACCACCGTGCCAGCCATTGAGGACAGATTCGGTCCTCAATGTGTGCCAGGCTGCCATTTCATGCTTCAGGCATCGGCCCGACTTCTGCGCCTACTGACGCTGCTGCAAGCCCGCTCGAGTTGGGCCGGGGCCGAGCTCGCAGAACGACTCGAAGTCACGCCCCGCACCCTGCGCCGTGACGTCGATCGCTTGCGAAGCCTCGGCTACCCGATCGATGGCGCGTCGGGCGTAGCCGGCGGCTACAAGCTCGGCTCGGGCGCGGCGCTCCCTCCGCTCTCCTTGGATGAGGACGAAGCGACCGCGGTGTTCGTCGGGCTGCATGCCGCCGCGGGCACCGGGATCACGGGGGCGGGGACCTCGGCCATGCGCGCGCTCACCAAGCTCGAGGGCGTCTTACCCACGCGGCTCCGCAAGAACCTGCGCACCTTGCGCAGCTCCGTGCTCGAGCTGAGCGACCGCCCGCGGCACTTGTCACTCGCGAATGTGTCGTCTCTGGCCGGTGCGTGCAGCGAGCGACTCGTGACTCGCATCGGCTACACCGCTCGCGATGGCACCAAGACCGAACGGCGGGTGGAGCCTTTCCGGCTGGTTCGTGTCGGCGCGCTTTGGTACCTCGTGGCTTGGGATCCGTCGAAGGAAGATTGGCGCACCTTCCGCCTGGATCGCATCGCGACCGTGGAACGCCAGAACGAGCGTTTCAAGGCGCGCGCCGCGCCGGACGACGATCTCGTGGCCTACGTCACCAAGTCGCTTTCGTCGTCCTCGTTTACTCACCAGGCCAAAGTGCTACTGCATGCTCCGCTCGAAAACGTGCAGCCCCGCGTCGGCCCCCATGATGGGCTCTTCGTCCGCGTTTCCGACACCACGTGCAGTCTGGAGCTCGGTGCCCCGACGCTCGACGTCCTCGTGTCGAGGATCCTGTGGCTGGGCGTCGACTTCGAGGTCCTCTCGTCCGACGCACTGCGCCGCCACCTGCTCAGCATCGCGGCTCGCTTGGGGCGAGCCAATGCCTGATGGTGCCTCGAGCTTCAGATCCAGTTGCCGTTTGCGGGGTGAGCTCGGCTCGACGCTCGCACTCGGCGTCAACCTCGGATGCTCGGGGCCGCCTGTTCACGCGCTGTGGGGCGGAAGAAAGCTCCCAAGATGCAGCCCGCGAGGACCCCCTCGAACGTGTGGTACGTGGAATCTACGAGCATCGCGCCGAGCGAGACGTTGTAGGTCGCGTATTCGATCAGACCGCCTTGCAGCGCGTCCCACAAGAATCCGCAAAACAGGCCGAGCAGCGCGCCCGTCGCGATACGTGACCAACCGCGCCTTTCGGCGAAGTAGAGGTGTGCCACGGGGTAGGCGAGGGCCATCAGCGTGACGTAGATGACGAAGGACAGGAAGATGACTGGAATGACGTAGGTCGAGCGCTGCACGCCGGGGCCGAAGCTCGCCTTGAAGAACTCGGCACACAGGATCTCGTGGAAAACGTAGCCGAGGTTGAAGATCACGACGAACGCCACGATCGCTCCGAGGATCAGCCGCTTGTTCATCACCCGGTCTTTACCTAGCCTGGTACATCCACGCAAGAACGGACACAGATGCAAGTAAGTACGAAATTGGAAGTGTCGGCGCTCGCTTCGGACGCCCCGTGCCCGGTCGTCCGCTTCAACGCATTGACGCATGGCAAGTACAAGCTTCGAATTCTTTGGGAGTTGCGACAGGCGCCAAGGCGATACAGCGAGATCCAGCGCGCGCTGGCGACCGCTACGGGCGGCGCTGGCATCACACCGCGCACTCTGAGCAGGGAGCTTCGTGAGCTCACCGAAGCCGCGCTGATCAAGCGCAAGCAGTTTCCGGTCATCCCACCGCGCGTCGAATACCGCATGACCCGCGAAGGGCGCGCGTTGCTTGGCGTGATGCGCGCGATCTGCCGTTGGTCCGAGCGCTGATGTTTGGGCGCGGCCTCAGATAGGTCGCGGATTGCGCTCGCGTCGTCGAGCTTCGTGACTTGCGCGGCTCAATTGGACTCCCAGAAATTCCCCAGCACCGCCGGGCCCTTCAGGGCTGATTGAGACCGCGGGGCAAGCGGAAATAGGGCTGAACCCCGGCAGCCCTGATATCCGAGCTCGGACGCCACGCTCAGTACCGTCTCGACGCAACGCAATCCCCCCCATATGTCGAAAGGGTTCACCGACGTTTCGGTTCGTTCTCCGCGCCCTGCGAGATTCGACATTTCTGCGACTGGCATGCGTCAGTATGACCTGAGTCGATATGTCGAATGCCGTGCTGCGATGGCGGTTGTCGACGAAGTGGCGTTTATGTCCTGAAATCGGCGTTGAATGAAAACGCAGACTCGAAATCCAGGTTGCGTCGCAGCTGGATGATGCGCATTCTCCTACTTCTATGCTCCAGGAGTTCATCGTCGCCAACCGTGACGAAATAGTGGAACGCATCCGGTAGCGGGCCGTGGCTAGGACGGACCTAGCGAGTTCCGACACGCAGCCGGAGCAGGGCGCTCCCCTGCTTCTTACGCAAATCGTCGATGCTTTGACTAACGCCAGCACGTTACGCGTGCTCCGAAGCGAGTCCTCTTCCACGGAGATCAGTGACAGCGCGGCGCTCCGTGGTCAGCAATTGCTGAGAGATGGCTTCAGCGTCACCCAGGTGGTCAACGGCTATGGCGACCTGTGCCAGGCCGTGACCCAACTCGCTGGCGAGCTCAACGCGGTGATCAGCGCTCGAGACTTCCATGTCTTCAATCGCTGCTTGGACGAGGCGATCGCCGGCGCGGTGACCGCCCACACCCGCCAACGGGAGCGCGACCTCGCCTATGAGGGGACCGAGCGCATCGGCGTTTTGGCTCACGAAATGCGTAATCTACTCAACACCATGTCACTTTCCTTCGCGATTATCCGCGAGGGCAAGGTCGGGCTGGGCGGAAGTACGGGCGCCATGTTGGCTCGAAGTATGGCGGGGCTCTCCACGCTCGTCGACCGCTCAGTGGCCGAGGTTCGCCTGGAGGCGGGCGTCCTGAAGCTCGAGCCAATCTCTTTGCTGCGCTTCATCGAGCAAATGCAAATCACTGGTGCCGTGCACGCCCAGGGATATGGGGTCCAACTGACGGTGCACCCCGTCGATCGCGACTTGATGATCGATGGCGACTGGCAGTTCCTTTCGTCGGCGGTCTCGAACTTGCTTCAGAACGCATTCAAGTTTAGCCGCGCCCGCGGCCAGGTTTCTCTCGCTACACGCGTCAGCGCAGACCGGGTTTTAATCGAGATTAGTGACGAATGCGGCGGCCTTCCGCCCGGAGAGATTCAAGATCTGTTTCGTCCGTTCACCCAGGGGAGCAGCGATCGTTCCGGCCTCGGCCTCGGCCTTTCGATTGCTCGGAATGCGGCGCGCGCGAACGGAGGCGAGATTCGGGTGCGTGATATTCCGGGAACTGGCTGCGTGTTCACGCTTGATTTGCCGCTCCGTCCTGCTCCGCTTGCGGCGCTTGCGGCTCGAATTCAATGACCGGTGCTGGTGGTAGTGTGGTGATTCGCAACGGCTAGCTCAGTGCTCAGTGCTGCAATCTTGCCAATTGACCGAGCGTGCCATTGAACTCATTGTCAATCACCGAATGCCCTCGCTAGCAGAGTCAGTTGCGCCGCCCGGGTTGGCGCAATCGCGAGCGATCTTGATCGTGGATGACCACGTAGACTCCGCGGACGTGATTGCTACCGCTCTCGAATTGCACGGCCACGACGCGCGCGTCGCGTATGACCCCCTCAGTGCGCTCGCCATGGTCTCGGAATTCCGGCCGGACGTCGTGATTATGGAGATCGATTTACCCACCGTGGATGGCTACGAGCTGGGGGCCGCTCTGCGCGATCATCTTCCCGAATGCAGATTCATCGCGCTGACCGGCCACGCTTCGGGACTGAGCCGACTTCGCAGCCAATGGACTGGCTTTCACGGCTACCTGAGCAAGCCGGTAGGCCTGGAAGAGCTGCTCCTGGCAGCGGGCGAGACGCGGCCGAGCGGGATGTATCCGCGGCCGCCCGAGGCAAACCACTTCCCTCGCGAGCCGATGACCCGACGCCAGCGAGAGCGTTGCCGCATCGATCTACACGAGTCGCGGGAGGTGGTTCGGTACTGGACTACTGCTCTGGTGTGTACGGAGGCTCAACTGCGCCTAGCCGTGAACGAAGTGGGCGTGAACGCTGAGGACGTGCGGCGCCAGCTCAAGAAGTAGCGGGAATCGCAGCTACCGCTGAGAACATGGGTCTCAGGCTGAGCGCGACGCGGTTCCTACCGCTGTGCTTCGATTCGTACATCGCTGCGTCGGCCGCTTCCATCAGCGCCCGCGGCGTGGGGGTCTCGGCGCGGAAGTCGGCCACGCCGAAAGACGCGGTGATGCCCTGCAGATCGCCGGCCTCGAAGCGCTGCTCGATTCGCTGGCGAAGGCGCTCCGCGAAGTGCATTGCGTCCTCGGCCGTCGTCTCGCGTAGCAGCACGCAGAACTCCTCGCCCCCATAGCGGTACGCCGTATCGGTCGCCCGTGTGCAGCCCTCGATCACCTCGGCCACGGCTTGCAAGGCCGTGTCAGCCTTCGGATGGCCGTGCGCGTCGTTGAACGCCTTGAAGTGGTCGACGTCGAGCATGACGAAAGCCAGCGGCCGACCATAGCGGGCGCAGCGCTTGCATTCGGCGTCCAAATCGTCCTCTAGACGTCGGCGGTTCAAGAGCCGTGTCAGCGCATCCACCTGGCTTCGTTCTTCGATCACTTCGTGTAGGCGCGCGGATTCGATGGCAGTAGCGGCGTGTGTCGCGAGCATTTCCACAATCTCGAGCACCTCCTTGGTGGCCTCGCGCGCTTCTAGATGGCGAGCTTCCAGCACGCCCACGACTCGCGCGCCGACGATGAGCGGAATCGCAATGGCCAACACTCTTCCCTTGGCCTCATTGCTGAAGCGCACCTGACCGGTGCTGCTCTCGAATGTCGTTCGCCCGGATTTCGCGGCGCGTCCGGCGAGTCCGTGTCCGACTTCGACTGGCGCGTCCAGAGCGGCGTCGACCACCTTTGCCCGGCTATCGACGAGCCGCTTCTGTTCGTCGTCCATCAGCCAAACCACGACGCGCTCGTAGCCGCCGATGGCGGCGGTGCTGGCCCGGACCGAGCCGACCACGTACGCGAGATTGAGGCTTTCGGAAAATTCTCTACTGGCGTCGAAGATTTGGTGGAGCCGGATCGAGTGCTCGCTCAGCGCTTCGTCGCGGCATGCGGCGGATTCTCGTGCGTTCATCAGCGCGCGCACGACTTCATTCAATCCCTCCGCTAGCTCGGCCAACTCGCGTGGTGCGGTGCGATCGAGCGCGGCTTCGAGCTGACCGTCGCGAATTCGGCGAATGTGCCGCAGGAGCGCCGCAACGGGTGTGACGATGGCGTCGCGCAGGGCGCGGTGCTGCCGGATCACGAGCAGGAGGACCGCCACGAACACGAATAGCTCGACGAACACTCGGGCAGCGATTAGCCGTTGCTCACGAAGGGACAAGCCTGCCGTTTGCCGTTCGAGCGCGGCAGCGAACACACTTTGATCAGTGCGATAGGCTTCGAACAAAAGCTTCCCCGCTGTGATCGGGGGAGTACCGGTAGCTCCCTGCATGTCGTAGGTAGCCTTTGCCCATTCCGAGCGCCAGCGCTCCTCGGCGAGTCGCAGGTTGACCATCGCCCACCCCAGTCCGTGAAGCTCGCCGACGCTGTTACTCAGGGTGTCGTTCGCTCGGCCAAGCCGGGTTTCGGCTTGCATGTACGCCTGGCGCGAGCGTTGGTCGTGCGTCACGAGGTAGTCGCGAAGGCCGTGCTCTTCATCGAGCATGGCCGCATAGGCAGAGGCCTCCGCTTTCTCGGCTTGCCGGCTGCGCTCCAATTCGGGTGTGAGCCAAGTCGAGCCAACCCCGTACGACAACGCGGTCAAGAGAAACGCCCCAGCTACTAGGGCGCCCAGAACGACGAAGGCGCCGCTCAATTGCGCGGCCAAGGTGCGTTGCTGAGTGAGGAGTACCACACACAGTGTACGGTCAGTACGGACGAAATGCTTAGCCCCGGCCCGGGCTGGTAAATTGTGACTGTTGCAGTTTGGCGGGTTGATCTTGGATAGTAAATATTGAGTTTGTAGGCGCGGGGTTTTTCGAAGATTACGGCGTTTGGTCGAGGATTCTTCTTTGGAACCTTGTGCTGTGGCGTTCAGGTGGCAAAGTCCTCCTCCCAGCCCGCGCGGCGTGCTCCCGAGCTCGAGCGTTTGCGCGCATTGGGGGAATCCGCGCTTGTTTTCGAAGCACCCGAAGGGGGACACTATGGCTGTGGAATCGACCATTGCCGGCATTCCCGAGCAATCGACCGCGCTTGCCGATGTGACGCTGGCACTCCGGGAAAGCGAGGATCGTTTTCTGCGGTTGATGAGAGGCGCGAAGGATTACGCCCTGTACATGCTGGACGCGTCCGGAAACGTTGCGAGCTGGAACGCCGGCGCCGAGCTCATCGAAGGCTACAAGGCGGAAGAGATCGTGGGCAAGCACTTGTCAACGCTCTACATGGCTGCTGATTGCGCGCGCGCGCAGAAAAACCTGGAGACCGCTGCGCTGGTTGGGAGGGCCGAAGAGGAAGGAATGCGCCTGCGCAAGGATGGCTCGACGTTCTGGGCGAGCACCGTCTTGTCGGCGATTCACGATTCATCGGGTGTCTTGCTCGGCTTTGCGAAGGTCATTCGAGACTTGACCGAGCGAAGGAAGTGGGAAGCTCAGCTTCAACAGGCGCAGAAGCTAGAAGCCATCGGCAGCCTGGCCGCCGGCGTCGCGCACGATTTCAACAACCTGCTGTCCGTGATCTTGAGCTACAGCGAGCTGCTTGCGGCGGAATTGAAAGAATCCGACCCGATGCGCGCGGATCTACGAGAGATCCAGACCGCTGGTCTGCTCGCGGTGACCCTGACGCGCAGGCTTCTCGCCTTCGGCCGGCAACAGGTGCTGCAGCCGAAAGTGGTCGATCTGTGCGCGATCATCATCGGACTGGAGACCATGTTGGGGCGCCTTGCTGGGGAGGACGTGGAGATCGTGACCGACCTGGCAGAAGAGTGTGGGAAAGTCTCCGTCGATCCGGGGCAGATCGAGCAAGTCGTGATGAATCTCGTGGTGAACGCGCGAGACGCGATGCCGGATGGCGGCAAGCTGAGCATCGTTGCCGCCGAGGTGCTTCTGGATGAAGAGTTCGCTGCGGCGCGTCTCGGAGCGACCGCAGGTCCCCATGTCCTGCTTTCGGTGAACGACACTGGGATCGGTATGGACGAGGCCACACGCGCTCGTATGTTCGAGCCGTTCTTCACGACCAAGGAGCCGGGAAAGGGGACCGGCTTGGGACTCGCCACGGTGTTTGGAATCGTCAAGCAGAGTGGTGGAATCATCGAGGTATTGAGCGAACCCAAGCGTGGCACGACGGTCAACATCTACCTACCCATGGTCGACAAAGCAGCGCTCGTCCGGTCGTCCGCACCTCCTCCGAACAGTGGAGCGCTTCACGGCTCAGAGACGATTCTACTGGTCGAGGACGACGAGCAGGTGCGCGTCTTGGCGCGTACGATCCTCCGCCGATACGGCTACAATGTTCTGGACGCGCAAAGCGGTGGCGATGCACTCTTGTTGTGTGAGCAATACTCGTCTTCGATCCAACTGTTGCTGACCGACGTGGTGATGCGACGCATGAGCGGTCGGGAGTTGGCAGAGCGCCTGGTCAAGGTACGGCCCGAAATGAGAGTGCTCTACATGTCCGGCTACACCGATGACGCGGTGGTGCGACGCGGCATTTTCTACTCCAATGTCGCGTTCATTCAGAAGCCAATCACGCCGGAACGCCTCGTCCGAAAAGTCCGCGAAACGCTGGATGCCATGCGGCGCATTGCGATTGAGAGTCCACCATCGGAGGTCGCCCGAGGGGGGCGATGAGCGCTTGTGACTACTCCTTGTGCTTGGCGCGGTACTCGGCGCGCGCGTCGAGCACCATTTTCAGCTCGGCTTTCGTGTACAGCTTGCCAGTGAGCTCGCTCCAAAGTTCCGTCGCTTGCTGAGTGAGGGCGGTCGCCGTTGCGGCCGGCATTTGAGAAGGAACGATGCCCTTGCCGCGCAGCGCGTTCTTGGCGTCGTCGTTGCCCTTGCGCAGCGTCGCGCGCAACGTTTGCTGATTCGTGCGCGTGACGGACTCGAAGATCTGCGCGTTGCGCGCTGAAAGCTTCTTGGCAGCCTTGAGGGACAGCACGAACGCACCGAGCCCGAAGCTCATCGGCGGCGACGTGATGAACTTGACGTTCGAGTATTGCATCGCGAGCGCCACCGTCGGGGTCGCGTAACAGCCGGTGAGTTTGCCCGAGGCGAGGGCAGGAGAGACCTCGGGGGGAGCGAGCGGCACGCCGTTCACGCCGAGTTTCTTGAACCAAGCCACGATCAGCGGGTCGTCAGCCGCCAGGCATAGCTTCTGTGCCTGGAGATCGGCGAGCGTTTTCAGCTCGCTCTTGGTCAGGAAGTAGACGAAGCCGACCTCGCCACGGGCGCCGAGCTGGAAGCCCTCGTGTGCGAACTTGCGCTGGAAGTACGGCCAGAGCTTATCGGCGACGTAATCGAGCTCTTGCGTCGACTCGAACAGCAACGGCAACTCGAGCACGCGAATCGATTGATCGATCGCGGCGAGGCCGATCGAGGTCACGTTCGCGCCTTCGAGCTGACCGAGCTCGAGCTGGCGGATCGCAGCACGCTCGTCGGACGCACCTGCAAAGTACTTGAGCCGGACCTCACCGGAGGTCTTGGCCGCGAGCTCGTCGGCCGTCTTCTGGAGCGCGGCCGCCCCCTGACTGCCCGACGCTGCGAAGCTCGCGATCCGCAGCTCTGTGGTCTCCGCGCGCGCCGCCCGCGCCGCGCCGAGGAAGAAGAGACCAGCGACAACGCACGTGCCCAGACGTTTCGTCCAAATCATCGGCAGAGACTCTGCTACGCGATCATCGCCGCACAAACGAAAAAAGCTGATAACGGTTTGACGTTGGTGTGACGACCGATGGCGCGCTCACGGACGCTGAAACACTCCTGGCGACCCGCTGTCGCTGGGCGGCATACGATGTGTAAAGTACCAAGCGCCCCATATGAGCAACGTGAGCACAGCGGCGACACCAACGACGCCGAGCAGAAGCTTCTGCCAGCGAGGACGAGTGGGTGCCAACGGGTGGCTCGACGGACGGTGCGGGTCGGGGAAAGGGGCCACCGCTTCACGGCTAGGAGCATCCTAGATAGAAAGCAACCCGGAGTCAGCCTCATCCTGAGCGCATTCGAGCACGGGCTCGAGCACGGGATGAGCAGCAGGCCGTTCAGCGCGCGATGACCTTACCGCGGTCCATGCCCATGCCGCATTGAAAGGCGAGCTCGCCCCGAGCTCCAGGGGGTAGATCAATGGCGACATCGGTATTCAGCGGCAGAGCTTTCTCGACTCCGAGGCCCGGAAACACCACCGAAGTGGCGCAGGTCTCGTCCGTGGTCCGGCGGAACACGATCGATCGGTTGCTGCCAACGTCAATGCGGGAAGGCTCGAACCCAGCAGAAGTCACCTCGACTCGCCCCAGCACTGCGGCAGGGCTCGGAGCGGCGGCCCTCGCCATCGGAGCTCTTCCCGCCGCGGGTGGACGAGCGGACGACATCGGATCACGCCGGCTCTCGCAGCCTCCGAGAATTGCGACAAGGCCCAGCAGGGCGGAGATATGACGTGCGCAAGTGGCAAATGGTCGACGTAGGGTTGTCATCGACCGTCTAGGCGCGAGCCGGCAAGAGCGTGACCCACTCTGCGCCGTAGATTGGGGGGGCTCGCCGAGCCTATCCGGTTCGAGCAAATGCGCGGCGCAGCAGGCCCGGCACGACGCCGGCGGCAAACCCGATGGCGAGCCCAGCGACACCCGAATAGCCCACGCAAGCGCAGCCCATCGCTCCGGTGAGCAACGCAAGGGCCGACGCTGATAGCCAAAATACAGCGCCTGCGCGGCGCTGATTCCCCACGCTAGCGACCGCGAGACCAGCTACGAGCCCGCCCACGCTGCACGCCGGCACACACATCATCATGCAGTCGTCGCCGCTGCACCCGCGCATGTGGCTAGTACAAAGCACGAGCACCAGCGGAACAAAGCCCGCTAGAACCCCGGGCAAAACAGCGCGTTTCGGATCGCGCCCATACCAAAGCATCGTCGCACCGGCAACGAAGGCCGCGACGCCGAACGCCCCCGTTACCGATGGGTGCCTAGCAACGGCTGTAGCCACGGCCACGACGAGCAACAACGGAGCAAATCCGACGACCGCCCGCTTGGCTCGTGCCCACTCGTAGCGCGTGCGAGTGCGCCGCTCTAGTTCGCTGAGCTCAGTCGAGTCCATAGAGCCTCCGGAAAGATGCGCGCAGGCGGTCGAGTGCTCGCTCTCGGCGTTTACGTAGTGTGGCGCCGCTCACCGTCGTTGCCTCGTCTAGGAAGGTCGCGAGCAGCGTTTCTCGATCGGTCTCCGGGAGCTCGCTCATCGCGGCGAGCGCAGCCTGGGTCAGATCTCGCCGAATCAGGTCCTCTTCAGAGCGATCGTCGGCAGGCTCCCCGCCAGACTCTTCGGGTGCTTCGCGGCGTCGGTAGCGTTTTCGCTGTAGCGTTCGGCATTCCCACGCTGCGATCGCAAGCGCCCACGGCATCGCCGGGCGTTTGGGGTCGTAGTCGGAAGCGCGTTCGAAGATCTTGGTCATGGCTTGCTGCGCCGCATCAGCGGCATCTGCTTCGTGCTTGAGCATGCTCGAGCAGAACCGGTTCATTGGAACCCAGAGTCGCTTGAAGACGAGCGAGAACACCGAGCGATCTCCGTCTGCGAGGCGCGCAAGGAGCGCCTCGATCTCGTCTTCGTTCGTGAGCTCCATTTCCGGGACCTGGGTCTAGTACGGACCCAGGTCCGTCAGGTTACCGCGAACGTTCATCCGAGCAGTAACTGAGCCCGGCGGAGGACTTCGGGGGCTTTGGCGGCGTCGCGCGCGATCAGATTAACGGAGAAGCCGGCACCCGAGGAGGTGACTTTGACTTGCACGTCGTTGACGTCGAACGCGCAATCCTTCATGCCAGCCATGCCTTGCATCTCGGCGAGATGGCGGCCGAGCGTCAGCTGCAACCATTCGGCGGTGAGGCCCGGCTCCGCTTGCACCGAAACGATCGCGCCCCGGAGCTCCTGAACGACGACCCTGCCTTGGTGACCCTCGACGCGGTAGGGCGTGACCGCGGTGATGCGGTGCTCCCGAAGGATACAGGGCGGAGGCTTTGCAGCAGTAGGAGCAGCGTACGAAGCCAGGGGGGTGAGGGTGGAGCCGGCCAGAACGAGTGCAGCGAGAACTTTGCGATTGAACATGGTGTTTTCCTTGTTTCGAAGCGGCAATGGCCGCTCACCAGGTCTAGGCAGCACTTGGGCAAAGCGTGACCGCGGACTCAAAGAAAGCCGGCGACCAACGCGACGCCCACTGCTCCGAACAGGATCGCGTCAACCCGACGGGCTACCAAAATCGCCCCGCGGAGCTGCCCACACGGCGCCCTCCCGCGTTTGGCCGGGTTTGGCCGGAGCGGTCAGCTTGCGTCTGGCGTTAGCGGTGTAACCAAAGTCGAAGCGTGGCGAGCAGCTGCTCGGTGTTCACCGGCTTGGCGAGGTAGTCCGATGCGCCCGCGTCCAAGCACTTTTCGCGATCGCCCTTCATTGCTTTTGCCGTGAGCGCGACGATGGGCAGGCGTCGAAGCGGCGGCTGTTTCCGAATCAGTTGCATGGTCTGATAGCCATCCATCTCCGGCATCATGATGTCCATCAAGACGACGGAGATGTCACTGGCGCTCTCGAGGCAGGCGAGCGCCTCGTTGCCGGTTTGAGCGGTGATGACCGACATTCCGTGGCGCTCGAGCACGCTTCCGAGCGCGAAGATGTTGCGCACGTCGTCGTCGACCACGAGGACCTTCTTGTTACGCAGGTCGTCGTCGGACTGATGCAGGCGTTCGAGCATCTTTTGCTTGTGTGCTGGCAAATCAGCCACGGCTCGGTGCAGGAACAAAGCCGTCTCGTCCAGCAGTCGCTCGGGCGACTCCACGCCCTTGATGACGACGGTACGCGCAAGCTCTTGCAGCTGTGAATTGAGCTCCGGCGTCAGCTCTTTGCCGGTGAAGACGACGACGGGAAGGTCGGGCAAGGCCTGATTGTCTCGAATGCGATTCAGGACATCGAACCCCGAGATGTCGGGGAGGCGCAAGTCGAGGACCACGCAGTCGATGTGCTCCGAGCCGAGGATGGCGAGCGCCTCTTCCCCGCTCGCCGTCGTGACTATTTCGATGTCATCATGACCGAGCAGCTCTCGAATGCTGAGTTGCTCGGCGACGTTGTCCTCGACCACGAGCAGGCGCCGGCGCCGCAGCGCCGCGTAGTCCTTGATGCGCGTGAGCGCGCGCTCCAGGCCCTCGGTCGTTGCGGGCTTCGTGATGAAGGAAAACGCACCTCGGGAGAGCCCGTCCTGCCGGTTCTCGTCGAGGGTAATGATCTGGACCGGAATATGTCGCAGATTGGCGTCGCGCTTCAGATAGCTGAGTACGGTCCAACCGAGCATGTCTGGTAGGAAGACGTCGAGCGAGATCGCCGTCGGCTGGTACTCCCGAGCCAGCTCGAGGGCGTCCGCCCCGCGCCCCGCGACGAGCACCTTGAATCCCTTGTCGTGCGCGAGGTCTACGAGCACGCGCGCGTAGTGCGGGTCGTCTTCGACGATCAGTAGGGTCGAATCGCCCGATTGGATGTCGCCACGGTCGTCCGCGATTTGCTCCGGGGTCGCGTCGGGCGTTCGGGCGGAACCCGGTACGGAAGACCGAGCTGCCGGCTGAGGCCGCGCGCCGTCGCGCGCCCCGGGCACCGCTGGGCCGATGTACTCGAGCGGCAAATAGAGCGTGAACGCGCTGCCGACCCCGGGGGTGCTCCGGAGCTGTAGCTCGCCGCCGAGCAGGTGAGCGAGCTCACGGCTGATGGCGAGCCCGAGCCCGGTGCCACCGTATTTGCGACTCGTACCTGCGTCTGCCTGCTGAAAGGCCTCGAAAATGATTTTTTGCTTTTCCGAAGCGATGCCGATGCCGGTGTCAGCGACCTCGAACGCGATCACCGTCCCTGCTTGTTCGAGCACTGGATGCTCGTGTGACCAGCCCGTGGTTACGGCGGAGACGTTCAGTCGAACACCACCATGGTCGGTGAACTTGAAGGCATTGGAGAGCAGATTCTTCAGAACCTGCTGCAAACGTTTCTGATCGCTGCGGAAGGTGCGCCCCAGCTTGGCATCCAGCCGCACGTCGAAGGTAAGCTTGCGCGCCTCGGCGTCGTGACGGAATGGACGCGCGACCGAGTCGAGGAGGGTCGAGAAAGACAGCTCGGCGGGCTCGACGGTCACCGTTCCGGATTCGATCTTGGAGAGGTCGAGGATGTCGGTGATCAAGTTGAGCAGATCCGAGCCGGCGCTGTGAATGGTGCGCGCGAACTCGACCTGTTTCGGGGTGAGATTTTGCTCCGGGTTTTCGCCCAGCTGCTGGCCGAGGATCAAAATGCTGTTCAACGGCGTTCGGAGCTCGTGGGACATGTTCGCCAAGAACTCGGACTTGTACTTCGAGGTGAGCGCCAGCTCCTTGGCCTTGTCCTCGAGAGCGCGACGCGCCTGCTCGATTTGCTGGTTTTTACGCTCGACCTCTGCGTTCTGTTCCGCGAGCTGCTGTGCTTTTTGGCCGAGCTGGTCGTTGGTTTGCTGCAGCTCTTTTTGCTGCGTCTGCAATTCGCCGGCGAGCTTCTGTGATTGATCGAGGAGCGCCTCGGTCTGCATCGTCGCTTCGATGCTGTTCAGCACGATACCAATGCTGCTCGTGAGTTGATCCAGAAAGGCGAGGTGAGATTCCGTGTAGACGTTCAGCGATGCCAGTTCGATGACTGCCTTGACCTGGCCCTCGGACAGAACAGGCAGAACGATCACGTTGCGCGGCAAGGAGCTGAAGAGCCCCGAGCCCACGCGTGTGGTGTCAGCAGGCAGATCGCTGATCAGAATGCGGCGCTTCTCGATGCCACACTGGCCGACGAGGCCCTGGCCAAACTTGATCGTAGCGGGGTGCCCGTCCGTACCGCCGTCGGCATAGGCGGCAAGCAGCCGGAGATACGCCCCGCCTTCGTTTGGATCGTCCGAGCTCTGGTAAATCACGCCTTGTTGCGCTCCCACGAGTGGCGCCAGCTCCGAAAGCAGCATTTGTCCGACTCGGACCAAGTCACGCTGGCCCTGCAGCATGCTGGTAAAGCGCGCCAAATTGGTCTTCAGCCAGTCTTGCTCGGTGTTGCGGTCGGTCGTGAGCCGAAGGTTGTCAATCATCGTGTTGATGTTGTCCTTCAACTCGACGACCTCGCCGCGGGCTTCGACCTGAATCGAGCGAGTGAGGTCGCCCTTCGTCACGGCCGTGGCCACCTCCGCAATGGCGCGAACCTGTGTGGTCAAGTTTGCGGCCAGTAGATTCACGTTGCCAGTGAGATCCTTCCACGTGCCAGCCGCTCCAGGCACGTCTGCCTGACCGCCCAAGCGACCCTCGACGCCGACCTCGCGGGCCACGGTGCTCACTTGCTCGGCGAACGTCGCGAGCGTGCTGGTCATGTTGTTGATGGTGTCGGCCAGCGCCGCGACTTCGCCCTTGGATTTGACGGTGAAGGTCTGTTTGAGATCCCCACTCGCGACGGCGGTGACGACCTTGGCGATACCGCGCACCTGCTCGGTGAGGTTGGCGGCCATCACGTTGACGGTGTCAGTCAGGTCCTTCCAGGTACCGCCGACTCCCGGAACTTGGGCTTGACCCCCGAGCTTTCCATCAGTTCCGACTTCACGAGCAACACGGGTCACCTCGGCGGCGAACGCGTTCAGCTGGTCGACCATCGTATTGACGGTGTTCTTCAGCTCC
>OUNO010000546.1_pt2 | contig 27669 bp, 30 predicted proteins | sample 1779811 | NCBI WGS metagenome assembly OUNO01 (sample SAMEA3914804, study PRJEB12502) | metagenome | biome: forest; material: soil | place: Canada | collected 2010-06-25 | depth 0.3 m
CGCCGCACGACGCGCGACGAATTACGCACGATGCTTTCATATGGAAAGAACGAGTCCGAAATCAAACCGGCCGAAAAGAAGATGATCAAACGCATCTTCGATTTCAAAGACACCGAAGCGAAGCACGCGCTCATTCCACTCGTTAAAGTCGAAGCGATCGAGGAACAGGGAACGATTCGCGTCGCGCTCGAACGATTCAAGGCCCATCGCCACTCGCGCATGCCCGTGTTCTCGGGCCGAATCGATAACATCATCGGCGTGATCGACGTCGCGGATCTCTTTGCCGCCAACGATTTGAATCAAGCCGTGCGCGGCTTCGTTACCCCAGCACGCTACATCGCCGAGACGCAGGCCCTGGAAGATTTGCTTCTCGAAATGCATCGCGAGAACGACGAGATGGTCGTCGTCGTCGACGAATATGGGGGAGCGGTCGGCATCCTGACTCTCGAAGACATCGTCGAAGAAATCGTTGGCGAGATTCAGGATGAATACGATTCGGAAGGCGCACTTTACAAAGAGACCGGTCCGAATGGCTGGCTGATTCAGGCCCGCATGGAAGTGGGGCAGATCAACGAACTGCTTCACATCGAGATTCCCGAGGGTGACTACGAAACCCTAGGGGGCTTTCTTCTTCAACAGTTCGGCCGCATCCCAGGCAACCGGGACGAGCTCTACTTCGACACCCCCGGTGGTTCGATGAAGTTTACGATCCGTAAGGCCAGCGAGCGCGCCATTGAGCTGGTTCTGGTCGAACGGCTTGTCCGTTCGCATTCTTAAAGGGAGTTGACGCCCATAGTCAGGCTGCTCACGTCAGAATTCTGTCAGTGATTCGCTTTTTGGAACGAGGCCCGTTACACTGATCCATGCGACGGACATGAAGTCCGAGCGAGCCTTTTACAGTTTTAAAATGGAGTAGATACTAAGCATGAAACGCACGGTACTGGTGGTCGACGATGTCGCCTTCGTCCGTAAAACCCTGACCGACATTCTCACCGAAGCCCTTTATCAGGTCGTCGGCGAAGCGAGTGACGGGAAGCAGGCAGTTGATCTTTACGCGAAGCTCAAGCCAGATGTCGTCACCATGGATGTGGTGATGCCTCACATGAGCGGCATCGATGCCACTCGCAGGATCATCAAATTCGACAAAGATGCGAAGGTCGTCATCGTCTCAGCCATGGGCCAAGAAAACTTGGTGATGGAAGCGATCAACGTCGGCGCAAAAGATTACATTCTCAAACCTTTCAGCGCGGAAGAAGTGGTGAAGACCATTGAACGCGCCGTCACCGGCGAAGAACGCCCTACAACGCGTTCAACCGCCCGCGAACAGAAAATCGGATAATAGAAGCAATGAACTCAATGGAACAGCAGTCACCTCGCGAGCTAATCGCGGGCGCCCTTCCGGGCGAATTCACGTTTTATCACCTGGGCCAGGTCTCTCCACAGAGTGGTGAGAGCGAAGCCCTTCCCTCTTCCCTTTCGGCCAACGGCCTTCAGGCTGTCGGATTCTCGCTCTATGGCGAAATGCGCGGCCTTGCGATCGTCTTGTTTGACGAAGGTCTCGATACTTCGACTTACACCGAGCTCGGAAACACGCTCGCAAGCCGTCTCGCTGACGGCCTGAGTGACCAGTCCGCGAAGAGCGATAGCATCATCATGGTTTCGCCCCCAATGCCTCTCAGCGAGACTCAGTACTCGATTCTCACCCAACAGGGCGAGCCGATCACACGCACTTATCTTCACCCACAGAGCGACGGTACGATCACTGAGATCCACCTCGCAGTATGGAGAGACGTCTAATGTTCAAAGCCATCGCCCTGATGTTCAAGGCCACGTTCTTTACGCTTCTGGTTTTGGTATTGGGAAATTGGGTGAAGTGGGACGGCAGAACCATTTCGGACCATGTGAAGTCTACGATGGCAGCCGTGAGTGGTACGCCTGATCGAATCTACCGCGCTGAAAAGCCGGTGGCGAAATCAATCGATCACGCGATGGACAAAACGATGACCAAGATCCGTTCTTGGAAAGATCGAATCTCGACCGGTGAAAACGAATCTCAAAATTCGGCGAAAAGCGGACGTTCAACAGCCGAAATAGATCGAATCTCACCTAACGAGCGACAAAAGCTTCGGTCGATAATCCAAGAGCTGAATAGCCCTCAGGTTAGCCACCGTTAATAGCGGTGTTGCCTTTAGCTTGAACTGGGGCGCCACGCTGTCCTGAGACAGGTGCACCGAAGTCTGCGCTCTTAATCTCACTGAGCAGACACTTATGTGACTCTGCTGGAGTCTCGCTAAGCGCCAACTGTCCTGGACGTGGTACATCCGCAAGCGCACCTGGCGCGAACGAAAGTCCCATTGCTACGATCAACCATGTTTTCTTTTTCATCTTCTACTCCTTAAACGTTTCTCTCGAACGTTTCTCTCTCGGACCTATTAAGCAACTGGGGTGCCAGCGACACAGTCTGAAAACCCCTTTAACTTCAATCCCATCTCACTTGCACTGTCGTCGTTTTCGTCACAGCTGACCAAACTCTAGACAGCGACAATTCCGGGCGCACTTACACCGGACTCTTGAAGTGAATCGAATGAACGAAGCCTAAGACTTAGCGGCTGTTACCGTTGATTACCGTTCCACCGCTCGTTGGGGTGGTCGTGGTAGTCGTCGAAGTAGCAACCGTCGTTGTTCCTGTGCTGCTATTTACGCTTGAGCAGGAACCCGACTTCATTTCGCCACTAGCAGACTGTGCATGTGCGCTTGCCGCGGCAACAGAAGCCACCAAGTTCAGCGCGATCATCCAGCCAGAAACTTTTTTCAAACTCATATTAGCTTTCATTCCAAACTCCTTTTGACTCTCTGGGTAGCTATTGTGCAAAGCGGATGCCAGAGGCGCGTTCAAAATAATCTTAAATATCAGCTATTTAAAGGACCCTGTTTTCGCCCTTTAGACAGAAGCTGTCTAGGGTTTAGACACCCGTCAGAGCGCGAGACTCACCCCAGCAGGACGAATGATGTCGAGCAGGTTCTGGAAGGCCGAGGTGACCTCCATGGCGATCTTACGGCCCGCAGAGCTCTCAACCTTCTTAATCTCGCCACTGTTGCTATAGGACACCGTAATGCTGCCTAGAGCCGGGTCGATGATCTCAATCGGTTTTGAGGCCTCATTGTACTTAAAGTCGAGACGGCGCTTGCTCTGATCAAGAAGGCTCTTGATGCGACCATTGCCGTCATAAAACAGCTTTACGCCTTTGCCGGTCGAGTTCTTCGCAAACAAGAGGTTCCCTTTGTCGTCGTACTGAAACTCCGACCAGCGAGTGTCCTTCTTGTTCTGCTTAGAATAGTTGGCCACACGCGCTACCTTGTTCGATTTTACGTCGTAAGCAAGTTCAGTAATCTCGCCAGAGGTGACTTTCTTCGTCACACGGCCCTTGCGATCGTACTCAAAGCTGGTCTCATCGACTCCACGCTTGATCAGAAGCGGAAGACCGCAGCACTCATTGTAAGTCGTCTCAGTCTTTTCGCCGTCGAGAGTCGCGACCATTTTATAGGTCCACTCGTCGCCATCGGGACGGTACTTCACGAGATACTCGTACTTGCTCGACGAGATCACTTTGCCGTCTTTACCTTTATTAATAATCCCGACTGCGACGCGGCCTTTCTGAATGCCGTCCATCTCATAGTCATATTCCACAACCGAACCATCACGGTCCTTAACGCTCTTCACGCTCACGAGCTTATCCGGCCCGTGATATGCGATCTGCATGGTGGTGTGATCACCGTAGCCGATTTCCGTCAAACCATGACGGCCATCGGCGCTGTACTTGTAGGTGTACGTATTGCCGTCGACGTCTTTGCTGGAAATCAGCTCGTCTTTGTCGTTGTACTTGTAGATCGCTTCTTTGCCGTTTTCGCCCGAGATCTTCTCAACGCGACTTCTCGAGTCGAACGAGAAGAAAATCTTGCGATTGAAGTTATCGAGAATCTTCTGAAGTCGGCCGTCTTTGCCATACGTCAACTCGATTGAGTTTCCGTTCTTGTCTGAAGTTTTAAGTAGGTGGCCTGACTCATCAAAGCGATCCAGGCGGCCAGTATCAAATGTTCTCTGATAACCGCCCGGGACCTTGGTGATGTACTGATAGCTGAAACGGTTCGAAGTCAGCTGCGTTCCGTCCGCAAGCTTCCGAGCCTGAACCTTGCCTGCCAGGCGAAAGCGCTCCCACTCCTGATTTCGAAAGCCTGCTTCGGTTTGGAGCCGCTTTTTGTAAGCGACCAAAGCATCAGGACGCGCCATATATCCCGTCTGTTGCGCGGTCTTGGCGATCATTTCCGCGGCTGCAGTGATGTCCTGCGGTTTTACGCCCACCGGAACAAAACGGTTTTCCGCTCCGCCGCCGTACTCATTCACCACGACACTACCATCGGGGGCTACGGTCAGAAAAACTTCGTACTCATTGCCCCAGCCCGCGCCGAAAATTCCGCGGTAGGTCGACTTCGAGTTGTAGACCCTTTCAATCTTCGGTTCAAATCCGCCTGAGTAGATCAGGTCCATGTAGCCGATGAAGAAGTTGCCGTTCTTCAATGAAACGTTTGCGGTCGCGACCGGTGAAGAGAGAAGCCCTGACACCAATAGAAAGGCGGCGGCTACGATAGTTCCTGATTTATTGAAGCGCATTGAATCTCTCCTCAAACATCGATCTTGATAATGCTCATGATAAAGAAAAAGCCGATGATCTCCAAAAGGACGATCAGGCCGACCATTCCCCAGCCGATGGGCGTCGTAAACAACGGCCGCATAAAATCTGGATCCGACTGATAGAATACCACACCCATGATCGGTGGAACGGCCATGACGAACATCCCTTGGTAAAAACCCTGGGCCGTCATCGCCTGAATCTTCTTTTCCACCTTAATACGTTCACGAATCGTCAAAGTAATGGTGTCAAAGGTCTCTGCCAAATTTCCGCCGGTCTCTTTCAAGATATTGATCGAGGTGACGAACATCTCGACGTCGTCCATCTTGATTCGACGGGCCAGGTTATTGAAGGATTCCTCGAGCGCGACACCCAATCGGTTTTCGCTTAGCACCAGAGTAAACTCCTGGCGAATCGGATTCGGAAGCTCCTGAGTCACGAGACCCAATGCCTGAACGATGGAAAGACCCGACTTCAAGCCGTTCGACATCAAATTGAGAGCATCCACCATTTGAAGGACGAACTTTTCGCTTCGCTTCTTATAGAGCCAATCGACGATCGGCTTAGGTGACTTCCATCCGCCGACTGAAACGAGCATCGCAAACGCCAGACCGGGTCCCACCATTGGCCAGAACGCCAGGAAGACCAATACCCCTGGAACCACGGCGAGTAGTGCCAGATAAGTCAGAGCCCTATTGGGCTCGACCTCGATAAACATCATACCGAGCTTTTCGACGACATAGTCGCGAGTGCCCAGAGACTGAAACCGAAGCCAGTCCATGATGCGCTTGTTGTAATGGTAGGCCGCAACGAAGACGGCGACGCCGACCAGAAGTACTCCCAAAAACTTTTCCATCAACGCCTCCTTTCTAAGTCACGTCTAGCCGCTATTTCGTAGCGAACAGGCCTCGGGAGATTTTCATCCCCTTGGCTTCCATTTCTTCCACGAACTTCGGAATGAAGCCTGTCGGCACAAATCGGCCGATAATCTTACGTTTCTTATCCATGCCTTCCTGTTTGAAGACAAAGACGTCCTGAAGCGAAATCACTTCGCCCTGCATGCCGCAAACTTCCGTAATGTAGGTCACCTTACGAGATCCGTCGACCATACGGCTTTGCTGAATGATCAAGCCGACTGCCGAAGCAATGGTTTCGCGAATTGCTTTCACTGGAATTGGGAAGCCCGCCTGCATGACGAGGGCTTCGCATCGGCCAAGTGCCTCTCGCGGATTATTGGCGTGTAAGGTGGTCAGCGATCCGGAGTGACCGGTATTCATCGCCTGAAGCATGTCGAATGTCTCGCCGCCGCGACACTCACCGACGATGATTCGGTCCGGACGCATACGCAGACAGCATTTGATGAGGTCACGAATGCTGACCTCGCCTTCGCCTTCAATGTTCTTTGGACGGGTCTCCAAGCGAACCACGTGTTCCTGTCCAAGCTGAAGTTCGGCCGAGTCTTCGACGGTGATGATTCGCTCGCTAGCTGGAATGAAGTTCGAAAGAACGTTCAAAAGCGTCGTCTTACCCGAGCCGGTACCGCCGCTCACGACGATATTGAGCTTCGCTTCAACGCAGGCTCGCAGGAAGTCGGAAATCTCTTCGGTCATCGAGCCGAACGCGACGAGGTCCTTCTCAGTGACGCGCTTTTTCGGAAACTTACGAATCGTGATTGTAGGTCCGCGAAGCGCTAGCGGAGGAATGATGATGTGCACGCGTGAACCGTCTGCAAGACGAGCGTCCACATAAGGAACTTTTTCGTCCACGCGACGGCCGAGAGGCGTGACGATACGCTCGATGACGTTCATCATCTGCTGCTCACTCGAGAAGGTGACCTTCGACATCGTAGGTTTACCTTTTTGTTCGATGTAAATCTGATCGCGGGCGTTCACCATGATCTCAGTCACGGAGTCGTCGGCAAGAAGGTCTTCGAGCGGTCCGAGACCGAGGGCCTCATCGAGAACCTCTTTGATCATCTGACCCTTCAGCTCGCGCGTCGTCAGCAAAGCCGAAGTGTCTTCGGTCGCGAGAACGTCGAGAATGGTCTTCTGTGTACGCTCACGAAGCACGGCCTTCTGCTTCGGGTCGCCGTTGTCGGTGGTCATCTTCTTCAGATCCATCTGCTCGACCAGAGCCTTATGGATTCGAAGTTTCATGATCGTCCAAGCGTCCAAGGCTCCGGCTGAACTTCTCGCGCCAGGCCCTGATGGGCCGTCTTTGGTCGCGTCACCCGCCACTCCCAGGGAGGATGTCGGTGCGGTCGCCGCGGCGATCTTGGCAGCAATTCCGGCAGGCTTCTTCAGCTTCGCTAAGTTATCAAAAAGGCCGACCTGCTGAATCTTACGAACCAGATCGTGGTATGAGCGCGCAATCGGAGTGTTTGGCGCCGCAATACAGACCGGAGAGCTCTTCGCAAGCGAGCTATCGCAGGTTGCAGCGTCTTCTGGAATTGCCGCAAAGATTGGCCGATTCAGGTTCTTCTGAATGATCTGCGGATTCACGATCTGCGTCGCCGCATAGCGATTGACGATGATCTGAACCATTTCGGGCGGGAAGAGCAGCTCGGCAATCTTGTTGAGAATGCGCTTCGTCTGATTCACGACGATCACGTCGCCCGTGGTGACCACAAAAATGGCTGTCGCGTATTCGAATACCTTCATTGCTGAAGGATCCATTCCGTTTCCGCAATCGATCACGGTCAGCGGGAAGACGTTGGTTACGCCCTTCAAGAAGCGGCCAAGTCCGTCGACATCGAGATCGCGCGCAATGATGGCGTCACGAGGCGCGCCAATAAAGCTGTACCCTGCCGCCGCATTTAACATGAATGGCGCAAGCGACTTCGGATCAATCACGCCGCCTGCAAGCTTTGAAACATCTACAATCGAACGCTGAGGGTTTTGTCCCAGAATGATGTTCTGGTCGCCGAGCGACGCCATGTCTAAATCGACAATCAGTGGGCGCTGCTTGAACTCTTGAAGATAAGCGATGGCCATGTTGGCAGCGAAAACGCTTTTGCCAACCCCCCCTTTACCTCCAACTACTGCGACGATATGCCCTGGCATTCTGATCTTTCTCTTGTTCTATTTCGTGTTGACCCGGACTCTGAAGTTCTTCTTCAAATCTTCCGTGTCACTCGATGGATTCTTAATATGTTCAGGAGTAATGAAGACGACGACCTGGCTCTTCTTCTTTCGATAGGCTTTGGATGAAAGCAGCGTGAAGAGTGGCTCGATCTGAGCCGCCGGCTGACTTGGATCCGCACCCGCTGCAGGGGCACTGCTTCCCGCCGTCTGCGCGCGCGGGTCGTCTTTGTTAAAGTCCGTTCCAATGTCAGTCGTGCTGAATGCAGCGATCGCGGCACTCTCGCCCATGTTCATGTAGAACCGGGTTTGAATCGTGCTCGATGAAGTGATGGCAGCGCCGGTAGTCGTTTTTCCAACGACCGCGCTCTGAGTAAAGGGATCCACGTCGAGGCGAATACTGTCAGTCCCTTCCGTAATTTTCGGAAGGATTCTGAGCGCAAAGGTCACTTTCTGAGGCGGAAGATTCGTTGGGACACCGCCCACACCCAAGGCAATCAAAGGAATGGTCGTATCTTGAGAAACTGAAGCCTGTGATCCGTCCAATGTGACCACCGTTACGGTTTTCAAAACACGCGCAAAGCCGGCAAAAGAGGCACTACGCAATTTCGGGAAGAGTGAGGAAATCGTCCCGGTGAATGATGCGCCACCTGCCGCCGCCGAACCTCCGGCTCCAGTTCCCACGGTGATCTGCGGATCGGCCGTAAAGCCAGGCTGCCATTTGAATCCGAAAATTTTCGAATAGTCTTTCGAGAGCTCGACGAAATGAACGGTAATCCTCACCTGCTGAGGCTCTGCTGGTGGAGGTGGCGCTTCTGGAACGGCGGGCGCCGAGCCGGGTGGCGGACCTCCCATGTCCACGGTCACGCGAATATCAACCCATGGAATCTGGTCGGCCGGGCGAGTTCTCACACCGGTGTCGCCACCCAATGACGGCGGCACGCCCGGAAGAACATTGGGTGCGTAGAGATTCACAGTCTTCTCGACGAGCGTTACCTTGTCCTGCGCGTCGACGACACCTTCGACCAAGATCACTTTGTTCACGACTCGGGTCGTGACTTTCGGGGCGAACTTATTCACTTCTTCCTGAATGCGACGGGCAAGAAGTTCCAGCGCAATCGGCGAAAGGCGGACCTTGGGAATGATGTACTCGGCGTAAGCCTTGTCTTTCAAGACGGTCAAGACCTGCGAGAAGTCTTCGGAGGTAAGAACTTCGCCGGTCACTTCAATTCGTTGGCCGACAACGCGAACCTTCACGCCTTCGACTTCACGTAGCAGGTCGCGAATTTCGCGCGCACGGCGAACGAGATTTGACTTCGTGACGGAGAGATCGAGCACGAGCTTGAGGTTGCCTTCTGGATCACGAATCTGAATCGTGGTCTCGCCGTCTTTGAGTGGCTTAAGAATCAGCTGCTTCTTCGGCTTCACGTTGGTATGTCCGACGACAGTCGGGTTACCGATGACGATGTTGTCCCATTGAGGCTCGAAATCGAGGTCGACGGTGTAGTCTTCGCCAATCGTAAGGAGAATGTCGCGTCGATCCGCGGTTCCTTCCGATTCCGAACGAGTCAATTTGGAGCGTCGGTAGGGTTCTTTCTTCTTCTTCGTGGCGACAGCGCCAGTCTCGTCAGAAGGCTGAGCCCAGGCGTGCAGCACTGGTGCCGCAAGCCCCGCTAATAGCAGGGCCCCGGCAAACCATCGCATCCTTGTGACTGCCTCAGGCTTCATGCCTTTCCTCATTTTTTCGCCGGCGTCCTCTGCATTCGCGCTGCCCCATCCACTCCGAGTAAGTCTTCCACGTTCATCGGTGGAACCTGTGAGCGATCGGGATCGTCGTTGTTTCTCAGTGAAAGGGTCATTCCCGACTCGTTGTTCGCCAATGCGGTCGCGACGAGTTGAGCTTGAATCGGGTCGACCTCGAGGGTGACCGATCCATAGTTGGTATCTTCGTTCAGATTTCGAACTTTCTGCTGGTTCCCGTCGGTCTCGACTACACGCGCGACGTTATTGGAAACGTTCTTTCCAACGGCTAGAACCATCACGTCTTGCAAAATCGTGCGGGTGACCTTGTTGGTCTTCTGTCCACCCATGTCGATCACAGCGATCACATCGACCCGGTCCCCCGGCTTCACGAGGCGCGAGATCGCGCTGACGTCATTCACCGGAACCGCGACGGCGCGCCGTCCAGGGGTGACCTGAGGAGAGAGGCCCGTACGCAGGCCGAGTTCGGTAATCTTATTGTAAGTAATTTGCTCGCCCTTACGGATTGGAATCAGCGCAACGGTTCCTACCAGCGAGCGCATGACTTCTTTATCCTGACTTTTTCTCGCGAAACGAACTGCCGAAGGCTCGGCGAATTTCTGCGGAATCACATCGGGCTCGATCATCGACTCGTTGATCGTCTCGGACTCTTTGATGTCTGTCTTGGCGCGGACGACATAGACTTCCATTCCGAGCGTCTTCTTCGCTTCGTCTTCAACGCTTGTCACGTAGCTCTGAACGAAGAAGACCGCGAGAACCGCCATGACCAATGCTAACGTCAGTGCCTTGTTATTCATCGCTGATCTCCCCGACTTGCGCCGTCACAGAACTTGAAGATCTTACCCTGATCGGGATTTCCATTGGATGAGCCATCAAGCTTAACCCACTCTTTGCTGTCCGTGGCCGGCTTTCCGCTTCCAAGTCGGTTGGAGAAGCTGCAAAGCGCAACGGTAGTGCGCACGCGCACGTTTGCACGAGAATCGGGCTCGGCCCCACTTTGATCACTGCTGCCCGAAGCGATTGAGCGACTTCGAGCCACGAACACCTCGACTGCTTTTGGGCGACCCTTGCCGTTCGAGATGGCGTCCTCGCCCACACCCACGACAAGGCGGTGCATTCCAGGTGCGCGCTGGTTTTGAGAAGAAGCCGAAGTCTGTGGGAAGTACGGACTGTTAAAGGTCAAATGATGTGCCTGCATTCTCGAATATTTTTGATTCCCAATCGAAACCTGAATGGCCATGTTGGTTCGAAGCATCATGATCGTGATGCCGATCATCAGCGGAAGGAGAAGTAGGAACTCGATAATGCTCTGGCCTTCCTCCGACCGTACTTCAACAGCCATTGTCAATTTCCCAGGTTTTTGCGCCGCTCTTACTTGCTCCTGACGCCATGTCTCCACGGCACTCAGATTCACTCGTTTCACGTCCCAGCCAGGTTTCGGAAGTCAGGTGAAGAAACTTCGAATCCCCTGGCAGTTCACCCTTCCCCACGGGAAGGATAAACACTTTACTCTTAAAGCTGTATCGGGCTCCCTCCAGCCAACTTGAAGCGCGCTGTGTTTTTGAGAAACCTTCGCTCGAACTCTCGCCAACCGACAATCCTTTGTCGTCACGAGCGACAAAAGGCAGACGGGCGGAGCCCCCCTTGTGAACCATCGATTCGAGCACCGCCTGAGCGGCATCTTTCTGTTCACCCTGGCTTGCGCGCGAAGCGACCAAAGTGCGGGCTGAATAGTAGGTCGCGTATTGCAAATAATTCGACCAACCGAAGACGAGCGAAAGCTGAACGTAGAAAAACACGAATCCAAGAAGCAGGACCATCACGAGAACAAACTCGATGGTGGCCTGGCCACTCTCTTTCAGTTTGTTCTTCATTGTGGAACCTCGATGAAGAAGCGATTTGCAGGGTGTTTCTTCGATCCGGACGCGAAAGAGTCTGCTGCTGGATGTCCGTATTGATACGCTTTCGCGAACTCTTTGTTCAGCGGCGCCATCATTCGTTTCATCAGGCCGATTTTGCTCAGACCATTTTGCACAATAAGAAATGCGCTCAAGACGATCACGAGCATAAGAATATACTCGATCATCGCCTGACCTGATTCCGACTGGAGACTCGTCTGTTTCGCCGTCCTAGCGAATATAGAACTCCGCATACCTAACTATAGAATACCCCATTTTTTTAACGGGTCTTCGATAAGAATCCAAATAGACGCTACGGCAATCGGTATTCCGTAAGGCATCGTCAGTTTCCTGTCGATTGCAGGTGGTTCCAGCACCAGCTCGCGTATCACAGAGCTTAAAAGAAACCGGTAGAGCTTACGTCCGAGGCCAAGAATGCGGCCTTTAAGCGTCAAAATAACGAACGCCATGGCACCGCCCAAGAACAATCCCAGTAGGCCTACTCGAAGGCAGTATTGAGCCCCGCCCCAGGCTCCAAGCGCCATCAGGAGCTTCACGTCGCCTGCCCCCATCATGCCGATCCAGAACATCCACCCGTAGAGAAGCAGGCCTAAGCCGGTTCCCAGAAGGGCATCGCCGAGGCCAAGCCATCCGGCGTAGTAGGTAGAAAAGGCAATGCCCGCGATCGCCGCAGGCATAGTAAGCCAATTATAGATTTTTCCGCGGGCGAGATCTGTCGCCGAGGCGATCACACCGATCACGCAAACTGCGCCAAAGAGGATCTCAGTTTGACCAAGTATCAAGCTGACTACGCCCCGCTTTGAGGTCTTTCTCGAGCTGACCGCCCAGCTTCATGATGCCTTTGTCGAATACGCCCATGATCCTGCGCGCCAGGGTGGAGGCGGCAATCGCACAGAACGCGAGCAAGACAATGTACTCGGTCATCGCCTGACCGGACTCTTCGTTCGCCAGTCTTTCAAGAGCAAGACGAATCCTGCCGCTCAAACAAGCACCGCTTCCGCTCTTACTGAGCTTCGAAGGCGCTGTTCAGCCTGCCGTCGAGGTTGTCCATCTGCTTGTTCATCGTCGTTCCGAACTTCTTCTGGAACTTCATGGCGATCATCACGACCACCGCAAGAATCAGAATATATTCGGTCGTCGACTGACCTGCCTCGTCCGAGACGAAGCTTTTCACTGACTGTTTAAAACGTGTTTTCCATTGTTTCATAAAGTGTCCACCCTCTCACTTCCCTACCCGCCGTTTCGGAGCAAACGGAGGGAACCCTAAGCTTATTTTAGGATCGGATATCTGATCAATTTAGTCAAATTTAAACACAGGCCCCATAAACTAGAAAAAAGCTAATGATACCGATGCGTTATCGGTATAGCGAAAACTCTTAAGAAGGCTAGAGGCCTCCCGTGCGGCATCCGAAACCGACTTTCCGGATCTATGAAGCGCCAGAAGGGCTTCACGGGCCTCTGGAGTCATTCCATCGGTCGCCAAGACCAGCCAATCACCGCTTCGAATGCGGTACTCGGAAATCTCGGGCTCAACGTCCTCGGCCATTCCTACGGCAATTAACGGAACCTGTGTATTGGGGTCGACCTGATCGGCGTGAAAAGGGTCAATCAATCTTCCATAGGTGCGGGGAATCACCAACTCGACTGCCTCACCATTTCGAAACAGCCAAGCCGTGCAGCAACCGACATTCGCGAGCGCAAGCAAATCGCCGTCCAAGAAAGCCGCGATGAGTGAAGTCCCACCCTTCTCATGAACGTTCTTCGCCTTATTGAGCGCGAAGACTTTCTGATTGGCGTGGATAACCGCGTTGAAAAGTACGTTTCCGGCGAGCGAATAATACTGACGAAGGACAAACGGAAGAGTCGCTTCCAGATCGCCGGCCTCTTTGACGAGAAACCCACGGATCGCTTCGCACGCCGTTTTAGAAGCCTGAGCTCCAGCGGATGCGCCACCAAAGCCGTCGGCGAGAACCAAGATGCCTTTATCTTGTAGCGCTAACAGATGATCTTCCTGCGAGGGACGTTCCCCTGGATGAGAAAATGTCGACAACGCTTGGATCGAATGTCTTGCTCTCATCATCCGCCTCCCAGATTGGGAGCGTCTGGAACTCCGTCGCCCGCGGGCGCATCTGGAATGGATCCATCTGCGGCCGGTGCACGTGCTGTTTCAGTCGATGGTGGAGCCGCACCCAGTGCGTCGGCCGGAGGCATTGCTCCAGGCACACCGGGAGCCGCCCCTGGGTTCGAAGGATCAGGATTCGCCGCTTGCGCAGCCGCAGCTGCGGCAGCCTGGGCAGCCGCTCTTTCAACGTCGTCGCGATCCAAAACTCCGTAGCGCGAAAGACGTCGTATGGCGTGCTGATAATAGGAATCGTCATGAGGCGCTGTCTTCACGATCTCCTCGTAGAGCTTCCGTGCGCGCGTCAGGTCGCTATAGCCTTCAGCTACGACCGCCTCTGCGAATGCAGTTTTTGCAATCTCATGAAGCCTGCCGCGAACTCGCGCCATGCCTGCTGGACCTGCTGGATTCGGCGGATCGATTTTCGAAACACGCTCATATAATTTATATGCACGCGCGTACGACTTGCCCGCCTCGGCCTTCTTAGCTGCTCTAAGAACAGGATTTCGAAGCTTCGCGATCAATCGATTACAATCGGAAATCGAGTTCACGATCTTCTTCGCAAGCTCTTCGTCAGACGGCTTCATGGCCTGGGCCTGAAGATAGAGGTCGATTGCGTCGTGGCATTTTCCAGCTTTTCTCAGTCCCAAGCCGGTATCAAGAAACTCATTAGCTCTCTGATTGGTAGACGCAGCGATTCGCTGAGTCTGCTCTTCAACCGCCTTCTGATCTTCCCATGCACGAATATCGTTCTTCCAAACCACGACGTCTTTATTGTCTGGATCGATAGAAAGAATCTGTGCAAAGAGCTCGCGCGCAGGCGCGTATTCTTTCTTCTTCATCAGTTCACGGGTCTCGTCAACCAGTGCCAGAATACGAGCCTTGAGCTGGTCTTCACGAGCTTTGCGTTTCTTTTCTTCTTCAATCGCCTCGACTTTGCGCTTTCCATCCTTCGAATAGCGCTCGAGCTCCCGGGCATTTTTGTAGTCTTCGACCAGAACGAAAATCTTCTGAATTTCGTAAATCGACTTATCGAAATCCTTATTCTGAAAATGATCGAAAGCCAGATTGTACTGGGCGTCGATATATCGTTTTTGATCAAGGGTCAGCATCGCAAACGAAGCTGGAACACGCTTCCCGCCCTGCTTAGCAGCTACTTTCTGCTTCGGATCGATTTGAATCTCGTGCTCGTCTTCGTCATCGATGAAAATAAAGTACGCGAGCGCGGCTGCAATGACGCCGACGATAATCTTCTGTTTTGGAGGAAGAGTTTTCCAGTTCTTGAGGTTCTGGATGAAACCCTTCTTCTCTTTTCCGAAACTCCCATGAGCGGCGAGTCCTGGAATACCCGAGAGGGTGCCGCCAGGCGCTCCTTCCGTAGGAATGGATACCATCGCGTGCTCGTCATTCGGAACGTCCAAAGCCATCGCTCCGGCCGCATCGAGATCAAGCCCGCCCGTATCAGCATCTTGCTGCTCTTCGACTCGCAAAAAGTCATTCTGTTGATTGATGTAATCCGACGACAACGCTTGAAACTGGAAGCTCACGTCACCGATCGAGATACTATCGTCGCCCGACAGCTCTTGCTCTTCGACTTTGATTCCATTCACAAACGTACCGTTTGCCGAGCCGAGATCCTTGATGACGAAGCTCAGCCCGGAGCGGCGAATGATCGCATGCTTCCTAGAGGACTTCTTGTCATTCAGGATAACGTTACAACTACTGCCACGCCCGATGCTGATCTCGTCTTGCGTGAGCTCAAGCTCTTCAACGTTTGCTGATCCAGGAGTAAAGATCAGCTTAACGGTGACCCCTACTGCGGGAGTAAATTTGGTTCCACCATCTGAATCCGGATCGGCGAAGTCAGACTCATCTCCCGCGGAAGACTCAGGGACGGATTCAGACTGAACTTCTACCGGCGACTCAGAAAACTCCTCCGGAGTCGGTGAATCGCCCTCAGCAACCTCGACCGCTGCTTCAGGCTCATGAGCCTCGTTCACGGCCTCGGGAGCAGATGCATGCACGGCAGCGGGCTGAACGTCTTTTTGGATCTGAACGCGAACCAGATAAGGCCCGACCGTCAGGACGTCGCCATCCTTCAAAAGCGCTTGGCTACAATCGGCGCCGTTCAACAGCAGCTGACCGTAATCACTTTTTCTTTCGACTTGGAGGCCGCCACTGATCACCCGGAAAACAGCGTGCTGTCTGGAAATCGCGCGATCTTCGAGTCTGACCGCGCAGCCTTCCGCGCGACCGATCATCGCCTCGGACTCGACCTTCAACGATCGAACCGTCTCGCCGTTCTTAAGAATGTGGAGAATCGAGGAGGACGCCGCCATTAGCCGCTATCTCCCTTCATTTCTTTCAACGTTTTCTGGAGTTGCTCTTTGGCTTCATTGAAAGCCGGATTGCTCTGATCGCGATGCAGACTTCTCATCACGGTCTCAAAATGTCCCTTAGCCTGGCGGTAGCGGCCAAAGGCCAAAGCCTTTTTCCCGCTTTCAAGGTGATGCCTCGTCAGTTCCTCGACCGACTGGTTCGAGAGCTCGAGATAATATTTCGCAAGGGGATGTCCGGGCTGCACTTGTAAGACGGTTTCGAATTGCTGGCGGGCTCGCAGATAATTCTTCGAATTGTACTCGCGGAATCCGTCCTTGTAGAACATCTCGGCCGCGCGAGACTGAGTAAAGACATCAGACGGCGGAAGGAGCGACGCCGGATCTCGTTTCTTTTGCTGAGCTGTCGGTGCCGCTCTTTTCAGAGTCTGTGGGTCGTCGTCAAAAAAGACGAAATACGCCACGAGACCTGCGGCCGCGTAGATGATCAGTTTCTTATTCTTGGCATTTGCCTGCCCACTCGCGATCGGTCGCGTCAGGGCGGTATGGGTGCCATTTTTTGGAGCCTTCGTTTTCACGCCGGCCATTGCTCGAACGCGAACACGCTGCGCTTCAAACGCTGCTTGATCGGCAAGAACTTGATCAGAGCTGCGAACCGGCGCCGTGATCATGGAAGTGGCGGCGTCCCCCGGCACAAACTCGAACATCGTTTCGCCCAGTTGAACAATATCGCCACTCTTAAGAATGCCGTCTCGTACGTTCTGACCATTATGAATCAGACCATTGGCGCTCCCCATATCGCGCAGAATCCAGCCTTTTGGACTGAGCATCAGCTCGATATGTTTACGAGACGCCTTGAGATCAGAAATGACCACGTCGTTCTCATCACCGCGGCCCATGACCGCGGGACTCGAAGTCACCACGAAAATAGAACCCGAATCAGGGCCCTGGATAATTTTCAGACGCGCGAGCTCATCGACTTGCTTTGGAAGTTCAGGGTCTCGGTAACGTCGTGCATTTGGCATACGCTACCTACCCTTCACTCTTGACCGCGATGAGATAGAATCCCTTCGCTGGTCCGCCGGACGACCCGAAGGCCGCGACATATACTTTATGAGTGACACCTGAAAATTCGAAATCCTCCGCAACGGCCTCGCCGCCTGGCTGAGCCCGGTCAAATAGATCGTTTGAGAATGGACCCAGCGCCTGATCACGCGCTACGTTTGCGAGCTCCTGGCCGCCAGAGGCTTCGCCGCGAATCCCGCTGAGCTCTTCGAACGAGGTGTTCATGAACAGGATGTGTTTGTCCTGATCGAAAAGAACCATTCCGAATTTTGCGAAAGCCGCCATCGAGCGCATCGGGCCCGCGATTTCGTCAATTCCGCCGCCGCCGCCGCCACCGGACATGGCCATCATTCCGGTGCCACCCGCACCGGGTCGCTGAATACGCTGTAGCGCGGAATTGATCACATCCCAAAGCGAGTTCAACTCTTCAAATTTGAACTCGTGTGTGACTTGACGAATCTCGCCTTTGAGCGCCTTGTCGATGTCGTCGTTCAACACCTCAAGCGGCTTCAAAGTCATCTTGTAGAGAACCAGTAAGATCGCAGCCGTGAGTAGCGCGGTATAAATGAATGTTTCGGAATAGATCATCCCGATTTCACCGGAGTCAGGGGCAGCGATTGAAGTATCGAGCGATACGACGGCCATCGCGACCACAACATTTCGCCCCACCAGCTGACTGACGACTTTAACTGGCTCGATCGCTACGACCGTTGTTTCGTCGGCTTCCGTGACGATGCCCACTTCTCTGGCGCCTTCTTTAAAGATCTTGCGCGCCTTGATGGCAAGCGAACCTTCCACGCCGGCGGTCAAATACTGGTTAGACTTCGAAGCCGGTGCGATGATTCGATTGTCCATGTCGATAAGCACCGCCATGCGGGCCCCTTCGGCACGATCGGCGATTCCGACATCGGCTTTGATTTCTTCATGATTTGCGAAGAAATGGGCATTTCTCTCGACGATCTGCCGAGCCATGTACTGAGCCCGTCGGCCGGTTTCTTTTACAATCGTGTTCCGGTTGGCCTGAAGAAGTGGATAGACGGAGATCAAGAGATTGAAGAGCATCAACACGCCGAACATCGCGATGCAGATCATCTTCCATTCAGTCTTCAGATTGATTCCGTAGAAGAGCGGCATCACTTGACGATCGAAGAACCAGAAGGCGCGATCTTTCAAGTTCTTAGGCGGTTGATTTGGGTCGACTGACTGGCCTGCGCCCATGCCGGAGAGCGCATGTGCCGCCGTCCCGCCCGCGACCATCAGGCCACTCGACGTACCGGGAAATTGTACGACATTCCCCATGTTGGAAGGAACAGAAGGCCGAGCACTCCGACTGCCTGGAGTGCTGAGTTCAAATACAAACTCACCCACGCTGATTCGGTCTCCGGCTCGAACCTTTCGATTTCGAGCCAAAACGCCGTTCACGAAGGTGCCATTGGAACTGCCTAAGTCTTTAACTTGAATCTCACCCTGGTCGACCACCAGCGCGCAGTGGCGCTTAGAGACTTTGGCCGAAGGGAGAATAATCGTATTTCCGGTTTGACGACCGATGGTCGTCTCGCCGTCTTGAACAGAGAAGGTACTTCCGCGGTTCGGCCCGGCGACGACGGTTAGCTTATACATAGCTCGTCCCCGCTTTCGATGAGGCAGCGACCCAGAGTTCCCGCCGGGAGCTCGATCGCGTCTTTTGCGCGCCAGTTCCCCAGCGGAAGGATCCGCCACGGACGAACATTTCCATGGGCCGAATACACTTTCACGACGATTTTCCCCGCGTCGCGCTTTTCAGCACGAACGAAAAGGACATCAATCGGAAAACGCATGAACCACATGTGAATGCTGTTACTAGGTCGCAACCACAGTCCTTCCCCGGCCTCCAAACCGGATTTCCCCATCAAACCAAAGAAGCGAGACACGAATGTGTCTGCCACCTGGCACTTATCGGCGATAACCGCTTGGTTTTTGAGGGATTCAATTCGTACGGTCCGCATGGTCATTCTTCGCCAGCAATTTGACGCTGACCTCCTCCCTGTGGACTCGCCTGGTCTGGGTAAATAAAGCCCAGGGCGAAGGGACCGAAAATCATGACCATGACGGCCGGAAGAATGAAAATAACGAGCGGAAGAATGATCTTCTGCGAGGCGGCGGCGCCTGCCTTTTCGGCAAGCAAGATTCGCTGAACACGAATCTGTTCGGATTGCTGGCGAAGGATCTTACCGATCGATGCACCCATCTGATCTGCCGAGATCAGAATGGCCACGAACGAGTTGAACTCAGGCATGTTGATCCTGAGACCCATCTCGCGAAGGCCCTCAGCGCGGGACGCCCCCACTTTGACCTCTTTCAAGAACTGACCGAACTCATCGACCAGCGGACTTGGTCTCGCTTTCTCGACCACCTTGCCGATGGCGCCGACAAAGTCGAGTCCGGCTTCGGTCGAGAGCGCAAGCAGATCGACGATAAACGGCATCGCACGCAGGACTGACTTCTGACGTTTACCGATCAGGCTTTTGACCCATAAATCAGGGTAAAACCAGCCCGCAATACCGGTTCCCAGAATCATCGGCGCACTGAGATCAACGAAGTCGCCCGCTTTGAGAAAGCCACCCAGAACCGGAAAGAGGAAAATCAGAAAGAGTTTGAACGCAATGAACTGGTCGGGAGTAAACTCGTCGCGGAGGCCAGCTGAAACGATTTTTCGTTTAAAAACCTGGCGTTGATTATCGAATACTTTTTTCCCGCGAACGAGCGGAACGAAGTACTGCGTGAAGTACGGACGAGTGAGTTTGACCAACGGATTGGTCGACTTCTTCTCGCGCGCATCGTCGAGGTTTTCTTGCGCGGCCCGGCTCTCCTGCTCTTGCATGAGCATCCGGGTGGCTACAAATACGGCAAGACCGATCAACGCATAGGCTGCGTAGACAACGGTTTCACCTTTTTCGATCGATTGTAGCTCCATCTTTTCCCACTGAGCGACCCCTAGTCCGCCTTAGCAGGAACGGGAGCACTCAACGCCTCTGAACTTTTATCGGGATATTGCACTTCGGGCATGAGCCACTTGAGGCGTGGGATGCCAAATCCTTCAGATTTCCTTGAGGAATGACAATAGCCTTGCCTGAGGTCGTGCTCGCGATCCCCCGTGAGGCGGCCGCATGGCTCGCCATCATCCCGCGCGCCGTCGAATCATTGGCGATTCCGCCGAGTTCAGCACTCTGTTTGGGATGGCCTTGAGCCATTCCTAAACTCGGGAACACTGAAGTCATACACACAAGGAGAAGTACAAGCTGGTTCGAGAGCATAGATCCTCTTCGGAAATCTGACCTAAAACTTGAGCAGATTAGTAAACAATACCTATGTATCGGCTCCGACTCAAGCTTTCGCTTTTCCCCTTTGAATCAAGCACTCACGAGCAGCAGCAGCCCCCGTTTCAATTCCGCCATTCATATAACCTTGGTAGCCCTGGCTACAGTGCTCGCCTGCAAATAGCAGCCGCCCCTGCATTTCCGGCTCGGACTCACTTCCATGCAGCGAGGTAAACTGACCCGGTTTGAGACAGCTATAGCTCCCTCTCGCCCACGGCATATTCGACCAGTTCATGATCGCGTGCTTCTGCTCGAACCGATCTCGAAGGCCCGGCTGCATTTTTTCCAGGGCATCCAAAAGAAGTGGAATCATCTCGGCGTTTAATTTTCGACCAAAGCTTCCGCCCGAAAAATTACAGAGAATGCCACGCTGACCACTTTGAAGGCGGCTGGTTTCCCAGAAAGACTGCGGCTCAAGATCAGTGAAAAACATTCCGGCGCAGCCCTTCCGGTCGCCTGCGGTCTGCCGCCAAAGTCGGTCCCGAAACCCGAGGGAGAGTTTCGAATTCGTCCCGTAACCGACTTCTCGAATGCTCCGACTTTTTACCGGTGAAAGCCCGAGGCCGTCCGTTCCATGCACTCTTCTCAAAACACTAAATGGAATCGTACAAAGCACCTGTTCGGCTTTAAGCGTCTGGGTGGTGCCAGATGCTCCGGAAAAGTGGAGTGTAAAATCAGCGTTCTTCTTCTCCCATTTCACCAGCTCATGACCGAGATGGATCGGCACTTTCGCCTGAATCGCCTTGTGAAGCGCATCCATCAAACGCGAATTTCCGCCCTTGATTCGCATCGCCTCGTCGCTCTCCCCAAACAGGCGCAACCCTTTGTTGGTTTCTGGGTCGATCAATGTAAGAAGCCCCAATGCCGATTGCTCGGAAGCGTCTAAACCCATTTCGCCCGTATACGCCTGCGAAATCAAATCCAGCACCCAGCGCTCGACATCCCCTCGCATTCCATCCAAATAAGTCGCGAGCGACATCTGGTCGAAACGCCGAGCGGACTCGTTGAACACTCGGTAATTAACCACCATTTTTCGCGGATCCGGGAAGACCGCCGCGATATCACGAGCCAGTCGGATCCCCAGTGGACGCAACTGCGAAAGCACGTCGCTAGCGAGCAGTCGCCTCCCGCGAAAGAAATAGACTTCCTTTTCAAGGCCCGCATCCGCCGCACGAAAATCCTCAACCTCGACATTCAGTTCAGCGGCGAGTGCGCGAAGTTCCGCATGTCCTGAATCGACTAGCTCGGCGCCTTGCTCGATGAACATTCCGTCGGCGTTGAATCCCTTACGTGTAAAGATTCTCCCGCCGACCCGATGCGAGGCTTCGAAAACTTCGCATGCGACGCCCGCTTTCATGAGGCGATAGGCCGCTGTGAGTCCGGCCGCGCCGGCTCCGAGAATACTGACGGGGGCATTCGATTTATAGGTCGCGAGATTCGCTCGTGCCGATACGGGTCCCTGTGCTCCCGCGCCCGAGCTCGCCCATCCCGCTCCTGAACGAAGTAACGATGCCATGGGTAGAGCCGCGGCCCCTGCACTCAACGTCCATTGAAGAAAGCGCCTGCGGTCGAGCTCGCTTCCTTCGCGACTCAAAACGCTGGCCTCTTCGAGCAACGAACCGAGCCCCGGATTTCGCTCTTCCCAGAGCGCTCTTCCGATCAGACTTTGAAGGGTTCCAAAAAGAGGAGTCCGTGCCATGTCCTTCAGACTAGCGCGGACTGACGACAAAGCGGGAGCGCAATCACCGTCAATTCGATGGCTCTTTGACAGTCGAAACTGCCCCATGCCAAGCTCGAGAAATGCTGCTCATGCTCGCGTCACTCGCCTTGGGAACCACCCCTGTTTCATCTCGAATTCCAGCCGCTTCGGCCCCCGCGACAAAGAAGGCTCTTCCCGCGAAGCCGTCGGAAACAAAGTCCGGCACCGCGCTTTGGGACGCTTGGTACACCGTGCAAGTCGGCGGCGGTGCGGCGAAGCCCAGCCACTACGCGTACTACAACGACCATGTCGAGACTCAACCCGGCAACCGCGTCTTCTATCAAAACCATTTCTGGAAACGTGAAGAAGGCTACGTAAACGAAGAGTCTTTGGGTGCCTTGGCGATGAATGACGACGCCATCACCCCCCTCTTCTTTAACTTTCAATCGAACTACCGCCTCAGCTCTCTGAAAATCGATGGCGCCGCGACTGGTGGCGAGCTGACCGTGCGCGCGCACCAGGGCGCAAACGATTTGCCAGCGGTTCGCCGGTCCCTTCCAAAAAATGTCATTTTCTCGGTATTTTTCCCGGTTTTACTCTCGAAGAAATATGCTGAAATGAAGGTCGGTCAGACGATCGGATTCAATACCGTTCTTGAAGACAGCGTCGAGCAACAGTGGTCGACGGTCTCCGGATACTTCAGAATGGAAACCCCGGACGAGTTCGCCAAGAAATCTCAATCGCGAAAAGTCTTCGTTCACTACCGCGATCAAGACAGTAGCTGGTACATCCTTCCTTCCGGACTTCCGGTAAGAATCGAAATGCCGAAAATGGGAACCTTGATCGAGAAGGTCGCATCCAAAGAAGCGGCTGAACGCTTCTTCCAAGCCGACGGAGGCTGATCTGCCGGCCCGACTCCTATCCGTTCTTTTGATTGTGATTGGAGTCTTCGCGGCGAGTCGGGCGCTCGTACGATTTCTACCGGGTGATCCGGTTGAAACGCTTCTCGCTGAAACCGGTACGCTCATTCCTGCCGAAGCTCTGAGACACGATCTAGGCCTGGACGAACCCTTCCTAGAAGCATTCGGTCACGATCTTCAAAAGGCCGCACGCGGGGACTTTGGGCGCTCGCTCCTTTCGCGTGAACCCGTTGCCGCGATCGTCGCCGATCGTTTCGTGCGCACAGCCCTTCTTACGACGACTGCGCTCCTTCTTTCACTCTTTCTGAGCCTCAGCCTCGGACTCGCAGCCGCAGGCGCACCTGGAAAACTGGGCGTCGCAGCCGATCGGCTTTGCACGACTCTCGGTGCGCTCTCGGCCGCGCTGCCTATCGCTTGGACTGGTCCGCTTCTCATGTATCTGCTCGCCGTAAAACTTCCTCTGGTACCGGTGAGCGGAAATCTGATTCTTCCCGCGCTCACGCTGGGCCTCACTTTTACGGGCCTCTGGTGCCGAATGATTCGCGAGCGGGTTCGCGAAACGCTTCGCTTCGGTTCTGCTCGCGCCGCGAGAGCACGCGGACTCGACGAATGGCGAATCGTCTGGCGCCATGGGCTGATTCCATCTTCAGGCGCACTGCTCGCCTACCTGGGCACACAAGCCGGTGCCCTGATGAGTGGCGCGTTCATTACCGAGACTCTTTTCGATTGGCCCGGGATGGGATCGCTCCTCGTCACGTCTGTTCTGAGTCGTGACTATCCGGTTGTTGAAGCGGCAGTTTTTCTCGGCGCGACGGTTTCTCTTCTCGGCACAGTGCTCGGCGACTGGGCTCAGAATCGAATCGACCCAAGGCTTCGCATGCGTGAGGAAACCTTGCGGTGAAAAGATCCGCATGGCTCCGCAAGCTCCCCTTCTTCTGGCTCCTCTTCTGGTTTGGAGCATCGATCTCGCTTGGTCTGGGTGAGCTTGTTCGCGGCCCCGCTGCACGCCCTATTACTGAACACTGGCTTTCACGCACGCTTTTGCCTCCGCACTTTCCTGAACACATCGCGGGTTTCGACGCTTTCGGGCGGGACGTGCTGGCGCTCACTTTGCGGGCTTCAGCCCTCAGCAGTGCCTTCGCACTTTTTGTCGCACTTCTGACCTGCGTAATCGGCATCATCGTCGGGGCCGCGGCATCTCTTGCACGACCACGGATCCGCTTTCTCGTTTCTAGGTTGAACGACGTGCTCCTCGCATTTCCGTCCCTACTGCTTGCGCTCGCATGGGCCGCCGCCCGTGGCCCCGGCTGGGACACGCTTGCCGTTTCGCTTTCACTCGGAGTTCTTCCTCCGTTCACTCGCCTCATGCAGGCCAGGGCGCACGAACTTGCCGGCGAAGAATACGTGACAGCAGCGCTTGCACTGGGCTCAGGTCCGAGCCGCCTGATTCGCTCCCATCTCGCACCGCCGCTGCTCAGTCTTTGCGCCGTCAAACTTCCGGGACTTTTCGCCCAAGCCCTGCTCGCCGAGGCAACCCTCTCGTTTCTCGGGGTCGGCGCACCGCTGGGACGCGAAACCTGGGGCGCCCTGCTCGCACAGGGAAAAGAGTACCTAGTCGAGGCGCCGCACATCGCCATTGGCGCCGGCATTCCGCTCGTCCTGACGGTGCTCTCTCTTCAGCTGATCTCTGAAGGACGCACCGAAAAACACCTGCGCCGTTAACCCTGCTGAGATAGCATTTAAGTCTGAGGATCTTCGCGCCATGTCCACCGTCAACGATGCCAAAGCCAGCCTAGGTGAGCTCTTCTTCGCCGGATTTTCCGGTCTCGAGATGGAAGACTCCTCAATGGAATTCTTCAAGAAGGCCCGTATCGGTGGAGCGATTCTTTTCACGGCCAACTACGAAAATCCAGGGCAGCTCGCAGAACTGACCAACCAGATTCAAGAATGCCGTGATGGTGCGCCACTTTGGATTTCCGCCGACCAGGAAGGCGGACGCGTTCAGCGTTTCAAAAGGCCTTTCACGAAAATTCCAGACGCGCGCACCGTGGGTCTCACCGACTCGCCGAAGCTTGCCTTTGAGCTCGCAGAAGTTTGCGCCAAAGAGCTCAAGGCCGTGGGTGTAAATTTAAACTTCTGCCCGGTCGCCGACATCAATACGAATCCAAAAAACCCAGTCATCGGCGCCCGCGCCTACGGTTCGACTGAAGACCAAGTCAGCAAAATGGTGACTGCCGTTGTTCGCGGCCATTTGGTTCAAGGTGTTCAGCCGTGCGTAAAACATTTTCCCGGTCACGGTGATACGCAATCCGACTCTCACTTCGCGCTCCCCAAGATCGACACAGATATCGACCTACTACGCGAACGCGAGTTCCTGCCCTTCTCCAAGGCCTTCAAGTCGAAATGCCAAATGGTCATGACGGCTCACGTTCTGAATTCAAAGCTCGATCCGAAACTTCCGTCGACACTTTCGGCAAGAGCGTTGAAAGAGATTCTTCGAAAAGAACTTCGTTTCAACGGCCTGATTATTTCCGACGATATGGAAATGAAAGCCATCACGGAACACTTTGAAGATGCGCCGCGCCTCGCACTCGAAGCGGGCTGCGATATTCTCATTTACCGCTCGGAAGCAGCAACCCGTGCAGCCTATGAATCGCTCATTCATTCTCTCGAAGCGGGCAAGCTTGCCCCCGAAATCGTTCTCGAAGCCGCCGCCCGTTCGCGCGCGCTGAAAAAAGAATCGCTCCGACGCCACGAGCCGATTGTCATTGCGCAGCTCGGTTCTAAAATCGGAACGCCCGTGCACCTCGCGATCGCAAGCCAAGTCGAAGAAGCAGCCGCCCGAAACGCGTAACGCGAGACCGAGGTTTGCAGCATTCTGAGCCATGGCTCGTTCGCAACCCGTCGTCTTAAAGCTCGCTCTGCTGATCGGTCTGGCTTTTCCCGTATCGGGGTTTGCTCAAAGCGCGGGCGGCCTACCGACCCAAGATCCTCCCAAAGTTTATGTGGGCAGCATCGGTAGCCCATCGGTTCCGTTTGAGAGCGTGAAAAACGAGCTCCTGAGCTCGCCCAAAGACCAGCTCATGTATGGATCGATGACCTTGGTGACCTTTCTCGCGCTTGGGCTCATTCCCTTGATTCAAATGGTGAGAATCGCCATGGGAACCTCGGATCGACCTATCGGGCGTCCACGGGTGGAAGACAGGCCACATGACCCGGCCGATGAGCAGGAGACTCCTCGCAAGGCCGCATAGGCCTAAACCCGCCATTACAACCTAACTAACCGTAATCAATACGATTTAATCGGAGACCGCCGGGCCATCGACGCATCGCGAGGAATAAAGTTCCTCAGCGTTTCAGAATAGTTGACAAACTTGGTCAGTATTCGTAAAAGAACGTCTGCCGATAACCGGAGACGCTCAAATGAACCGCCTAGCACTGACACTCTCAGCGATTGCCATCACCCTTGTAGCCGCATCTCAGAGAAGCGCTGAAAGTCGCACCCTAGCGGCCACCCCCGCTGAAAGCTCACTTGTTCAAGTCACCACCGACAACGTGCCGGGCTCGATCTACTCGCTCAGCCTCAACCTCGACGCTCGCGGCGCGGTCAGCCAGATCGTTTACCGCCGTGACGGCGCCGTACTAAAAACCTTCGGCCTCTCCGAAGCTCGCTCCGGAGTCGTCTTGATGAAGGAAGGTCCGGTCAACGTGATCTCGATCAAGACCGACAACGGCTTTGATCCGAGCACGGGTGGCAAGCTGAGTATGAAAATTCTGCGCGAGTTCTCGGTTCTTCGCGGCTCAAAAAGTAAGATCCTGCCTCTTCAGATTCGTAAAGAAGGCTCAAAGTTCACCCTCTTTTCCGATTTGCCAGATGGCCTCAAAGCCTTCGACGTCCTCTATATGGAAGCGCTTCGTGACGAAGACCCGAAAGCTACGAGCCTTGAGCTTGGCACGGGCGACCCGAGCGAAGACGCAGTCGGAATCAAAATCATTCAGCTGAAGCGTGCAGGCCGGTTGGTGGACACCATCAACACCAGCGAACTTCACTAAAAGCCCGAATACTCCTGATAAAGTCCGAATACCTTGCGAAGGCCGTCAGCGATCTCACCCAGAGTCGCTCCGGCCTTTGCTGTTTGTAGCATCAGACCCATGACGTTTCCGTCACCCTTGGCTCCATCTTCAAGTGCACGCATCGCAGCGTCCGTAGCCGATTGATTCCGCTTTGCGCGGTAAGCACGAACACGTTCAACTGCGGCTCTTTCAAGGTCTGCCGAAATACGCATGATCTCAATCGGAGTTTCGGCGGTTTCATCTTTGAAACAGTTCACGCCGACGACCTTGATCTTGCCGTCATCGATCTTCTTTTGATCTTGGTAGGCCGAGTTCAGAATCTCATTCTGGATATAGCCACTCTCGATGCAGGGAACCGTTCCGCCTTTGGCGTCGATTTCCTCGAGATACTTCCAAGTACGTTTCTCGAGCTCATCGGTGAGCGACTCGATGAACCAGCTACCTGCCAGCGGATCTACCGTTTGCGTGACGTTGCTCTCGAAAGCGATGACCTGTTGGGTTCTCAGCGCAAGCTTCGCTGATGATTCGGTCGGAAGCGCGAGCGCTTCGTCGAGCGAGTTCGTGTGCAAAGACTGGGTTCCGCCCAGTACGGCAGCCAACGCCTGCAGCGTGACGCGAACGACGTTGTTCTGAGGCTGCTGCGCCGTCAGCG
>OUNO010000108.1_pt1 | contig 27517 bp, 20 predicted proteins | sample 1779811 | NCBI WGS metagenome assembly OUNO01 (sample SAMEA3914804, study PRJEB12502) | metagenome | biome: forest; material: soil | place: Canada | collected 2010-06-25 | depth 0.3 m
AACCTGATCCGCTTGTTCTTCCTGACGGAAGTCGTGAAGAAATCCAAAGGTCTTTCGGCGCATTCGGCCGCGATGCCGCACGAAGTTCGTACTTCGGGCGTTCTCGGCGCAGGCGTCATGGGTGGCGGGATCGCGCAGCTTCTGGCTGACAAAGCGATTCCTTCCCGTATGAAAGATCTGAACAGCAACGCGCTGGCCATGGGTATGAACTCGGCCGCGAAGATCTTCAAGAGCCAGATCAAAAAGAAGCGCATCAATCAGCGTGAGTATCTTCAGAAGATGAACCTCATCGCTCCGACGACCGATTACTCGGGCTTCAACAGCGTGGACTTCGTCATTGAAGCGATCATCGAGAAAATGGACATCAAGCAGAAGGTGCTCCAGGAGCTCGAGAACAATGTGAAAGACGATTGCGTGATCGCTTCGAACACCTCGTCGCTTTCGATCTCGCAGATGCAGAGCGTGATGAAGAAGCCAGAGCGTTTTGCTGGAATGCACTTCTTCAATCCTGTGCATCGCATGCCTTTGGTTGAAGTCATTCGCGGTGAAAAGAGCTCGGATGAAGCCGTTTCGACGGTTTTCCAGTTCTCCAAAGCGCTCGGTAAAACTCCGATCGTCGTGAAAGACGCACCCGGCTTCTTGGTGAACCGCCTCCTGGCCCCTTACCTGAACGAAGCATCGTGGATGCTTTCGGAAGGCGTACCGATTCCTGAGCTCGACAAAGCGCTTCTCGACTTCGGCATGCCGATGGGCCCGATGGAACTGATCGACGAAGTCGGCGTGGACGTGGGCGAGAAAGTCGCGCACATCTTGAACGACGCATTCGGCGCTCGCATGCAGCCTCCAGCCGGCAATCCAAAGATTGTCGCTGCGGGCCGCCTCGGCAAGAAGAACGGCAAAGGCCTCTATGTTTGGGATGCCTCGGGCCGCAACAAGACCTTGGATCCAGAGATCTACAAAATCGTCGGTGCGACTCCAAAGCCACGCTCGGTTTCGGCAGAAGAAATCGTCGAACGTTGCGTGCTGGTCATGATCAACGAAGCTTCGCGCTGTTTGGACGAAAAGATCGTCGAGACCGCGGCTGAAGTCGATCTCGGCATGATCATGGGCACGGGCTTTCCTCCGTTCCGCGGCGGCTTGCTGCGCTACGCAGATAGCCTCGGCGCAAAACACGTGGTTGAGCGCTTGAAAAAGTACCAGGCCAAATACGGCGCCCGTTACGAACCTTCCGCTTCGATGATCGCGCGGGCTTCGAGTGGACAGAAGTTCTATCAAGACTAAGGCGGAGCCGGCTTCGGCCGGCGCCCTTCGAGATCGCGGTTCGGTAAAGCACCTTTGGCTCAGTCCTTGGACGAGCTGGGTGGGGTACCGCTATTTGAAGTCGAAGAAGAACTCGGGCTTTCTGAGTTTCATTACCTTCATCTCAATCGGCGGCGTCATGCTTGGCGTGACGGCGATGATCGTCGTGCTCTCGGTCATGGATGGATTCGAAGGCGAGCTGAAGAAACGGCTGATGTCTTCGGATCTTCACGTATTGATCAATCCGACCAAGGCTGTTCCTGGTTTTGACGGCGGCTTTGTTCCAAAGACGTCTCTCGATGCTTCTGGAATTCCGAAGAAGCTTCAGCAGAACCCCGACGTGCTCGCGTTTTGGCCCATCGTTTCGACGGAAGCCATTCTCAAGACTCAGCGTAAGGTGACCGGCGTTGTGATCAAAGGGGTGACCCCCGATCGCATGGAGCGGCTGAAAACTCAGCTCGTCGAAAGTGCTGACCCAGCGATGCTCGTGACCGGTGACGGCGGAAGCGCAGTGAGGCTTCCGACGATTATCGTAGGTCAGGAGCTCGCCTATGAAATGGGCTTGGTCGCAGGCGATCAGGTGACTCTGATTTCGCCGACTGAGACTGAAGGCCCTCTGGATTCCGTGCCGCGGATGAAGAAGTTTACGGTCGAAGCCCTTTATCATTCGGGACTGCCCGAGCAGGAGCTTCACAACATATTTACGACCGAGGGTAGCGTCCGTTCATTCTTGAGACGCGCTGATGTCGTTTCGCAGTGGGAAGTCACGCTGAAGAGCTTTGAAGCAGCTCCGGCGCTGGCTGCTAGTCTTCGCGCGCTCGCACCGGAGTTTCGGATTGAAGACTGGATTCAGCTCAATTCGCACCTTTTTGCATCGCTGAAGCTCGAGCGGCTAGCCATGTTCGTCATTCTGGCCTTCATCATCGTGGTCGCTTCTTTCAACATCGTGACTACGTTGACGTTGATGGTGCTCGAGAAGAAACGCGAGATTTCGATCTTGAAAGCCATGGGCGCTCGTCATGGCCAAGTCGGCGCGATCTTTTTGGCTGAAGGTATTTTTATCGGCGGCATCGGCGTGGGCGGCGGAGTGCTGCTTGGATTTGTGATTTGCTCGCTGTTGCGTCGATACGAGTTTATCGCGCTTCCGGATATCTATTACGATCGTACGCTGCCTGTGACGTTCAACACGAGCTACTACGTTGTTGTCGCGGTCTCGGCCTTGGTGATCGTGCTCGCGGCATGCCTGGACCCAAGCAGACGTGCAGCGAAGCTCAATCCGATGGATGGGATTCGATTCGGGTGATGAGAACGCGAGCACCGGGGATTTTGGCCGGGGTCGTGGGGCTAGGGTTGGCAATCGGAGCGGGGTCCGGATCTGCAGCTGGATCCGATACGCGTGCGGCGACGTGTCGTGTGTTTCTCGTTCCAGGTGCCTTTGGACCTGGTAGCGGGGGAGCCGCTTACTTCGTTACCAGCGAGCAGTACTTCGCCGAGTACCGCGAGTTCTTCTTAAAAAAGGGATGCGCCGTTAAAGTCGGAGTCTTTCCACCTGATGGAACGATCGAAGAACGTGCGCTCGTTTTTCGAGATCAGCTTGAAAAGTTTTCTCGTGAGCAGGGAAGTCCTGTTTGGGTTGTTGCCCACTCTCAGGGTGCGCTGGACGTGCGATTCGCGCTGAAGACATTGAAAGTTTCTGGAGTCACCGCAGTCGCGACGATTGGAGCGCCTCACCAAGGTACGCCGCTTTCGGATTGGGTCATCGATCAGCGGAACCGCGGAAGCGTGCTCTACTGGGCGATGAGAGTGCTTGCCGACTACGATCTGCGCGAGCTTCGCTTTGCGCCGGAGCTGAGTTCGGGCTTTCTGGAAAAACATCGCGGGCGATTTCTAGCTGTACCGGGTGTTCGCTACGGTTCCGCACGAGCGGTTTGTAAAACCGGGTGTTCGCGACTAGTTGGATGGGTCGGGCGATGGGTGGGAGTCGGCGAAGGCGACGGATTGATTCCCGGCGAAAGTCAGAAGTGGGGCGAAGACCTTGGCGAGTTCGATCTGGACCACTTGAGTGAGATCGCCGTGGATCCGGAGAAACGCGCGGAACGTCTTAGACTTCTCGAGCGGATTCAGGCCTTTTTCTCGGCTAAAATTTAACGAACTCGGTGCGATTCGCCGAAGTCGCTGCGTTGGATTCTGCAAGAGTCTCGTCGAGAGCGAAAGCGATCGGTGTCTAAACACTACCAGTTATGCCGGCGCGACCGGGGCGGATTGGCACTTCTTCGGCTAGGACGCCGAAATGGCACCTCCTCATTCGCTTCGGTAAAAGGCCGATTTTACGACAGGTTTTCACTTTCAGCATACTCGGTACGGAAGTTGCTCTGTCGCAGCGCAAACGAACCGTAGTTCATTGAGTTCCATAGGGGGTATTATGAAAAATTATTTAAAGTGGGCAGCACCATGCGTGCTGGCACTGACAGCTCATGCCGCGAGCCAAGATTTTACGTTCGACGGCAGCAAATCTGATTTCAATCTCAACCTGGCCGATCAGGAGACGCACACTTCTTTCCGTACCGAGTCTTACGATACGACTTGCTACAACACGGAAGTCGTCGGCTACCAGACCGACTGCAGCGCAAACACTTACGCAGATAACGACTTCTCGGACGATTCTGACAAGAACATGCCGGGCCCTCCGGGTGGAAGCCATCCAGCTCCCCCGAGCGGCGGCGGACATTCGGGCGGTGGCTCGAGCGGCGGCTCCAGTGGGGGCAGCCACTCCGGCGGCGGATCGAGTGGCGGCTCGAGCGGCGGAAGTCACCCAGCTCCAAGTCATCCAAGCGGTGGCGGCGGATCGAGCGGTGGAAGTCACCCGACTCCAAGTCGTCCAACCCCTCCAAGTGGCGGCGGCGGATCGAGCGGCGGAAGTCATCCAGCACCAAGTCGTCCAACACCTCCAAGCGGTGGCGGCGGATCCAGCGGCGGCGGACATCAGACTCCAAGCCGTCCTCCATCTCCTCCAAGTGGCGGCGGTGGCGGGTCTCCTCATCACGAGCCAAGCCCTCCAAGCGGTGGTGGCGGCAGCGGACAAAATCCACATCGCCCACCGAGCCCACCGGATCACAGTCCGGGTTACAGACCAGGACATCGTCATCCTCCGGTTTGCCGTCAGGTTCCGATCTATCGTCAGATTCCGTACGCCTGCGTACAGACTCGTCAGGTTCCAGTGGCAGTCGTCGACTTTAACGTCGCGATTCAGGCAAACGTTCACTTCACTTCTGTCGCGGCTCCAACCGCGGTCGTCGCTGATTCTTTCCGCGTCAACTACGCGGCTGGAAAGTCGACTCTGCAGCAGCTCACGAACACTTCCTCGAACATGTACCTGGTACGTTCGACCGATGTCGTGACGACTCCGCAGCCAGGCGTGAAGGATGTTGTTTCGGATATTCAGGTTCAGGTTCTGCCACTTCAGGCAACCCTCGAGCCGGTTTCTCACGAAATTCAGAACTTCGAGTTGAAAGATGGAGTTCTCTCGCTCGTCATCGGACGAGTCACTTACGCTGGTCTGCTTCGCTTCCACCTGGGAATCGAAAAGCATCGTAAGACTTTCGGATATCGCGATGTCCTCGCGACCGACCTCAATCAGAGTCAGATGACTTTGGAAGATGTCATGGTTGAAGGTCAGGCACGTACGAAAGTTTCTGTGAAGCTCGACGCTCTCGGACATTCGGATGATCTGAACGATGATCGTAAACTTCGTGTTTCGATGAACGTTCGTATCGCAGCCGAGCCAGGAACCGCGATTCTGAACCAGGTGAAAATTCCAAGCCTCTCGGGTGGAATTGAAGCCGAAGAAGTCGTTCGCGATCGCAACTAAACAGACCTCATTCTGAGATCTAAAAGGCCCCATTACCGTGCGTCCCAAGGGCCGCCCGGTGATGGGGTTTTGCTTTTAAATTCATCAAGTTTACCGGCTTCCGAGCCGATAAAGCACTGTGCAGTCCCGCGCTTACTCAGCACTGCTTCCATGCTGGACGACTTTAGCGGCATTCGGCCTGCTTTCAGTCTCCGTACCGGCTTGGGCGCAGACAGAAAAAACTGCGAAGTCCGCCAAAAATCCGGCGAGCTCCGGTGATGCGACTACGCCTGCGGCGCCCGTGCCCCCCGCTCCCGGCGATTGCTGCACGCAGAGAAGCCAAGACTCACACGGAAGGATTCGCGCGGATGTCGAGAGCCTTCGAGACGCGATTCAGCCCCACGGCGTAGGAGTCGACATCGGTTTTTGGAGTGTGAGTAGCTCTGATACTCAGCAAGTCGAACTTCAGTATCATGTTCCTTCGGCCCCTCAGGACCAAGCGCAGGGCGACCTGTACAACGATCTTTCCAATTTGCTGACCCACCCAAACCAGTCGGGTCTGCACGCGACGACTTTTGGCGAATACATGGCCGCCTTGAAGCTCGGCAAAGATCTGCCGGCGGATCTGAGGCTCACTCTTTTGGCTCGCATGGGTGGCCAGCTCTCGGATGACTACGACGAGGACATGGCTGAAGAGGGTGATCTCACCGCTCCAAAACTTTCAAACGACGCGATTTTTCAAAATGCGCGCGAGTTTGGAAAGCACGGCGGCATCTGCGGAAACATTCACGAGTTTGTTCGGCATGCGGCGAGCGCACTTGGTTTTGAGGCCTATAGTATGAGCACGATTTGGCGCGATGCCCGAGGGTCCGGAGGGCATGTCGTTACTGGGTACCGTGATCCGAAGACGGGCGATATCTACGTTCAAAACTACAATGACATCGTCAAAGTCGGACATTCATCGGGCTCTGGCCCGCGCGATATTGCCGAGGCGGCCAACTTGTTTCTCAACGGTCAGGCGGCGACGAGTTTTGTCGAAGACGAGCAGGGGCATCATGACCATCTGTATCTGACGAACACGGGAAAGCTCATTCTCGACAGCATTCGCAGAGCTGAGGCGGTCATTCCAAACACGGGTGAAGGCGCGCGCGTCACCGTGACCCTTCAATCGAATTATCGAAATGTTGGCTACTCTCAGTTCTTTGGAAAAAAGCAGAAAACTCAGCTCTTTTTTGGCAGTACAACATTGGGCGGATCGTCGGTGCTTCCTGCGTTCAAACAGAACTACGTGGGATTGAGTCGTGCTTCGGATTTGGGCGGAAAAATTCCTAAGACGCCGTTGCGATATGACGTCCATAATCGTGTCTCTCTCGGAGTTCAGTCGGTCGAACGAAATCAACTGACGCCGGATCAGGCGCCGACGCTGCTTCAAGAGCAGAGCCTGTTCGTGGTTGAGAATTTGAAGGCCAAAATCAGCTACACGAGCCCCGATAAGAAGAGTCGGATCGCGGTCGGCACTGAGGTCGAAGTCGATCTCTTGGACGCGAGTTTGAATAAGAATCGTACGACGTTTTTGCAATCCAATATGACGACGCCCTATCATTGGGTGAAAGACTATCTCTCGGTGTCGAAGAAGATTTCACCGCAGATGAATGTCGGGGTGACCGTCTCGGAAGTGAGACAGATTACTCCGGGACAGCTGACTCAGTATTTTCCACTCGATCTTAAGCGGAACTATTCAACCGTTGAGGTCGAAGTGATCAAGAGCGGAAAGCGCATGTTTCTTCGCTCGGCGGGGACACTTTATGTTCTTCCGGAAGACGGAACGGCGATGACGGCGACCGTCGATTGGGTTCAAAAACTTCGCCAGCAAAAAGGATCGACGATTACGGCGTTTGGTAGCGGGACAGTAGGGTTCAATCCAACTCAGCCCGAGGACCAGTGGTTCAAAATGAAAGATTACGCCACCGGACGAATTGGAATTAATTCGGATCGAAAGCTGCCCAATGGGGCAGTGCTCAGTGCGGGTGGCGGGCTGCAATATCAGGGCAACACGCCGACCAATAGCTTCGACGTCCAGCAGCAGCAGCAGATTTCGCAGTTTTTGACGAACCCCGCCGGTGGCAGTGGCTTCGTCTATCTGAAATTGAAATTCTAAGTTTGACGGTGCCCGGGTTTCTGGGTGAACTGTCATCCATGAGTAAAGCCTTCACCAAAGAAGACAGCGGCGACGGCCTCGACCTGAGCGAAGAGAGCGACGAGGCCGAAGGGCCTGCGCTTCCGCAGGGCACGAAGAACTACATCACGCCGCCGGGTGCTTTGAAGCTTCGCCAGGAGTTGCACCAGCTGCTTCATGAGCTTAGGCCCGAAGTCGTGAAAACAGTTTCGTGGGCCGCCTCCAATGGCGATCGCTCGGAGAATGGCGACTACATTTACGGAAAGCGAAGGCTCCGGGAAATCGATCGTCGGATTCGGTTTTTGAGCAAACGCCTGGACGCCGCTGAAGTCGTCGATCCGGCGACTCAGAGCTCGGACAAAGTTCTTTTTGGCGCGACGGTTCTGGTGCGAGACGAGGAAGCGCGCGATCGCACTTATCGAATCGTCGGAATCGACGAGACCGACGTGAGACGGGGCCATGTGAGCTGGATTTCGCCTATCGGGAAGGCTCTTCTACAGGCCAAAATGGGTGATACCGTTACGCTGAAAACCCCGCGCGGCGACGAAGAGCTTGAAATCGTTTCGATTCGATATGAGAGTTTCAGTTAATGGAATTCGGTCTTGGAATAGGGGTCTCATTCGCATTCGTCAGTTGGGCGGCGGCGTCGCTGCTTTTTCGCTCACTTCGTCTTGCCCAGCTTGAAGAGCGATTCGAGACTCAGACCTTCATGATGAGCCTCGTGGCCCACGAGTTTCGAACACCGATCACCGCCATTCAGTTGAGCAGTGCTTTGCATCGCCGTGAGATGAAACAGCCCATCAATGAAGCCGATGGAAACTGGTTGGCTCGGTTGGAGCTCGCCGTAAGTGCGCTTTCTCAGTGGTCAGAGGCGCTTCTGACTTTTACGCGCGAAAGCGATGGGACCATTCGTAGCGAGCCGGCCGCCTCCTGCGATTTTAACAAGCTTCTTGTTGAGCTTCGGTCCGTCCTCGAGCCGGCCGCACTTTCGAAGGGGTTAGAGTTTCAATTGATCGCGGAATCGGGCCTGCCCTCGTTGCCTTATGATTCGCGGTTGGTGCGGGTCGTCTTGAGCAGCTTGAGTCAGAACGCGGTCAAGTACACCGAAGCCGGACGCATCTGCCTTCGAGCGAACAGGACGGAGTCGGGTGGCGTTGAGATCGAGGTCGAGGACACCGGCCATGGCTTTCGAGTTTCTGAAGCACCTGGAGAATGGGTCAGCCTAGACGAGATGGAGCTGGCGTCTTGGAAGCGTTGGCGATCCGAAGGTGCCGGCGGCTGGGGGCTTGGTTTGGCAATCTCGAAGAAATTGGTCAGGATTTTGGGAGCCCAAGTCCGCATGGAATCCATACCCGGCAAAGGAACACGCGTTCGGTTCGTGTTTTCGAGCGGTGCGTCATCGATAGAAACACTCAAAAAAAGCTAACGGAAATCGATCCCTTTAGGTTAATGCACATCGTCGGGGAAGAGAGATTGAGAGACCTTTTTCCGGTCAGTCAAAGCATTTTCTAAGCATGTGGGGAGCAGCATGAAATCATCGGGTAACCGTTTCTTTGTAACAGTCGCGAGCACACTGATTGTAGTCGCGACTTTGGTCTCGTCATCAGTCCAGGCCTCTGCTGGAAAAGTGATCACTCTTTCTCTAACTTCTGAGCCGCCTCAGCTGAACACCAGCAAAGCGACTGATACCGCCAGCGGTTTCATTCTCGGTCACGTGAATGAAGGCCTGATGCGTAACGGAAAGAACGGCGAAACCGTTCCCGGTGTCGCTGAGAAATACGAAATTAACGATAAAGGCGCGACCTTCCATCTTCGCAAAACTGCGAAGTGGAGCGACGGCAAGCCGGTGACTGCAAAAGACTTCGTCTTTGCATGGCGCCTCGCAGTCGATCCGAAGAACGCCTCGGAATACGCTTTCATTCTCTATCCAGTAAAAAACGCTGAAGCCGTCAACCAGGGCAAAAAGCCTGTGACCGAGCTCGGTGTTAAAGCGGTGGATGACTACACCCTCAAAGTCGAATTCGAAAAGCCGTGCGGCTATTTCCTCGGACTCACGGCCTTCGTGACCTACATGCCGATTCGCGAAGATTTCTACAAAACGCGTAACGACAAGTACGGCGCCGAGTCGGCCGATCTTCTTTCGAACGGACCGTTCGTGCTCAGCAAATGGGTTCACGGCGCATCCCTGCAGATGGATAAGAACCCGAACTACTGGAACGCAGCCGCGGTTAAAATCGATCGCATCGAAATTCCGTACATCACCAACGACAACACTGCGATTTTCAACTTCTTCAAAGACAAGAAGATCGACATGATCGAACGCCTTGGCAAAGACGAGCTCCCGCTCGCTCAAAAAGCCGGCTATCGCATGAACAGCTATTCGGATGGCTCAGTCTGGTACATGGAATTCAACTTCCGTGACGGGCGTGCGACCAAGAACAAGAACCTGCGTAAGGCGATTGAAGCGGTCTTCAATCCAAAAGAATACACCACGAAGATCGTCGCGATTCCTGGAACGAAAGAGCTCAATGCTCTGATTCCTAGCTGGATCAAAGGCACCAAGGACTCTTTCCGCAAAGAGTACAAAGTGGCTGATCATAAGACGGACCTCGCCGCTGCGAAGAAGTTCGCGGACGCTGCTCGCAAAGAGCTCGGCGGTTCAATCCCTGCTCTCATTTGGCTCTGCGACGACACCCCATCGGCAAGTCGCGAAGCCGAATACTTCCAGAGCGTATTTAAACAGCAGCTCGGTATTGATCTGAAAATCGACAAGCAGATCTTCAAGCAGCGCCTCGCCAAAATGACGGCAGGCGACTTCGACATCGTTGCCGCCGGCTGGGGCCCTGACTATGCCGACCCAATGACGTTCGCTGATTTGAAAACCAGCTGGAACGAGAACAACCGCGGTCTTTGGAAAAACGCCGAGTATGATAAACTCATTCGCCTGGCTCAATCGACGTCCAACGTTAAAAAGCGCATGGACGCGATGGCTGCGGCTGAGAAAATCATGCTCGACGACGTGGCGATCTTGCCTAAGTACGAGCGCGTTCAGATCTTCGTTACCCACGATCGCTTGAAAGGCGTTCAGCGCAAGCAGATCGGTGCAGATCCAGATCTGACTGCTGCGACTGTGAACTAACAGGAAATAGGGAGTACTCGTTTCGTGTTGAGCTACGTCGTTAAGCGAATTCTATCCGGTCTTGCCACTGTCTTTTTCATCGCGACGGTCACGTTTGGAGCCATGCATTTGGTTCCGGGCGACCCGATCTCGGGTGCGAAAGCCATGGCCCCAGAAATCCGCAAGAACCTTGAGCGGAAGTACGGGCTCGACCAGCCGGTCCTGACTCAGTACCGGGTTTTTCTGACGAACATGCTCAAAGGCGATTTCGGAATTTCGTTCACCCAGCAGAACCGCTCGGTCAACGACATCATCCGCGAGCACTTTCCGATTTCTGCAATTCTTGGCTTGCTCTCGGTCTTCGTTGCTTCAGTGGGCGGAATTTTCTTCGGCTCATTGACGGCGTTGTACCGGGGGCGTGCCCCAGATCGCGTGACGATGTTTCTCGTGATTTTCGGGATCAGCGTTCCAAGCTTCGTTTTCGCTGCAATCGGTCAGTTTGGCATTACCGAGATGAACGCCTACTTCGGTCACGAGATTCTTCCGGTAGGGGGCTGGGGTTCATTCTCTCATTTGCTGCTTCCTTCCGTCGTTCTCGGGCTCAGCACGATGGCGTTTGTCACTCGGTTGATGCGCTCTTCGCTGCTTGAGATCGTGACCCAAGACTATATTCGAACCGCCAAAGCGAAGGGCATTCCTCCGGTTCGCATCTTTTTCTCGCACCAGCTTCGAAATGCGATTCTGCCCGTGATCACGTTTCTCGGGCCAGCCATCGCGGCGATCACGACCGGTGGTTTCGTTGTGGAGAGCGTTTTCGCTATTCCGGGCCTCGGCCGCTACTTCGTACAAGCGGTGAACCAGCTCGATTACACCGTCATCATGGGGCTGACCGTTTTCTACGGGGCCTTCTTGGTGTTCATGGTGATCCTCGTTGATATTCTGTACGGCTTTGTCGATCCGCGGATCAGTATCGCCGGGAAGTAAGAGTCAAAATCGATATGAGCAATACAACCGGACTGACACTTTCTGAACCGCGCCAGCTGATGACTGGCGATTTTGAACCCATCGTCCGCGAAGGCGTGTTGAGAGGCTCTTCTCGCCCCTCGCTTTCCTACTGGCAGGACGCTTGGATCCGATTGAAGAAAAATCACCAAGCTTTGGCGTCGCTGGTTCTCGTCGTGGGGCTGGTTCTTTTCACCCTCGTCGGTCCATTTGTTTGGCGCGTCGATCCTTCAAACCAAGAGCTGAGCCGCATTTCGGAAGCTCCAAACTTCGGACACCGTGTGGTGGTTTTGAGCGACGCCGACACGTTTGAAGACGTGGTTCTCTCAGACGTTCCGGAAAATGGAACCCTGCCTACGGGCGGAGTGAGTGCACTTGAAGCGCCTGCGAAGCTCGAGATCGTGGGAATTCCGAACACGCAGTCGGTTCGCTTGAAGTGGGATGCCGTTCCAGGTGCCTCAGGCTACTCCATTTACCGTGGCGATACTGAACCCAAGGACCGCGAAAACCTCGGGCTTCCGATTCAGCAGATTGATTCAGGCAACAAGGTCAGCTTCGAAGATAAGTTCGATCTTCTTCCTCAGACTTACTACTACTCGGTCCTCGCCAAGAACGGCGAGGAGGCACAGAACTTTAAAACGGTGAAAGTGAAGCTTGAGCCGGGTGTGACTCTTTCAGAGGCGCAGGCGTTGTATCCGAACGCTGACGTGAAGCCCGGTCAGTTCGTGAAACTTTCTGCCCGTCCGCTTGGAACGGATTACCTGGGTCGCGATATGCTTTCGCGCCTGATGTATGGTGCTCGCGTATCGTTGTTCATTGGATTCTTTGCGCCGGTTCTCTACGTCATTCTCGGAATTTTTATTGGCGGCGTTTCTGGCTTTTTCGGCGGGAAAATCGACGAGTGGCTGATGCGCATTACGGACTTCGTCCTCGCGCTTCCGTTCCTGCTTTTCATGATTTTGTTTAAAGTGGCCTTTGGTGCCGGCCCTGGGGAGGACGGAATCTTACCGATGCTCGTCGCCCTGATTGTGTTGAGCTGGACGGGTTCGGCCCGTCTGGTCCGTGGTCAGATTCTTCAGCTTCGCGAGTCAGAGTTCGTTCACGCGTCCCGGCTTCTGGGTGCACGTCCGCTTTATTTGATTGTTCGCCATCTGCTTCCGAACACGCTCGGCGTCGTTCTGGTCTATCTGACGTTCGCCGTGCCGAGCGCGATTTTCACCGAAGCATTTCTTTCGTTCATCGGGATGGGCGTTGCTCCGCCTACGCCATCTTGGGGCAGTATGTGTAACGACGGGATCAAGAGCTTCTTGGTTCATCCACACGAGTTCGTCTTTCCGGCAGCATTCATTGCCGTGACCGTTCTGGCCTTCAACCTTTTGGGTGATGGTCTGCGCGACGCGCTCGATCCTAAAATGAGGTCGCAGTCATGAGTAGTCCAACGAACGGCGGCAGCCACATTCTTCAGGTTCGGGACCTTAAAGTAGAGTTCGATACTTACGGCGGAATCGTGAAAGCGGTTCGCGGCGTGAACTTCGACGTTGAGCGCGGCAAGACGATGGCAATCGTAGGTGAGTCGGGTTGCGGAAAATCCGTGACCGTTCAGTCGCTGATGGGATTGATTCCTCAGCCTCCAGGACGCATTACTCACGGTTCCGTGATGTTCGAAGGTCGCGAAATGATCGGCGTCTCGGTCAAAGAGATGAACAAGATTCGCGGCAAAGGCATCGGAATGATCTTCCAAGATCCGATGACTTCGCTCAATCCGACGATGACGGTCGGCCGTCAGATCAGCGAAACGATTCGCTATCACGACGATATCAGCGCCGAAGACGCCAACAAGCGGGCGATCGAGCTTCTGGATCAGGTTCAGATTCCTGAAGCCAAGGCTCGCGTTGACCAGTATCCGTTCCAGTTCTCGGGCGGGATGCGCCAGCGCGTGATGATTGCGATGGCAATTGCCTGCAATCCAACCCTTCTGATTGCGGACGAGCCAACTACGGCTCTCGACGTGACGGTTCAGGCGCAGATTCTTAAAGTCTTGCGCGACTTACAGAAGGCCAGAAACATGTCGATCATTCTGATCACGCACGATCTGGGCGTAGTTGCTCAGATGGCCGAGCAGGTGGCCGTAATGTACGCGGGCCAGATCGTCGAGCGCGGGTCTGTTGATCAGATTTTCTATCAGTCGGCGCATCCTTATACGCTCGGACTTCGCCAAGCGATGCCGGATTCGGCAGGCTTGGGCGAGACAGCAAAACGCCGCCTTCTTCCGATTGACGGAGCTCCACCCGATCTTTTTGCGCCGCCTGTGGGCTGCGCGTATTTCGATCGCTGTCCTTACGCGATGAAAGGGTGCGAGTTCGCCAATCCGACCTTGTTCGAAGTGGAAGACAAGCATCAGAGCCGCTGCTGGCTGCATCACGAGCGGGTTTCGAAAGTACCTGCCGGACTTTTCCAGGGTCGTAAGATCGCGACGGGTTCGCCAGAGAGCCTCGTGCAGATTCCGGTTTCGCCCGTTTCGAAAAATCAGGCCGCTTCCGCTCAGGAGGCCCAGTAATGTCTACGAATGCGTCTGAAACCAAAATGGGCGAAGTCATTCTTGATATTCGCGATCTGAAAAAGCATTTCATTGTCGGAGAAGGTAAGCGCCTTCACGCTGTGGACGGTATTACGATGAACGTTCGTGAGAACGAGATCGTAGGCCTGGTCGGCGAGAGCGGTTGCGGAAAATCGACCCTGGGCCGTACCTTGGTCGGTCTCTACGACAAAACCGCGGGCGAAGTTCATTACCGCGGCGAGAAGCTCCCGACTCGCTATAAAGCCGATGACTTTAAGAAGTTCTCGCGCTCGATCCAGATGATTTTCCAAGATCCTTATTCCTCGCTCAATCCGCGAATGACTATTCGCGAAATCATCGCCGAAGGGCCGATGATTCACGAGCTTTGGAAGAAGAGTGAAGTCGAACAGAAAGTCGGATTCTGGCTGAAACGTGTCGGCCTTTCGCCTGACCATATGTCGCGTTATCCGCACGAGTTTTCGGGCGGTCAGCGTCAACGCATCGGGATCGCTCGCGCCCTGGCGCTTGAGCCCCGCGTAATTGTCTGCGACGAGCCGATTTCTGCCCTCGACGTTTCCGTCCAGGCGCAGGTTGTTAACCTTCTCGATGATCTGAAAAAGACCATGGGTCTGACGCTGCTCTTCATCGCCCACGATCTTTCGATGGTTCGCTACATCAGCGACCGAATGGCCGTGATGTACCTGGGCCGCATGTGCGAGCTCGGGCCGTCGAATGACGTCTATTTCCGTCCGAAACACCCGTACACACAGTCGCTTGTGGCTTCGAACCCAGAGGCAGATCCGGCAAAAGAGCGGAAGCGCGAGCAGACCGTTCTTCAGGGTGAGATTCCATCGCCTGTAAATTTGAAGCCGGGTTGCCGTTTTGCGGGGCGTTGCCCGAAAGTGATGCCGATCTGCCAGGGGACTGACCCTGTGTGGAAAGAGGTCACCCCGGGTCACTTCGCCGCTTGTCATTTGTTTGAATAGGCGCTCTCAGCGCGGCAAGCCGAAGGCTGCTTGGCTAAGAAATTCCCTTGTAATTTCCGAGTGGGATCGCGATGATCCCGGGCTTCGGGTGATGGGGAAATCAGCCTGCAGAAACACGGGTGCCGCTAGTGCTTAAAGAGTCTCGGAAATCGCGTCGGTCAGTTCGGTCTAAAAGCTCGAATTCTGCAAATACGCGCAGCCCATTGCCGGCTGGCTTTCCGAGTGCGCAAGGCCTCTATGACCCTTCAAACGAAAAGGACGCCTGCGGGATTGGTTTGATCGCCAATATTCGCGGCCAGCGTTCGCATGAGATCGTCCGTGATGGTCTCGAGATTTTGAAGAATCTTTCTCATCGTGGTGCCGAAGGCGCTGATGGAAAGACGGGCGACGGGGCGGGGATTTTGACCCAGCTCCCGCATGGGCTTTTGAACCATGCAGCTAAAGCACTTTCGATCAACTTACCGGGCCCTGGTGAATACGGTCTTGGGATGGCGTTCCTTCCACAGGACGCGACACTTCGGAAACGTTTCGAAAAGATCGTCGAACTGACGATCATGGAAGTCGGCGCCGAGCCTCTGGGCTGGCGTGATGTTCCGGTGAACCGCGATGTACTGGGTGAACTGGCTCGCAAGACTGAGCCGACGATTCGCCAGTTCTTCGTCGGTCGCGGCAAGCTCGAGTCCGCTGATTTCGAACGAAAGCTCTACGTCATTCGTAAGCGCCTGGAGAATCAGGCCCTCGAAGGATCCAATGCCGTTGAAGGCCGCGAGCATTTTTATCTCTGTAGCCTTTCAAGTGCGACGGTCGTCTACAAGGGCCTGCTCATGCCGGGCCAGCTGGGCGATTACTTCAGCGATCTGCGTGATCCGCTTTATCGAAGTGCGCTCGCGCTCGTTCATTCGCGATTTAGTACTAATACGTTTCCAGCTTGGCGCCTGGCGCATCCGTACCGCTTCCTTTGCCATAACGGCGAGATCAACACGATTCGCGGCAACGTGAACTGGATGCGTGCTCGTCAGGGAAGATTGCAGAGCGATCTTTTCGGCGAAGACATGCGCTCGCTCTTTCCGATCGTTGCCGAAGGGCAGAGTGACTCAGCCTGCTTGGATAACGCGCTTGAGTTCTTGGTGATGGGTGGAAGAACGCTTCCACACGCCATGATGATGCTCATTCCAGAACCTTGGGTGGCGAACCCACAGATGGACCTCGAGCGCCGTGGATTCTACGAATACCACTCGGCGATGATGGAACCTTGGGATGGCCCAGCCGCGGTCTGTTTCACCGATGGAAAGCTCATCGGTGCGACTCTCGATCGTAACGGACTTCGCCCTTGCCGCTATCTGATTACTAAAGATGAACGCGTGATTTTGGCTTCCGAAACCGGCGTGCTTCCGATCGCTCCTGAGCAGATTGCTCAGAAGGGCCGCCTTGAGCCAGGACGAATGTTCCTGGTCGACACTGTTCAGGGTCGCCTGATCGATGACGAGGAAATCAAAACTCAGGTCGCCGCGCGTAAGCCCTATCGTTCCTGGGTGACTCGCAACCGCGTTTCACTCGACGAGCTTCCAGAACCCTTGAACGTGCCACAGCCGGATCGCCTGACGCTCAGGCAGCGTCAGCGCGCGTTTGGTTACACGCGCGAAGAGCTGAAGATGGTCATGTTGCCGATGGTGATGACGGGCGAGGAGCCCGTCTCGTCGATGGGTAATGACACTCCGATTGCAGTTTTGTCGGAGCGCCCTCAGCTTCTATTCAAATATTTCCGCCAGCTCTTTGCTCAGGTGACCAATCCGCCGATCGATCCGATTCGCGAACATCTGGTGATGTCGCTCGTGACGAATATCGGGCCTAAGCCCAACTTGCTGACTGAGAATCCGGACGTCTGGCGCCGAATCAAAGTCGCGCAGCCGGTTTTGACCAACGCTGATCTTCAGAAGATTCGTGAAATCGCGGATCCGTATTTTAAAGTGAAGACGCTGAAGATGCTCTTCAAGGCCAAAGACGGGCGCCAGGGCTTGCGTGCGGGGCTCGTGAGCCTCTGCCGTCAGGCGAGCGAAGCCGTGAGTGCCGGCTATCGCTTCATCATTCTGAGCGATCGTGGCGTGAACGACGAAATGGCGCCGATTCCATCGCTTCTTGCGGTGGCTGCGGTGAACAACCACCTGGTTCGTAAGTCTCAGCGCGCGGAAGCGGGTTTGATTGTCGAGAGCGGCGAGCCGCGCGACGTGCATCACTTTGCCTGCTTGCTGGGTTACGGCGCGGGATCTGTGAACCCTTACTTGGCTTTTGAAACTCTGACGGGTTTTGAGCGCGAGAGCTGGCTTCCCGAGGGAATCGACGCTTCGACTGCACATACCAAGTACGTCAAAGCCGTGAATAAAGGCTTGCTCAAGATCTTCTCGAAAATGGGCATCTCTACGGTTCAATCGTATTGCGGCGCTCAGATTTTCGAAGCGGTGGGTCTCTCAAAAGAAGTGGCCGAACGTTATTTCACGGGCACCCCTTCGCGTATCGATGGCATTGGGCTCGATGAAATCGGCGAAGAGACGCTGAAGCGTCACCAGGCTGCGTACGGCGAGCGCGCTGGACAAGCGACGGATGGATTGAATTCTGCTGAGCTTCTCGAACCTGGAAGTGACATTCATTACCGTGTTCAGGGCGAACACCATAACTGGAACCCGGATACGATTTCGAAACTTCAACAGGCGACCCGCGAAAACGACGCGAAGTCGTTTCGTGAGTTTGCGGCACTTGTGAATGACGAGAGTAAATCACGCTCGACGCTACGGGGACTTCTTGAGTTCCGCCGCGACGGATTGAAGCCTGTTGCGCTTGATGAAGTCGAGCCAGTCACCGAAATCGTGAAACGATTCACGACCGGTGCGATGTCGTTTGGCGCACTTGGAAAAGAAGCGCACGAAACATTGGCTGTCGCGATGAACCGTCTCAAGGCGAAGAGTAACTCGGGCGAAGGCGGAGAAGATCCGGTTCGTTTTACGAAGATGCCGAATGGCGATTCGAAAAACTCGGCCATCAAACAGATTGCCTCGGGTCGTTTCGGAGTGACTACCGAGTATCTTTCGAGCGCTCGCGAGCTTCAGATCAAGATGGCCCAAGGCGCGAAGCCGGGCGAGGGTGGGCAGCTTCCAGGGCATAAAGTCGACGATTACATCGCGAAGATGCGCTACTCGACTCCAGGGGTCACGCTGATTTCGCCGCCTCCGCATCACGATATTTACTCGATTGAAGATTTGGCTCAGCTGATTTTCGATCTGAAGAACGCCAATCCGCGTGCAGACGTTTCCGTGAAGCTCGTTTCAGAAGTGGGCGTCGGAACCGTGGCCGCGGGTGTTGCGAAAGCCCATGCTGATAAGATTCTGATCGGTGGGGATTCGGGCGGTACGGGCGCGTCGCCGCTCTCTTCGATTAAATACGCAGGCCTTCCATGGGAATTGGGACTCGCTGAAACTCAGCAGACTTTGGTTCTGAATGGATTGCGTGGTCGGGTTCGCCTTGAAGTCGATGGCCAGCTCAAGACCGGTCGCGACGTCATGATCGGCGCGCTTCTCGGGGCTGAAGAGTTCGGATTTTCGACCGCTCCGTTGATTGTTGAAGGTTGCATCATGATGCGTAAGTGTCATTTGAACACTTGCCCAGTCGGAGTCGCGACGCAGGACCCGGTGCTTCGTAAGAAGTTTCAAGGTCAGCCTGAGCATCTCATCAATTATTTCTTCTTCGTTGCAGAAGAGGTTCGCGAAGTTCTGGCAAGTCTCGGATTCCGAAAGCTTGAAGAAGCCATCGGACGTTCTGACCTTTTGACGACTCAGAATCTTTCTGGCCATTGGAAGGCGAAGAAGCTCGATCTTTCGGCTTTGCTGTACCGGCCGGATTCTGCTGGTATGCCGACTCAGTCGCAGAACAAAGCCCGTGCTGACAGCGGAATCGAAGCGAAGGAACTTTCCGGGATTCTGGACAAGACTTTTGTCGAGCTCGCCAAAGGAGCTTGGGAAAAGGGCGAGAAAATCAGCCTCAAATATACGGTGAAAAACAGCCATCGAACGCTGGGCACCTATCTTTCGGGAGAGTTGACTCGCCATAAGCCTGAAGGACTCGCGGACGATTCGATTCAAATCGATTTGGATGGTTCGGCAGGGCAGTCGTTTGGCGCCTTTGTTTGCAAAGGCATCACGCTGAAACTGACTGGTGAAGCGAACGATTACGTCGGCAAGGGGCTCTCGGGCGGCAAGCTCGTGGTTTCGCCTCCGGCTCAGATTACCTACGATCCGACCCGCACGATTTTGATCGGAAACACGGCGCTTTATGGCGCGACTTCGGGACGTGCCTATTTCGCGGGGTTTGCGGGCGAGCGCTTTGCCGTTAGAAACAGCGGCGCCACGGCGGTTGTCGAAGGCACTGGCGATCACGGTTGCGAGTACATGACGGGTGGCGTGGTGGTGGTCTTGGGTAAGACGGGCCGCAATTTTGCTGCCGGAATGTCGGGCGGGTTTGCCTTCGTTTATGACGAAGACGGGCAGTTCGGCGCTCGTTGTAATCTTGCGATGGTGGGACTCGAGCCGGTTTCGACCAAAGAAGATCAGGCGCTTCTGAAGTCGCTACTCGACGGACATCTTCAAAATACTGGAAGTAAGAAGGCCCGTGAGCTTCTCAGCGACTGGGAGCAAACGCTCTCTCGTTTCTTGAAGGTCATGCCGGTCGATTATCGCAGAGCCTTGGAAGCACGCGCGACCGCGGCGCTTCGCGAACGTTCACGCGCTCGGGAGGTTGACGCTCGTGTCTGATCCTAAGGGTTTTATGAAGTTTCAGCGTGAGACGCCATCTCGTGAACCTGCCGCCACGCGAGTGAGGCATTTTCAAGAGTTCTATAAACCGTTTTCCGAAGAGAGCCTGAAAGTTCAGGGCGCCCGTTGTATGGATTGCGGTGTTCCGTTCTGCCAGGGTTCAAACGGATGTCCGGTTGAAAACCTCATTCCGGAATTCAACGATCTCGTTCACATGGGAAAATGGCGTGAAGCACTTCGCGCTCTTCATTCCACGAATAACTTTCCTGAGTTCACAGGCAAGCTCTGCCCCGCACCTTGCGAGTCGGCCTGCACACTTGGAATCAGTGAAGATCCAGTGACGATTCGAACTCTCGAGTCGAGCATCATTGACCGCGGCTTTGACGAAGGTTGGGTTCAGCCGAAGCCAGCGCCGAAACTCAGCGGCAAGAAAGTCGCCGTTGTAGGTTCGGGACCGGCGGGGCTTGCGGCTGCGCAGCAGCTCGCGCGCGCGGGTCATGAAGTGACGGTTTTTGAAAAAGCGGATCGCCCAGGGGGTTTGCTTCGCTACGGCATCCCTGATTTCAAAATGGAAAAATGGGTTCTTGAGCGTCGCCTTGAGCAACTCCAGGCCGAAGGTGTCGCTTTCCGTACTGGCTCCGAAATCGGCGTGGGCGATCTTCAGGCCTCGCAGCTTTTGAATCAGTTCGATGCGGTTTGCCTTGCGATGGGTGCCGAAGAACCTCGTGATCTCAACGTACCGGGGCGCGAACTCAAGGGCGTGGTTCGCGCGATGGATTTTTTGACCGAGCAGAATCGCCGGATTGCGGGCGATGACGTTTCGCCGATTTCAAGCGGACTTCTTACCGCCAAGGGTAAGCGCGTGGTGATTCTCGGTGGCGGTGACACGGGTTCTGATTGCCTGGGCACCGTGCTTCGTCAGGGCTGCGTTTCGGTTCACCAGTTTGAGCTCATGCCTCAACCGCCGACCTCGCGTGCGGGATCGACTCCATGGCCTCTCTGGCCGATGCAGCTTCGCAGCTCGCATGCCCACGAAGAAGGCGGGCTTCGCGACTGGAGCGTCTCGACGACTTCTCTCGAGGGTGAGGGCGGAGTGCTCAAGCGGTTGAACGCGGGCCGCGTGAAGTTTGAAGGCGGTCGTTTTGAGCCGATTCCTGGGACCGAGTTGAGCCTCGAATGCGATCTGCTTCTTTTGGCGATGGGCTTCACGGGCCCATCGAAGCGGCCATCGACGGACGCGATTGTTCAAGGCTTTGGACTCGAGCGCGACGGACGCGGAAACATCGCAACCGATCTCGGCTTTCGCACGAAGAATCCAAAAGTTTTCGCGGCAGGCGATATCCGCCGTGGCGCTTCGCTTATCGTCTGGGCGATTGCCGAGGGTCGCAAAATGGCCGCGGCCGTGGATCGCTTCCTAGGTTCGAACGCGAACTGAGAACAAGAACAGCATCAGTGCGGCGAACATCGGGTACCCGAAGCTGATGTAGTAGGTGTCCTGAGTGAATGCTGCGCAGATCGTAAAGCAGCTCACGAAGCCCGTTAGAATGAGGGTGAATGGCTCGAGAGTGTTCTTTGGGGCCAGGGCTTCTGAGAAGACTTTTGAAAAGGTCAGCGCACAAAGCGGCAGACTCAGTAGCCACCAATAGGGCCAAACAAGTGGGTTGCAGAACAGTACGCCGGTGAGCGCATAGGCCGCCGTCAGCATCAGGGTCTCGCCGCGAGCTTTCCAAGCGCGCCAAAGCGTCAGGGTGAGCACGCTGATTGAAACCAACGGACGAAACTCATCCAAGCCCGTCACACGATTCCAGACGACTTGGGACGACATGTTGAACTGGTCTAACAATGCTTTCTCGGAGCGTGGCCCAAGCCCTCGTAGCCAGGCGATGTTCTCGGACCAGGCGAATTCGACGCCGTGATAAAGCGCGAAAAGGGCGCCGCTAAAGAGAAAGTGGGATGCAAACGCCGTGAGGGCGATCCGCCACCGCCTTTGAAGCAGAAGCGTGAGCGGCAAGAGCCCAAACGTGATTTTCATCTGAACGGCAAAACCGATGAGCAGTCCTGCGCCGATTTCGTATCCTTTTTCTTCGAGGAGAATCGCGGCAATGACGGCAAGCATCGGAATCGCGTGGGTTTGCGAGAGCTTGAGTTCGGCGACCAGGCTCAGGCCGAAAGCGGCAATAAGAATCAACCAAACCCATGGTTTCGCATTTTCGCTCGGACGAGCTCGACGCATCCAAAAGGCGGCGATGAAAACCCAAGAAGTAGCCGAGATTCCATACCAGAGCAGTGGGCCCCAGGTGTCCGGAAGGCTCGCGAGTGTGAAGCCATAAAAGAGCGCCGAAAACGGCGGATAATTGTACGTGAAATGACCGAGTACGTCGTAAACGGAGCGATGATCGAGTGTTTTTCGCCCACCGACTGCGTAGACAAACCAGTCTTCGTGTCGCGGCTGATCGCGAACGAGATATCGAATCAGAATGAAAAGAGCGGCGACGACGAGACACCAGCCAATTCGCTTCAGCGTTGCAGGTTTCATGACTGGCTCGACGGAAGATTGAATTAGTTCTGTACCCATTTTTGCACCGAAGAGATCATTTCAAGAACTTCACGCCGCACTTCTTCCACGGCTGGCATTTTCAAATAGGTCTGACGATGAGCAGCCGGATTACGAATCTCTTGGAGGGCGATCAGTCTGCGACTGAGATGCGTGAGCTGCGAATCGGTCGCACCTTGTACGGTGATCGGTGCTTTTAAGGTCGGAGCACCGGGAAGCTTGCGCGTGAAAAGCAGAAGAATGACTGCCCATGCGCGAAGTCCGTCGAGAACCTTAAAGCCGTCGTTGACGATTCGACCCGTGAAAAACTGATGCGCGACAATTCGCATTTTATGGAGTGGAAAGCTGTCCATATTGAACGTTTCGGTAAGCCCGGTGGCTTTCAGAACCTCTGAAGCACTTGTCGATTCATCATCCAGACCCAGGGCGTGAAGGACCGTTTGAAAGTCTTGAAGCTGGCGTTCGACTTTAGGGAAGAGAACGTTTCGTCCCAGGCTTTTTTCGAGCTGCAGGTCGAGCGCCTTGCAGTACTCGAGAACCGACGACGCCTTGTCGACGGAATCGGTGAAAAGCTCCGGACGTGCGAACGGAAGTTCGGCTGAACGAAGCGCAGTTTTTACGGACTCGTCGAGCGCGTCGTAGGCTGGGACCTTCTGTCTGAGGATGACTTCGACTGCCGTGATTTCTGCGCCGAGAGAAACTGCGCCCCCGGTAGCGGAAGGATTCAGCGCTGGTCTCAGGCGATCGCGAAGCGAAACGAGTGCCTCCCAAAGAGGGTGCTGAGGCGATTTTTCGAGAATGGCTGCTACGGTGTCCGCGAAATAGGCTGGAATACCTGGAATCGGTTGAAGGGAGCGTGTGATTTTCTCACACGAATCGAAGTCGTCGGAATGATCCCGAAGGTAATCAATCACCAGTCGACGAGGACGAAGACCAGGAAGTGCGCAAAGTGAATCGAGCGCGCGCCCAGCGAGTGAGCGGTCAGTCGATGTCAGCAGTGGGCTTAGGACTTCCGCGCTGGCTTCTTGGGTATAGGCTTTCACCGCAACCACGCCCAGAAGTTTGAGGCGTGGCGAACCGGTTTTAATCTTCGTGTGAACGGCTTCAAGCAGTGACGGAAACGGATAGCGCGCAAGAAGTCTCAGAATCTGGGACTGGGTCTCTTCGGAAGCATCTTTTGCTCCGAAAGAAGATTCGAGCACTGCTGCGGCCTTGGGCCATTCTTGCATGAGCTTTTCTTGGGCTGCGAGAGCGCGAAAAACGGCGCTTCCAAAAGTCTTTCGGACTTCTTCGCTCTTCGGACCACTCAAGAGCGCTTCGATCGCCTGAAGTCCAGGCCGGCTCGGGTTCGCTTCCAGATAGGCCAGGCACGAGGCCGTGAGCGCGGGTTTTTCGAGGTGGGCTTTCACGAACGAAAGACTTCCTTGATCGCTCCAGCGAAGGCGGGCCAAGGCACGCAGGACTCGGGCCTGGAGTTTCTCGTCGCTCTCCGCGGGCAGTCGTTCGACTAGAAGCTGCGCGGCCTGGGTTCGTGCTGTCGCGAAAGGTTGGACGCAAAGGGCATGATCGGTGGCCGCGTTCAAGACCGTCATCTTGGCTTCGGCACCGAGCTTGAGATACGCATCCGATTTGAAAAGTGCGCGAAATGCGGCCGATCCGTCAGAATGAAGAAGCGCGAGTGTTTGGAGGTATTGCGGAAAAACAGCGTGGGCAGGATTTGAGAAAGCGACGGCCTCGAACTTCGCTGCGGTCGCCGCAAGTTTTGCGCCCTGTTTTGGGTCGCGGTGGTGCGAAACACTTTCAAGCCAGATTCGAGCCATTTCCGGGTCTGCGACCGCTTCGCCTGCGAGCGAGTCATAAGTTTTTGAGAGTTCAGCACCCGCAAGACGAGAGAGTGCGAAGCAAGCGCGCGCAAAGAACAGGGGCTTTACTTTGGGTTCGTCACGAAAGAGCTCAAAACCGTCGAGTACGTCTTTCATTGGAAATGTAAGAAGCTCGAGTGGGAGTGCTGGATGGGGTTCCGCCTCTGCAAAGAGCCGCTTGAGATAGTCTTCGAGCGTCCATTGCGCACGGCCCTGAACCTGAGCGCGAACCGACTGAAAGATCTGTCCTTCGAGCGCGTCGTTTGAAAATCCGGATTCCCAACGTGAAAAGTCTGAAAGGTCTCGGGAGATTTTTCCGTACGCGAGGAGCGCGCCGAGAAGAAGTCCGGGCTGTGACCTTCGGGCGATTTCAGAATCGATGAGGCTTCTTAGCTTTGGAAGTGCGGCATTCCATTTGAGCTCGCCTAGCGCGAGGATCTGATTTCGAACCAGTTTTCCATTCTGAGCGCCTTGGGATTTTTCTAGATCCTGCTGAATTTCCGGGGCGAAAGAAGCATCAGGAATCGTCGCGAGAGCACTGGCCGCTGCTGCTTTAAGTGATTCGTCTGAGTGTCGGTAGACGTTTCCAAGGAAAGCGGCCGCCAAAGGCGAATGGGTTCTGCCGAGCGCGAGTGTCGCATCTTCAGAAAGAACGATGTCTTTGGTTTCGAGCGCGATCTGAAAGAGAAACTCGACCGTACGTTGAGAAGCGCATTGGGGAATGAGGCGAAGAATTTCTCTTCGCGTGGAACGCCATTCGCAATCGAAGTAAATTTGAATCAGTTCGCGGGCGGCCTCGACACTACGAGTGGCAGCAAGTTCGCGAATCGCGCCGACACGTTCGGCTTCGTTCAGAGAGAAAAAGGGAAGGGGAGCAGAGGCTTGGTTTCGGGTCACGAATCCAGGATAACTCGTCCCTTACTTCGAGTCGCTCCCTAGATGATCGATTCCCTGGGTTTCTGTTCCGCTCGAGCCGTCGGAAACGTCATCAGCAGTCGCTGCGAGTCGTGAGCCGACTCGAATCATTTGAGGCAAGGCGCCGATAGTGCCCGTCTGAGCCTGCGCTGGAAAGAGCGGCAGAACGGTCGTGAGACAAAGGGCGGCCGCGACAGACTGTCTAAAATTTTCATGTCTACCGAGCCATAGAGCAAGCCAGGTGCCACGAAGAGTCATGTCTATCTATTTGTAATTAAACAGAAAAACGGCTTAATTTGAGTGCAGGACTGGCCACCCGATGTCGGGCTGTCTAGAGTCTAGACAGTTCAGGAATCAAAGCCTGTACTTCGGAGATCTTGGTGATGTCTTCGCCACGGCAAGTCTCCGTCGCGCTTGACGAGTTGCAGACGTACGAGCGTGAGCAACCGCTGTTCCAGTCGACTTGAAAGTCTTTCCCGCCGCGAACCAAGATTCCTTCGATCAGTCCGGTGGTCGCATTGAGAACCGGGCTTCCCGAGTTTCCGCCGTAGGTGTCGGCGTCCGAGGTGAAGTAGCCGTTCTGATTTGGATCCCAGACATGGGCGCCTACGGTGATTTTCGTCGGAAGCCCCATCGGGTGTCCGATGATTACAAGCGAGGTTCCGCGCGCAATCAGATCTTTGGAACGATTCAGTTTGAGTGGCTTATGGCCGACGACTGGGCGATCCAGTTGAACGAGCGCAAAGTCAGCGCCTCTTGCTTCCTGAGTGCGAGTGATCAGGCGCTTGCAGCCGTAAACTTCACTTTTAGCGATGTTTTTAGGTGTTTTTGCGCCTTTTTCTTTGATCGAAAAACCGAAAACGAATTCCGTTCCCGCGCAGCTCGTCTCATCCGTTACGCAGTGGCCAGCCGTAAGAATGAGATCCGGTCCGACCAGAGAGCCCGAGCAAAAAGCCGACATCTTCTGCTTGTAGAAACGTTCTTCTTTGCAGAGCTCGGCCTGTCTGCCGTAAGTTTTTCCGCGCAGATGGGTGCGGGGGGCCGCGAGTCCGAGCCAGTTGAATGCATCGCGTGTGTCGCTTTTTTCGATCAACGCGACGCTGCTGTCCGCGAGTGCTTGCAGCTTGGGTGCTGCTTCAAAATAATCCTGACGACCATCCTCGCCATAAATTCCCTTCGCGTCTTCATCTTGAGCGAATGAGAGGGCTCCATTCAGAAGGAGTGTGCCGAGTGTGATGCAGACTGGAAGAATCAGGGCGTTTCTTGATTTCAGGCGCATTTCAAAGGGCTCCATAAGGTGAACGGAAGGGGCGCTGCTTCGTAACAACGCGGGGCGTTGCGGTCAAGCGAAGTGCATCTATTTTTGGACAATTTTGAACAGCTGTCTTAGCGTGCTGTCTGAATGAAAAAAGCCACTCTGATTGTCCATTTGGGTCAAATCGCTTTCGTTATCTTGGGTCTCGCAGGCCTTGCCTTGGCAGCGGTTCCAACCGTCGATCCTGGATTTCAGGGAACGGTTGACCAGGCCGTTGGCAGCTATGCAAAAGGGACGCTCATTCATGACAGCACCCTGGCCCTTCAGGGCGAAGGCTTTGTGAAGCTCTTCGTACCGCGAAGTCGTTGGTATGCGACTTCAGACTTGGTCGGGGTGATTGGTTACATTGCTTCTGAAATGACGACCCGGTTTCCAAACCATGAGCGCCTTCAGATCGGTGATGTGAGCCAGCACGGTGGAGGCCCGATCAGCGGTCACGCCAGTCATATGATCGGGCTGGATGCCGATTTCGCTTATTTCAACGTTTCCCAGCGTGAGCAGGATCCTCAGGACGTTTCTGGATTCAAAACCAGCTATGTTCAGAATGGCAAAATCACCAAAGATTTCGATATCGCCCGCAACTTCACCGCCATGCGAGTCTTGGTGGGAACCGGTCGCGTGAATCGTATCTTCGTAAACGAAGTGGTTAAGAAGGCGATCTGTGACTATTCCAAGACCTTGGGCCCAGATCCGACTCCGGTAGATCCAAAGCTCGCTTCGATTCCTGTGACATTGCGCAGACTTCGTCCTTGGGAAGGGCATGATGATCACATGCACTTGCGACTGACTTGCCCGAAGGCCAGCCCTCGGTGCGTGCCCCAGGAAGAGCCCCCGGTCGGAGACGGCTGCGCCGATGTTCTCAATCAGAACGTGGATTGGGATCAGCTTTCAATCATCGAGCTGCATTCAAAAGAATAGTTGTTGACCGCAACGGTCAAGTATTGTAAACCTTCCGCCGGCCCTAGTATTAACCGGCGGAGGTTTGAATCATCGTGACTAAGTTCAATCGTGTTGTTCAGAGTGGAAAGAGACTGCTGGCCCGTTGCGGAGCATTGTTTCTTGGAATGTTGCTTGGAACGGTCGTCGG
>OUNO010000893.1_pt1 | contig 27517 bp, 26 predicted proteins | sample 1779811 | NCBI WGS metagenome assembly OUNO01 (sample SAMEA3914804, study PRJEB12502) | metagenome | biome: forest; material: soil | place: Canada | collected 2010-06-25 | depth 0.3 m
TCGGCGTGCTCGCCGGCAGCGGCCTGGCCCTCCTCGCCGGGATGGCGATCGCCCGCCGCGCGATGGCGCCGATCGCGACGCTGACCTCGACCGCCGCCGAGATCGCGCGGACACGCGATCCTTCGCGCGGCGTCCCGCAGCCGCTCGCCGACGACGAGGTCGCCGAACTGGCGCGGACGCTGGAGGGCATGCTCCGGGAGCTCGACGCCGCGCGCGGCGAGAGCGAAGCGATGCTCGCCCGCCAACGCCGCTTCGTCGCCGACGCCTCCCACGAGCTGCGCACGCCGCTGACGAGCGTCCTGGCCAACCTCGAGCTGCTCGCCGAGTCCCTGCGCGGCGACCAGGGCGAGGCCGCCCGCTCGGCCCTGCGCTCCTCTCAGCGGATGCGCCGTCTGGTCGCCGACCTGCTGCTGCTGGCCCGCACCGATGCCGCCCGGATCGTCGCCCGCGAGCCGTGCGACCTCGCGAAGATCGTCATCGAGGCCGCCGGCGAGCTGGGCCCCGTCAGCGGCGCTCACGACATCACCCTCGACGTCCATCCGGCCATCGTGCTCGGTGCGCGCGACGAGCTGCACCGCCTGGCCATCAACCTGATCGAGAACGCCCTGCGCCACACGCCGCCCGGAACCGGGATCTGCGTTTCGACGGCCTCCTCGAGCGACGGGCGCGTCGAACTCGTTGTCGAGGACGACGGGCCTGGGGTCCCCGACGAGCTCGCGCCGACCCTGTTCGAGCGCTTCGTCCGGGGCGCCGGAGATCGCGGGGGCTCCTTCGGCCTCGGACTGGCGATCGTCCACGCCGTGGCCGTCTCGCACGGCGGCGGTGTCAGCCTTCAGCGGCCGCGAAGCGGAACGGGCGCCCGCTTCGTCGTCGTGCTTCCCGCCTACTCAGACCTCGACGACGACCGGCAGCACCATCGGACGGCGCTTGAGCCGGTCGTAGACTAGCTTCGCCAGATCGTCGTGGAGGACCTGCTGGAGCAGGTCGACCTCGCGGATCTCCTCCTTCGCGGCGCGCCGCAGCGACGTCTCGACCGTGTCGCGGATCTCCTCGAGCAGCTCACCGGCCTGGTCCATGAACGGCACACCGCGGAAGATGACCTCGGGGTCGGCGACCGAGCTCCCGTCCTCGCCGGCGATCGTGACGACGACGATGAAGATGCCGTCGGCCGAGAGCATGCGCCGGTCGCGCAGCGCGACGTCGGCCATGTCGCCAATCTCGACGCCGTCGACGAAGATCATGCCCGAGTGCTCGCGCGAGCCGAAGCGCGCGCCGCGAGAGTCGATGTCCAGTGGCAGGCCGTTGTCGCCCTGGAAGATGTCCTCGGGAGGAACGCCCACGGCCTCCGCGAGCTGGGAGTGCAGGCGCAGGCGCTTGAAGTCGCCGTGGAAGGGCATGACGTAGCGCGGCTTGACGAGGTTCAGCATCAGCTTGACCTCCTCGGCGTAGCCGTGACCGGAGGCGTGGACGGGCGCCTCGCGCGGCGTGATGACGTCGCAGCCGATGTGGTAGAGCCGGTCGATCGTCTCGTTGACGGCGCGCTCGTTGCCGGGGATCGGCGTCGCCGAGAAGACGACCGTGTCGCCGCTCTTGAGTTGCACCTGGGGGTGATCGCGATAGGCCATCCGGCGCAGCGCCGAGAGCGGCTCCCCCTGAGACCCGGTCGAGATGATGACGACGCGCTCGTCGGGGAAGTCGTTGATCTCGCGCGGCCCGACGAGCTGGCCGTCCGGGACCTCGATGTGCCCGAGGTTGCGTCCGATGCCGACGTTCTTGCGCATCGAGCGCCCGACCAGGGCGACCTTGCGCCCGAGGGCGTGAGCCGCGTCGACGACCTGTTGGACGCGGTGGATGTTCGAGGCGAAGCTCGTCACCACGATTCTCCCCTCGCAGCGGGCGAACACCTCCTCGAGGTGGGGGCCGACGACGGACTCCGACGGTGAGAAGCCGCTGCGGTCGACGTTCGTCGAGTCGCCGCAGAGTAGAAGGACGCCCTCGCGCCCGAGCTCGGCGAGGCGCGACACATCGGCCGGCGCGCCGTCGACGGGCGTCTGGTCGAACTTGTAGTCGCCCGTGATCAGGACCGTGCCGAGCTCGGTTCCGAGCGCGACGGCGCTCGAGTCGGGAATCGAGTGGGTCATGTGCACCAGCTCGAGCGAGAAGGGGCCCAGATCGAGCGTTTCGCCGGGCTCGACCTCGTTGAGCTCGACGTCGCGGAGCTTGTGCTCGTCGAGCTTGGAGCGGGCCATGGCGATCGTCAGCGCGCCGCCGTAGACGGGCGCCTGGAGGCGGTCGCCGAGGTCGCGCAGGACCCACGGCAGAGCGCCGAGATGGTCCTCGTGGCCGTGCGTCACGACGATCGCCTCGATGTCCTCGGCGCGGTCGCGAAGGTAGGCGAAGTCGGGTAGGACGAGGTCGATCCCGACCATCTCGGGCGTCGGGAAGCGCAGGCCGACGTCGACGACCACGATGCGCCCGTCGTGCTCGACGACCGTCATGTTCTTGCCGATCTCTCCCAGCCCGCCGAGCGGCAGGACGCGCAGCTTGGAGCTCACGCGGGGGCGCTCGCCGAGCGATCATTGACCGACGGGTGCCCACCGGCGAGCAGGCCGTGGCGCTCGAGCATCGCGCGCACAGCCGCGGTCTCCTCCTCGGTCGCCTCGACGAGCGGCAGGCGCAGCCCGCCGACGTCGTGCCCGAGCAGGTTCAGCGCCGCCTTCGTGCAGGTCGGGTTCGACGTCAGGAACAGCGTCTCGTAGACGTCGCGCAGCGACGCGTCGATCTCCTGGCGGCGCTCCGGCTCGGCCACCATGCGCTGCATCTCGTTGCCGACGATGTGGCTGGCGACCGAGATCACGCCCGCGCCGCCCATGTTGAGCGTGCGCGCGAAGGTCGCGTCGTCGCCGGCGTAGATGTCGAGGCCCGGGATCGGCTGCAGCTCGTCGGGGTTGGCCTGCTTGACGCCGACGATCCCCTCGATCTGCGCCAGCTCGGCGAGCAGGTCGGGCGCCATGTTGGTCGCCGTTCGACTGGGGATGTTGTAGAGCAGGGTCGGTTTGTCGGTTGCCGCGGCGACCGCTTCGTAGTGGCGCTTGAGGCCGAGGCGGCTGGGCTTGTTGTAGTACGGCGTGACCGACAGCATCGCGTCGGCCCCGAGCTCGGTCGCGCGTTCTGTCAGGTAGACGACCTCGCGCGTGTCGTTGGTGCCGGTCCCGGCAATGATCGACTTGCCGGGCGGACGCTCGGTGACCGCGAGGCCGATCAGCGCGAGCTGTTCGTCGTCGGTCAGCGTCGAGGCCTCCCCGGTCGTGCCGGCGACCACGAACCCGTCCGAGCCGTTGTCGGCGAGGTGGCGCATGAGCGCCACGAATGACTCCTCGTTGACCCCGCCGTCCTCGTCGAAGGGGGTCACGATCGCGGTCAGGAGGGAGCCGAGGTCGCTCATCGGGTGCAGTATCTCACGCGCATCGGCAATCAGAAGAGCAGGCTCTCGAGGCCCACGACGGGCGACCGCTCGAGCGTGGCGACGCGTCGGATCGCGAGCAGCACCCCCGGCATGAAGGACTCGCGGCTGATCGTGTCGTGGCGGATGCTGAGCGTCTGGCCGACGTCGCCGAGGATGACCTCCTGGTGGGCGACGAGGCCGGGGAGACGCACCGAGTGGATCGGCGGCGGCTGGGCGCCGCTCGCCGCGGCCATCAGCTGGGCGGTCAGCGCCGCCGTCCCGCTGGGGGCATCGAGCTTCGCGTCGTGGTGGAGCTCGATGATCTCCGCCTTCTGCATGTGCTTGGCGGCCTCGGCGGCGAAGCGCATCATCAGGACGGCGCCGATCGCGAAGTTCGGCGCGATCAGGACGTTCGCCCGGCGCGCGCTCTCGGGCAGCGCCGCGCGTTGCAGCGGCGCCGGGTCGAACCCGGTCGTGCCGATGACCACATGGACGCCGGCCTCCAGGCAGGCCAGGGCGTTTCCGAGGGCGGTGTCGGGGCGGGTGAAGTCCACGACGACGTCCGGCGCCGCCGAGGTGGCGCCGGCGTCGAGTACGTCCTGCACCGTCGTGTCGAGGACCGGGTCGGCGCGCCCGACGAGCTCCATGTCCTCGGCTCCGGTGACGGCCCCGCACACGGTCTCCCCCATGCGACCGGCGGCCCCTGCGACGGCGACCCTGATCATCGCGCGGCACCCTCGGCGGCCTGCTCGGCGACGTCGGTGCCGAGCGGCACGATCGCTGCGCGGAAGCGCTCCTCGTCGGGGCCGACCCCGACGACGGACAGGCGCGCCGGCGTGAACAGCTCGCCGGCGAGCTCGCGGACCTGCTCGATGTCGACAGAGTCGATCCGATCGAGCATCTCGTTGACCGACAGGATCGGCATGTCGTTGAGCAGTGACACGCCGAGGCGGCTCATGCGCGCACCCGTCGACTCGAGCCCGAGGACGACGCGGCCCTTGAGGTTCTCGCGCGATCGCGTCAGCTCCTCCTCGCTGGCGGGGTCTTCGACACAGCGCTCGAGCTCGGCCGCGACGACGCTCAGAGCCTCGGCCAGGTTCTCCGGACGCGTGCCGACATAGAGACCCACCTCGCCGGTGTGGGCGTAGAGGTTCGAGTAGGAGAAGACGGAGTAGGCCAGGCCGCGGCGCTCGCGCACCTCCTGGAAGAGCCTCGAGGACGAGGTGCCGCCAAGCACCCCTTCGAGCACGCGTAGGGCGAAGCGGCGCTCGTCATCGCGCGCCAGCCCGGCGCCGCCGACGCAGACGTGGAACTGCTCGGTGTCTTTCTCGAGGAAGGCGATGCGCGGCACGAACTCGGGCGCCTCCCCCTCCCCTCCGACCGGTTGAGGCGCCGAGCCGGCGCCGTTCACGCGCGCCTCGACGGTGCGGGCCATCGCCACGAGGTCCTCGTGCTCGATCGAGCCCGCGGCGGCTATGACGACGCTGGCCGGCGTGTAGCGCGCGCCGTGGAAGGCCGCCAGCTGCTCGCGCGTGACAGACCCGACGACGTCGGCCGTGCCGATGACGGCCCGTCCCAGCGGGTGCGTGCCGAAGACGGCCCTGCCGAGCAGGTCGAAGACGCGGTCCTGGGGATCGTCTTCGTACATCGCGATCTCCTCGAGGACGACCTCGCGCTCGGCCTCGAGCTCGCCGAAGCGGGGATGCCAGACCATGTCGCTGGCGACGTCGAAGGCGTGCTCGAGGTGGCGGTCGAGTACGCGCGTGTAGAGCGACGTCGCTTCCTTGTCGGTTCCGGCGTTGATCTCGGCGCCCATGGCGTCGAATATCTGGTCGATCTCCTCCGAGCCGTAGCGCTCCGTGCCACGGAAGAGCATGTGCTCGAGCAGATGTGAGATGCCGGCCTGGCTGTTCAGCTCAGACGTCGATCCGGTCGCGATCCAGAAGCCGAGCGCCACCGAGCGCACGCTTGGAACGCGCTCGGTGACGACCCGGACCCCGGAGTCAAGGGTGCTGCTGCGGTGCTCGGGGTTCAAGACCCGAGGCTCTGCGTCAATCGCGGTCTCGCCCGTGAGGGGGGCGACCCGATCCGCGCTCGCCCTCGCGACGACGACCGCGGTCCGAGCGCTCGCGCCCGTTGCGTCCGCCGCCCTCACGCGGTCCCCTGCTGCCGCCTCCGCCGCCGCCCGTGCCGACGCCGGCGAGCTCCTCGACGGACTTGCCGGCGATGTCCGGGTCCTCGGCGAGGCGCAGCCCGATGCGACCGCGCTCGCGGTCGACCTCGACCACGCGGACGTTGACCTCGTCGCCCTTGTTCAGGACGTCCTCGACCGTCTCGACGCGCTGGCCGGGTGAGACGTTGGAGATGTGCAGCAGGCCGTCGGTGCCCTTGGCGAGCTCGATGAATGCGCCGAAGGTCGTCGTCTTGACGACTTTGCCGACGTACTCGTCGCCGACCTCAACCTCCTTCATCATCATCCGCACCCGCTCGACAAGCGCGTCGCCGAGCTCGCCGTTGGCGGAGTAGATCAGCACCTGGCCGTCGTCGTTGACGTCGATCTGCGATTCGAACTCGTCGGCCAGGCCGCGAATCGTTTCGCCGCCCTTGCCGATCAGCAGGCCGATCTGGGACGGGTCGATCTGGATCGTCTGGATGCGCGGCGCGAACTGGCTGAGCTGCTCGCGCGGCGTGCCGATGACGTCGGCCATCTTGGCGAGGATGAACTTGCGTGCCGTGTTGGCCTGCGTCAGGGCATCGCGCAGGATGTCGAACGTGACGCCCGTGATCTTGATGTCCATCTGCAGCGCCGTGATGCCCCGTTCGGTGCCGGCGACCTTGAAGTCCATGTCGCCGAGGTGATCCTCGACGCCGGCGATGTCGGTGAGCACGATGTAGTCCTCGCCCTCCTTGATCAGCCCCATGGCGATGCCGGCGACGGGCCGCTTGATCGGGACGCCGGCGTCCATCAGCGACAGCGACGATCCGCAGACCGACGCCATCGAGGAGGAGCCGTTGGACTCCAGGATGTCGGACACGACGCGGATCGAGTACGGGAACTCCTCGATCGTCGGCACCATCGGCGACAGCGCCCGCTCGGCGAGCGCGCCGTGGCCGATGTCACGGCGCTTGACGCCGCCCATCCGGCCCGCTTCGCCGACCGAGAAGGGCGGGAAGTTGTAGTGGTGCCAGTAGTACTTTTTCGTCTCCAGCCCGAGCGTGTCGATGCGCATCTCCTCCTTCAGCGTGCCGAGCGCGGCCACGCTGAGGGCCTGCGTCTGCCCGCGCGTGAACAGCGCGGAGCCGTGCGTGCGCGGCGTGACGCCGACCTCGATGGAGATGTCGCGGATCTCGCTCTCGCCGCGGCCGTCCGGGCGCTTCTTGTGGACGGCGATGCGCTCGCGGATGATCGACTTCTCGAGCTTGTCGAAAGCGAACTGCACGGCGGCGCGGCGTTCGCGCGCCGCGATGAGCTCGTCCTCGCCGGCACCCTCGCGGGCAGCCGGGGAATGCGCCTCCAGGATCGCGGCCTCGACGGCCTTGGTCTCATCCTGGCGGTCGAGCTTGTCCTCGACCTGTGTCGCTGCGTCGAGGGCATCGCCGTGCGAGGCGCGGATGTCTGCCAGGAGCGACTCGTCGACCTGGCGGGTCTCGAAGACTTTCTTCTCCTTGCCGACCTTCTCGGCGAGCTCGCGCTGGAGGGCGCAGAGCTTCTTGATCGCCTCGTGGGCGATGTCGAGCGCGTCGAGGATCTCCGCCTCGGGGATCTCGTTCGCGCCGGCCTCGACCATCAGGATGGCGTCCTCGGTGCCGGCCACGATCAGGTCGAGGTCCGATGTCCCCTCGGCGCCGTCGGAGAGCAGCGAGGCCTCGGGCGGGTTGACGACGAAGTTCCCGTCGATCTTGCCGATCCGCACCGCGCCGACAGGGGTCGGCATCGGGATGTCGGAGATCATCACGGCGGCCGATGCGCCGTTCATCGCGAGGATGTCATAGGGGTGGACGTGGTCGATCGACAGCGGGATCGCCACCAGCTGGGTGTCGTAGCGCCAGTCCTTGGGGAACAGCGGACGCAGCGGGCGGTCGATCATGCGCGCGGTCAGCGTCGCCTTCTCGCCGGGCCGCCCCTCGCGCTTGAAGAAGGAGCCGGGGATTTTCCCGGAGGCGTACATGCGTTCCTCGACGTCGACCGTCAAGGGGAGGAAATCGACGTCGCGCAGGGAGCCTGCCACGGCCGTCGAGAGGACCATCGTGTCGCCCTGGCGGACGACGACTGAACCGGAGGCCTGCTTGGCCATCCTGCCGGTCTCGAACGAGATCTCGCTACCTTCGATCTCCACGGAAACCCGCGTAACAGCGTCACTACTCATATTAACTGCCTTCCTGTACCGCCCGTCGGTCGGCGGCCCGTTTCTTTTTTATTCTCCGAACGGATGCAGCTTAGCGAACGGGGAGGCCCATGCGAGACGCCCCGCGGCCGGGCTCCGCGGGCCGCGCGGGATTCCGAGCTCAGGCGAACGCGCCATCGCCGAGGGCGCTCGCGAGTCCTTCCCGCAGCAGCTCGACGCCCGGCAGCTCGCCGGGAGAGTCCGCCTGATAGCTCCAGCGGATGACCCCGTCGGGGCCGGTGATGAGGAGGGCGCGCTGGGGGAAGCCGCCGGGATGCAGCACGCCGAAGGCCGCGCACGCGGCGCCCTTGGGCTCGAAGTCCGAGAGCTGCTCGCTGCTGACGCCGAGCTTCTCCTTGAAGGCGCTCTGCGCCCAGGTCGAGTCGCAGGAGACGCCGTAGAGCACGCCCCCATGCTCTGCCAGCTCGCCCAGCAGCACCTCATATAGCTGCAACTGGTCCGTGCAGACCGGGCTGAAGGCGAATGGGTAGAAGACGAGCACCGTCGTGGTGCCCTGCAGATCGGCCTCGGTGAAGCTCTCACCGTCGGCTCTTGCCAGCTTGAAGCTCGGCGCCGGGGTTCCTGGCCCGAGCACGCTCACGGTGCGGCTACCTACTTGCGGAGGCCGAGCTCTTTGATCAGGGCGCGGTAGCCCTCGAGGTCGCGGCGCTGGAGGTAGGCCAGGAAGCGGCGGCGTTTGCCGACGAGCATCAGCAGGCCGCGGCGGGAGTGATGGTCTTTGCCCTGGGCGCGGAGGTGCTCGGTGAGGTGGTTGATGCGCTCGGTCAGCAGCGCGATCTGCACCTTGGTCGAGCCCATGTCGCTCTCGTTCGCGCCGAACTTGGCCGCGATCTCGCGCTTGCGCTCAGTGGTTATGGCCGCCATGGACGGGACGGTAGCAGACGATCAGCGCCGTCAATGGGCCGCGACGATCTCGCGCGTGCGCTCGACGTCGAGGCGCATCTGCTCGATCAGCGAGTCGGCGTCCTCGAAGCGCCGCTCGCCGCGCAGCCGCTTCAGGAACTCCAGACGCAGCGTGCTGCCGTAGAGCTCGCCGTCGAAATCGAGGATGTAGGCCTCGATCAGCTCGGCGCGGCCGGTCTTGAACGTGGGACGCACGCCGATGCTCACAGCGGCCGGCCGGCCGTCGGCCAGACAGGCGTAGACGCCGTGGCCAGGGCAGACGAGCGACTCGTCGGGAATGAGGTTGGCCGTCGGGAAGCCGAGCTCGCGACCGCGCTTGTCGCCGTGGACGACCTCGCCGGAGAGCTCGAAGTCGCTGCCGAGCAGGGTGTTGGACTCGGCGATCTCCCCCGCCAGGACCAGGCCGCGGATGTGGCTCGAGGACACCACCTCGCCGCCGATTTCCAGCAGCGGGTGCACGACCGTCGTGAAGCGCGTGTCGGCCTGCAGCAGCGCGGCATCGCCCTGCGCCTTGTGGCCGAAGCGGAAGTTCTCGCCGATCGCCACCTGGCCGGCCCCGAGCGCCCCGACGAGGACGTCCGCGACGAACTGCTCGGCCGTCAGGCCGGCGAAGGCGACGTCGAAGGGGATGACGATCATCTCCTGCACGCCGAGCGACGCGACGAGCTCGGCCTTGCGCTCGAGCGTCGTCAGCAGGCGCGGCGTGTGCTGGGGCGCCACGACCGACACGGGGTGCGGATCGAAGGTCAGGACGCGCTCGGCGCCGCGGATGACCTCGCGATGGCCGAGGTGGACGCCGTCGAACGTCCCGACAGCCACGCTGCACTCGCTTGCGCGCTCGACGTCGGGCAGGCGGGTGACCTTCACGGGTGCAAAGCCTATTCCTGGCCGCCCGCCGCGGCGTGCCGGCTCGCCCGGGGGTTGTAGGCGCGGGCCATCTCGAGGGCCCGCTCGAGCGCGATGACGGGCGGATCCTGCCACGGCGCCCCGCGCGGCGGCAGCTTCGCGGCATCGGCGACCTCGAACGGCCCGATCGCGGTGCGCCGGAGCTCGAGGCAGTAGGCGTCGCCGAGATCGGCGATCAGCGAGCGCACGTAGGTGCCCGAGCCACATTCGATCTCGAAGGCGGCGCGGGCGGGTCCGGCCGCGCCGGCCGGCTCGCGCCAGAGCTGCTCGAAGCGGTGGACGCTCACGATCCGCTCGGGCATCTCGAAGCTCTCCCCCCGGCGCGCCCGCCTGTAGGCCCGCTCGCCCCCGATCTTGATCGCCGAGTGCACCGGCGGGCGCTGGCGCAGCTCGCCCGTCGGCAGCTCGGGCGGATCGGCGGGCATGCGGCCCGTCTCGACGATCTCGCCCTCGGTGTCGCCGGTGCTCGACGTCGCACCGAGGCGGGCGACGGTCTCATAGCGCTTGGGCAGCTCCATCATCGTCCGCTGGGCCTTCGTCGCGGAGCCCAGCAGGACGAGCAGCAGGCCCGTCGCGAAGGGGTCGAGCGTGCCGGCGTGGCCCGTGCGCACGCCGCCGAGGGCGCGCCGGACGGCGGCCACGACGTCGTGGGAGCTCATGCCGGCGGGCTTGTCTATCGGCAGGACCCCGTCCATCTAGCTCTACGCGGGGCGCACGACTCAGACGAGCGTGGCGGCCGCGTGCCCGTCGGAGGAGGGGTGCAGCTGCGAGGCGATCGCCCCGCGCAGGACCTCGACGAGCTCTGCCGGCTCGAGCGTCGTCGAGAAGCCGGCCGCGCGACGGTGCCCTCCTCCGCCCTGGGAGCGGGCGATGATCGAGACATCGACGTCGTCATCGGTCGCCCGCAGCGAGACTTTGTGCTGGCCCTTGCGCGCGCCGCTCGAGAGCTCGCGCACAAGCGCCGCCACCTTGGTGCCGTGGAGCGCGCGCAGGTGGTCGATGACGCCCTCGGAGTGGCTCTCCTCGGCTCCGCTGCGCTCGAAGTCCTCGACCGTCAATGCGGCGAGCGTTAGCTCGCCGTCGTCGTAGCGCTGCAGGTGGGTGAGTGCGACGGCAAGCAGGGCGAGCTTGCCGGCGGGGATGTCCTCATACAGGCGCCGGTTGATCGCCGCGACCTCTACGCCGGCTTCGATCAGCTCGGCCGCCATGTGATGCGCGCGCGGAGTCGTGTTCTCGTACATGAAGCGTCCGGTGTCGGTGATCAGGCCGACGTAGAGCCCCTCGGCGACCTCGGCCGTCGGGCGCACGTCCAGGCCGTGCATGAGCTCCCAGACGATCTCGGCCGTGCACGAGGCGTCGGGCACGATGTGGTTGATCGTGCCGAAGCGGGTGTTGTCGTGGTGGTGGTCGATGTTCAGCAGGTGGGCGCCGTCGCGCAGCACGCTGGCCGAGTTGCGGTCGATGTTGCCGCAGTCCAGGAACACGACGGTCCGCTCGGCGATGTCGGCCGGCGGCTGTTGGATCAGCCCGTCCAGCGAGAAGAAGCTGTACTCCTGCGGCAGCGGCAGCTCGGCGGGCGCGATGAACATGACCGAGTCCTTGCCGAGGGCCTTCAGCAGACCCTGCATCGCGACCAGCGACCCGAGCGCGTCGCCGTCGGGGTTCTCGTGCGTGGCGAGCGCGAAGCGATGGTCCTCGCGGATGCGCTCGAGGACGAGCTCGCGCGTCGAGTCGATGGCTGCGGGCATGGTCATGTGCCGCCGATCTCGTCGATGAGCTCCTCGACGCGCAGCGCGCGGTCGGTCGTCTCGTCGTATGTGAACTCGAGGGTGGGCGTGCGCTTGAGGCGCAGCTCTCCCGCCAGGCGGCCCTGCAGGAAGCCGTGCGCGCTGCGCAGGCCGGCAAGGGTCGCCTCGCGCTCCTCGGTGTTCGATTCGCCGCCGTCGGCGCCGAGGACGCTCACGTAGACGCGGGCTTGGCGGAGGTCTGCGCTGGTCCTCACATCGGTCACGGTCACGAATCCCACTCGAGGGTCCTTCAGATCGCCTGCAACTGCATCGCCGATCACCTGGCGTATCGCCTCGTCAACCCGACGCATGCGCCCTGTGCTCATCCTATCCTCCAATTCCGCGCCGGCTCTCCGGTCCCTGCCGAGACGCGCGGGTTCTCTCGCGCGAGCACCGCAGCTCGGCGTCGCGGTGCTCAATCGGACAGCTCGCGCTCCACCTGACGCGTCTCATAGCTCTCGAGGACGTCGCCCTCGTGGAGATCCTGGAAGTTCGTCAGCACGATGCCGCACTCGAATCCGCTCGCCACCTCGCGGACGTCGTCGTTGAAGCGGCGCAGGCTCTCGATCGTCGTGTCGTAGATGACGGTGCCCTCGCGAACGACCCGCACCCGGGCGCCGCGGGTGACCTTGCCCTCGGTTACGAACGAGCCGGCGATGGTTCCGATGCGCGACGCTTTGAACAGCTGTCGGACCTCGGCCTGGCCGAGCGGTGTCTCCACCTCGGCGGGCTCGAGCATTCCCTGCATGGCCGCGCGCAGCTCTTCGATCGCCCGGTAGATGACCGCGTAGGAGCGGATCTCGACGCCCTCGCGGTCGGCGATCAGGCGCGCGTCGCCGACGGGCCGGACGTTGAAGGCGAGGATGACGCCCTCGGAGGCGGATGCGAGCATGACGTCGGACTCGTTGATGCCGCCGACGCCGCGGTGGATGATGTTGACCTTGACCTCTTGCTGGGGCAGCTTGGCGATCTCGTCCTCGATCGCCTCGAGCGAGCCGGCGACGTCGGCCTTGACGACGAGGCCGAGCTCCTTGACCGTGCCCTCCTGGGCGAGCTTGAAGACGTCCTCGAGGGACACCTTGCGTCCCGAGCGGCGCGCGAGCGCCTCCGTCTTCAGGCGGTTGGCGCGCTCGCCCGCGAGCTGGCGGGCGCGGCGCTCGTTCTCGACGACGCGGACGAGCTCGCCCGCCTCCGGCACTCCGTCGAAGCCGAGCACCTCGACCGGCTGGCCGGGCATGGCCCGCTTCATCTTGTTGCCCGTGAAGTCGTGCATCGCCCGGACCCGCCCGAAGTGGGCGCCGGCCACGAGGGCGTCGCCGACGCGGAGCGTTCCGCGCTGGATCAGGACGGTCACGACCGGTCCTCGCCCCGGGTCGAGCTTGGACTCGATGACCGTCCCGGACGCCTCGGCCCCGGCGTTCGCCTTGAGCTCCTCGAGGTCGGTGACGACCTGGATCGTCTCGAGCAGCGTGTCGAGCCCTTCGCGCGTCTTGGCGCTGACGTCGACGAACTCGATTTCGCCGCCCCACTCCGACGGCTGGAGGCCGTGCTGGGTCATCTCGGTGCGCACCCGCTCGGGCTGGGCGCCCTCCTTGTCGATCTTGTTGACCGCCACGATGATCGGGACTTCGGCCGCCTTGGCGTGGTCGATCGCCTCCTCGGTCTGCGGCTTGACGCCGTCGTCGGCCGCCACGACGATGACGGCGAGGTCGGTCACGCGGGCGCCGCGGGCGCGCATCGCCGTGAAGGCCTCGTGGCCGGGTGTGTCGAGGAAGGTGATCTCTTTGCCCGCGTGCTGGACCTGGTAGGCGCCGATGTGCTGGGTGATGCCACCGGCCTCGCCCGCGACGACCTGGGTCTCGCGGATCGCGTCGAGCAGGGACGTCTTGCCGTGATCGACGTGGCCCATGATCGTGACGACCGGCGGGCGTTCGATGAGGTCGGCCTCGGCGTCCTCGAAGACCGGTTCGACCTCGACGTCGTCGGCGGCGTGGAGGATCTCGACCTTCTTGTCGAACTCGTCCGCGAGGACCTGGATCGCGTCGTCGGAGAGCGTCTGGGTGAGCGTCGCCATCTCGCCGAGGGACATCAGCTTCTTGATGATCTCGGGCACGGCCACGCCGAGGTACTCGGCGACGTCCTTGACGGTCGAGCCGGAGTTGACGCGGATTACGTCGGTCGCCTCGAGCGCCGCTGTGTCGATCGGCGCGATCGTGTCGTCGTAGGTGCCGCGCCGGCGCCTGCCGCGACGGGGCCGGCGCTGGGGCTGGTTGGATGGGCCGCCCTGCTGGCGGCGCGAGGCCTGGGAGTCGATGACGACGCGTCGGCGCCCACCCGGGCCGATGTCCCCTGGAGTCCGCTCGCCGGTGCGCGAGTCGCGCGTCGGGCGCACGCGCTCGCCGCCGGGGGCCGTCGCGCCGGCGGGGCCGGGCGTCTGCGCGGCGGCGGGAGCGCTCGCTGTCGCGGGAGCACCCGGCGCAGCGGCGGGGGTCGATGTGGGCGGCGCCGAGGGCGCGGGCGCGGTGGGCGCCGAGCCGCCGTTGGCGCTGGCCGGCACCGCAACAGCCGAGCCCGCGAGGGCCTTCAGGGCGGCGGCCTCATCGACGGATGACGCCGCGGCCTTGGCCTCGACGCCGGCGGCCTTCAGCTTCTCAAGCAGCTCCTTGCTCGAGAGACCGTGCTCCTTGGCGATTTCGTGGACGCGCTTCTTGCTCATCGACTCACCGATTCTACGAGCTCAGGGGCGAGCGCCACCGCCGCGCGCAGCCCGCGGGCGATGGCGCCGCGCCTGCTCGCCTGTGCGAGGCACTCCGCGACGGGCAGCTCGGTCTCGCCGGCGCGACAGAGGTAGGCGCCCCTGCCGGGCATCCGGCCGTCGCGGTCCCACACGGCGCGAGCGGTGCGCGCATCGTCATCGCGGGCGACGGCGATGCGGAGGAGCTCGAACTTCGGGGCGATGAGCCCGCAGCCGACGCAGCGGCGCCGCGGCACGTGAGCGGCTATGTCCCCGGCTCCTCGACGGATGCCTCGGCCGCTACCGCGCCGGCGTCCGTGGTCATCGCGGCTTGGGCCACCGCGTCGGGCGTCGCGACGGGCTCGAGATCGGATGCGGGCTCGGGTGTCCCCTCCCCCGCGTCGGCGCCCTCGGAGTCGAGGTCGCCGACGTTGTCGCTGGCGATGGCGGCGAGGGCCTGGTGGCTTTCCAGGCCGCAGTAGCGGGAGTTCGGAAGCGACGCGTTGGGGCAGCGCCGGCCGTTGGAGAGGATCGCGGCGCAGCGGCCCTGGACCTCCTCCTCCTCGTAGCCGTGCTCGGCCTCCTCGGCCGCGAACTCGGTCTCCGAGCGGATGTCGACGCGCCAGCCGGTGAGGCGGGCCGCGAGACGTGCGTTCTGGCCTTCGCGGCCGATCGCCAGCGAGAGCTGGTCGTCGGGCACGATGACCGTCGCCTGTTTGGCCTCGTCGTCGACCAGGACCTCGCGGACACGGGCCGGCGAGAGCGCCTTGGCGACGAAACGAGCGGGCTCGTCATTGAAGGGGATGATGTCGATCTTCTCGCCGCGCAGCTCGGAGACGACCATCCGCACACGTGAGCCGCGCGGGCCGACGCAGGCGCCGACCGGATCGACGCCGTCGGTGTGGGAGATGACGGCGATCTTAGAGCGGTAGCCGGGCTCGCGGGCGACGTTGGCGATCTCGACGAGGCCGTCGGCGATCTCGGGCACCTCGAGCTCGAACAGCTTCTTGATCAGCTCGGGGTCCCGCCTGGAGACGATGATGGCCGGCCCCTTGGTCGACGGCGAGACCTCCTTGATGACGGCCTTGATCCGCTGCGAGTGGTCGTAGCGCTCGCCCTCGACCTGCTCGGACTTCGGCAGCAGCGCCTCGACGCGTTCGCGCAGCTGCACGAGCGTGTAGCGCGAGTCCGACTGCTGGACGATGCCGGTGATCAGCTCGCCCACGCGGTCGCGGTACTCCTCGTACATCATGTCCCGCTCGGCCTCGCGGATGCGCTGGAGGATGACCTGCTTCGCCGTCTGCGCGGCGATGCGACCGAAGTCGTCGGGCGTGACGTCGCGCTCCTCGATCTGGTCGCGATATTCGGCGAACTTCTTGGGGTCGATTTCCGGTTCCTCGGGTTCGCGCATCTCCCCCGTCTCGGGGTCGACGGTCGTTTCCTCGTCGATCGTCTCGACGATCAGGTGCGCCTCCAGGCGCTCCGGGATGATCAGCTCGATGACGCGGAAGTCGGCCGTCTCGCGGTCCATCTCGACGCGCGCGTACTTCGCCGATCCCGGCTGCTTCTTGTAGGCCGAGAGCAGGGCGTCCTCGAGCGCGATCATCAGCTTCTCGGGCTCGATGCCCTTCTCGCGCGCCAGCGCGTGCATTGCCTCAAGGATTTCGCGTGACATGGCGGTGGGTGGCTCCTAATCCTCGATCAAGGTCGAACGACGGATCTCCGAGTAAGGGATCGCGATGACGCCCCCGTCGGCCGCCAACGTGACGGCCTCCTCGGAGGCGCCGACCAGCTCTCCGGTGAAGCTCTGAACGGGCCGCTCGCCGATCGGCAGCGGGTGACGCGAGCGCACCCGCGCGCGCCGTCCAACGAAGCGGCGGAAGTGCGCCGGCTTGGTCAGCGGCCGCTCGGTTCCGGGCGATGAGACCTCGAGCGAGTAGCGCTCACGCAGATCGTTCAGCGCGAGCGTCACGCGCTCGCACATCGCGAGGGTGACCCCGTCGGGATGATCGATGAAGACGCGCAGGCAGCGTCCGCCGAGCACCTCCGCGAGGAGGACCTCGATGTCGGGCTCGGTGTCGGCGAGACGGTTCTCTATTTCGGTCTGCAGCGGGGACATCAACTCACTCCTTACGCAAAAAAAGCGGGCGGGCGCCCACTCTCTGTACTGCTACCGGCGCCTGTGCACCGGACGAAAGCTGTCGATCGAGCATAGCATCGGCGCGTGCCGCGATGGGCGCCTCAGGGCCGTTCGGCGTCGCGGCGCGCGCGATCCCGGTAGCGCCGGTAATCCTCGCGCTCGGGCCGCAGAGAGCTGGCGAGGGCGAGCGGCTTGCACGCCTCGCGGTGGCGTCCCAGGAGCTGCATGGCGCGCCCGAGACAGAACTGCGCGTAGTCGTTCGTCGGTGTCCTGGCGGCGACCGCCTGGAACTCGGCGGCCGCGCTTTCGTAGCGCTGGGAGTGGAACAGCGCGCGTCCCAGCGCCTCGCGGATCGAGGACTTGTCGGGCTCGAGGTCGCGGGCTTTGCTGAGCGGCACGATCGCCGCCTGATGGTCGCCATGGTCGAGCAGCTCACAGCCCCGTTGGTAGAGGTCGTAAACACTCTCCATGGCCGGCGATTTTATCGACTGCCGCGCAGCCCTTCGACCGCGTCGAGGATGGCGTGGGCGACGTGCGACTTGGCGGCTCGCGGGACGTGTCGCTCCTGCACCTCGGCGCCGCGCTCGGCGACGCTCAGGATCGTCACCTCGTTGGCGTCGACATCGAAGCCGATGTCGGGTCGGGAGATGTCGTTTACGACGACCGCGTCGAGGCCCTTGCCGAGCAGCTTCTCGCGGGCGCCCGCGAGCGCCTGCGGGCCGTGTTCGGCGGCGAACCCGACGATCGTCTGCCCGTCCCGCCGTGCGACCGCCAGGCCGCTGAGCACGTCCTCGGTCGGCTCGAGTGAGATCTCCAGACGGGTCTGGCCGGACTTGCGGATCTTGCCCTCGACGGGCGCGGAGGGGGTGAAGTCGGCGACGGCAGCCGCCATCAGCAGCACGTCGCAGCGGGGGAACTCCGCAGCGCAGGCGCGCGCCAGCTCGGCGGCGGTGACGACGTCGCGGCGCTCGATCCCGCTCGGCGTGGCCAGCGCGACGTTGGCAGCCACGAGCGTGACGTGCGCTCCGCGCTCGCTCGCGGCGGTGGCGATCGCGACCCCCATGCGCCCGGAGGAGCTATTGCCGATGAAGCGAACGCTGTCGATCGGCTCCCGTGTGCCGCCGGCGCTCACGAGCACGCGCAGGCCGGCGAGGCCGTCGCGAGTCACGCCCTGACCGTCGTCCGGCGCGGCGGCGATCCGCGCGAGGAGCGCCGACTCGCAGGCGGCCAGCAGGCGCTCGGGCTCGGCCAGGCGCCCGATCCCCTGCTCGCCGCGGGAGGCCAGTTGGCCGACGCCGGGCTCGACGATGGCGACGCCGCGGTCGGCCAGCGTCGCGAGGTTGGCGGCGGTCGCCGGGTGCTCGTACATGTGGTTGTTCATCGCCGGCGCGACCACGACGGGGCAGCGCGCGGCGAGGGCGCAGCTCGTGAGCAGGCTGTCGGCCAGGCCGGCGGCCAGCTTGGCGATCGTGTTGGCCGAAGCCGGCGCGATCAGGAAGATGTCGGCGTTGGCCACGAGCTCGAGGTGCGAGAGGGGTTCGTGGGTCGGCGGCTGCTGGTCGGGAAACGCCCCGCGCGCCGGGTCGGGCTCGAACTCGCTCACGAGCACGGGCGCGCCCGACAGCGCGGCGAAGGACGCCTCGCCGACGAAGCGCCGGCTGCTCGGCGTCTGCACGACCCGCACGGAGTGCCCCGCGGCGGTCGCCAGGCGGATGAGCTCGAGCGCCTTGTACGCGGCGATGCCGCCGCTGACGCCGAGCAGTATCCGGGACATGATCAGAGGTTGTAGAGCCCCGCGCCGGCGCTGGCAAGCATTGGCGCGAGCCTTGCGAGGCCGCTCGGGTCTAGCGGTAGTGGTACTTCATCTTCCCGCCTGCTACCTCCTCGAGTGCAATCGTGAGGTAGTTTTTCGACGCCGTTTCGATCATCGGCGGCGGGAACTCGTCGAAGGTGCCCTCGCCGAGGTTGTGGTAGTAGCTGTTGATCTGACGCGCGCGCTTGGCCGCGACGATGACGCCGGCGTAGTTTGAGTCGACCTGCTCGAGCAGGCGGTCGATGCGGGGAGAGATCACGTTGGGGCTTGCCTTTCTTCGGAGTGCCTCAAGTGTAGTCGCCGCGCCGCCGCGCCCCGGGCCCGCCCGCCGCCGGGCGCCGTCAGTCGAGGTTCTCGGCGACGATCGCCGCGAGCCGCTCGAGGGCGTCTTCGAGACGGTCGTTGACGACGACGTAGCCGAACTCCGGCTGGGCCCGAAGCTCCTGCTCGGCCACCCGCAGGCGGCGCTCGACCTCGGTCTGGTCGTCGGTCCCGCGGCCGACGAGGCGCGTGCGCAGCGCCTGCAGGGACGGCGGGGCGATGAAGACCTGGACGGCCTCGGGCATCGCGCCGCGGACCTGGCGAGCGCCCTGGACCTCGATCTCGAGCACGACCGGAACGCCCGCTCGCACGCGATCCTCGAGCTCGGATCGCAGCGTCCCGTAGCTGCGCCCGGCGTAGTCGGCGTGCTCGACGAACGCTCCCGCGGCGACCTTGGCGTCGAACTGCTCGCGCGTGAGGAAGTGGTAGTCGACGCCGTCGAGCTCCCCCGGGCGCGGCGCCCGGGTCGTCGCCGAGACGGACAGAGCGAGCGTCGGCAGACGCTCCATCAGACCACGGATCAGCGTTCCCTTGCCGACCCCCGAGGGTCCTGTGATGACAAATACGCGCGCCACGCGACGGACCCTAGTGACGGTCTCGGTGGGAACTGCGGCTAGTGGTGCAGGAGCGAGATGAGCTCGGAGCGCTGGCGCTCGGACAGCCCGCCGATCGTCTTGCTCGGCGCGATACGGCAGTGAGCCAGGATCTTGTTGACCTTCACGCGCCCGTACTTGGGCACTGCGAGGAGCATGTCGAAGACCTTGGCCGTCTCGACGTACTCGGGCGGCTCGAGCAGCAGGGAATGGATCGAGCGGCGGCCGGACTTCAGGTCGCGCTTGAGCTGTGCCCGCTGGATGCGAATCTGGTTGGCCCTCGCGAGCGCGTCCATTCTCTGGTTCAGAGAGCGCTCGGGAGTCGTCGATGTGTTGGAGGACGTCGCTCCGGTCGCCGTCGCCATGGGCGGCGAGTCTACACACCGGACGCGGTCGATCAAGGAAAAGTCTCCAATTCATCTACACCTCAGCCTGAGGTGTAGAGCGATCGAGGTTGCTGGACGGTGCGCGAGCGCGTTTGCAGGGGTTTTTACCTACCCCTGATGCGCCATAAAGGCCCCAGCCGGCCCACCGAGCGCACTTCGCGACGCGATCGCCGCAATCGACGCCAGAGCGCCTCTCAGGCGCTCGCAGCGGGCTGTAGTCCGGCGGCGATTCGCGCGCCGGCGGCGGGATCGCGAAAGCTCTCGGTTCCGACTGCCACGAGCGTCGCACCGACGTCGAGCAGCTCGCGCGCGTGGGCCGCGGTCTGGACCCCTCCCATGCCGACGACGGGGATGGCGACGCGCGCGGCGACGGCGGCGACCTGCGCCAGGGCGATCGAGCGGATGGCCGGGCCCGACAGCCCGCCGGTCCCGCCGCCGAGCCACCGCGCCGCCGCCCGGCCGCCGCGAGCCTGGGGCGCCAGCGCCATCGCCCGCAGCGTGTTGATGAGCGACACGGCATCCGCCCCGGCCTCCTCGGCCGCCCGCGCGCACAGTGCGACGTCGGCGGTGTTGGGCGTCAGCTTGACGATCAGCGGCTTGACCGTCACCCGACGTACCGCCTGGACGACGCCCTCGAGCTGATCCGGGTCGGCGCCGATGTCCAGCCCCGTGCTGACGTTGGGGCACGACACGTTGAGCTCGACGGCGGCGATCTCCGGCCGCTCGTCGCAGGCTTCGACCAGGCGCGAGAGCTCCTGCGCGCTGGCGCCCATGACGTTGGTTATCAGCGGCACGTGAGGCCCGTCGGGCGCCGTCCGCAGGTCGACGAGCAGGGGCAGGTCCTCGCGCATGTAGGCGTCGAGGCCCTTGTTGGGCAGGCCGATCGAGTTGATCAGGCCGGCCGGGGCCTCCCACAGCCGGGGCGGCGGGTTGCCGGCGCGCGGAAGCAGGGTGATCGTCTTGGACACGTAGGCGGCGAACGGGAACTCCTCCCGCAACCCGTCGCCGAAGGCGCGGACGGCGGCGATGACGTCGAAGGTGCCGGAGCCGTTGACGATCGGGTGCGCGAGGCGCAGGCCGCAGAACTCGACGCTCACGCGGGCGCTCCGGCGTGGGCTTCGACGCGCTCGAGCTCGGCGGCGTCGATGACCGGGCCATCGACGCACACCCTCAGGTAGCCGCCGCCGCGGCGCGCGACGACGCATCCGTAACAGGCGCCGAAGCCACAGGCCATACCCGCCTCGAGGGCGAGCTGGGCCGCCACCCCGGCGCGCTCGCACAGCGAGCGGACGCCCTCGAGCATGCCGGCTGGCCCGCAGGCGTAGATGACGGCCGCGGGGTCGCGCTCGAGCTCGCCTGCGAGCAGCTCGGTCACGAGGCCGGCGTGGCCGACCGATCCGTCGTCGGTGGCGAGGACGGCGCCATCGAGCAGGGCCGCGCCCGCAGCCCGCTCGCGGTCGCGGAAGCCGAGCAGGACCGTCGTCGGCGCCGCCAGCGAGTCCTGCAGGATCGCCAGCGGCGCGATGCCCACGCCGCCGCCGAGGAGGATCGCGCGCCGGCCGGGCGGCGGCGGCGAGAACCCGTTGCCGAGCGGCCCGAGCGCCCAGACGGACTCGCCGGGACGCAGCTCGCAGAGCCTGCGCGTGCCGGGGCCGACGTCCTCGAGCAGGAAATGAGCCTCGCCGTCGCGATGGCGGGCGATCGAGAGGGCCCGTGGCAGGAACGGGCGCTCATCCTCTCCCCCGCCCCAACGCTCGTGGGCGGTGAGCATCGCGAACTGCCCCGGCAGCGGCTCGGGCCCGGAGGGGTCGGCGACGCGCAGGACGCGGTAGGCGCCCAGCTCGTCCATGCCCGTGACGGTCAGCAGGCGTCGGGCGAGCGGCGCCTGGCTCACGCCACCCCGGCCTGGCCGGGCGCGGCGGCGGCCGCGCGACCGCGGTGGAGCTCCTGCAGGCAGAGCACCTCGGGCTCGCCGTCGCGCTTGGCCCGGGCGATCGCCCGCGCCGCCGACACCCCGGCCGCGAGCGTCGTCAGGCAGGGAATGCCGTGGGCGACGGCCGCCCGGCGGATCTCCCACCCGTCGGTCCGGGCGCCCACACCGGTCGGCGTGTTGACGACGAGGTCGACGTCGCCGCGCTCGATCCAGTCGACGACGTGGGGCGAGCCCTCGCCGAGCTTGTTCAGGCGCTGCACGGGCACGCCCTTGCGCGCGATCGACTCGGCCGTGCCACGCGTGGCGAGGATGCGGAAGCCGTTGTCGTGGAGGATCTGGGCGACCGCGAAGGCGGCCTCCTTGTCGGAGTCCGTGACGGTGATGAAGGCCGTCCCCTCGCGCGGGAGCGGCACCCCCGCGGCGGCCTGGGCCTTGGCGAAGGCGGTGGGGAAGTCACGCGCGATGCCCATGACCTCGCCGGTCGATCGCATCTCCGGCCCGAGGACCGCGTCGGAGCCCTCGAAGCGGTCGAACGGCAGGACGGCCTCCTTGACGGACACGTGATCGCCGAAGCCCATCCCCTGCCTGTCCTGCGGCAGTCCCATGTCGGCGAGTCGCTCGCCGAGCATGATGCGGCACGCCAGCTTGGCCAGGGGCAGGCCGACGGCCTTGGAGACGAACGGCACGGTGCGCGACGCCCGCGGGTTGGCCTCGATGACGTAGAGCTCGCCGGCGTGGACCGCGTACTGGACGTTGAGCAGGCCGACGACTCCGACCGCCAGGGCGATGTCGCGCGTGGCAGCGCGGATCTCGTAGAGCATCTCCTCGTCGAGCGAGTGCGGCGGCAGCACGCAGGCGCTGTCGCCCGAGTGGACGCCCGCCTCCTCGACATGCTGCATGATGCCGCCGATCCAGACGTCGGTGCCGTCGCAGAGCGCGTCGACGTCGACCTCGACGGCGTCCTCGAGGAAGCGGTCGAGATAGATGTCACCGCCGGCACCGGCCTCGCGACGGAGGTAGTCCTCGAGGCCCTCGGCCGAGTAGACGATCTCCATGGCCCGGCCGCCGAGGACGTAGGAGGGGCGCACGAGCAGCGGGTAGCCGACCTGCAGAGCGCACTCGCCCGCCTGCTCGAGCGAGCGGGCCGTCGCATACGGGGGAGCCTTCAGCCCGAGGCGCTCGAGCAGCGCGCCGAAGCGCCCGCGGTCCTCGGCCAGGTCGATCGCCTCGACGCTCGTGCCAAGCAGTGGCACGCCGGCCTGCTCGAGGGCGGCGGCGAGCTTCAGCGGCGTCTGCCCCCCGAACTGGACGATCACGCCGAGCGGACGCTCGACCTCGACGACGGCGAGCACGTCCTCGAGCGTCAACGGCTCGAAGTAGAGGCGGTCCGAGGTGTCGTAGTCGGTCGACACCGTCTCGGGGTTGCAGTTGATCATGACGGCGTCGCGGCCGGACTCGCGGACGGTCATGGCGGCGTGGACGCAGCAGTAGTCGAACTCGATGCCCTGACCGATGCGGTTCGGACCCGAGCCCAGGATGACGACGGACTCGCGCTCGCCGCGGCGGACCTCGTCCGCGTCCGAGCTCTCCCAGCCGGAGTAGTAGTAGGGCGTGCGGGCCGGGAACTCGGCGGCGCAGGTGTCGACCGAGCGGAACGAGCGCTTGCCCGCGAACGGGGCCTGCGGATCGAGCGCGAGCTCGCGAAGCTCGCGCAGGAACCAGCGGTCGATGCTCGTGCGGGCGTGGATCTGCTCGATCTCGACGCCGCGACCGAGCAGGGCGAGGATCGTCTCGTACCGGTCGGCGCCCGGCGAGCCGAGATCGTCCAGCAGACGCTCGTCGGGAACGGCGTCGAGACTGGGCGGCTTGTCGAGCTCGCGCGAGCGCAGCGCCTTGGCGAACGCCTGCTGGAAGGTTCGCCCGATGGCCATGGCCTCGCCGACGGACTTCATGTGCGTCGAGAGCGTCGGATCGGTGCCGGGGAACTTCTCGAAGGCGAAGCGCGGCCACTTGACGACGACATAGTCGATCGTCGGCTCGAAGCATGCCGGCGTGACGCCCGTGATGTCGTTGTCGATCTCATCGAGGCGGTAGCCGACGGCGAGGCGGGCCGCGATCTTGGCGATCGGGAAGCCGGTCGCCTTCGACGCGAGCGCGGAGGAGCGCGATACGCGCGGGTTCATCTCGATGACGAGGATCTCCTCGGTCTCAGGGTTGACGGCGAACTGGACGTTGGAGCCGCCGGTCTCGACGCCGACCGCCCTGATGACGCTGATCGCCTGATCGCGCAGCTGCTGATAGAGGCCGTCGGTCAGCGTCTGCTGGGGCGCGACCGTCACCGAGTCGCCGGTGTGGACGCCCATCGGGTCGACGTTCTCGATCGAGCAGACGATGACGACGTTGTCGGCGCTGTCGCGCATGACCTCGAGCTCGAACTCGCCCCAGCCGATGACCGACTCGTCGAGCAGGACCTGTCCGATCGGCGAGGCCTCGAGCCCCTGGGCGAGGATGCGATCGAAGTCCTCGGCCGTTCGGGCGATGCCGCCTCCGCGGCCGCCAAGGGTGAAGGCGGGCCGCACGATGCACGGCAGCCCGAGCTCGGCGAGCGCGCCGTGGCCGTCCTCGGTGCTCGTAGCGATGACGCAGCGGGGCATGCGCAGGCCCGCCTTCGCCATCGCCTCGCGAAACAGGTCGCGGTTCTCGGCGCAGGCGATCGCCTCGTAGTTGGCTCCGATCAGCTCGACGCCGTAGCGCTCGAGCGTGCCGTCGTCGTGCAGGGCCTTGGCGAGGTTGAGGGCGGTCTGGCCGCCGAGCGTGCCGAGCAGGGCGTCGGGGCGCTCGCGCGCGATGACCTGGGCAACGGGCCCGGGCAGCAGCGGCTCGATGTAGGTCGCGTCCGCGAACTCCGGGTCGGTCATGATCGTGGCCGGGTTGGAGTTGACGAGCACGACCTCGTAGCCCTCCTCGCGCAGGACCTTGCACGCCTGCACGCCGGAGTAGTCGAACTCGGCCGCCTGGCCGATGATGATCGGGCCGGAGCCGAGGATCAGGATCTTGTGTATGTCCGCGCGCCTAGGCATCGGCGACACCGGCTATCCGCTCCAGGAAGCGGTCGAAGAGGTAGAGGCTGTCGTGTGGGCCGGGGCCCGCCTCGGGGTGGTACTGGACGGTCCCGCCCGGCACGTCGAGGAGCTCGAGGCCCTCGACCGTGCGGTCGTAGAGGTTGACGTGTGAGAGGGCGGCGGCGCCGAAGTCCGTTTCCCAGCGGACGGGCTCATCGGTGTCGATCGTCCGTCCGCCGCCAGGGCCGAGCGCGGCGAAGCCGTGGTTCTGGGAGGTGATCTCGACGCGGCCGGTCTGAAGGTCGCGCACGGGGTGGTTGGCGCCGCGATGGCCGAACGGGAGCTTGAAGGTCTCGAGGCCGACCGCTCGGCAGAGCAGCTGGTGCCCGAGGCAGATGCCCCACACCGGCTTGCGCCCGACGATCTCGCGGACCGTGTCGACGATGTGCGAGAGGGCGGCCGGGTCGCCCGGCCCGTTGGAAAGGAAGACAGCGTCGGGGTCCTCGGCCAGGAGCTGCTCGGCGCTGCTCGCGCAGGGGTGCAGGGAGACGCGTGCGCCCCGCGCGACGAGCTCGCGGACCATCGATGCCTTGATGCCGGTGTCGAGGACCGCGATGCGCGGACCATCGCCGCTACCGTGGCGCGTGACCTCGCTCGGGCTGACCAGCGACGCGAGGTCCTGGCCGGCCATCGGAGGCTCGGCCGCGATCAGCTCGCGCGCCTGGGCCTCGGACACCGACGCCGAGAACACTCCGCCCCGCATCGCGCCCGCTTCGCGGATGTGCATGACCAGCGCGCGCGTGTCGACGCCGCTGATCGCGCGCACGCCGCAGTCGATCAGCCAGTCGAGCCAGCCGCGCTCGGCCGTCGGCGCGTCTTCGCGGTTGCCGGCCGCGCGCATGATCGCCGCCCGTGCCCATGGTCTCTCCGACTCCATCGCCGCGGCGCTGACGCCGTAGTTGCCGATGTGGGGGTAGGTGAAGGCGATCAGCTGGCCCGCGAACGACGGGTCGGTCATCGACTCCTGGTAGCCGGACATCCCGGTCGTGAAGACGACCTCGCCGACGGCGTAGCCCTCCGCGCCGCAGGTCTCGCCGTCGAAGCTCGTCCCGTCCTCAAGCAGGACGTAGCCGCCTGTGCGCTCGCCGCTGGAGCCCATTAGACGATCAGCTTCTGGACGGCTTTGAACTCCGGCGTGCCCGCACGCTCGAGCAGCTCGAAGAGGGCCGCCTCGACGGTGCTGATTACCGCGCCCGCGCGCTCCATCCGCTCGAGACCGCGTTCGTAGTCGAGGGCGTGGCGCGAGCCCACGGCGTCGGCCGGGACGTGGACCTCGACGCCTGCGTCGAGCAGGTCGTGGACGGTCTGGCTGACGCAGACGTGGGCCTCAATGCCGCACACGATCGCCTGACCGCGACCGGAGAGGTCGAAACCCTCGGCGCGTACGGCCGAGAAGACGGTCTTCTCGATCCGCCGCTCCTGCTCGAGCCCGACCTCGGGCGCGGTCGGGCCGAGGCCTTTGGGGTACTGCTCGGAGACGAGCGCCGGAACCCCGAGGATCCGGGCGGCCTGCACCAGCTTCGCGCAGGCTTCGGCGACCGGCACAAAGGTCTCATAGCGCCGAAAGCCCTCCTGGACGTCGACCACGACGAGGCCGGTGCGCTCGCGCTCGAGGAGGCCCATCAGGCTCCCACCAGCGACAGCGCGCGGTCGCGGTGGGCGATCGCGCCGGCGGCGATCGTCAGCAGGACCCTGCCGCGCAGCACACGGCCGGCGAAGCAGCAGTTCTCCGAGCGACTCTCCCAGCCGTGCTCACCGGCGATGAACTCGGCGTCGAGGTCGAGCAGCGCGAGGTTGGCCGGCGCTCCGACGGCGATCAGCGGCGGCGCCAGCTCGAACAGCTCGGCGCCGGCCGTCATCCGCTGCACGAGCAGGCCCAGCTCGATGATCCCCGGCACGACGAGGCCGCTGTGGAGCGCCGCGAACGCGGTCTCCAGCCCGGTGCTGCCCATCGGCGCCTGCTCGAAGGGCACCTCCTTCTCATCGCGTGCGTGAGGTGCGTGGTCGGTGGCCACGCAGTCGAGCGTCCCGCTGCGCAACCCGTCGATCAGCGCCTGGCGATCCGCCTCGGTGCTCAGCGGCGGATGCATCTTCATACGCGTGTCCATGCCGCGGACGTCCTCCTCGGTCAGCAGCAGGTGGTGGGGCGAGACCTCCCCGCTGACGCGCCAGCCCCGCGCCTTGGCGTCCCGCAGCGCGTCGACCGACGCGGCGCAGCTGAGATGCTGGAAGTGGACGCGCGCGTCCTCGTAGCCGGCCAGGGCGGCGTCGCGCGCGACCATCGTCGACTCGGCCACGGTGGGTATCCCGGCGATGCCGAGCGCCGCGCTTACCACGCCCTCGTTCATGGCGCCGCCACGCGACAGCGTCGGGTCCTCCTCGTGCAGGGCGAGCACGCCGCCGCACAGCCGCTGATACTGGAGCGCCTTGCGCAGCATCCCGGCGCTCTGCACCGGGCGCCCGTCGTCGGTGAATCCGAGCGCGCCCTCCTGGCGCAGCTCGGCCATCTCGGTCAGCTGCACACCCTCAAGGCTGCGTGTGATCGCCGGCAGGAAGCCGACGGGCACCCGTGCCTCGCGGGCGGCCGTGTCGCGCAGCGAGCGCAGCAGCGGCGCCGAGTCGAGCACCGGGTCCGTGTTGGGCATCGCGATGACCGCGCCGAAGCCGCCCGCGGCCGCCGCGCGGGTGCCACTGGCGATGTCCTCCTTGTGCTCGTGGCCGGGTGTCCGCAGGTGGACATGCGGGTCGAAGAAGGACGGCGTCAGGACGAGGCGGCCGCGGCCCTCGACGATCTCCCGCTCGCCTGCGTCGACGGTCCCGGGCTCGGCCAGCTCGACGATCTGCCCGCCGCTCACAAGGACGTCGAGGCGTCCATCGAGACCGGCGCGGGGGTCGAGCGCGCGGACGTCACGCAGGACGATCTCGGCCGCGGCCCCGGCGGCACCGACGAGCGGGTTGGCGATGCTCACCTCAGCCGACCCCGCCGACGGGTGCCCGCTCGGGCGGCGCCGTCTCCGCCGCCGGCTGG
>OUNO010000272.1_pt1 | contig 27454 bp, 23 predicted proteins | sample 1779811 | NCBI WGS metagenome assembly OUNO01 (sample SAMEA3914804, study PRJEB12502) | metagenome | biome: forest; material: soil | place: Canada | collected 2010-06-25 | depth 0.3 m
GCGACCGCGACCGGATCGTCCACTCCAAGTCCTTCCGCCGCCTCAAGCACAAGACCCAGGTCTTCGTCGCCCCCGAGGGCGATCACTACCGGACTCGCCTGACCCACACCCTGGAGGCCTGCGGGATCGCCCGCACCGTCGCCCGGGCGCTGCGGCTCAACGAGGACCTGACCGAGGCGATCGGGCTCGGCCACGACCTCGGCCACCCGCCCTTCGGCCACGCCGGCGAGGCGACCCTCGACGCCGCCCTGCGCGAGCGCTGCGGGATCGGCTTCAAGCACAACGAGCACTCGCTGCGGGTGGTCGAGGTGCTGGAGCGCGACGGCCACGGCCTCAACCTGACCGAGCAGGTCCGCGACGGCATCCTCAACCACACCGGGCCGAACAAGCCGGCGACCCTGGAGGGGCGGATCGTCAAGCTGGTCGACCGCGTCGCCTACATCAACCACGACATTGACGACGCGCTGCGGGCCGGGATCCTGCGCCCCGAGGATCTGCCGGCGGCGGAGATCGAGCTGCTCGGGCCGACCGGCTCGCAGCGGATCGACACGCTGGTCCGCGACATCGTCGACCGCTCCGGCGAGGCCGGCGACATCGTCCAGGGCGAGGAGATCGGGATGGCGATGCTGCGGCTGCGCAAGTTCATGTTCGACAACGTCTACCTCGGCCCCGAGGCTCAGCGCGAGCACAGCCGGGTCGCGCGGGCGATGCGCGGCCTCTTCGACCATTACGTCGAGAACCCCGACGAGCTGCCCCGCTGGGACCCGGCGGCGAGCGACTGCCAGCGGGTCGCTGACTACATCGCCGGGATGACTGACCGCTACTGCATCGCCAAGTTCACCGAGCTGACGATCCCCGAGGAGTCCAGGTTCTAGTGGCGCTGATCTCCCCGGAGAGCCTGGAACGGGTCAAGCAGACCGCCGACATCGTCGAGGTGATCTCGGCCCACACCGACCTGCGCCGCTCGGGCGCCCGGATGGTCGGCCTCTGCCCCTTCCACGACGAGCGCACGCCCTCGTTCTCGGTCGACCCGCAGGAAAAGCTCTACCACTGCTTCGGCTGTGGTGTCGGCGGCGACGTGATCAAGTTCGTCGAGGAGAAAGAGGGTCTCGGCTTCGCCGATGCGGTCGAGATGCTCGCCGACCGCTACGGGGTCGAGCTCGAGCGTGAGCAGGAGGACCCGCGAGCAGAGGCCAAACGTCAGCAACGCCGTCGCCTCGAGCAGCTCCTCGACCGCACCGCCGCCTACTACGCGACCTACCTCTGGGACTCCAAAGAGGCCGGCAAAGCGCGCGATTACCTCGCCGAGCGCGGGCTCGGCGAGCAGGTTCTGCGCGAGTACGGCGTCGGCTACGCGCCCAGCGCCTGGGACAAGATCCTCGTCCGCGGCCAGCAGGCCGGCTTCAGCGCCCGCGAACTGCACGACGTCGGCCTCGCCCAGCGCGGCCGCGAAGGCGAGGGACGCGAGTACGACCGCTTCCGCTCGCGGATCATGTTCCCGATCCGCGACCGCCGCGGCCGCGTGCTCGGCTTCGGCGGCCGGGCGATGCGCCCCGACCAGGGCGCCAAGTACGTCAACACGGCCGAGACCGAGTTTTTCCACAAGAGCAAGATCCTCTACGGCGTCGACCTCGCCAAAGCGGCGATCGCGAAGGCGACCCGAGCGGTCGTGGTCGAGGGCTACACCGACGTCCTCGCCCTGCGCCAGGCCGGGGTCGAGGAGACCGTCGCGGTGATGGGGACGGCGATCACCGGCGAGCAGGTGGCGACGCTCTCGGGGATGGTCGAGGAGGTGGTGCTGGCGCTCGACGCCGACTCCGCCGGCCAGGAGGCGATGCTGCGCGCCCAGCGCGTCGCCGCGGGGCGCAAAATGAGGCTGCGGGTGGCGCGGATGCCGGCCGGGGTCGATCCGGCCGAGATGGTCGCCGGCGAGGGTGGCGCCGAGCGCTTCCGGGCACTGGTCGAGGCCGCCGTCGAGCTGACCGACTTCCAGGTCGGCCTGGTGCTCGACCGGACCGATGTCGCCTCGCCGGTCGAGCGCGACCGTGCCCTCAACGAGGTGGCGCCGATCCTGGCCGGGATGGGGGAGACGGCGAGCCGCGACGACCTCGTTCGCCGCGTCGCCGAGCGCCTGGACCTTGAGCCGGCGATGGTGATGGGGCGCGTGGTGGCCGCCCAGCCGCTCAGCGGCGGCGACCAGGCGGCCGGCACCCAGCGCGAAGCGCCGAACCGCGGCGGTGAGAGCCGTGCCACCCCGTCGCGACCGGCGGTCGAGCTGACCTCGCGCGAGCGCCGCGAGCGGGCGCTGCTGGCGATGTGCATCGCCCTGCCCGAGGAGGGCTCCCAGTATCTGGAGCGCCTGACCGACGCCCACCTCTCCGCGACCGGCGTCCGCGCCGCCACCTGGCTGCGCGAGAACCCGGGCGACCCCGCCTCCAACCTGCCGCACGACGGGGAGATGGCGGGCCTGATCACCGAACTGGTGATGCTCTCCCGCGATCAGCCCGCCTCGAAGGAGTCGATGGAGCTCAATTTCCTCCTCTTGGAGCAGCGCCGGCTGGAGGACGAGCTGGCCGCCGCCGGCGAGCGCGGCGACTACGAGCGGCGGGCGGCGCTGAGCCGCGAGCGGGCCGCCCTGGTCGAGAAGATCGCCCGGACCCAGCGGTCCGAGACCTGAGTCGGTAAATTCCGAGCGGTCCCCGGTTCAGCTTCCGGGTGCCGCGTTCCGGGGTAGCTCAATCGGCAGAGCATTCGACTGTTAATCGAAGGGTTGTGGGTTCGAGTCCCACCCCCGGAGCTAAGGATCGACGGGCGCAGAGCCAATGCCCAGGCGGAATGCAGAGGGGGAAGCGGGAATTAGTCCGCTTCCCCCTCTTGTCTAGGCGGGGACTTTGGGCGGCTCATCGCCCAAACGTCGCCCAATACGGGGCGGTTAGGCGGCCACAGGGAGAGCTGCGAGCTGCACATGCGCCTTGCGCATCAGCTTGTCGAAGCTGGCGCCATGCTTCCTGTCGGCGCGCTGCTGGAGCTGCGCGTATACGTCCATCGTCATGGTCGAATCGGCGTGGCCGACCTGATCCATGACCCACTTCACATCGAAATGGTTGGCCAGCAGCACGATCGATATGTAGGTCCGGCGGAGGGTGTGCGGCGTCGTGTGCGGGAGGGGTGGCAGGCGCTTTTCGGCAAGCCGCTCATTTGCCAGGCTCGCGGCGTCGGCAACAATCTCCGCGACTCGCTTGGGGCTGATTCGGCCTCCACGCGAGTTCGGAACCAGATAGTCGTCTGGGCCGACCGGGAATCCGGCGCGCCGAAGGCGATCGATGTGCTCTCGAATGACCTCGGCCAGATCGGGAGTCACCTCGACTACTCGCTCGCCAGCCTCCGTCTTGGCATCGACAATTCGCAGTCGCGCGCCCTCGGGATCGTGCAGGCGGACTCGGCCGATCCTTAGATCGCATAGCTCGCCGACGCGCAGCCCGGCCCGGCCCAAGATCTCGCACACGATCCGCCGCCCGACGTATCCCCGGCCTTGGTCGATCTGGAGGCGGCGAAAGTGGTAGCTGACGGTGGACTTCGATAGGCCAAGCTCCTCGGCGATCTGGACCGGCCGCTTCCCAAGCGAGGCCAGGCGACCCACCTTCTCGGCAGACCCTCCCGGCGATGCAGTTGCGCCTACGGGCGTCGGCAGAGGTACGTCTTGATCGTGTGCGGCCTCCAGCAGGGCCGCCAGCTCATCCATCTCAAGAAAGGTCCGCTTGGGCTTGGGGACTTTGATCCGCATCCGTTTCGAGCGGGCTGGGTTGGTCTCCCGGTATTCGTCTTCAACGGCCTCGTCCATCACGGTCGCAAACGTGTCGATGATCTTCTTGATGGAGGCAAGGCTGAGTGGAATCACAGGTTGGCCGTGGACATTGCGGAGATCCGCACCGGCCTCCAAGTCCTCCCGCTGCTGCTGCGATTCGGCCAGAAGATGGGCCTTGAAGTCGAGGCATAGGTTTCGATCGATCTCATCGATCGGAATGTCGCCGAAGAAGGAACGCGAATACCCCAGACGCCAGTCGTAATCGACGGCCGTGTTCTTGGAGATAGGCGCATCGCCGATGGCCCCGCTGATCTTTCCGGCGAGCCAGTCGTCGGCAGATTTCGTGTAGGTCGGCACGCCGTCGGTGGGTTCACTCGACGCGATGACCACTGGGGCTTCTGGGCGCTCCCAGACCCCAGCACGAATGCGGGCTAGGACGTTGCCTAGCTCCCGCCGGGCGCCGGGCTCATCCCAACCTCCGCCGCACCAACATCCGCAGCTAGGACGCTCATGCAAGACAAGCGGCTCACGCTTTCCATTGACCCGGACGCGCAAGTGGAAGGCTCGCGTTCCGTCTGCAAGGACCCTGGTCTCGAAGCTCCCGGTCTGTTCGCGGGGCATCAGGACCTCCCATTGCAGGGAGGGCTATCGTGCTCAATCAGCATCTTCATCGGGGGTTCCTCCCGTTGATGGTGTTAGGCGACCGGGCCGGCGTCCAACCGCTGGCCCGTCGCTGTGCTTTCGGAGATTCTACCTGGCGTTTCTGCGGCAGCTCGGCGCCCTTCGGGCGCTTGGGCGTCGGCCGCCGAGGTGTGCGTCCTGGCGGGCGCCAGCGTGAGGGGTCGGCCCCCGCGAGACGTTCGCGGACGACTTGGAGGTCAAAGCGCAGCCGCCCTTTTGGGCCGCCGAGGCGGATCGCGCCGAGATCCGTGGCGTGCGAGTAGACCCAGTCCCGCTCGACTTCAAGGTCACGGGCAACAGCCGCGGCGTCGACCAACCCGGGAGGGCGCTGCGGTTCCTCCGCGCGCAGCAGCTCGACCACCCGCCGGGCGATTGCCTCGACCAGTTGTTCGGTCTCCACGGTCCCGCTGTTCGCGCTCCCCGCCATCAGGTCGCAAGCTAGGTGCGCCGCACCGCGCCCGGAAGGTGGGTAAGGGTGGGTAACCGTTCCGTAGTCAACCCGGCGGGGATGGGTTGCACGGGCTGTTGACCGCCCGGGCTAGAGACCTTGCCCGGGCAAAAGCGAATGCCCCGGTAATCAGCCTCACAATGCCCCGGCAGTACCCAGGCACATGCCCGGGCATCGATACCCCCGCATTGCCCGGGCATAGGCACGATTATCCGGGCATAAGCCCGGGCTGCGCGCCTCACCGGCCCGCCTGTCTGGCCCGCGGCTGCCAGATGCCGACGATCCGCGCCGCCGACTTCCCGCCCAGGTTGATGACCACCGCCTCGCCGGTTGCAAGGGACTTGAACTCATCCGGCAAGACGACAAACTCGCGCTCGCGCGTGCGGGTCCCTTCCCTTCGCCCCCAGACCGTGTCGTTGAAGCTACCGCCGACCTTCTCGGTGGTCGACCACGAGGGCTGGGTCCCCGCCACCCGCGCCAACCGCTCGGCGGAGTCCGGATCGCTCTGGCGATGGACGACCGCATACTCGACGTTGGTCAGGACCTGCTCGGTGAGCGTGTCGGAGGGATCATCGGGCCGGGCGCCGCGCAGGTCGGCGAGGCTCTGAGTCCCGAGCAGGACGCTGAGCCCGGCCGAGCGGGCGCGGCCGAAGAGGCGGTGGACCTGCTCGGCGGCGAGGGCGGCGAACTCATCGACCACCACCAGGCCGGGGACCTTGCGCCGCTGAAGGTCGGCGGTCAGCGTCACCAGGTCGATAACCAGCGCCGCGGCCAGGAGCTTGGAGGCGGCCGGGTAGCGGTCGGCGTCCAGGTGCATGTAGATGACGTCGCCGCGACGAAGGGACTCCTCGAGGTCGATGTTGGGACCCTTGCCGAGGGCCGGGTCAAGCCAGGGCCCAAGCTCGCCCTCGCCGAGGATCGCAAGACGGTCGCGCCCCCCGCCGAGGTCGGACTTCGCCCGGGCGGAGAGGCCATCGACGTAGGCGGAGACCTGGGCACCTACCTCGCCCCCGACACCGCAGGCGAGGGCATCGAGACGATCGGGGTCCATGAAGCCGACGATCTCTGAGATCGTCGGCGGCCACTTCCCGGCGGCCCGCATCGTCCCCAGCACCTGGCCGAGCAGCCGCTGGGTGGCCAGCTCGTAGTGGGGCTCTGACCAGCGCTGCCCCGCCAGGACCTTGTCGGTGATCTCGGTCGGCCCACCGCGAGCGAAGGGGTTGTAGACGGTGGGGCCGGTGGGGGTCCATTCGCGAAACCGCGCTCCCCTCGCCGCCGCGGCGTCGATCAGCACCGCCCGCAGGTAGCGATCTCCCTTGGGGTCGATGACGATCGCCGGCAACCCGGCGAGGACGTAAGTCTGGGCAATCGCCGCCTGGGTGACGGTCTTGCCCGATCCGGTGGCGCCGAGGACGACTCCGTGGACGCCACGGTGTGAGCCGAAGGGGACCCGGGAGGGTCGCCCGGCGCGGCCGCTGCCCAGGGCCAGCATGTCGTCGGTGACCCGACTCTCGGCGGCGCGCGGGGTTGCCTGCCGCGCTCGCCACCACCCCCACGGGCTGAGCGCATCCCGCGCCGCCCGGGCCTCTTCGCCGCCGCGCTTTAGATCCTCGGCGTGCCAGTAGGCGCCGGCCCCGGCGACGATGCCCGACGCTATCCCCCAGGTGAGCCCGAGCTTCCAGGCGATCAGCCACAGCGGCCAGCTCACCACCAGCGCCACCAGCCCCCAACTCCAGGACAACCGGCGCTGGCGCAGATAGATGAGCGCCAGAAAGCCGGCGAGAAGACCGGCTATGAGGGGCGCCGTGACTTCCGACAGGTGTTCAGTGAGCGCCAGGAGGTGGCGCGGTTCGGGCCGGCGATGGTGGAGGTGCTTCACCGGCCCACCACCTCCGCCACGCTGATCCGCTCGGCGGAATGGGTCTTCGCAATCGCCCGCTCGACCCCGCGACGGGTCGCCGGCTCGCAGTAGTAGCGGACCCCCGAGACCCAGCTTGCCCGCCGCCAGGAGCGGATCAGTCCCTCAAGTCGCCGCGGTGCCTTCGGGGTCAGCTCGACCTCGACCGCGATCGGCAGACCGTCGGTGAGGATCGCCAGGTCGGGGCGGTGAAGCCGCGGCGCCCCGCTCGGCAGCTCGCCGACCCTGGCGCTGAAGATCGCCCGCCCCTCGCTGCGCTCCAGGTGCCACAGCTCGCGCTCGCTGAGGACGCGATCGGCGCCGAACTCCTCGCCGAGCACCAGCGCCATCGAAGCGCAGCGCAGCCAGTGATCAACCGAGCCGGGGGAGAGGACGGCGACACCGAGCCCAAGGCCCGCGTAGCGCAGGCCGGCGCGGGTGGCCCGCAGCAGGCTCGGCTCGCCGCGAAGCAGCGACAGGCGCTCCAGCAGGCCCGCCTCCACACAGGTCGCGACTCGCCGGTAGGCCGCCGTCCGCCCGACGCCGATTGCGCTCATCACATGCTCGATCGCCACCGCGCCATGCACGCCGACGAATCGCACCAGCTCCCGATCCCGGCTCCGCTCCCCGAACGCCAACTGCCGCGGAGCCGCAGCTTGTGTCTTGTCCACTTGCCCCATGCCCTTCAAGACGGTCCCGAGGCTCAATTCGTCCCACTCCATGTCCCCTACACGGTCGAGGTCCCCTCACCGCCACCCCCGATCCACCACCGTGCCGCTTGTCCTCTGCTCTCTCACTCCCAGCCGCCGACCCTGGGCGCTCACCGAATGGTGAGGGGGCGGGGTCGGCGGCGAAGAGTCCTCGCAAACCCCTTGGGCAAGCGGCGCGGTGGTGGATCGGGGGTCCACGGTTCAGTCCACCCCCGAGCTATCGGGAGCGAGGGAAGCGACGTTGGTCAGACTCGGTTACTCAGACCGCTTTCGCGTCGGCAGCTCGAAATGCAGGATCGAGACGCTCGCCGCGATCGGCTTCTCTCGGCTCTCTGACATTCGCTTCGTTGCTTCCGCGCGGATTGTCAGTAGCTCCTCCAGGGTGGCAGCGAGTAGCGACACGACGCGATCCCAGCCAGCCTGGTCAAGCAGTAAAAACGTGCGGCTCAGGTGATTGTCGTCGGCATGCACCGTGCCTGCCTGGAGACCTTCCGTCAGATCTCCCGAGACCGTGCGAAGGATGCCCATCACAATCCCAAGCCGGTCGTCTTCGGGCACGGCGCCCCAGGCGTCCGGATCAAAGTAGTGACGAATGGTCGCGCGATAAAAGTGCTCGGTCGCGCCACGCCTCTTTTTCGTGTCGACCAACTCAATGCAGTCGAGATCGACGAGCTTGTCGAAGTGGTAGGAGACGAGGCTGACATCTAGCCCCAGTTCGTCGCTGACTTCTTTGGGGCTCGCAACGCGCTGGGTTAAGACCGTCAACGCATGCGCTCGCGTCGAGTGATTGAGAGCGGCGGCCAGCCGCCCATCGATGAGCGTTGGCCTCTGGGGCTCCACGGTCGGGTCTGGCCTCTTCTTGGGCGAATGCACAAGAAGTCCGATGCTAGTCGATCTTCTCCCACTAAATTACGCGGACTATTGCTGAAATCGATTGATTGCTGAAGGCCGCTGAGGAATCGTTGACAAGGGGGTTCGCCGCTGGACGGCTGAGCCCGCAGCATCCGAGTGGCGGGCGCTCCTTTGTCGAGCGATACGGGCAGAGGGAGGTGAGCGCGGTGCGGATATGCGTATCCCCGCAATCACCGTTGCCGACGGCAGCGATCAAGAAGGGCAACTAGGACACGAACTCGATCTCAGGTTTCCTGGGGTCGAGTTCGTCTGCCGTCACCATCGCTTCAGAGGTTTGGGTACTTAAGAAGTTTCCGTGAAACACCAGCATGAATCGCCTAAGAATGGCTGAGTGATTGATTCTCCGACACCCACTGGCGGAAGCTCGCCCAGGTTCGACACGAGGCTGATGCAGGCGTTGTCACACCCCGTTCGGGTGGAGATCTTGGAACGACTCCAAGAGCAAGTCCTGAGTCCGGCGATGTTGAAGAGGCAGATGGAACGGTATGAGATGAACCTTGTCTCCTACCACGTCAAAGTCCTCCACGAATGCGACTGCATTGAAGTTTTCCGTACCCGCCGGGGGAGCCGCGGCGCCGACGAGCATCTCTACAGAGCGAAACCCGACACCTTCCTCGGCGCAGCCGGAATGCGGAAGGCACCCCGCTCGGTACGCAGTTCGCTAACTGGCGCTGCCCTTCAGACATTCATTGACCACGCGGTGGACGCGCTCGAAACAGGAACGATCGATGACCGTGAGGACACGACGCTGAATTGGATGGCGATCGCTGTTGATCAATTCGGATGGGACCAGGTGGTCGATCTCATGCGAGCAACGCGCATTCAGCTCATGGCAATCCACGAACAGAGCAAGTTCCGCCTTGCCGTGCTTACGCAAGACGGCACGCCCCTGATCGTTGGAATCGCGGCGTTCGAGAAGGCCCGGCAGTTCGGCGAGAGGCACGAATGAGGCGTTGGGGTGGGGATGGTGGCAGAGAACTTCAGAGAGATCTTGCTAGTTGGCCAGCGTCCGGAACTGGCCATAGCCAGGGGCTAGTAAGGAGCAAGCTATTGGGGCGCCCGTGCCCGGCCGGTCCGCCGCGGGCGCCCCAGCTTCGCTCGCCTTTCAATGGCTTGCCGGCGTCGGCTTCTCCTTGCGGCCGAGCCGACATTGGCAAGAGCACGGCAGGGGGGGGCCTGGGCCTCTCTCCCACTGGCGCCCCTCGCCGTGCTTCTGCATCGGAGAGATTGCGATGAGGCTGTGGCGATTGGGCCGCGATGCCCAGCAGATGCGCACGCCGGGCTGTCCGAGGTTCGAAGCCAGCCCCTTGGCCTGGAACGACACCGTTGTCGAGTCCGCAGTCTTGGCCCACGTGGTCAACGAGAGATTCGGTGGCGCCAGCACTTCCGAATTGGCACTCAGCTTGGACCTCGACTTTGAAGTCGCGGAGCGGGCGGTCAAAGCCTTGACTGGACTTGGGCTCTTGCATCGTGATGGCAGCAAACTCGTTGCGGGTCCAGGTCGCGTTGATAGGGCCAAGGACAAGAATTTTTGCAGACAATAAATGCCTACTTAATGCATGAACGTGTAAGGATCGCCGAGCAATCCGAGCTGAGCACTGTGGAGGCGCCCAGCTACAACGAGCAGGGGGAATAGATGACGAAGAGTGGCGGGGAAGTTGGCATGCGGGCAGCTGCTCATAAGGCATTGCCAGGCAGGTCGACCAAGCTGCTCGGCGCGATCCTCGCGCTGCTCCTGTTGCTCGGGACCGGGATCGCCCTAGCGGACCAAGGCGACTCCGAAGTCCCGGCCGCCGATCCATCGCTCAGCGCCCCGACGCCTCCGGAAGTCAGCACCGAAATTGAGGCCAAGCGCACCGCGACCTCCCAGACCTTCGCCCTTCCCGACGGCTCGCGCGAAACGCGGATCTACGAGACGCCGGTCAACTACCGCGATAAAGAAGGCGAGTGGCAGCCGATAGAAGAAGGGCTCGAGGAGACGAGCGATGGCCAGATCACGAACGGCGAGAGCGGAGTGGATGTAAGCCTGCCCTCGCAGTTGCAGGCAGGGTCGGTTCGCCTGCGAGTCGGCGATCAGTGGATCGCCTCCAAGTTGCTCGGGCTCGGCACCGAAGCTGCTGAGCTTGAAAACGGCACCGCCAGCTACGAAAGCCCCGGCTCCGGCGCGACCTTCGAATACAGCACCCTGACCTCGGGGCTCAAAGAGGTCATCGAACTCGCAGGCCCTGAATCGCCCTCTTCCTATCACTACGAGTTGAGCGCGTCGAGCGGTCTCACCCCGATCCTGATCGAGGACGGCTCGATCGTTTTCCGAGATGGTGACGGAGCGCCTATCGCCTTGCTGCCAGCTCCGACTGTCGCCGACGCATCAGGTGTATTGGCTCCGGGGAAAGCCTCCTACTCCCTTTCATTCGCCGGCCCCGGCGCCTGGGACCTTGTCGTAGAAGTCGATCGGGACTGGCTCGCAGCGCCAGGCCGGACCTGGCCTGTTCGAATCGATCCGACGCTTCTAGGTGCGGAAGCCGCAACGGGAATGGAATGCTCCATCGACAACTACTACACCTCACTCGGCATTTGCAATCTAGGTACCACTTCGGCAGTGATGGCATTCGACTACAGCGCTCAGGCCGACCACTACTACCGCAACCTGATCAGCTTCAATCTCAGCTCGATCCCGGCAGGGGCGGACATCAGGGAAGCCACGCTCAACTACTACGCGCCGGGAGTCGCCGAAAATACGAGCGGGGTTGAAGTGAGGGCCATACCCGCAACTTGGAACTCGAATGTCACCTGGCTGCAGCGGGAAACGAGTCACCCGTGGACCACGCCCGGCGGGGACTACGGCAGCGAAGGCTCGGAAGTCCTCACCAGCAAACGCGGCACCGCAGCCGGCTGGTGGAGCTTTGAAGGGCTCGCATCCGTGTTCCAAAGTTGGGTTTCCGGAACGGCGCCGAAGGCCGGACTCCTGATGAAGCTCAAGGATGAGAATGTGCATGAATGCAGTGGATCAGTGTGCGCGAGCCGCAGAGTCGTCTTTGCGGGTAATGCGGCTTCTGAACCGAGCAAACGCCCCTACGCCAAAATCCTCTACTGGCTGCCGGCACCGGCCACCAGCAAGATCACCTTGCCCTCCGAAGGGACCCGGACCGCAAGATGGCTGAAGCTCAAGGCGGCATGGGAAAAAAGCGAAGTCACCGGCGTGACCTTCCAATACCGAGAAGGCAAAACCGGCGTCTTTCAGACGATACCCCCCGGCTTGGTTGTCAACGCCAAGGGCGAAGGGATCTCCTGGCCGGTCGCTCCCGCGAAAACCGGGGTGCTGGAAACCGAAGTCGCGCCTTGGACCGATCCACTCTTCTTCGACGCCGCCCACGTCTCCAAAGCCCTGAAAACCAAAGGCGGCACCATTCAGCTCCGCGCGGTGTTCGACGGACCTCCGGGCGTCGAGGGCTACAGCGCCCCCAACGAAGCGACGGTCAACCGAACCCTCGGTGGCCCCCGCGACGCCACCGCCCAGGTCGGCCCCGGAACGCTCGACCTGCTGACCGGCAACCTGACGGTCAGCCGCAGCGACGTCTCGATTCCCACCTTCAACTCGGCCCTTGAATTTTCTCGCACCTTCAACTCGCGCGAAGCGGGGAAACTCGGCGACACCGGTGTCCTGGGTCAGGGGTGGAAACCAGGAATCCCGGTTGAAGAAGCCGGAGAATCAGAATGGCGCAGCGTGAAGATCGTCGAAGAAGAAATCGAAGAAGAAGAAGTGATCTACGAAGTCAAATACGCGCTACTGACGACCCAGGAAGGCTACGAAATCGCCTTCGAATACACGGGGGGAAACTACGTAACGCCACCGGAAATGACCGGCTACTCGTTGTCGACCAGTGGTTCCACGAAATTCGCCCTATCCGATCCCGCCGGCAACGAAACGACTTTCGAATCCTCCATCAGCACCCCCGATGAATACCTGCCCGTCTCGGTATCAATGGCTGGTGGCGCCGGTAGTACGACGATGGTCTACGGATTCGGCGGCGGCCAACGGCGGCTGACGATGGCCATTGCGCCATCGCCGCCCGGCGTTACTTGCACGTCCGCCAACGCGAAAACGGAAATCGGCTGTCATTTGCTGACTTTTGAATACGCCTCAGCAGCTGCCTGGGGAGCGCCAGAATCCTATGGCGAACGGCTTTCGAAGATCACCTACTACGCCCCCGGCTTCGGTGTCGGGCACTGGGATGTCGCCAACTACAGCTACGACGCAAGCGGCCGCCTGATCGAAGAGTGGTCCCCGCGAATCTCGCCGCCTCTGAAAGAGAAATACACCTACAACGCCAACGGTCAGATCGCCACGATCGCGCCTCCGGGCACTGAACCGGTGACGCTCAACTACATCACGCTCGACGAAGAGGAAGATGGTGGTCGGCTGAAATCGGTCGAACGCGCGAGCCTGGTGGCAGAACCCTCGGTCGCGAAGACCACGGTCGTCTACAACGTGCCGCTGACCGGCGGGGAAGCCCCCTATGACCTAAGCGCCTCAGCGGTGAAAATATGGGGCCAGCAGGACATGCCTCGAGATGCGACGGCGGTCTTCCCGCCCGATCAGGTCCCAACGACGAGCCCGCCGAGCAGCTACTCGCGCGCCACGGTCTACTACATGGACGCCGAAGGCTACGGGGTGAATACCGCAACGCCCTCGGGCGCGGGAACCTCGGCAGCTTCGATCACGACTTCGGAAGCCGATGAATTCGGCAACGTCATCCGCGAAGTGAGCCCGAAGAATCGCCTGCGTGTGCTGGCGGGGAAAGGAGAAGCTGAACAGTACGAACTCTCCAGGGATCTTTCGACTGTGCGCACCTATTCCGCTGATGGCACCGAGATGGAACTCGAATACGGGCCGTTGCACCAGATCCGGCTTGAATCCGGATCGTTGGTCAAAGCTCGCCTCCAGCGGCTCGTCAACTATGACCAGGGCTGGCCGAAAACCGGGTTGAAGCCCCATTTACCGACGTGGGAAAGGACGGCCGCATTCATCCCGGGGAGCTATTTCGAAGTGTTCGACGCCCGCGCAACCGAAATCAAATACGACTGGAACCTGCGCAAGCCGACCGAAACGATCGTCGATCCGGGCGGCCTGGGAATCAAGACCGTCATTGCTTACAACTCCCTCGGCCAGGTGACCGAACATCGCCAACCCTCGAACAGTGCAGGCGGCAAAGCAGGCACCACCAAAACCATTTACTACACGAAGGACGGATCGAAACCCTGCGGTAACACCCTTCTATATGCCGGCTTGCCCTGCCGAAGCGAACCAGCGGCCCAGCCCGGCACCTCCGGTCAGCCCGAAATCACCGTCACCAAGATCGCCGCCTACAACCAGCTCGGCGAGCCAACCGAAACGATCCAAGCGCCGGGCATGGCAGCACTGGAAGCAGGCACGCCGGTCCGCAAAACGCTGATCACCTACGACAATGCCGGCCGCCAACTGACCAAGAAAGTCATCGGCGGCGGCACCGAAGTCCCGGCGACCGAAACCCGCTACAGCCCAACCACCGGCGCGGCGGTCAAGCAGCAGTTCCTCTGCGGGGGCGAATGCAGCCCCGTCCCCACCTACTCCTCCTCCTTCGGCACCCTCGGCACCGGCAACGGCCAACTCAAAGCCCCCGGTGGCACCGCGATCGACGCGGCCGGCAACATCTGGGTCGCCGACACCGAAAACAACCGGATCGAGAAGTTCAACGCCAAAGGCGAATACGTCTCCAAATTCGGCAGCTACGGAACCGGCAACGGCCAGTTCAAGCTGCCCAGCGCCGTAGCGGTCGACCCCGCCGGAAACCTCTGGGTCACCGACCCCGAAAACCACCGCGTCCAGAAGTTCAACTCCAAAGGCGAATACGTCTCCAAGTTCGGCACCTCGGGAACCGGCAACGGCCAGTTCTCCCGGCCCGAAGCGCTCGCCATCGACTCCAAAGGCAACGTCTGGGTAGCCGACACCTACAACGACCGGGTCGAGAAGTTCAACGAAAAAGGCGAATTCCTCAAAGTCATCGGCGTCGGCGATCTGCACGAAGACCAGGGCATCGCGATCGGTCCCGCCAACAACGTCTTCGTCGCCAACTCGATCACCAACACGATCGTCTCCTACAACGAAGCCGGCGAAAAGATCGGCGAATTCGGCTCGACGGGATCGGGAGAAGGGCAGTTCGAAGGACTCGAGGCGCTGGTCGTCGATGCCAAGGGCATCCTCTGGGCTACCGACCCCGGCAACAACCGCGTCGAGGGATTCAGTCAGAGCGGCAAATTCCTCGGCCAGTTCGGCTCCTACGGGATTGCCAGCGGCCTCTTCAACTTCGGCCACTGGGATGGCATCGCCTCCGATGCCGAAGGCAACATCTATGTCGCCGACACCTGGAACAACCGGATCCAGAAATGGTCAGCCGCCGCGGGCTTCGACGCCCAGGCAACGACCACGACCTACGACGCCCTCGGCCGCCCCGTCACCTACGAAGACGCCGACGGCAACAAATCGAGCACGACCTACGACCTGCTCGGCCGTCCGGTGACGACCAGCGATGGCAAGGGCACGAAGACCGCGACCTACGACGCGACCTCGGGCCTGTTGGTCAAACTCGAAGACTCCGCGGCCGGCATCTTCACCGCTGCTTATGACGCCGACGGCAACCTGACCGAACGCGGCCTGCCTGATGGACTGACGGCGAAAACGACCTACGACGAGACCGACCAGCCGATCCGCCTCACCTACACCAAGGCGAGCGCCTGCGGCACCAGCTGCACCTGGCTCGATGAAGAAGTCGAACGCTCGATCAACGGCCAGATCCTGACCAACAGCGGCACCCTTTCCAGCCAGACCTACAGCTACGACGCGGCCGGCCGACTCATCAACGCCAACGACAAACCGACCGGCGGCTCCTGCGTCACCCGTGCCTATGAATACGACGCGGACTCAAACCGCACGAAGCTGACGACCCGCTCACCGGGGATTGGTGGCGTCTGCTCGAGCTCCGGCGGCACGACTCAGAGCTATACCTACGACGCCGCCGACCGCCTGACCGCGACCGGGTTGACCTACGACAACTTCGGCCGCATCACCAGTCTGCCGGCAACCTATGCCGGTGGCGGCAACGCCTTGACGACCAGCTACTTCAGCAACGAAATGGTCGCCACTCAGGCCCAAGGCACGATCACGAACACGTTCCAGCTCGACGCCACCGGGCGCCAGCGCCAGCGCCTGCAGAACGGCGGCCTGGAAGGCATCGAAGTCTTCCACTACGCCGGCGCCTCCGATTCGCCCGCCTGGACCGAACGGGCCTCGATCTGGACCCGCAACATCATTGGGATCGGCGGCGAAATGATCGCCATCCAAGACAGCTCGAAAGGCACGACGCTGCAGCTTTGCAATCTGCACGGGGACGTAGTGGCGACGGCGGACCCGAACCCGGCGGCGACGAAACTGCTCGCGACGTTTCGTTTTGACGAGTTCGGCAACCCAGAGGAAGGGAGTGCCGGGCGGTATGGGTGGCTGGGAGGTCCCCAGCGGCGGACCGAACTTCCGTCAGGGGTGATTCAGATGGGCGCGCGGAGCTATGTGCCCGCGCTCGGGCGATTCCTCTTGCCCGATCCGGTGAGAGGTGGCTCAGCCAACGCGTACGACTACGCGAATCAAGATCCGATCAATGCGTTTGACCTCGATGGGGCTTGTCCAAAAACCAACAATGGCGCAAATCGCGGCTGCAATGGATATCACGCTCTGACTCCGCGCCAGGAGCGGCAGGCCAAACGTCGCATCGGCAGGATCGAAGGTGCTATCCGAGGTTCGATTCGTAACGGTCGAGACTACGGAGGACTAAACCTTCCTAGTCCCCCGCTGGGCAATCACCTTGCCTGGGGAAGTTGTGTGCCAAGTGGCGCACTAGGGGCAAAGCTAAGCGTTATAGACCCCTGTATTCCAAAAGTTAAGCTCAATGTGACTGTCAATGAGGCGAACGTTGAAGCCGTAGACAAGGCGGCGAGGATCATGGGTGCTGCATGGTGTATGGCAGCGAACGGTTATGGCGGCACTAGTCCCTACTCGATGGCGTTCTCCGTAGCACTGGCGTCGACTTCCTGTGTAAAGAATGCGTGGGCGTACGTTCATATCCCCGGGGGTCCATGAGCCGCTAAGGAAAAACTGGTCCCTTAGGTCCATCAGCTAAACTTGCTCATATGATTGGTATCTATGGGATCGTGAGCGGGATGTCTGTTGGTGAAATTATCGTCGGTGTATTTCTACTTCTCGTCGCAGGTGGTGGCGTGTTTTTCTGGGGAAGCGGCTTGGGATGGCGAGAGCGAAAGAAGGATCGCCGAAACGGTCTATAGGCGCTGGCTCTGTTGATGGGTCGCCGGCTGATCTTTGTAGTGATCTGTGCCTTGCTATCAGTCGCAGCCTTGGATAGCTATCGCAGGGACAGGCAAAGATTGAGGCAGTAGCCGCGACAGGCTGCCTGGGGTCGAACGCGGTGCGCTGACTACCCCGTCTTACCCGCCCATGAGACCCCGCGCCAGGGCGAGCCTTGGTTATGGTTCCCGCGCGGCTCCTGGAGGCCGCACTAAGTCTTTCCGTTGACGCTTTGGGCGACGAAGCACGCCGTCGTCGCCCAAAGGCGGACATAGGCGCGAGAAACCCAAGGTATCGGGGGGCCGACCCGATCGATAGGATCGAGCGCGAGGAACCCCGAAACCGCATGGGCATGGGGTTACTAAGTCGATCTGACCGCGTTGGACGGCCAGCAAGGCGGACGCCTGTTAATCGAAGGGTTGTGGGTTCGAGTCCCACCCCCGGAGTTCGGAACGGGTCCTGGTCTTCGTCGAGCGCTGCGTTATACATCTATGGGATGTAAAACGAAGCGCTCGTCAGGAGGACGAGGCGGCGAGTCTCTCGACGAGTTCGGCGCCACGCACGGCGCCGTCGTTCTTTCGGCCCCAGGCGGCGATCTCGCCGGCCCGCGCCGTGAACGAGGGCTCGTCGAGGACCCGGCGCGCCGCCCAGCGCAGCGGCCCCGGCCGGCACAGGCGCCAGGGCAGGGAGAGGCCGCAGCCGGCCCAGTCGACCCGCATCGCGGTCTCGCTCATGTCGCCGGTGATCGGGCTGATCAGGACCGGGGTGCCGGCGCCGAGGGCGCGGGCGACGGTGCCGTGGCCGCCGTGGGAGATGACCAGCGAGGCGGCCGGCATCAGCTGGCTGTAGCTGAGCCAGTCGACGAGCACGGCGTTGGCGGGGACCTCGATCGGGCGCTGGGGCACGACCCGGTTGGTAGTCGCCACGACCCGGACCGGCTCCCCGGCGAAGGCGGCCAGGGCGGTGCGCACCAGGTGGTTGTCGGAGTCGTGGGCGGTGCTGGGAGCTACGAGGATCAGCGGCTCCTCGCCGGGCGGCAGTTCGATCTCGGGGTGGGGGACCTCGAAGCTCATCGGCCCGGTGATCTCAACCCCGGCCGGCCAGCGCCGCGGGTACTCGAGCTGGGGGTAGGTCGCGACCAGCGCCAGGTCGGGGCTGATCCCGCCGTGGAAGCGCTCCACGGGGGGGAGGCCGAGGCGCCGGCGCTGCTGGTTGAGGTCGCGGCGGCCGTGCTCGAGGCCGACGTCGAGGGCGTGCTGCCCGGCCCGCCAGCCGGCCCGGCCCAGCGCCGTGCGCGGCGTCCGCAGCCCGATCGCGAAGAACGGCTGGCCGGGCTCGACGACGGGGTAGATGTGGGGGACGAGCGTCGCCAGCGGCACGCCCGCCGCCTCGGCGGCGAGCGCCGGCGCCAGGGTGAGGATGTCGCTGACTGCGACGTGCGGGCGCATCTCCTCCAGCAGCGGCAGCAGCGCCCGCGCCGCCTCGGCCGCGTGCTGGCCGTCGTCGGACTCCGGTTCCGGCGGCGGGAACATCCGGTATTCCTCGGCCGCGGCAAAGCCCAGCCCGGCGCCCTCGACGGCGCCGCGCCGCTCCTCCCAGGTCTCGACCACGACCTCGTGCCCGCGCTCGGCCAGCGCCTTGCCGAGGGAGATCGCCGGAAAGACATGCCCTGGATCGCCGAAGGCCGCGACCAAGACCCTCAATGAAGAGCCTCCGCTGGTGCTCACGGCGGCGTCGCTACGGTGCGTCGGGTCCCTCTCCCGGTCTGTTGAAAACGATCTCCGGGATATGACAATTCGGTGACAGCGCCAGCAGGAAGCTGACCGCGGCGCCGATGTCGGAGGGCTGGATCATCCCCTCGGCCGGAACCTCGCTCTTGATGAAGTCGGTCATCGCCGTGTCGACAAAGCCCGGCGCCAGCGCCGTGCACTGGATCCCGGCGTTGGTCGTTTCGCGTGCGGTCGACTGGGTGAAGTTGATCACCGCGGCCTTGGTCGCGGCATAGACGGAGAGGAAGGCCTGGCCGCCTTTGCCGGCGATCGAGGCGGTGTTGAGCAGCAGCGCCTTGCGGTGCTCGGCGCCGGCCTCGCGCAGCATCGGCAGGCCCTCGCGGGTCCCGATCACGAGCGAGCGGAGGTTGATCGCCAACTGCATATCGAGGTGCTTGGTCTCGATCTGGTCCATCAGGCCGCCGATCCCGACGCCGGCGTTGTTGACGAGGGCGTCGAGACGGCCGTACTTCTCGCGGTGGGCGCTGAAGACGGCGACCAACTCGGACTCCTCGGCGACGTTGGCCGGGACGGTCTGCAGCTCGAAGCCGTCGGCACGCAGGCCCTCGACGGCCTGCTCGAGTTTCTCCGGCCGCCGTGCCGAAAGGGTCAGCGCGTAGCCCGCTTCGCCCAGCGCACGTGCGATCGCGAGGCCGATGCCTCCCGATCCACCCGTAACGATTGCCGCCCGTTCCGCCATCTCTTCCCCCGTTCGTTTCGCCTACGCGGGCACCCTATCGGCGATTCGCCCGGCCGCGGTGGAGCGGTGTCGGCCCGCTTGGTCCGAATAACATGCCGCCGATGCGTGCCGCCCGTATCGTCTCCGCTTCCGCCTGCCTGATCGCGGCGAGCGGCCTGATCGCCGGCTGCGGTGGCGACTCGAGCACGAGCGGCGGCGGCAGCGGCCCGGCGGAGAGCGCCCAGAGTCGCCCGGCGCCGCCGAAGAGCGCCTTTCCAACTCCCTACGGACGGACCCTCAAGGAACTGATCAAGGAAACCGACGCCCGCACCGAACTGATCGTCACCCCCGCTGCCTTGGCCTTCTACAAGGGCGCCAACCGCTACCCATTCGGGGTCGCCGAGCGTAAGGGCGGAGACGTCGACGACGCCGAAGTCGCGCTCTATTACGCCAAGGTCCCGGCGCCCAAGCTCGGCGGCAAATCGGAGCCCGGCAGCAAGGGCCCGGGAGCGACGGCCGAATCGCAGGCGCTGGAAGAACCCGCCGTCGGGCCCTTCCCGGCGAAGATCGAAAGCCTCGCCGCCAAGCCCGCCTTCCAGGCGAAGACGACGACCGCGGATCCCGACGCGGCCGGGGTCGTCTATGCCGCCCAGCTCGACTTCCCCAGCGACGGACAGTGGCGCCTCGCCGCGGTGATCCGGGAAGGCGACGAAACCAGCGCGACGCTGCTGCCGAGCGTCTCGGTCGGCGAATTCACCGACATCCCGCGGCCCGGCCAGCCGGCGCCGATGATCCACACGCCCACCGCCGAGGACGTCGGCGGCGACCTCGGCGAGATCACGACCAGGATCCCTCCCGACACGCAGAACAAGGTGGATTACGGGGATGCACTCGGAAAAGAACCGATTGTGCTCTTGTTTGCGACCCCCCAGTTCTGCCAGAGTCGGGTTTGCGGACCCGTCGTCGACGTGGCCGAGCAGGCTAAGCAGGAATACGGAGACAAGGCGGCTTTCATCCACATGGAGATCTACAACGACAACGATCCCGGCAAGCTGGTCCGGCCCCAGGTGCGGGCCTTTCACCTCCCTACCGAGCCGTGGCTGTTTACGATCGACCGCAACGGGACCGTCAGCGCCGCCGTCGAGGGCGCTTTCGGGATTGAAGCAATGGACAGAGCCGTCGATAAGGCGATAGCCGAATGAGCGACAAAGCCGCCGCAGACAACACCGAGCTTCTCGAGTCCTTCGCCGCGGAGGCGCGTCGCCGCTGCGACGTGATCTCCGCCGGCCTGGCGACCGCGACCACCGACTTCGAGACGATGCGGGCCGAAGCCCACGCCCTGCGCGGGACCGCCGGCGTGGTCGGCCTGCGCCGCCTCGCCGAGCTGGCCGGCCTGATGGAGTCCGACCTCGCCGAAGCGAAGAAGACCGGCGTCATCCGTGGCGGCCGCGACCACCAGATCGCCGACGCCGCCAAGGCCCTCGCCGAGGGGGCGGTGGCCGCCGCCAAGGGCGAAGAGGAGCCGCCGGACGTCGGCCGCTCCCTGGCCCAGCTGTTCAGCGCCTAGCCAGTTACCCCGGCCTCGGCGCGGGCGACCGCGCTACGGTGGTCGTGATGGAAGCCGTCACCCACCTCTACACCTATCCCAGTGCAATCGACGGGGAGCAGGAGCGGGCGGAGGTCGATGCCGCGCTGGTGAAGCTCTCGGCCGAGCTGGAGCTGCCCCACGAGCTGCGGATCAGGGGCGGCCACAGCGGCCGGATCACGGTCCCCGACGTCGCCCCCGACGAGACTTGGGCCGCGATCGACCGCGTCATCCCAGGCTGGCCCCAGCTGTTCCTGCCGCGCCCCGCCGGCTGAGCTGCCGCTGGATCGACCGCGTTCCGCCGCGGCGGCCCGAAGGCCGCCGCGCGGGTCCGGCTAGGGGATGACTGCGACGTAGGCGGTGATGTCCGCCGGAGCGCCGCCGTCGTCCATTTCCAGGAAGAGGTCACTCGTGGTGTTCGTGCCTTTCGCGCAGGGGACCGAGTCCGGGGTGGCGGCGGGGTTGACGAAGCCACAGGGTGCGCCTTGGAGAATCGGTTTGCCGAATTCTTCGCCCTCCCAGGCACTGGCGAGAATCGCCTTGCCGGCGACCGGTTGGGGGAAGTGCAGCCAGGTGCCGCCTTTGACGTGGTCCTGGATCGAGATGCCGCCGGACTGGGCGACGATCTGGGTGCCGAGACCGTTCACCAGGGCCCACATGGTGCGCTTCTGGTAGCCGGTTCCGGGGGTGCCTTCGAGTTGGGCCGCGTTCGTGGCGCTGGTGGCGGTGTCGGCCTTCGGGACCGAACCCAGCGAGGAGAGCTTGATCTTCGCCCCCGTCACCGCGGCCTTCTTGATCTTCGCGGTGGTCACCGCGTTGTTCTTCAGTTGCTTGGCCCCGACCGAGTTCTTGGCCAGTTGGCCGGCCGCAAACGCGGCACCGCCGCCGAGAACGAGAAAGGCGAGGATCGTGACCATCACGTTCGCGTAGGTGAGATTGCTACGCAGCTTCTTCATTGCTCCTCCTCGGAGATGGTTGGGACCGGAGCTTCTCACGGCCGCCGAATCGGCGCCACGATTCGACGTCGGTTCAGCGACGCCGTCGCTGACCGAGCCAGGCCACGATCAGGGGCCAGAAGCGGATCACGAGGATCACCGCGACGACGGCGACGATCCAGACCCAGCCGCCCCGCATCGCGTGACGGAACAGCAGGCGCTCGCCGAGGGCGAAGAGCATCGCGCCGCCGGTCAGTGATGATTCGGCCCGTCGTCGCCCCCGTGGCCTCCACCACGGTGGCCGCCGCCGTCATCGCCACCACCTCCACCGCTTTCCTTCGGCTCGACCTGCGTGGCGAGCAGGCCGCCGTTGGTCGTCCGCGCTTCGACCTCGATCTTCATGCCTTTCGTCAGGGCGGAGAAGCCGGCGATGCGCTCGAAGTCCGTGCTCGCGTTGACCTTGACCGTGACCCGGGACCCGCCCTGGGTGGTGATCCGGAAAGTCTTGGCACCGGCGTTCTTGGCGAGGACGGTGCCGTCGAGATGCCGCAGCGCCGCCGTGGCCTGCACCGCGAGGGCCCCGAGGAGCAGCGTCCCCGCCAGCACCGATACGGCCATCACGGCCGGGATTCCCGTTCTACGTCGCATCGATTCGCTCCCCTTCGTCGATTTCGTCTCTTGGCCCGTCGTACGAGCACGGATCGCCCAGCGTTCAATCCCTACCCGACTCCCAGGTGGACAAGCCTGCACTGCTCCCGGCGGCCGCGTAAATTGAGCCCGACAAGCAAGAGCTTGCGGGGCGGTAGCTCAGTTGGTTAGAGCACGGGACTCATAATCCCTTGGTCGCTGGTTCGAGTCCAGCCCGCCCCATATATCGTTTTCAGCGATGAATCGGCGACGTCGTCTCAGGTGGATACTCACCGGGTTTCTACTTGCCGGGTTGGCGATGTCCACGTTCGTTGCCGAGGGGAGCGTCCAAAGGGACCGCTTCGCCCCCCCGGCCCGGAGGACCGTCTCGATTGTCGACACCGCGACTAATCGGCCGGCTGCCAATCCGATCAAGGTCGGTCCCTACGCGAGCTCGATCGCGATCAGCCCTGACGGCAGTCGCGCATACGTGGTCACCTCCGGCAATGGGAGCGTGTCGGTAGTCAACCTCGCGACTAACCGTGTGGCCGTGAAGGCGATAAAAGTGGGTCTCTATCCCGAAGGAATCGCGATCAGCCCCGACGGCAAACACGTCTACGTCGTCAATTCCGGAAGCAATACCGTCTCGGCTATATCCACCGCGACGAACACGGTGGTGGCCAAAGCCATCAAGGTCGGCCAGGCGCCAATTGCGATCGGGGTCAGCCCCGACGGCGATCGCGTCTACGTCACCAACTCAGGCGACGACACTGTCTCGGTAATCGACACCGCGACCGATCTGGCCGCCGCCAAAGCGATCAAGGTCGGCCGGGTCCCACTGGCACTCTCCATCACCCCCGACGGCAGTCGCGTCTACGTCGCCGATAGTCGCGACGACGCAGTTTCGGTGATCGACACCGCGACCGGTACGGCAGATCCCCAGGAGATCAAGGCGGGAGATGGTCCATCCGCGATCGCGGTCACCCCGAACGGCCGCCGCCTCTACGTCGCCAACGCCAAGGACGACACCGTCTCCGTGATCGACACCGCGACGGGCAAGTCGGCCGCCGAGGCGATCGAAGTTGGGCACAGACCGACGGCGATCGCCATTAGCCCGGTCGCCAGGCGTGCCTACATAACCGGCCTGAGCGGCAGCCTCTCAGTGGTCAACACCAAGACCAACAAGCCCGCGGGCAAAGTGATCGGGATCGGCCCGTTTCCTCTTGCGATCGCGATCAGTCCTGACGGCACCCGCGCTTACATCGTCCATAACTAGGAATGGCCTGGGACCAGGCTGAGAGAGAGTTGCTGATGACCGCTCCTAAACCGATGTTGAAAACCGAGGTCAAACGGCGGGAGGAGATGGCTCTCGAGGACATCGCAGCCACTGCTCGCTACCACGCCGGTCGCCTGCCGAGCACGTCCAAATGGCACGACACCTTCAGCAATCTCGCGGACCGTCTTGACCCGGGCGAGGGAGCGGCCTGATCGCCACTGCGCTCTGCGGGCCACCGGTAGGGTGCTGCCCATGAAGACACGCGTCTTGGTGCTCGGGGCGGGCTTCGGTGGGCTGGAGCTGGCGACGACCCTCTCCGAGCGGCTCGGCGACGAGGTCGAGGTGACCGTGATCGACAAGGGGGAGGGCTTCGTCTTCGGCTTCGCCAAGCTCGACGTGCTGTTCGGGCGCAGGAGCGTCGAGCAGGTGCGCCTGCCCTACGCCGAGTTCGCCAAGCCGGGGGTGCGGCTGCTGCGCGAGACGGTGACGGCGATCGACCCCGCGGCGCGCTCGGTGACCACCGACGCCGGCAGCCACGAGGCCGACTACCTGGTCATCGCACTCGGCGCCGATTACGACCTCGACGCGACCCCTGGCCTGGCCGAGGCCGGCAACGAGTTCTACTCCGTCGCCGGTGCCGAGCGGCTGGCGTCGCTGTTGCCGGGCTTCTCGTCCGGCAAGGCCGTGATCGGTGTCTGCGGCGCGCCGTTCAAGTGCCCACCGGCGCCGAGCGAGGCGGCGCTGCTGCTGCACGACTACCTCAGCGAGCGCGGCGTCCGCGAGCGGTGCGAGATCTCGATCCTGATGCCGCTGCCCAGCCCGGTGCCGCCCTCGCCGCAGACCTCGGAGGTGCTGCTCGAGGAGTTCGCCAAGCGGGGGATCGGCTTCCATCCCGGCGCCCGGATCGCCTCGCTGGACCCAGAGCGCAAGGTCGCGGTCCTGGCTGACGGCGCCGAGCACCCATTCGACCTCTTCCTCGGCGTGCCCAAGCACCGCGCCCCGGACGTCGTGATCGAGAGCGGGATCACGATCGACGGCTACATCCCGGTCAGCCACGAGACCCTCGAGACCGAGCACCCGGGCGTCTACGCGGTCGGCGACGTGACCACGGTCGGCGTCCCCAAGGCCGGGGTCTTCGCCGAGGGCGCCGCCAAAGTCGCCGCCGCCTCGCTGCTCGCCAGGATCGCCGCCGGTGACCAGCCGGACCCCTACGACGGGCGCGGCTCCTGCTACATCGAGTTCGGCGCCGGGCGCGTCGGCCGGGTCGACGTCGACTTCCTCTCCGGCCCGAAACCGACCGGCAGCTTCTTCGAGCCCTCGCTCGAGGTCGCCGCCGAGAAGCAGGAGTTCGGCTCCAGCCGTGCGGCCCGCTGGTTCGGTCGGGAGACCGGATGAGCGCCCCGGCCGAACCCGAGCGCCTCAATCAGGAGGGCTTCATGGCCTTCGCCGCGCGCGCCGGCGACGGAACGCCGGTGGTGATGCTCAACCTGCTGCGCTTCCACCCCGAGGGCGGCCGTGAGCGCTACGAGGAGTACGGCGCCGCCGTCGCCCCGCTACTGGAGAAGGCCGGCGGTGAGGTCCGCTTCCTCGGCCAGTCGGCGCTGCCGTTGCTGGGCGAGAAGCCCTGGGACCTGGTCCTGCTGGTCGAATACCCGAGCCGTCAGGCCTTCATCGACATGATCGGCTCCGAGGAGTACCAGGCGATCGCCCACCTGCGCACCGAGGCCCTGGCCGCGGGCGAGCTGCACCCGCTGGACCCTGGCGACTCCTCTACTTGAACTGAAAGCTGGTCAGGTCCTGGCCGAAGGTCGGGTTGAAGATCACCTTGTCGAGGTCGATCGCGCTGGAGACGAAGGTCGAGGAGGTGAGGGTGCCGTAGGGCGCCCAGGGGGCCTGCTTCATGAAGTCCTTGTCGAGCTGGGCGTATTCGGTTTCCTGCTCGGGCCCGAGCGGTTCGGTGCCGAGCTGGTTGATCCTCGCGCTCAGCGCCGGGTCGTCGATCTGGGCCCAGTTGGTGTTGTTGGTCGGCTGGATGCTTTCGGCGTCGAGCAGCGGCTGGAAGAAGTCGTTGGGGTGGGGGTAATCCTCGAACCAGTTGGACCAGCCGGTGTCGAGGTCCGGGGTCGAGGTGTTGCCCATCAGGGTGAAGTAGGTGTCGGCGTTGACGATTTTCAGCTGGGCGTCGAAGCCGAGCTTGGAGAGCACGTCCTCGTAGTATTCGCCGGCTTCGTCGTTGGGGCTTTCGTTGTCGGTCCAGACGGTGATCTCACGATCGGAGGGGTTCGCCTGCTGGAACAGTTCCCGCGCCTTGGCCATGTCGTGCGGGTAGAGGTCGAAGGCCTCGTGCCCCGGCATGCCCAATGGCAGGATCTGGTGGCTGGCGGCGAGCGAGCCGGCATAGATCCGTTCCAGCGCCGCGGGGTCGATCGCGTAGTTGACCGCCTGGCGCACCTTGACGTCGTCAAACGGCGCCTTCTGGGTGTTCATCCAGAAGAAGTAGGTGTTGATCTGCGGCTCGACCCGGAACTGGGTGCCTCCATATTTGGCCTTGACCTCGGCGTAGCGGCCGGCCGGCGGCGCGTTCTGCATCAAGTCGAACCGGCCCTGCTCGACCTCGTTGACCTGGGTCGAGGGATTGCGAACGACGGTGACGTCGATCTCGTCGACGTGGCCGCCGGGCAGCTGCGGCAGCAGCTTGGCGTTGGTCTTCCGCCACTGCGGGTTGCGCTTGTATTCCCAGCCTTTGCCCGGTTCCGAGCGGGTGATCACGTAGGGGCCGGTGGCCGGGGGCGGTTCGGTCGTCATGTTGCGGTCGGGGGTGTCGGGCGGCAGCAGGGCGACGAAGAGCAGGCCGAGCTCGTTCGTGAAGCTGCCCCGCGGCTTGACCAGGTGGATGACGATCTTGCCGCTGCTGTCATCGGTTTCGATTCCGGGGATGCCGCCCTGCTTGGTGGTGGCGAACCGTTCGGCGCCGACGATGTCGGTGTAGAAGGGGGAGCCGCCGCCGTTGACCTTGAAGATCCGTTCGACCGCGCGGGTGAAGTCCGAGGCTTGGACCGGGGTTCCGTCGGAGTACTTCAGGCCCTGGCGCAGGAAGAGGGTGTAGGCCTTGCCGCCGTCGCTGATCTTCGGCAGCGCCTTTGCGAGCCCGGGGATCACCTTGCTGCCGGCCTCGCCGTTGGCGTGCGCGTAGGTCAGCAAAGGGATGTAGGTGTTGTACAGCGCCGTATAGCTTTCGGTGTCGTAGGAGAGGGAGGGATCGAGGTAGTCCGGGAACGAGGCGTAGGTGACCCGCAGCGTGCCGCCCTCGGCACCGCCGCCACTCGATCCGCTTCCGCACGCGGAGAATCCGACGGCCAGGGCCGCCAGGAGAACAGTGATCGCGATTGCCGCTCCCAGTCTCTTCAACGCAAGGACCTTTCGGCAGATCGGCGGCGCAGCTTGAGGCCCGCAGGCTCATTGGCCCCGAAGCAGAGCGCTTCAGGGCCTGTCGGCGAGGACCGCGATCTCGAAGCTCGCGGTGAAGTCGGCGCCGGGCTCGACCCAGCGCAGCTCGGGCCCGCCGCGCCGCAGGGCGTTGGCGGGCGCGGTCATCGGCTCGAAGGCGATCACGTCGTCATCGGCGGGGGCGTAGACCTGGGAGAACCCGTAGCCGGCGCCGAGGCGCAGCTCGATCCGGCGGCCGCCGCCGCCGAGGGAGAAGGGGGCGCAGTCGGGTGGCGCCGTGAAGGCGTCGTCGAA
>OUNO010149564.1_pt1 | contig 27420 bp, 21 predicted proteins | sample 1779811 | NCBI WGS metagenome assembly OUNO01 (sample SAMEA3914804, study PRJEB12502) | metagenome | biome: forest; material: soil | place: Canada | collected 2010-06-25 | depth 0.3 m
ACCGCGTTCTTCTTGATCTTCGCGGCGGTAACCGAGTTCTTCTTCAGCTGCTTGGAGCCGACGCTGTTCTTGCCGAGCTGGCCGGCGGCGAAGGCGGTGGCGCCGCCGAGAACGAGAAAAATGCCGATCGTTGACATCACGTTCGCGTAGGTCAACCGTTTACGGGCTTGCTTCATAAGTCGGGACTCCTTCATCGAAGACGGAGTTCGACCCTATTCCTCTCGGCGCCGAAAGTCACCCCGCACTAGCGGCGACCCCGGAACGAGAGAGGGCGGCCCGTGGGCCGCCCTCTCTCGAAAAAGAGATCAGACACCTACAAGCCAGGGTGAAAGGACTCCGCCCGCTCATCCGCCCTCGGTCCGCTCCGCCGCCTCGGCCAGGCGCTCGACCATCCGGGCAAACGCTTCGATCCCCTCGTGGACCTCGCCGTAGGCGCCGGCCGCGTAACGGGCGTAAACGCCCTCGAGGATGATCGCCAGCTTCCAGTAGCCAAGGGCGAGGTAGAAGTCGAGTTCGGAGATGTCGCGCCCCGAGCGCTCCGCGTAGCGCGCGGCGATCTCGGTGCGGGTCGGAAATCCCGGTGCCAGGTTCGCCGGCTGGCCAAGGGCGATCGCGGCTTCGCCGCGCTCGGGCCAGTAGGCCATCAGGGTGCCGACGTCGGCGAGCGGGTCGCCGAGCGTGCAGAGCTCCCAGTCGACGACCGCGGCGACCTCGCCCCCCGGCGTCAGGATCATGTTGTCGAGGCGATAGTCGCCGTGGACCAGCGTCGCCGGGCCCTGCTCGGGGATGCGGGCGGCGAGGCGCTCGTGGACGCGGTCGACGGCCGGCAGCTCGCGCGTCTTCGACTTCTCCCACTGGCCCTGCCAGCGACGCAGTTGGCGGGCTACGTAGTCCTCCTTGCGACCGAGGTCGCCGAGGCCGACAGCGTCGGGGTCGACCGCGTGGATCTGGGCCAGGGTGTCGGCGACGCGCTCGCCGATCGCCCGCCGATCGGCCTCATCGGGGAAGACCTCGGCCTCGGCCAGGCCGCGCAGGACCGGGCCCTCGACAAACTCCATCGCGTAGAACGGGGCGCCGGTGACCGACTCGTCCTCGCAGAGGCCGACGACCGGCGGCACCGGCACCTCGGTCGGCACCAGGGCGGAGACGACGCGGTACTCGCGGGACATGTCGTGCGCCGACCCGAGCCGGCTGCCGAGCGGCGGCCGGCGCAGCGCCCAGCGCCGGCCGGCGCCGTCGCTGACCCGGTAGGTCAGGTTCGAGAGGCCGCCGGCGATGCGCTCGAAATCAAGCGGCGCCTGCAGGTCCGGGACCTGAGCCGCGAACCAGCCCTCGAGGCCGGCGCGGTCGATCCCCTCCGGAGCCGCGGCGAAGCCGTCGCCCTGGCCTGTAGCCTCGTCGCCCATAGCCGCGCAAGCATATTCACGACCGGCTCGACGGCTCAGTCCCTCCCTCGCCAACCGGCTGAGGATCGGCTTCGCGATCGCCTTTGCGGTGCTGACCGCGATGGCGGTGGTCGGCGTCGGCCGCTTCATTCAGCAGCGCCAGGACTACGAGGACGCGATCGCCCGCTCCTACCAGGTCGAGATGGCAGCGCGGGTGCAGGCGGCGGAAGGGAGGAACACCAACGCGGCCCGCAGCGTCGTCGCCAATCAGGCGAGCGAACGCAGCCGGCTGCAGAACCAGATCTCCAGCGATACCCGCGACACCGCGATCCTTGTCGCCGCCGGCTTGATCGCCGGGCTGACCGGGGCGGTGCTGCTGTTCAGTGGCCTGATCGCCTCGATGCGACGGCCGCTCGAGGAGCTCGTCGACGCCGCCGGCCAGCTCGCCGAGGGCGACCTCAGCGCCCGGGTCGAGGTCGGCGGCCTCTCCGAGACGGCGACCCTCGGCGCCGCCTTCAACGAGATGGCCGGGCAGTTGGAGATCGAATCCAGCCAGCGCGACCAGCTCGACCGGCTCAAAGACGAGTTCGTCCTCACCGCCTCGCACGAGCTGCGCAGCCCGCTGACCTCGGTCCAGGGATTCGCCGAGCTGCTGATGCTCGAGCGCGACTCGCTGACCCCGAGGCAGATCGAGACGGTCGAGATCATCCTCGACAACTGCCGCCACCTGGTCCGCCTGCTCAACGACCTGCTCGACCTCGCCCGCAGCGACGCCGGCCGCCTCGGGCTACGCCTGCGGCCGATCGAGCTGGCGCCGCTGATCGAAGACTCGGTGCGGCTGATGCGGGCCCAGACCGAGGCCACAGGCCAGACCCTGACCGAGCGAATCGAGCCGGGCCTGCCGACGATCGAAGCCGAGCCGGACCGGGTACGGCAGGTTCTCGTGAACCTCCTCACCAACGCCCACGAGTACTCGCCCGAAGGCTCAACCATAGGAGTGCAGGCACATGGATACGGTGGGGGCGTGGAGGTCGCAGTCACCGACAACGGGCCGGGAATCCCGGCCGAACAGCTGGAGCACATCTTCGAGCGCTTCACCCGCGGCGACGCGGGGCTGACTCAGCGCGTCGGCGGCACCGGGCTCGGGCTGGCGATCTCGAAATCCCTGGTCGAGCTGCACGGCGGCACCATCGAGGTCGACTCGACCCCCGGCCAGGGCTCGACCTTCCGCTTCCGCCTGCCGGTCCGGCCTCCGGTTGGCAGCTCCGAGCCCGAGCAGGCGGCCGCGGCGGAGCCGAGCCGATGACCAAGGTCCTCGTCGCCGACGACTCGGAGACGATCCTGCTGCTGATGCGGACCCGGCTCGAGCTCGCCGGCTACGAAGTCGAGACCGCCGCCGACGGCCAAGAGGTGACCGAGCTGATCGAGGCGGCGCCTCCGGCCGACCAACCCGATCTGCTGCTGCTCGACGCGATGATGCCGCGCAAGTCCGGGATCGACGCCCTGCGCGAGCTGCGCGCCGCCGGGTTCGAAACGCCGGCGCTGATCGTCAGCGCCCACCAGGACCCCGGCGACGCCGACGCCCCCAGCGACCTCGAGATCAGCGGCTTCGTCAACAAGCCGATCGACTTCGAGCGCCTGCTCGCCGAAATCGCCGAGCTGACCGCAGACTAAGAACCGCATCCGACTTGGGCGCCAGAGCGCCCAAAAACCCGGAAGCGCTTCAGCTCTTGGCGATCTCCAGGCGGATTTCTTTGCCTTTGAGCTTGGTGCCGTCGAGGAACTCGACCGCGCGCTCGGCCTGATCGGGAGCGACCTCGACGAATGAGAAGCGGTGCAGGACGCGGACGTCGTAGACGTCGTCGTCGGCCAGCACGGCGCCCTCGCGCAGGGCCCAGCGCAGGTCCTCTTCGCTGATGCCGCTGCGTTCGCCGCGGTTGACGAAGAGCTTGACGCTGTCGCGTGCGGGCTCGCCATTGCTCTCCGGTTCGCCACCGGCCTCGGTCTCGACCTCGACGGCCTCGGGCTCGGCCTCGACCGAATCAGCCTCGACATCGACGGACTCGGGCTCGACGGACTCGGGCTCCACCGGCTCCGAATCGGCCGGCGTCGAATCAACCGGCTTCGGCTCCTCAGCCTTCGGCTCCGTGGTCTTCGACTCGATCGCTTCGCGCCGCTCGCTGCGCTCGCGCCGGCGCGGCCGCGGGGCGTGCTCGAGCCGCTCCTCCGGCGTTTCCCACTCGCCGATCGTCGTCTTCACGTCGCGCTCGATGCGGGTGATCTCGTCGCGCTGGGCCGGGGTCACGAAGGTGATCGCGCGGCCGGTGCGGCCGACCCGGCCGGTGCGGCCGATGCGGTGCACGTAGGTCTCGGAGGAGTTCGGGACGTCGAAGTTGATCACGTGGGTGACGTGCTCGATGTCGAGCCCGCGGGCGGCGATGTCGGTCGCCACCAGCAGCCGCACCCGGTGGTCCTTGAAGGCGATCATCACGCCGTCGCGGACGCCCTGGCTGAGGTCGCCGTGCAGCGCCTTGACGTCGAGCCCCTTGTCCTTCAGCGCCTTTTCCAGCTTCGAGGCGCCGATCTTGGTCCGGGTGAAGATGATCGCCTGCTCGGGTTCTTCGGTCTTCAGCAGCTCGATCAGGCGCGCGGTCTTGTCTTTCGCCGGGACCTCGACGTAGGCCTGGGCGATCGCGTCGACGGTCAGCGTCTTCGGCGTGATGGAGATCGTCGTCGGGTCGTACATGTAGCCCTCGGCGAGCTTCTGGATCGGCGGCGGCATCGTCGCCGAGAAGAGCGCCGTCTGGCGGCCGCTCGGGCACATGCGGAGGATTTTCTCGACGTCCTCGATGAAGCCCAGGTCGAGCATCTCGTCGGCCTCGTCGAGGACCACGTAGCGGGCAGAGGTGAGGACCAGCGAGCGGCGCTGCATCAGGTCCATCATCCGGCCGACGGTGGCGACGACGACGTGGGCGCCGGAGCGCAGCTGCGACTGCTGGGAGCGGATCGGGGCGCCACCGAAGACGGCGACGATTTCGATGTCGAGGTGCTCGGCGTAGGTCCGCAGCGCCTGCGTCACCTGGATGCAGAGCTCGCGGGTCGGCGTCATCACGATCGCCTGGACCTCGGGGTTCTCGGGATCGAGGTACTGCAGCAGCGGCAGGCCGAAGGCGGCGGTCTTGCCGGTCCCGGTCTGGGCCTGGCCGATCACGTCGTGGCCGGACAGCAGCTCCGGGATCGCCTGCTCTTGGATCGGCGTCGGATTCTCATAGCCGAGCTCGTCCAGGGCCTGCTGGATGTCGGGCGAAAGCCCCAGGTCTTTGAATGTGGTCACTTGGAAGGGTCCAGGAGAAGCTTGCCGGCACTGCGGCGGGAAATCAGGTCTTCGTGGGCGCGCTGCGCCTCCGAGAGTGGGTAGACGCCGCCGATCGTAGCTTCGAGTTCGCCGGCGGCGACGGCACCCAACAGCTCGCCGATCATAGGGATTGCGAGGTCGGGCCGGGCGAGAAGGTGGATCAGCCAGAAGCCGACGACCGTCTTCGAGCCCCTCAGCAGGGCTGCCGTGGAGACGTCGCGCTGTTCGCGCGAGGCGATCCCGAAGACGACCATCCGCCCCAGCGGGGCGAGCACTTTCATCTCGGCGTCGAAGGCGGCGCCACCGCTCATGTGGAGGACGGCGTCGACCCGCTCGCCGCCGTTGGCCTCGCGGATCGCGGCAGCGAGGTCCTCGGCCCGGGAGTCGACGCAGGCGTCGGCGCCGAGCTCGGTCACGAGCCGGCGCTTCTCCTCGCTGGAGGCAAGGCCGATCACCCTGGCGCCGGCCTGCTTGGCGAGTTGGACGGCGATCGTGCCGGTGCCGCCGGCGGCCGCCTCGATGACGACGGTCTCCCCCGGCTCGACCCGGGCGCAGCGCTTGACCAGCGCCAGCGCGGTCAGCCCCTGCAGCAGGATCGCCGCCGCCTGGTCGTCGTCGACCTGGTCGGGGACGGGAATGAGTTGAGCCTCGGAGACGACGACCTTCTCGGCGTAGCCGCCGGTGCCGAGCAGCGCCGCGACGCGGCGCCCGTCGGCGGTCCGGCCGCTGATCTCGGCGCCGGGAATCAGCGGCAGCGACTGCTCCGCCAGGTAGTCGTTGCGGGTCGCGTGGGTGTCGGCGAAATTGACCCCGCAGCGGCTCACCTCGACGACGACCTCGCCCGCTCCGGGAGCCGGATCGTCGACCTCGACGAGCTCCAGCAACTCGGGCCCGCCGAACTCCTCTATCTGGATCGCCTTCATCGGGGGATGAGTCTCGCAGGGCAGGCGTTAGGCTGCCGTCCGCATGGCACTTACCGTCGTCGGATCAATCGCCTTTGATGCGGTCAAGACCCCCTTCGGGGAGCGCGAGCGCATGCTCGGCGGCGCCGCCGTCCATTTCTCCCTCGCCGCCAGCTTCTTCACCGAGGTGCGGCCGGTCGGCCCGGTCGGCGATGACTTCGGCGCCGAGCAGTTCGCCGTGCTCGAGAACCGCGGCATCGTCACCGACGACATCGAGCGGGTGCCGGGCGGCAAGTCTTTCTTCTGGCGCGGCCGTTACGAGTACGACCTCAACGTCGCCCACACCGAGGACACCCAGCTCGGCGTCTTCGCCGAGTTCGAGCCGAAGCTCTCGGAGCAATCGCAGGCGGCCGACACCCTCTTCCTCGCCAACATCCAGCCCGACCTGCAGCGCCAGGTGCGCTCCCAGTGCGGCGCCGCCAGCTTCAGCGGCCTGGACTCGATGAACCTCTGGATCGAAACCGCCAAAGACTCGCTGCTGGCGGCGATCGCCGAGGTCGACTGCCTGGTCGTCAACGACGCCGAGATCCGCCAGCTGACCGGTGAGTCAAACCTCTCCCGCGCCGCCGCCGCGGTGATGGAGATGGGGCCGCGGGCGGTGATCGCCAAGCAGGGCGAGTACGGCGCGGCGCTGTTCTCGGAGGGCGGTTTCTTCGCCTTGCCGGGCTTTCCGCTCGAGGACGTCCGCGACCCGACCGGCGCCGGCGACAGCTTCGCCGGCGGCTTCTTCGGCTACCTCGACGGCAGCGACGGCGAGCTCGACGACGCCACCCTGCGGCGGGCGATGGGCTACGGCACCGTGCTGGCCTCCTTCAACGTCGAGGAGTTCGGCACCGAGCGGGTCGCTCGCCTCAGCCGCGAGGAGATCGACGAGCGCTTCGAGACACTGCGCGCGATGACCCAGTTCGACGGCCTCGCGGCCGCCGCCGAGTAGCTGTCCAGACCCCCAACTCGGTATCGGCTCGGCAACAGGCCGAAACGGCCGAACTGCGATACTGACGCCTCCTGTATACAAGCTTGAAGGAGGGGCGATGGCCACCGAGCAGCAGACCTCAGACGCAACCGCCGCCGATGCCGCCAGCGCCGGCAACACGGAGTCTCTGACCGTCACCGACAACCGCACCGGCAAGACCTACGAGCTGCCGATCGAGGACGGGACCGTGCGCGGCATGGACCTGCGCCAGATCAAGGTCTCCGAGGACGACTTCGGCCTGATGTCCTTCGACCCGGCCTTCACCAACACCGCCTCCTGCCGCTCCTCGGTCACCTACATCGACGGCGAGGCCGGGATCCTCGAACACCGCGGCTACTCGATCGCCCAGCTCTGCGAGAAGTCGACCTTCCTCGAGGTCGCCTACCTGCTGATCTTCGGCGAGCTGCCGACCGGCCCGCAGCTGGACCGCTGGACCTTCGACATCACCCACCACACCTACGTGCACGAGGACCTGAAGCAGTTCTACGAGGGCTTCCGCTACGACGCCCACCCGATGGGGATGGTCCTCGCCGGGGTCGGCGCGCTCTCGACCTTCTACCCGGACGCGAAGCAGATCGACGACCCGGAAGAGCGCTACATGTCGGCGGTCCGCCTGATCGCCAAGGTGCCGACCCTCGCCGCCTTCTCCTACCGGCACAACATGGGCTTCCCCTACGCATATCCGGACAACGAGCTGAACTACGCCGAGAACTTCCTCTCGATGATGTTCAAGAAAACCGAAGCCCGCCACGTGCCCAAACAGGCGCTCTCGCGGGCCCTCGACGTGCTCTTCATCCTCCACGCCGATCACGAACAGAACTGCTCGACCAACGCCGTCCGCGGCGTCGGCTCCTCTGACGTCGACCCCTACTCGGCCGTCGCCGCCGGCGTCGCCGCCCTCTACGGCCCGCTGCACGGCGGCGCCAACGAGGCGGTGCTGAAGATGCTGCGCCGGATCGGCTCCCCGAGCGAGATTCCAGCCTTCCTCGATCGCGTCAAGCAGCGCGAGGAGAAACTGATGGGCTTCGGTCACCGGGTCTACAAAAACTACGACCCGCGGGCCCGGATCATCCAGCAGCACATGGACGAGGTCTTCGCCGCCACCGAGTACAACCCGCTGGTCGAGATCGCCCGCGAGCTGGAGAAACGCGCCCTCGACGACGACTACTTCACCTCGCGCAAGCTCTACCCGAACGTCGACTTCTACTCGGGGATCATCTACGAGGCGCTGGAGATCCCGGCCAACATGTTCACCGTCCTCTTCACGATCCCCCGCACCGCCGGCTGGGTCGCGCAGTGGATGGAGATGCATGAAGACCCGGCGACCAAAATCGCCCGGCCGCGGCAGATCTACACCGGCGCGCGGGAGCTGGATTACGTGCCGATCGACGACCGCGACGGCCCCGACAAAATCGTCGGCCCGCCGGCGCGGCGCCCGAAACGGCCGCGCCGCGGCGCCTAACCTCCCGGCGAGGTCGGAGGGAGCCCGGTGCCCCTCCGTCGATCTCATACGCTGCGCCCGTGGCTCGTCCGAAGTGGAAGCTGACCGTGCGGCACGGCTCGGAGGTGGAGCAGGCGCGCTTCGACGACCTCGAGGTCGCGGTGGCGGCGATGCGGGCGCGGGCGCTGGAGATCCGTAGCGAGGGCCCGGTGCGGCCGGTCTCCTCGCTCCGGGACTACGCCCCCGGCGATCAGGTCCACGCCCGCCTGCAGCTGGCCGGCCGGGGTTTCTTCAACAAGCCGGTGGCCGGGGTCGACATCCGCGGTGACGGCACCTTCGTCCCCTACAGCGGCGGCGTCGGCCGCCAGGAGCTCGACCCGAGCAAGCACGAGACGCCGTTTGACCTGGTGCGCGAGACTCTTGAAGCAGACGACCGATGAGAGGCAACGACTCCAGCACCGATATCCCCAAGGGCAGCTATGCCGCCGGCGAGCGGGTCAAGCTGCCGGCCGGCGCCGCGCCGCCGTTCACGGTCTTCATCAACGGCATCGAGCAGAGCGAGGGCGCCGACTACTCGATCGAGTCCGGTGAGATCGTCTTCAGCCGCCCGATCGTCAAGGAGAAGATGGACGCCGGCCGCTGGCTGGCGATGTACCTGGGGCTGTTCGGCACCTACCGCAAGGACGAGACCATCGACCTCCAGTTCAGCCGCGACGGCAAGGTCGAGCTGATCCCCGACCTGCCCGTGGTCCCCTACGACGAGACGCCATGAACCTCGGCTTCGTCCTGCTCTCCGACCACAGCGAGGCGGTCAACGGCAAGCTCTACCTGACCGGCGGCGGCTGGAACGTCCTGCGCCTGCCGGAGCTGCCGCACGAGTGGTCCTTCAACATCGGCCTCGGCATTGACGTCGCCTGGCACGAGACCAACAGCCCGCACGAACTCGTGGTCACGATCCAGGATCCCGACGGGGTCGAACTCGGCGAGGGCCTGACCGCCAACTTCGAGACCGGCCGCCCGCCGGGTATGCCGCCCGGCCAGGAGCAGCGCCTGGTGATGTCGATCGCCGCCACCGCCAGCTTCGCCACCGCCGGCCCCCACGCCGCCGTCGTCCAGGTCAACGGCGAGGAGATCGGCCGCGCCCGCTTCTACCTGATGGAGGGCGTCGCCGACGACGTCGAGCTGGCCTAGGGCCGGCTACTTGAAGACGTAGAGGACGAGGAAGGCGATCAGCGCCCAGGAGACGCCAGCGGCCTGGATGCCGCGGTCTTCGGCGACGATCGCCGCCATCGAGCGGTCGTCGGAGCGGTCGTAGATCAGGTACAGGTAGCGGAAGATCCCGTAGACCACGGAGGGGATCGTCAGCATCATCTGGCTGCCGACCAGCGGCGAGTTGACGGTGTAGATCGCGTAGCTCAGCACCGTGCCGGTGGTGACCAGGGAGACCATCTGGTCGAGGAAGGGGAGCGAGTAGTGCTCGAGCACGGGCCGGGTCGAGGTCCCCTCGTGCAGCTCGGAGACCGCCTCCTGGCGGCGCTTGGTGAAGCCGAGGAAGGCGGCGAGCATGCCGGTGCAGAGGATCAGCCACTCCGAGGCGTGGGCGTCGACGGCGCTGGCGCCGGCGGCGACGCGGAGGATGAAGAGCCCCGCCAGGGTCATCACGTCGATGATCACGATCTGCTTGAGGCCGAGGCTGTAGGCCATCTGGGCGACCCCGTAGCCGACCACCATCAGCCCGACCTGCCAGTTGACGGAGAAGGCGATGCCGACGGCGATCAGCGCCAGGACGGGCGCGATCGCCTTTGCGGTCGACTCCGAGAGCTCGCGGGCGGCGAGCGGGCGGAAGCGCTTCTTCGGGTGCTTGCGGTCGAGCTCGACGTCGATCAGGTCGTTGACGAAGTAGCCGGCGCTGGAGATCAGGCAGAAGGCGACGAAGGTGATGCAGGCCTCGAGCACCTCGTGCGACTGGTTGAACTTGCCGGAGAAGAGCAGCCCGGCGAAGACGAAGACGTTTTTGATCCACTCCTTCGGCCGCCCGGTCTTGATCGCCGCCCGCAGCGGCGAACGGCGTGGCACCACCGGCTCGCCGGCGTCGGCCTTGCCCGCCTCAGCCGGCACGGTCGGTTGTTCCGAAGTGATCGTTTCCATCTGGAAGAACCGGCCCGGTCATGCGCAGCGCCGCCGGGCCGGGCGTATCGAGTCGCGACAGGGTAGCGCCGAGAGGCGTCAACCTCCCTGTCCGGCGTCTCTCTGGGCAGCTTCCAGCGCGTCCAAGTAGTTGCGCAGCCAAGGCGATCTAGCCAATCGCTTCATCTCTGGCTGCGCGAGCGCTGCCGGTGAAGGTGGAGAGGAATTCAGTCAGTGCGAGCCCTTCAGCAAGGTTGACGGCGAGTGGGCGACGACCGTCTTCGCGCAGCCGTCTGCGTCGCGATTCCTCATTCACCCTCCAGGGATCGAGCTTGCGACTCTGATCCCAGTCGTCGCCAGTGGTCTCCTCGCTCATTGCCGAAGGGTAGCCCCGCTACCGCCCTGATTGCGAGTCCGCGCTTATGCACGCATAGCGTGCTTCAGGGCGGACTCGATGCTCACGCCGGGTCGATCAGGACGCCGGGATTCATCGTCGCGGCTGGGTCGAGCTCGGCCTTGGCGGCGCGCAGCGCGGCGGCGAAGGGGGCCGGTCGTTGGCGGTCGTACCAGGGGCGGTGATCGCGGCCGACGGCGTGGTGGTGGGTGATCGTGCCGCCGCCCTCGATCAGCGCCTCGGAGACCGCGGCCTTGATCTCGTCCCACTGCTCGACCTCGCCGCCGCGGATCGCCGGGGCGAGGACGGTGAAGTAGGGAGCGGCGCCGTCGGGGTAGACGTGGGTGAAGCGGCAGCTGACCCGGGGCGCGCCGGGCCCCTCGGCCGCCACGCCGCTGACCGCGGCGACGGCGGCGCGGGTCGTCTCCATCACCGTCGCATGGAACTCCTCCAGCCGATCCCAGGTGACCGCCGTCTCGAACGTCTCCGAGAGCACCCCGCAAGCGACGAAAGTGTCCCGTATGTAGGGCGCCAGGAGGAAGGCCCCGCGCCAGGCCTCGACCGCGTCGCCCTTCTCGGTGCCTGAGGCGCGGGGCTCCCGAGGGGTGCCGCCGTGGGTGCGGGCGATTTCAAGAGCGGTGGCCAGGGCGGTGTCGACCGGGTGGTGGGCCGACTCGAAGCCGAGGATCAGGAGGTTGGCGCTGCCGTCGCCGGCGCCGGTCAGCTCCGCCTCGGAGGCGTCGAGCAGGCGGCAGTTGGACGGGAAGAGGCCGGACTGGGAGATCTCGCGGACGGCGCCCGCGGCGGCGATGAAGTCGTCGAACTCGACCCCGGCCGAGGCCTTGTGCTCCGGCCGCGGCCGGACCCGCACCCAGGCCTCGGCGATCGCCCCGAGGATCCCCTCCGAGCCGGCCAGCAGGCGGTCGGGCGAGGGACCGGCGCCGGAGCCCGGCAGCCGCCGGCTCTCCCAGGTGCCGCGCGGGGTGATCGCCCGCACCGACTCGACCAGGTCCTCGATGTGGGTGTAGACGGTGGCGAAGTGCCCACCCGCCCGAGTCGCGATCCAGCCGCCGAGGGTCGCGTACTCGAAGGACTGCGGGAAGTGGCGCAGGGTCAGTCCGTGCTCGCGCAGCTGCGCTTCCAGCCGCGGCCCGGTCGCCCCGGCCTGGATCCGGGCGGCCAGCGAGGTCGGGTCGACCTCCAGCACCCGGTCCAGCCGCCGCAGGTCCATCGTCACCACCGGCCGCTCTCCGAGCGGCGCCTCCACCCCACCGACGACGCTGGTCCCGCCGCCGAACGGGACCACCGCGGCGCCCTCGGCCTCGGCCCAGCTGAGGACGGTCTCGATCTCCGACTCGTCGCGGGGGAAGGCGACCAGGTCCGGTGGGTTCTCGAATTCCCCGCGGAAGCCGCGGACCACGTCCCGGTAGGCCTTGCCCAGCCCGTGCGCGACCCGCTCGTAGTGGGCGTCGGAAAACAGATCCCCCAACCCGTCCGGCGCCTTCAGCCGCGCCTTGCGGATCTTCACCTTGCTCAGCCCGACCGGCTTCTCGATCTCGCCACCGAAGCCGAACCGCTCGCGGATCCCTTCCCCGGCCTCGCGCAGCTGCCGCGCCGTCGGAGCCTGATCCTCGAACCCCCACCCCCAGTGCTTCAGACGCCGCTCCGACGTCACGACTGCGGGTCCTCGGCTACCAGTGCACGCCTTTCATCAAATGAGCAAAGGCCACAGCCTCCGTGGAGGGTGCCTTGTCGCGACCCTCCTCGCCTTTGCCCTTTGCCGCCTGCGAGTCGGGGAAGAGTTTGTAGGCGGTGTTGAGGATCGTGTCGCTCGCCTTCGGCGCCACCGCGTAGAGCAGCTCGCCGAAGTTGCCGAGTTTGGTCGCGACCTTCTTCGGCCGCTTGACCATCGCCTTGGCGATCATCTCGGCGGCCTCCTCGGGGGTGATCGCCGGGAACATGTCGTACATCCGCGTCGGCGCGATCATCGGCGTCCGCACCAGCGGCATGTTGATCGTCGTGATGTGGATCTTGTCGGCGATCACCTCGGAGGCAATCACCCGGCTGAAGGCGTCAAGCGCGGCCTTCGAGGCGACGTAGGCCGAGAAGCGCGGCGGGTTGGTCTGGGTCCCGATCGAGCTGATGTTGATGATGTGGCCCGACTTGCGCGCCTGCATCGTCGGCAGCACCGCGAGGATCAGCCGCAGCGCCCCCAGGTAGTTGAGCTGGATCGTCCGCTCGTAGTCGTGGAAGCGGTCGTAGGAGAGCGCCACCGAGCGGCGGATCGAGCGGCCGGCGTTGTTGACCAGGATGTCGACGTGGCCGTGGTAGGCCAGCACCTCCTCGGCCATCCGCTCGATGTCCTCGATGTCGGACATGTCGCAGCGATGGATGTGGGCGGAGCCGCCGGCGGCGACGATCTCGTCCCGCGTTTCCTCCAGCTTCTCGGCCGAGCGGGCGACCAGCAGCACGGTCGCGCCGGCGTCGGCGACCTTGACCGCGGTCGCTTTGCCGATCCCCGAGGAGGCGCCGGTGATGAGGATGATTTTGCCCCGCACCGCGCCGGCCAGCGAGCGGTCCTTGAAGAGGTCGGGATCGAGGTTGCGCTCCCAGTAGTCCCAGACCCGGGTCGCGTAGCTCTCCAGCGGCGGCACCTCGATGCCGGACCCTTTCAGCGCCTTCTGGGCGCCGCTGGAGTCGAAGCGGGTGGGGTAGTCGACGTAGGTCAAGACCGAGGCCGGCAGCCCGAGCTGGTCGAGCGCGGTCTTCGTCAGCCGCTTCGCCGGCGGCAGGAACTTGAGCGCGCCGCGAATCACGCTGGTCGCCGGCTCGGTCGTGTCGGCCCCGAGCCGGACCGTCATCTGCGGTGCGTCGGCGGCCTTGGCGAAGAGGTTGATGACTTCGCCCGCGGTCTTCGGGTTCGGGTCAGTGAGGTGGAAGGCGCGGCCGTCGAGCTTCGGTTTGTGGGCGATGTGGTCGATCGCCGAGGCGACGTAGTCGACCGGGACGATGTTGATCTCCCCGCCTTCGATCCCGATCGTCGGCAGCCACGAGGGCAGGACCCGGCGCGCCCGCTGCAACGCCTTGAAGAAGTAGTACGGACCGTCGATCTTGTCGATCTCGCCCGTCCGCGAGTCGCCGACGACGATCCCCGGCCGGTAGACGCGCCAGGGCCGGCTCGATTCGCGCACCAGCCGCTCGGACTCGTGCTTGGTCCGGAAGTAGGGGTTGTTGTCGAGCCGCTGCGCCTCCTCGAACATGTCCTCGCGCCACTCGCCCTTGTAGAGGCCGGCGGCGGCGATCGAGCTGACCTGGTGGAAGCAGCCGGCCTCGACCGCGCCCGAGAGCTCGAGCGCGTGCCGGGTGCCCTCGACGTTGGCGATCTCCTGGGTCTCGGCGTCGGCGGTGATGTCGTAGATCGCGGCGAGGTGGAAGAAGTGGTCGATCTCGCCCCGCATCGCGACCAGGTCCTCCTCGGAGATCGCCAGGCCGGCCTGGGTCAGGTCGCCGGCGACCGGGACGACCCGCGCCCCGTCGGCGCCCCAGCCGTCGCGCAGCTCCTCCAGCCGACCGCGCGATCCGGCCCGCACCAGGGCGTAGATCGTGCCCTCGCGCTGCAGCAGGCGATCGACCAGATTGCGGCCGATGAATCCAGTTGCGCCGGTGACGAAATAGCTCATCGGGTACCAGCGTATCTCGACTGCGTGCCGAGACGCTCGGTTTCATAGACTGCAACGAAGAAATGCCAGAGACGGCCACCGTGCAAATTGCAATGCCAGAGATGGGCGAGTCGGTGACCGAGGGCATCGTCCTCGAGTGGCACGTGGCCGAGGGTGACTTCGTCAACGAGGGCGACACCGTCGTTGAGGTCTCCACCGACAAGGTCGATGCGGAGGTCCCGGCGCCGACGAGCGGCGTGATTACGAAACTGATCGCGAGCGTTGACGACGAGGTTCCGGTCGGGGCGCCACTTGCAGAGATGGAGGCTGGCGAGGGTTCCTCCGGCAGCACGGGGGAGCCGCAGGGGGGAACTCCTGCGGGCGAGGACGTGGCTTCGTTCTCGGAGTCCCCCCCTGCGGCTCCGAGCGCTGGCGGGAATGGCGCAGGGTCCAGTGCGGGGAATGGCGGGGCCGATGTGAAGGCGACGCCCGTGGCGCGGCGGGTTGCGGCGGCGACCGGCGTTGATCTTGCTTCGGTGAGCGGGAGTGGCCCGGGTTCGAAGGTCACTAAGGAGGACGTGCTTTCTGCCGGCGACGGGAAGGTCAACGGCGGCGCTGCGGTTGCCGCTGGTGAGGCGAAGCAGTTGCGGGGGCCGGCGGCGATGTTGGCCAAGGCGATGGATGAGAGCCGGGAGGTGCCGACGGCTACCTCGTTCCGGACGATCGCGGTGGACACGCTCGACGCCAAGCGCAAGGCGATCAACGGGGTGCTGAAAGAGCGTGGGCTGAAGGTGTCGTTCACCCATCTGGTCGCCTGGGCGATCGTGCAGGCGACCAAGGACTTCGAGGTGATGGTGCGGACCTTCGAGACGCGGGACGGCAAACCGTTCGCGATCGAGCGCGGCCCGATCAACCTCGGCATCGCCGTCGACGTCGAGAAGAAGGACGGCAGCCACACCCTGATGGTGCCGGCGATCAAGGGCTCCGAGAGCCTCGACTTCGCCGGCTTCCACTCCAACTACGAGGAGCTGATCGCCAAGACGCGCGAGAACAAGCTCACCGCCGACGACTTCCAGGGCACCAACATCTCGCTCACCAACCCGGGCGGGATCGGCACCGTCGCCTCGGTCCCGCGGCTGCTCAACGGCCAGAGCGCGATCATCGCCACCGGCTCGATCGCCTACCCACCGGAGTGGCTGCACGCCTCGCCGGAACGGCTCAAGCAGCTCGGCGTCTCGAAGGTGATGACGCTGACCTCGACCTACGACCACCGCGTCATCCAGGGCGCCGAGTCAGGCGCCTTCCTGCGCCGCATCGAGCAGCTGCTGCAGGGCGAGGACGGCTTCTACGAGGCCCTCGCCGCCGACCTCGGGATCGAAGCCGGCCCGATCACCTCGGCCCACCCCGCCTCCGCCTCGGCGCCGCCGCTCAGCGCCGCCGCGCCCAGCGCCGAACCGACCACCGCCCCCGGCGAGGTCGACGAGGAGCTGCTGCAAGCGGTCCAGGCGGCGACCTCGATCCTCAAGGCCTACCGCACCCACGGCCACCTCGCCGCCCACCTCGACCCGCTCGGCTCCGAGCCGAAAGGCGACCCGGCGCTGCAGCCGGAGAACGTCAACCTGACGCCGGAGCTGATGGAACGGATCCCGGCCCACATCCTCCGCATCGGGGTCCCGGGAGAAAACCTGCTGGAAGCGCTGCCACGGATGCGGACCGCCTACTGCGGCACGATCGGCTACCAGTTCGAGCACCTCTCCTCGCACCAGCAGCGGATCTGGCTGCGGGAAATGATCGAGACCGGCGCCCACCGCCAGCCGCTCTCCGACGACGAGAAGCACCGCCTCCTGCACCGGCTGATCGACGTCTTCCAGTTCGAGCGCTTCCTCGAGAAAGCGTATTTGGGCCAGAAGATGTTCTCGATCGAGGGTCTCGACGTCGTCGTGCCGATGCTCGACGAGCTGGTCACCCTCTCCCACCGCGCCGGCGCCGACGAGGTCGTCTTCGGGATGGCCCACCGCGGTCGCCTCAGCGTCCTCGCCCACAACCTGGGCCGCCCGGTCGAGTCGATCCTCGCCGAGTTCGAGGGGTCCAAGCAGCTCGGCGCGGTCAAAGCCGTCGCCGCGATCCCCCACGGCGGCACCGGCGACGTCAAGTACCACTACGGCCACCGCGGCATCTACGAGACCTCGGCCGGCGAGAAAATCTCCGTCCGCCTCTACCCGAACCCGAGCCACCTCGAGTTCGTCGACCCGGTCGTGACCGGCGGCGCCCGCTTCCTGCAGTCCGAATTCGAGGGCTCCGAGCTGCGCCACGACCCGAAGAAGGCGGTCCCGGTCCTGCTCCACGGCGACGCCGCCTTCCCGGCCCAGGGGGTCGTCGCCGAGACGCTCAACCTGCAGGCGCTGAAGGGCTACAGCACCGGCGGCACGGTCCACATCGTGCAGAACAACCAGGTCGGCTTCACCACCGACCCCGTCGACGCCCGCTCGACGCCCTACGCGGCCGACATGGCGAAGGGATTCAACGTCCCGATCATCCACGTCAACGCCGACGACCCCGAGGCCTGTACAGCTGCGGTGCGGCTGGCGATGGCCTACCGCGAGCGCTGGGGCCGGGACATCGTCATCGACGTGATCGGCTACCGCCGCTTCGGCCACAACGAGACCGACGAGCCGGCCTACACGCAGCCGGTGATGGCCGCCGCGATCAAGGCCCACAAACCTGTCTCCGAGATCTACGCCGAGAAGCTGGTCGGCGAGGGCGCGGTCAGCGCCGAGGACGTCGAGCGCGAGGCCGGCCAGCGCAAAGAGGAGATGACGAAGGCGCTGAAAGACCTGCGCCAGAAGATGGAGGCCGGCGACTACGAGGACCCGACCGTCACCGGCATCACCACCAGCACCGGCGAACTGCTCGACCGCACCGCCAGCCCACCGGTCGACACCGCCGTCCCGGCCGAGAAGCTGCGCGCCCTCAACCAAGCGCTGCTCGTGACCCCCGACGGCTTCAACGTCCACCGCAAGCTGCGCCGTCCGCTCGACAAGCGGGTCGACGCGCTGGAGAACGGCGGCGTCGACTTCGGTCAGGCCGAGGCGCTGGCCTTCAGCTCGCTGCTGACCGAGGGCGTCCACATCCGCCTCACCGGCCAGGACTCCGAGCGCGGCACCTTCTCCCACCGCCACCTCGTCCTCCACGACGAGAACACCGGGCTCAAATACACGCCGATGCAGAACCTGGCCGACGCCACCGCCCCCTTCGAGCTCCACAACAGCCCGCTCTCGGAGATCGCCTGCCTCGGCTTCGAGTACGGCTACTCGGCGGCGACGCCAAGCGCCCTGGTCCTCTGGGAGGCCCAGTTCGGCGACTTCGCCAACGCCGCCCAGGTGATCGTCGACAGCTTCATCGTCTCCGGCGAGGCGAAGTGGGGCCAGACCAGTCGCCTGACGATGCTGCTGCCGCACGGCTACGAGGGCTCGGGCCCCGAGCACTCCAGCGCCCGGATCGAGCGCTTCCTTGCCCTCGGCGCCGAGGGCAACATCCGCATCGCCTACCCGACCACCGCCGCCCAGTACTTCCACCTGCTGCGCCGCCAGGCGCTGATCCGCAAGCCGCGGCCGCTGATCGTCTTCACCCCCAAGGGCCTGCTGCGCCTCGACCGCGCAACCGCCAGCCTCGAGGACCTGACCGAGGGCGAGCTGCAGTTCATCCTCGACGACCCGAAGGCGGCGGAGCGGCGCGAGAAGGTCGAGCGCCTCGTCCTCTGCACCGGCAAGGTGTACTTCGACATCGACGCCTCCGAGCGCCGCGAGAGCGCCGAGAACGTCGCCATCGCCCGGGTCGAGGTGCTCTACCCGTTCGCGAAGGAAAAGCTGGAGGAAGTGATCGCCCGCTACCCGAACCTGAAGGAGATCGCCTGGGTCCAGGAGGAGCCGCGCAACATGGGCGCCTGGAAGGTGATGTCCCGCCGCTTCCCCGACATCCTCCCCGAGGGAGTCGACCTCACCTACATCGGCCGCGTCGGCCGCGCCAGCACCGGTGAGGGTTACTCCGGCGCCCACGCGCTCGAGCAGGAGCGGATCGTCCTCACCGCGCTGACGCCCGGCACCTGAGGCCGATGGCGGCGCGCCCCTTCGAGAAGCCCGTTCCCGGGCGGCTGTTCGTCTGGGTGAAGCGGCTCTCCTGGATCGAGCTGGCGATCTTCACCGGGCTGATCGTCTTCTGGCTGCTGCCGGGATTCGACACCGAGACGATGCTGTTCGGGTGGGCGCACGGGATCGGGTTCTTGATCCTCTGTGTGGTTATCTGGGTCGCCTGCGTCCGCCACGAGTCCCCTTACACCCTGCTCGCCGCGACCCTTACCCCCGTCGGCCCGGTCGGCAGTGTGATCGGAATCGAACTGATCGAGCGCAAGGGTTGGGGAATCGCCGACCCGGACACTCGGGGGGCGAAATCAGTACAAAGCAGTGCAAAGCGCGCCTGACCGGCCTTTAAAACGGTTAATTCCCCTTGACCGCGCCGTGCCCACGCGGTATGACTAATTGCTGACTGTTCCTTTGGGCAGTCCCGTCCAGGGGAACGGCCGCGTCGGCATCCCTCCCTGGCTACCGACGCGCAGGTGCAGTGTGGGTCGCGCGGACCCCCCTGCCTCCCGCGGCCCCGCTGCGCCTACCCTCTGAGGTTACGCAGCACCGTCTGCAAGATACCGCCGTTTATGAAGTACGTAACCTCGTTCGGAGTGTCGAGGCGGACCTTGGCGGTGAACTCGGTCTCGGCCCCGTCATCGCTCCTGGCGGTGATGGTCACCGACTTCGCCTGGCCGCCTTCGAGGTCGCCGAAGTCGAAGCTCTCCTCGCCGTTGAGGCCGAGCGACTCGACGTTCTCGCCGGCGGCGAACTGCAGCGGCAACACACCCATCCCGATCAGGTTGGAGCGGTGGATGCGCTCGAAGCTCTCGGCGATAACCGCCCGTACCCCGAGCAGTTTCGTCCCCTTGGCGGCCCAATCACGTGAGGAACCGGAGCCGTACTCTTTGCCCGCGAGGACGACCAGCGGCACACCCTCATCGGCGTATGACATCGCCGCCTCGTAGATCGAGGTCTGCTCGCCGTCGGGGAAGTGACGGGTGTAGCCGCCCGCCTTCTCGACCAGCTGGTTGCGCAGGCGGATGTTGGCGAAGGTGCCGCGGATCATCACCTCGTGATTGCCGCGCCGCGCACCGTAGGAATTGAAATCGCGGGGCTCGACTCCCTGCTCGACCAGCCAGCGACCGGCGGGGCCGTCGCGTTTGATCGCCCCGGCGGGTGAGATGTGGTCGGTGGTGATCGAGTCGCCGAGCACCGCCAGCGCCCGGGCGGCGGCGATCGGCTCGACGCCGGGCGGGTCGGCCGGGATCTGTTCGAAGAAGCTGGGCTGGCGGACGTAGGTCGAGTCCGGCCAGGTGTAACGGTCGCCGGCTGGGATCTCGACCGCGTTCCAGGCCTCGTCGCCGTCGAACACCCCGGCGTAGTTGCGGGCGAACATCTCCGAGGCGACCGAGGCGCCGACGACCTCTTTGATCTCCGCCGTGTCGGGCCAGATGTCGGCGAGGAAGACGGGCTCGCCGTCGGAGCCCTCGCCGAGCGGCTCGTTGGCGAGGTCGATGTCCATCCGCCCGGCCAGCGCGTAGGCGACGACCAGCGGCGGGCTGGCCAGGTAGTTGGCCTTAACGTCCTGGTTGATCCGTCCCTCGAAGTTGCGGTTGCCGGAGAGCACCGCGCAGACCGCGAGGTCCTTCTCGGCGATCGCCGCCGAGATCTCCTCGGCGAGCGGGCCGGAGTTGCCGATGCAGGTGGTGCAGCCGTAGCCGACAAGGTTGAACTGCAGGGCGTCGAGGTACTCGGTCAGGCCGGCGCGCTCGAGGTAGTCGGTGACGACGGTCGACCCCGGCGCCAGCGAGGTCTTGACCCAGGGCTTGCGCCGCAGGCCGCGCTGGACCGCGTTGCGGGCCAGCAGCCCGGCGCCGACCATGACGCTGGGGTTGGAGGTGTTGGTGCAGCTGGTAATCGCCGCGATGACGACCCGGCCGTGATCGAGCTCGACGTCGCTGCCGTCGGCGAGGTGTACCTGCATCGCATCGTCGGAGCCACGCGGGGCGGTTGCCAGGCCGCTGACCGCGGGTCGCGGCTGGCCGCGCTCGTCGTCGTGGTCCTCGGCCGGCGGGTCGGAGGCCGGGAAGGACTCTTCGTTCGCCTCGTCGATGCCGTTGCTGAGCTGCTCGGCGGCGTCGGGGTCGAACTCCTGCAGCGCCTCGAGGAAGGACTCCTTGGCGACCGAGAGCGGCACCCGGTCCTGCGGCCGTTTCGGGCCGGCGATGCTGGGGACGACCTCGCCGAGATCGAGCTCCAGGAGGTCGGAGAAGACCGGGTCCGGGGTGCTCTCGTCGTGGAACATGCCCTGCTCGCGGGCGTAGGCGTCAACCAGCTCGATCGTCTCGGTCGGGCGGCCGGTGAGGTCGAGGTAGCGCAGCGTCTCGGCGTCGACCGGGAAGATCGCGCAGGTCGAGCCGAACTCGGGCGACATGTTGCCGAGGGTGGCGCGGTCGGCCAGCCCGAGGGTCGCCAGGCCGGGGCCGAAGAACTCGACGAACTTGGAGACGACGCCGCGGCGGCGCAGCATCTCGGTCACGGTGAGGACGAGGTCGGTCGCCGTCGCCCCGGCCGGCAGCTCGCCGCCGAGCTTGAAGCCGACGACCTGCGGCAGCAGCATCGAGATCGGCTGGCCGAGCATCGCCGCCTCGGCCTCGATCCCACCGACACCCCAGCCGAGCACGCCGAGACCGTTGACCATCGTCGTGTGCGAGTCGGTGCCGACCAGGGTGTCGGGGTAGGCCTGCAGGACGCCGCCGTTCTCACGGCTGTAGACGACCTGGGCGAGGTGCTCGAGATTGACCTGGTGGCAGATCCCGGTGGCCGGCGGCACGACCCGGAAGTTGTCGAAGGAGTGCTGGCCCCACTTGAGGAACGAGTAGCGCTCGAGGTTGCGGTCGAAGTCGCGCTCGGCGTTGATCGCGAAGGCGCCGGCGTTGCCGAAGGCGTCGACCTGGACCGAGTGGTCGATCACCAGGTCGACGTCGACCAGCGGGTTGATCGCCGCCGGGTCGCCGCCGATCTCCTCCATCGCGTCGCGCATCGCCGCCAGGTCGACGACGGCGGGGACGCCGGTGAAGTCCTGCATCAGGACCCGGGCCGGCTGGAAGGGGATCTCGACGCTGGGCTCGGCGGCCGCGTCCCAGCCGGCGATCGCCTCGACGTCGGCAGCGGCGACGGAGACGCCGTCCTCGAGGCGCAGCACGTTCTCCAGCAGGACCTTGACCGAGTAGGGGAAACGGGCGACGTCGAACCGCTCCTGCAGCGACTCCAAGCGGAAGATCTCGTACTCGCGCCCGCTCACCGTGAGGGTGGAACGGGCGCCGAAGGAATCGCTGCTCATCTTGTCTCCTTGAAGTTCGTGGTCTACCTCTTGTCCTTCGAATGGCCGGCAGCGACCTCGGCCGCCGCCTTCTGCCCTGCCGCCCCCCCGGCCGTCCGCACCGCGATCCCGGGGCTGACGAGTCCGAAGTGAGCGAGGAACCGCTGCTGCATCGGCGCCACCGCGACCTCCACCTTGTTCGACTCGATCGCCTTCAAGGTCCCGCGTGCGACCTGCTCCGGGGTGGACGTGCCGAGCCCCGCCGGGGTCGATGCCCCCGACTCGGCGAACATCCCGGCCTCGCGGATGAATCCGGGCGAGACGATCGAGACCCCGATCCCCTGCGGATCGAGGTCGGCGCGCAACCCCAGGGCGAAGCCACGCAACCCGAACTTGGTCGCGTTGTAAATCGAAGAGTGCGGGCTCGGCGCCTTGCCCGAGAGCGAGGCGACGAAGACGAGGTGGCCGGAGCCCTTCTCCAGCATCGCCGGGTAGAGCGCCTGGGCGAGCAGCATCGGTGCCTCGAGGTTGACCCGCAGCGCCCGCTTGACCTCGTCGGCGCTGAAGTCCTCCATCCGCCCCGCCCCCGGCAGGCCGGCGTTGGCGACCAGCACGTCGACCGCGCCGGCCGCGGCGGCGAGCTGCTCGGCGGCCCCGGGCTCGGCCAGGTCGGCCGGCAGGACGGTGTGGCCTTCGCCCGACAGCTCCGCCGCCAGCGACTCGAGCGCCTCGGCCCTACGGCCGCTCAGCGCCAGGCGTGCGCCACGCCCGGCGAGGGCCTTGGCGATCGCCTGGCCGAGGCCCCCGGTGGCGCCCGTAATGAGTGCTGTGCGGCCGGCTAGATCCATCCAGAAGCCAAGCTAGCAGCCGTGCAGCCACGGGGCAGTCTGGGATACAAGGCCAGCGGCGAAACTAAATGTTTGCGTTTCATGAGCGATGCGCCGGGCAATGCTCTATGCTGCCGCGAGTTCGTAGAACCGAAACGCCGAGTCCCAAGCGCCACCGGGCGCAGAGGGAACGGGGGAACCACGTTTTCGGGGCTAACCCACCTAGTTCAGGTGAGAGCGCAGGCTCCTTTCGCGCTAGCCCGACAGCTAACCCCGTAGGCCGACAAAGGAGATCGGTTTGCTTTTCAAGTTCAACTTCAAGGCGGGGCTTGCGTTGCTTGCGGCCCTGATGGCGATCGCGGTTATCGCCCCCGCCGGAGCCTCCGCCCGCTGCACGACCGGCGGCATGTCCCCCGCCGCAGTCGACATCTGCACCCCGACCGCCAAGGCGAAGCTCCTCCCCACCGGCGAACTGATTCCCCCCAAGAGCGCCCCGCCCCGGGTCAAGGCCGTTATCGCCGCGGCCAACAAGATCCGCACCAAGCCCTACATCTACGGCGGCGGCCACGCCAAGTGGTACGACCGCGGCTACGACTGCTCGGGTTCGGTCAGCTTCGCCCTCCACGGCGGCAACTTCCTCAAAAGCCCGTTGCCCTCCGGCCCGATGGAAAGCTGGGGCGAAGAAGGCGAAGGCCGCTGGATCACCGTCTACGCCAACGCCGGCCACGCCTACGCCGTGATCGCCGGAGTCCGCCTCGACACCTCGGGCGACGAAGGCGGCGAAACCGGGCCTCGCTGGCACACGGAACTGCGCGACAACATCGGTTACGTAGCGCGCCATCCGACCGGGTACTGACGATTGAAGGGGAGGGGTTGGATACCCCTCCTCTCTCGCTCCTCGTCGCTGGAGGGTGAATCGCCCCCTCCCCACGCCTCCGCGGTACTCCACCCTGTCTAACCAGCCGCTCCTGAGTTGTCCTTGCTTTCTCGGCCGCCTGGGATAACGTCAGGCGCGTCGACGCCTCTACTCCTGACATCCGCCTGGCCGGCCTCACCAAGCATTACGGCGGGGTGGTTGCGGTTGCCGGCATTGACCTCGAGATAGCCCGCGGCGAGTTTTTCACCATGCTCGGGCCGTCGGGCTCGGGGAAGACGACCACGCTGCGCATGATTGCGGGCTTCGAGGATCCCAGCGGCGGCACGATCGAGCTCGCCGGCGAGGACGTCAGCGGCGTGCCGCCCTACGACCGCGCCGTCAACACCGTCTTCCAGGACTACGCGCTCTTCCCCCACATGACCGTCGGCGAAAACGTCGCCTACGGGTTGAAGGTGGCCAAGGTGGACAAGAGCGAGCGCGCAAAGCGCCGTGACGAAGCGCTGGAGATGGTCCGGCTGCCCGGCTACGCCGAGCGCAAGCCGGCCGAGCTCTCGGGCGGCCAGCGCCAGCGGGTGGCACTGGCGCGAGCGATCGTCAACCGGCCCAAGGTGCTGCTGCTCGACGAGCCGCTGGGGGCGCTGGACCTGAAGCTGCGCGAGCAGATGCAGGTCGAGCTGAAGTCGATCCAGGGCGAGGTCGGGATCACCTTCGTCTACGTCACCCACGACCAGGACGAGGCGCTGACGATGAGCGACCGGATCGCGGTCTTCAACGAGGGGCGAATCGAGCAGGTCAGCCCCCCGGTCGAGCTCTACGAGCGCCCGGTCAACGAGTTCGTCGCCGGCTTCGTCGGCATCTCGAACGTGATCGAGCGCGGCGGCGAGCGGCTGACGATCCGGCCCGAGAAGATCGAGTTGCTCGACGCCGCCGCCCCCGCCGACGGCCTGCACAGCGAGCGCGGCAAGGTCGTCGAGGTCGCCTACGCCGGGATGGTGACGCGCTACACCGTGGCGCTCGATGCCGGCGGCACCCTCCAGCTTGTGAAGCAGAACGTGGATACCGCGTCCCAGGGCGCGCTTCCGGAGCAGGGGAAGGAAGTACTCGTGGGTTGGCGGCCGGAGCACGCGGCCGCCGTCCGCGGCAAATCTACGAATGAGGAGGTAGCACCATGAGGAGAAGGGATTCCCATCCCGCTCGCACGGCGTGGCTCGTCGTGGGAGGCCTGGTCGTGTTCATGCTCGTCCTCGCCGGCTGCGGCGGCTCCAGCGACAGCAGCAGCGGTGGCGCCGGCGGCGGCAACGAAGGCGAACTGCAGAAGCTGGGCAAAGGCGAGGGTGAACTGAACCTGATCTCCTGGGCCGGCTACGTCGAAGAAGAATGGACCAAGCCGTTCGAACAAGAATCGGGCTGCAAGGTCAACGACAAGGTCGCCGGCACCTCCGACGAAATGGTCGACCTGATGAAAACCGGCCAGTACGACGGTGTCTCGGCCTCGGGCAACGCCACCGCGAGGCTCGTCGCCGCCGGCCAGGTCGACCCGGTCAACGTCGGCCTCGTCCCCAACTACAAAACGATCTTCCCGGACCTCAAGAATCAGCCCTACAACACCTTCGAAGGCGTCAACTACGGGATCCCGCACGGTCGCGGCGCCAACCTGCTGATGTGGAACTCCGGCGACGTCAAGCCCGCCCCAACCTCCTGGGACGTGATGTTCGACCCGGCGAAGTCCTCCCAGTACAAGGGCAAGATCAGCCAATACGACGACTCGATGTCGATTGCCGAAGCGGCGGTCTACCTCAAATTCCACCAGCCCGACCTGGGGATCGAAAACCCCTACGAGCTGAACGAAGAACAGTTCGAAGCGGCGGTCAACCTGCTGAAGGAACAGCAGCCCAACGTCGGCGAATACTGGTCCGACGCGGCAAAGCAGATCCAGGCCTTCGGCAGCGGTGACAACGAGCTCGGCACCACCTGGCAGTACCAGTACTTCGCCCTGCTGGAAGAAGGCGTGCCGGTCGCGGCCAGCCCGGCGAGCGAGGGCTTCCTCCCCAAGGAGGGGGCGACGGGATGGTCGGATACCTGGATGATCAGCTCCAGCGCCAAGCATCCCAACTGCATGTACAAGTGGATGAACTACATCGTCTCGCCGAAAGCCAACGCCGAGGTAGCCGAATACTTCGGCGAGGCGCCGGCGCAGAGCCTTGCTTGCAATGAGACCGCAAACAAGAACTTCTGCACCGAATACCACGCCGACAACCCGGCCTTCTGGAAGCGGGTCTACTACTGGGAAACCCCGCTCGCCGACTGCGGCAACGGCGAAGAAGACTGCATGGACTACAACGACTGGGTCAAAGCCTGGACGTCGATCAAAGGCTAGGAATTCCGGTCACCGCAAATGACGACTGACGTCGTCGTCGCGAAGAGGCCGGCGAGCCGCAGGCTCGCCGGCCTCTTCCACGGCCGCCCCCACCTGCAGGTGGGGGCGCTGCTGGCCGCGCCCGGGGCCTGGCTGGTCATCCTCTACCTGGGGTCGCTGGCGGTCCTGCTGATCACCGCCTTCTGGACCGTCGACCCGCTCAGCGGCGAAGTCGTCCAGGGCTTCAGCCTCGAAAACTTCGAAGCCCTGTTCAACGAACCGGTCTACCGGGACATCGTCTGGCGGACGGTGCGGACGGCGCTGCTGGTCACCCTGACCGACGCCGTCATCGCCTTCCCGATCGCCTTCTACATGGCCAAGGTCGCGACCCGCCGGGGCAAAGCCCTGCTGGTGATCGCGGTGCTGATGCCGCTCTGGTCGAGCTACCTAGTCAAGGTCCTCTCCTGGCGGACGATGCTCTCCCAGGACGGCGTCATCAACTGGGCCCTGGAACCGTTTGGCCTGCATGGCCCCGGCTATGGCCTGACCGCCGCCTGGCTGGTTCTCAGCTACCTCTGGCTGCCGTACATGATCTTGCCGATCTACGCCGGGCTGGAGCGCATCCCGAACTCATTGATCAGCGCTTCGGAGGACCTCGGCGCCTCGCCCTTCACGACCTTCCGGCGGGTGATCCTGCCGCTCGCCTTCCCCGCCGTCGTCGCCGGCTCGATCTTCACCTTCTCGCTCACCCTGGGTGACTTCATCACCGTCAAACTGGTCTCCAACAGCCAGTTCATCGGCAGCGTCATCTCCACCTCGATCACCAACGACCTGCCCTTCGCGGCGGCGCTGGCGCTGGTCCCGATCGTCGTCATGATCGCCTACCTCGCCGTCGCCCGGAGGCTCGGCGCCTTCGAGCACGTCTAATGAGGCTCTCGCGCAAAGCCCAGGCGTCGCTGCGGGTAGTGGTCGGCCTCGGCATGGCCTTCATCTACATCCCGCTGATCGTGATCGGGATCTACGCCTTCAACTCCAGCAAGATCCTCAAGTGGCCGCCGCCGGGATTCACCCTGGACTGGTTCCAGAAGGCGTTCGAAAGCGAATCGGCGCGGGAATCGCTGCTCACCTCGATCGAGGCCGGCCTGCTCGCCACCGCGATCGCGCTGCTGCTCGGCACCCTGGCGGCGATGGCCGTCGCCCGCCACCGCTTCTTCGGCCGCGAGACGGTCTCCTTCCTCGTGATCCTGCCGATCGCCCTGCCCGGGATCGTCACCGGCGTCGCCCTCAGCAACACCTTCACCCAGGTCCTCAACATCCCCCTCAGCCTGCTGACCGTGGTCGTCGGCCACGCCACCTTCTGCATCGTCGTCATCTACAACAACGTCGTCGCCCGCCTGCGGCGCACCTCCGGCTCCTTCGAGGAGGCCTCCGCCGACCTCGGCGCCACGACCTGGCAGACCTTCCGCTTCGTCACCTTCCCGAGCATGAAAACGGCCCTCGCCGCCGGCGCCCTGCTCGCCTTCGCCCTCTCCTTCGACGAGATCATCGTCACCACGTTCACGATCGGCGCCGGCGAAGAAACCCTGCCGATCTGGATCTTCCGCAACCTCTTCCGCCCCAA